>ENA-OWNT01000041-OWNT01000041.1-seawater-metagenome-genome-assembly--contig:-NODE-41-length-377908-cov-8.685809_pt1 | contig 377908 bp, 342 predicted proteins | sample MGYA00238136_ERZ651165 | MGnify/ENA primary metagenome ERZ651165 (study PRJEB26861, sample SAMN08777766) | seawater metagenome | isolation source: coastal seawater | place: USA: Florida | collected... | reverse complement strand
GATTACTGGTTTTTGGTGGAATACACCGAAGATGAAACCCGAAAAGAGTTTAAAGGACACTTTACCCTAAAACGATAACGTCCATCCCCATACTTAATAAAAAAAAGCCACTCATTGAGTGGCTTTTTTAGGTGTTTACCTTCAGAGACTAATTCCTAAAGTGAAAACTATATTATTAAATGTAGTATCTATGTTTGAAACACTGGTAAGTCCTACATCATACAATTGCCTACTTCTGTCCTGCTGCGCCCTGGCATAAGCGATATCAAAGTTATACTCGCCGAAATCGTATCCTAATCCTAAGGAGAAACCTGTGAGATCACCTACGATCATATCATTTTTATACGGACTCTGCTCGTATTGCATCCCCGCGCGAAGACTTAAGGCATTTATTCGATATTCGCCGCCTAATTTTACGCTGGAAGACCCTTGTAGATTACTACTAATAGAATTGTTCAGGGCACTGAATTCACCACTAAAATCTGACGAAAATTTTGTCTGAGAATAATCTTTATAAGAATAATCTAGACTAATAAGACCTTGTTTTCCGAAGACATAAGCGGCACTAGCTGCATAGCGCCCGGGAGTGCGCAATTCGTAGTCTGCAAATACATTCAGGACATTTGGATTAACTACGGCTGTGATACTTTGGCCGTCTTCGGTTCGGCGCGTGCGTAAATATTGTGTAGTTTCTTCAGATATCTCAAACCAGGTTGGTGTATCATAGGTCAATCCAAGTCTAACCTCATCGGAAACCTTAAAAATACCACCTAGCTGAGCAGAAAATCCTCCGCCAAGAACAGATAAGTTGTTTTCAAATTCAACCTGATTCACTATACTTCCCGGATTGGAATTCGTCTCGAAAAGAAAATTACTTTCCACATAATCGATGGCATGAAAATTAAGATTTACCCCGAAATAGAATTGCTCGGTATACTGCGCACCAAAATTTATCGTGTATTTTCCATTGAATCCCGAGGAGGCAACATAGTATTCCTGATTAAATCGACCGGGTGCAATATTCGATACGTACTGAGTGTTATTTGGATTACCTGCATCAATGGGATCAATTATGTAACCCTGGAAGCCTAAAAATGCATTTTGAGCTGCAGTACCTTCTGTTTCACCTAGAAAAGAATAAAGACTTGAAATGGATTCACCGCCTTGAAGCTGTAATAATTCCAATGGAATACCCTGCGCCAGGGTTAGGAAATAAGAAGCTATGGACCTATTACCATTTCCCTGTATAAAAACATCATCATCGTGATTTAGAGTATTGTTATAATTTATCCCAACGGTAAATTTCTTCCAATTTGAGTTCTCGTTAACATTGTCATAAACAAAAACGCCTCCGGCCTGGTTAATAGCCACGTCTGTGTCGATTCCTCTGGCTTCACTACCAAAATAAGTTGCATTGTTCTCCCTGTCTAATACACCTAGAGAGAATGAAAGGTCATTGGTGATAAAAACTGCGCTACTTGCCGGGTTAATCCCTATGGCAGATAAATCTCCACCCAGGGCACCAAATGCCCCGCTCATGGCGGTATAACGAGCCGATCCGGTAGTGCGATCCACACCATAACGCAAGGCGTCGGTGATATTCTGAGCACTCGAAAAGGTCATAACAAAACCTGCTATGAGTAAGAAAAATTTTCTTTTCATATTAAAAGATCATTTATTTATTGAAAAATTTTATCCGCGCCCACCTCTTCGGCTGCCACCTCCGCCTCTTGAGCCTGAAGATGATCTAGAGCTTCCTCCACTTCGTAAGGAACCTGAAGACCTGGAACTTCCCGAGCTTCGGAAGGAATTATTGGATCTTCTGCTGGAGTTATTATTAACACTCGGACGAGTAGTTCGTCTTTGGGTGTTCAATTGCGTATTGTTGGATCGTCGTGTATTCACACTGGGACGCGTTTCTACACCATTACTTCGCCGGGTAGCATTTACGTTATTTCTACGATAATCTGTTGATCGTCGATTATATTCACCACGTGAATAATTCCCTCTTCTTGAATTTACACTAGATCTGTTAGTATTATAAGATCGTCTGTTATTATATGTAGATCTTCCGCGATTATAATCCAGGTTCCTTCGGCCTCTGTTATATGCAATATTGTTATAGCCGTAATATCCGTGATGACCGTGCCATCCGCCATACCAGCCTCCGTACCATCCGCCATACCAACCGGCGTTCCAGTAAGGACCCCAGCCCCAGCCAACTCTCCAATAAGGAGACCAGTAGCTATAGCCCCATCCACCATACCACCAGGGATTGTACCAATGGTTCCATCCCCAGTAACCACCCCAGTAACCGCCCCAACCGGCGTTACCGTAGATGTTAACAGTTATATCTGTAGCGTTGTCACCCCATCCGCCATATCCACCTTGATATTCGGGTTCCTGAATAACTATATTTCCATATTCGTCCAGGGTGTCGCTACTAGAGTACGATTCAATATCTGTGAAGATAAGATCTTCTTCCGGCAGATCTGCATAATCATTCTGCTTAGATTGAAAGTATTGCTTGTAGTAATTGGATTTCTCGTTTACTTGTTCATTTTCTGTGCTGGCTGTCGTATAGGTATCCGAACTATAGATACCATCTGTATCATCATAACCGTTCTGATGAGTTCCGCAGGATGTTAGCAACAAAGCCATCACACCGGTAAGCAGTATGGGTAATGTTTTTTTCATAGCATTTATTTTGATTTGCATAACTGCAGGATTTAATTGTTCTACTATATAAAAATAGTTAGTTTTGCCGAGAACTAGAAGAACTACTATTTATTTAACAAAGGCACAATATCTGTGCCAAACTAGGCGGTATGGCTAAGAATTTGACTACTCGAGAAGAGGACTACTCAAAATGGTATAATGAGCTTGTTGTAAAAGCCGACCTGGCCGAAAATTCGGGGGTTCGAGGGTGTATGGTCATAAAACCATACGGATATGCTATTTGGGAAAAAATGCAGGCCGAACTCGACCGGATGTTTAAGGAAACAGGACATCAGAACGCTTATTTTCCACTTTTTATTCCGAAGTCATATTTCAGCAAAGAGGCGAGCCATGTGGATGGATTTGCCAAAGAGTGTGCGGTGGTAACTCACTATCGTTTAAAGACAGACGAGAGCGGGAAGGGGATCATTGTCGATCCCGATGCGAAACTGGAGGAGGAATTGATCGTGAGACCAACTTCAGAGACAATTATTTGGGACACCTATAGAAAATGGGTGCAGTCTTATCGCGATTTACCAATTCTCGTTAATCAATGGGCGAATGTGGTTCGTTGGGAAATGCGCACTCGTTTATTTTTACGAACCGCCGAATTTCTTTGGCAAGAAGGGCATACGGCCCATGCCACCGAAGCGGAAGCTATCGCTGAAGCCGAACAAATGCTTAGGGTGTATGCCGAGTTTGTTGAGAATTATATGGCAATTCCGGTAATAAAGGGATTAAAGACAGAAAGTGAACGATTTGCCGGAGCGCTCGAAACCTATTGTATTGAAGCTTTAATGCAAGATGGGAAAGCTTTACAAGCCGGTACATCTCATTTTTTAGGTCAGAATTTCGCAAAGGCTTTCGATGTTAAGTTTACCGATAAGGAAGGTAAAATGGATTATGTATGGGCCACCTCTTGGGGTGTTTCTACTCGTCTTATGGGAGCCCTGGTGATGACCCATAGTGATGATAACGGCCTGGTATTGCCTCCAAATTTGGCGCCAGACCAGGTGGTGATCGTACCTATATATCGCAACGATGAACAATTTGACGCCGTGAGCGAGGTTGCTAAAATGATCATGAATGACCTGCGCGCATCTGGTTTGAGGGTAAAGTTCGACGACCGGGATACGCATAAGCCAGGATGGAAATTCAATGAATACGAATTGAAAGGAGTTCCCGTGCGTATCGCTATCGGTCCGAAGGATGTGGAGAAAGGTACTGTGGAAATCGCCCGAAGAGATACTTTGGAGAAGGAATTTGTAAAGACTGAAGATGTGGTCGATACTATTGGGGCGCTTATGGATGAAATTCAGAAGAATTTATATAAAAAAGCATCCGATTTCAGAAGCAATAATACTACCACAGTGGATAGTTATGATGAGTTCAAGAAGGTATTAAATTCTAATGGCGGGTTTATTCTAGCGCATTGGGATGGTACTGCGGAAACCGAAGAACGCATAAAGAATGAGACCAAGGCCACCATCAGGTGTATTCCTTTAGACGACAATACGCAACCGGGAAGCTGCATGGTTACTGGTAAACCGTCGGCACGAAGGGTCTTATTTGCCAGGGCGTATTAAATTCCTAAAAAAATATTGGGAAGACTTGCCGCATTCAAAAATAGTTGTATTTTTGCATCCGCAAATGAAACTAACGGCCCGTTCGTCTAGGGGTTAGGACGCCAGGTTTTCATCCTGGTAACAGGGGTTCGATTCCCCTACGGGCTACAAATTTAATAACAAGAAGATGGCGAACCATAAGTCAGCATTAAAAAGAATCAGAAACAGCGAAACAAAGCGTTTACGCAACCGTTATCAGCATAAGACGGCACGTAATGCTATGAAAAAGCTGAAGGAATTGACAAAGAAGAAAGAGGCTGAGAAAATGCTACCTGAGGTGGTGTCTATGATCGATAAGTTAGCTAAGAAGAATATCATTCATGATAATAAAGCAGCTAACCTTAAGTCACAGCTAACTAAGCACGTCGCTTCTTTGTAAGAAATACATTGTTGGTAAACGAAAGAACGCCCTCAGGAAACTGGGGGCGTTTTTGTTTTAAATCGATCTTTTTAATGTGCTAGAAATCCAGTTCTTTATAATGGAATTCTTCAGCCGTTTCTTCTACATTGCCTAAATATTCCTTCCCTCTAAGTCGATGTACGGTATATGCTTCAAGCTCGTTTTCCGGGTAGGATTCTATTACCGCCTGCACAGATTTAATATCCAATTCGTCCTTTATTTCCACCAGCCATTTTTCTTCCATTTCTTCGGGAAGGATGAGGGGCATTCTTGGTCCTTTTAATTTTGGGTTATTATGTATTTTGCCCATCATATTATTTCCTTCAGTGGTGACAATGGTAAAGGTGTTCAGTACTTCACCGGACTCCTTATCCACCCATTCATTCCACAATCCGGCCAGAGCTAGGGGTTTTTCAGTTTTATGATGAATAAAAAAGGGATACGTCTTTCCTTTATAGTGATGGTGTTCGTAAAAGCCGTCTACATAGATCAGACATCTGTTGTTTTTAGCCGAATCCCTAAAAGACGGCTTCTCGAAGATGGTCTCACCTCGTGCATTCAAGGTATTGTTCCAGTATTTCTTCATTTGTTCTTTATCCTTCACCCAGTGAGGTACCAGACCCCAGGTGGCAATTTCGGGGTAATCGGGGGAACGGTCTGGATAGATGAGTAATTTTGGATGACTAAACCCGGAGGCGTGATGAATTGGCAGATCTGTGTAAGGGATCAGTTTCCGCCGAATTTCCTCCATCGCATGCTCATCTCCTCGTCTTTTAGCTTTGCTTAACTGGGCTTCGAGGCTTGCTTTAATATCATAACACATATTACAATGCTTATTTATGCTGAATTACAGTAAGGTGAAAAGGTAGGGGATGAGATCACTTTACTGCATCGGGAACCAATTTACTGAAATCACCACCGTTCCTGGCTATATCCCGAACCACAGAGGATGAAATGAAAGACATTTCCGGGGAGCCCATTAGAAATACACTGTCCACGCCAAAGTTCCTTTCGTTCGCCTGACCGATAGTTTGCTCGTAGGTAAAATCTGCAGTGTTTCTCAGGCCGCGTAAAATGTACTGCGCATTTTCCTTTTTACAATAATCTGCTGTGAGTCCGCTATAGGTGCCAACGCGCACAGTAGGGTAATCTTTAAAAGTTTTTTCCAGAAATGATTTTCGCTGGTCCAGCGTCCACATATATTTTTTGTCCGCATTTATTCCAATGGCAACAATGATCTCGTCAAACAGGGGTAGTGCCCTTTTAATAATATCGACATGACCCAGGGTAAGTGGATCGAAAGAACCTGGAAAAACTGCTCGTCTCATATGTTAAATGTACTATTTTTTAACCAATGCTTCTTCTACAAGAACTCCGAAGAATTCGGATAAAGACATACCAGTCTCTTTAACCATTTTAGGGACTATACTTTCTGAAGACAATCCGGGCGTAGTATTTGTTTCAAGAAAATAAGGAACTCCATCCTGTATGATGAATTCGGAGCGTGAAACCCCTGTCATATTAAGTAAATGGTATACTTTTTTCGCTTCAAGTTGGACGGTTTGGGTTTCTTCATCCGAAATGCGTGCGGGTGTGATCTCTTGGGATTTTCCGAGGTATTTAGCTTCATAGTCGAAAAAATCGTTTTCCGAAACAATTTCGGTAACCGGGAGAACTATAATCTCACCATCTTTTCGATAGGTGCCCACCGAAACCTCTGTGCCCACCAGGGCGGTCTCAATTAGGACCTCGTTATCTTCGGTAAAAGCTTTTACAATAGCGGGCTGCAGATCTTCCATGTCGTTCACCTTACTAATCCCAAAACTGGAACCAGCACGGTTAGGTTTTACAAAACAGGGTAACCCTGTGGATAACACTATAGCCTCCAGGTCGTAATCTGTGCCCTTATTTATATAGTAAGAATTGGCGCAGTGAATTCCGAAGTGCTTTAAAACAGAAAGACAATCCCTCTTGTTAAAACTAAGAGCTGCCTGATAAAAGCCGGCACTCGTTTGCGGGATCCCTAGTAATTCCCAATAAGCAGCCATATAGCCATCCTCCCCGGGTGTCCCGTGGATAGTGTTGAAGATCGCATCGGGCACAACTTTTTCGCCATTATTTTCGAAACTGAAATTGGATCGATCGATCGTTTTCCTGTCACCATTTTCAGGTAGGTAAAACCATCCCTGTTTCGTAATCTGCACTGCATGGACGTGGTATTTATTTCGATCCAGATGTTCACACACGATCTTCCCACTTTGCAGAGAAATATCGAATTCACTTGAATAGCCGCCCATAGCGACTGCTATATGTTTCTTTGCCATACCATTTTTGTAAAAAGCGCGTTTAACAAAAATATCACTAATCTCTAAGAAGTTACTAACTTTAGGTTTACTATTTTTGTCATCTAACCCACAACGTATGACGTTTCTGAAATTCCTCACTACCAAAACCTTTTTAAAGCAGTTGCTTTTTGCTTTATTGGCGGTGATCATACTCACCTTTATAATATTGTGGTGGTTGCGCAGTACAACAAATCACGGACAGAAGATAGAAGTCCCGGACCTGGCAAAATTGCAATTGGATGTGGTTGAGGACAAACTGGATGAACTGGATCTCAATTACGAGATACTGGACTCTGCTAATTACAACCCTGAGTACCCCAGATTTTCGGTGATCGAGCAGATCCCTAAAGCGGGTAAGTATGTTAAGGAGAACCGAAAGATATATTTGTATCTCAATCCTTCCGGGTACCGCAAGATCAAGATTCCACCGGTAGTTGGCAAAACCCGTCGGCAAGCCGAACCTACTATACTAGCCATGGGGTTCAACATTGGGAAGGTAAGTTATCGCCCATATATCGCTAAAGATGAAGTTTTGGAACTTCGCCACGAAGGAGCTAAAGTAGAACCGGGTGATGAGCTCCCAAAGACTGCTGTTATCGATCTCATTTTAGGAGATGGATCGGGAAGTTTGAACAGAAATGAAGAGGAAGGGTCCGATGGAGATTCTAATGAACCAACAGTCGAGACGGATGACGGAGGAGACAACTAATCCTGAACAGGAACCCAGCGGGAACGATGAATTATTTGAACACTATCGCTTTGTAGCCGATAAAGGGCAACAACCCTTACGAGTGGATAAATATCTTATGAATAAGATCGAGAATGCCACGCGTAATAAAATTCAGCAAGCGGCTAAAGACGGAAATATCCATGTGAATGATAGTCCCGTAAAACAGAACTATAAAGTAAAGGGCGGGGATGTTGTCCAGGTGCTTTTTGAACATCCGCCTTATGAATTTTTACTTACCCCGGAAGATATTCCCCTGGATATTGTATTTGAAGATGAAGCAGTCGTAGTTGTAAATAAACCGGCTGGAATGGTTGTACATCCTGGGCATGGAAATTACAGTGGGACTCTTATCAACGCCTTAACATTCCATTTCGACAATCTTCCCAATAACAGTAGCAATCGACCCGGACTAGTCCATAGGATCGACAAGGACACAAGCGGTCTGTTGGTTATCGCCAAGACCGAGGAGGTAATGACCAATCTGTCTAAGCAGTTCTTCAATAAAACCACAGAGCGTGAATACGTAGCTTTGGTGTGGGGAAATGTGGAAGAGGATGAAGGTACGATTGAAGGAAATATAGGGAGACATCCAAAAAACAGATTACAGAATACAGTATTCGAAGGAGATGATGCCGAGAAAGGAAAACCAGCTGTAACTCATTTCAAGGTACTGGAGCGGCTTGGATATGTTACGTTATTGTCCTGCAGGCTGGAAACGGGTAGAACCCATCAGATAAGAGTTCATTTAAAACACATTGGGCATACCTTATTTAATGACGAACGTTATGGGGGAGACTCAATTTTAAAAGGGACTCATTTCTCAAAATATAAACAGTTTGTGGAAAATTGCTTCAAAGTATTACCAAGACAAGCACTACATGCACGCACCCTGGGCTTTGTGCATCCTTTCTCTGGCGAGCAGATGCGATTTGAGACGCCTATCCCTGAAGATATGGAGCTTTGCCTGGAAAAATGGCGTAATTATTCGAAGCATGTGATCGAATAATTTAAAGTAATGGCTTCATTAGTTCTAAAAATAGAATTCCTTTTGTAATGGGTCTTTTCTTATTATTTTTGAATAAATAATTACGTGCTATGAAAGTTGTGATATCACCAGCCAAATCGTTGGATTTCGAAACAAAACTACCCACTTCAAGATATTCGGAAGCCAGTTTCCTCAGTGAAGCAGAACGCCTCAATAAGATATTGAAGAAAAAATCGGCCAGATCTCTAAAAAAGCTGATGGGAATTTCGGAGAACCTGGCACAGCAAAACTACGAGAGGAATCAACAGTGGGCGTTGCCTTTTACCAAAGAGAATTCCCGGCAGGCTGTTTATGCCTTTAGTGGAGATGTGTACCGTGGGATGGACGTGTATACCCTTCCGAAGGAAAAGATAGGGTATATGCAAGATTCCTTGCGAATCATATCCGGCCTATACGGCATATTGAAACCACTGGATCTCATACAACCTTATAGGCTGGAGATGGGTTCAAAATTTCCTGTTGGTGTAAAAAAGAATCTTTACGAATTCTGGAAACACAAGATCACGGAAAAGATAAACGAAGAACTCGAAGAGGATGAGGTGTTTGTAAACCTAGCGAGTAACGAATATTTCAAGGCAATTGATACAAAATCATTAAAGGTCCCGGTTATTACCTGCACTTTTAAAGATTTCAAGAATGGAGAATACAAGGCGATCATGACATTCGCCAAACTAGCACGAGGATATATGACCCGTTATATTTTCGACAATGAATGTAAAACCGTAGATGACCTTAAAGGATTTAATTATGAGGGATACGGATTTAGTGAGGACATGTCTGGAGATAGTGAACTTGTCTTTATAAGGTAGTGTTCCTTCATAAACACCCATACGCTCCATTTATCCCGGGAAACACCCGTAAATTAATAGTGGGCACCTTACCGCCTCCACGATTCACAACAGGAGAGTTAAAACCGGGTGATGTGGATTTTTGTTACGGTAGCAGAGATGGTTTGTTGTGGCCTATCCTTAACCGATTATTCAATCTGGAATTACCTTTCGAAACTTCAGAAGAGGCCATCGCAAAGCGAAAAGAATTTCTCCTAGATCATCACATTGGAATATGTGATATTGTGGCATCTGCAAGTAGAGAGAAGGTCGATGCCAGCGACCTTGGGATGAAGGGAGTAAAGCTGCGAGATCTCATAAGAGTCCTTGGTGAAAATCCTACGATAGAAACCCTGTTATTTATGGGGGGTAATAGTAAGAATGGTCCGGAATATTTTTTCAGAAAACTTCTGAAACGATACAGCATTCCGTTGAAAATTATTGTAGATGAAGTACCCCGAATTCATGAATTCCGACTCCCTGATAGTTCAAGGATTGTAAAAACAGTATCGTTAACAGCGCCTTCCGGAGCCGCGAACAGGGCTGTTGGGAGCCTCACTCAGTATAAGGAGATGAAAGCCATGGATCCAGAATTCAATACCATCGATTTCCGGGTAATGCAATACGAACCTTTTTTTACGGGGGAATAGCGTTGGAAGGTGAAATGACCAATGTTCATGTTCCAAGTAATATAGTTCGGCCAGAAGGGCAGACTAAGGCTCCTTAAACTGTATTGAGTTTGTGTTAATACGTAATAAAATATCCGTTTAGAAAAGTTGAGGTTTCGGTATAAAAAAAGTCCGATTTTAGACGATTAAGCTATATAAAATTCAGTTTCTTTTCCAACTTCGGAAGGGAAACGACCAAATTTGCTCTGAAGTAATATAGATATGAAGGAGTATTTTTAACATTTTCAAATCCTATTCAACAATAATCACTTATAAACTATTGATATATAGCCGATTATTCATTTTATCGAATAATTCTATTTTTAGTCTAAAATTCTTAGGCATTTTTATTTTATTAACGTAAATTTAAGACTTTAACCAATTTAAATTATAATTATGAGAAAAATTACGTTAAGTCTAATTGTCTTGTTGTTGGCTTGTTTTGTGGGTAGATCACAAGCTTACATGGTGGACCAAACCGGTACGTTTGCTCCAATCGACATTTCCGCAACAGGAACCAATGTTGCGTTAGGTGACGATGCGGTATCTGGAGATTTACCAATTGGGTTTTCCTTTGACTTCTACGGTAACACGTATACTGATTTTAGAATTTCATCCAATGGATTCATTGGTTTTGGAGGTCTAACAGATAACGGTTGTTGTAGTGGGGAATTTCTTCCAAATGCTTCTGCATCCGAACCGAGTAATATGATTTGTTTTGCTTGGGAAGACCTTGATCCCGGAAATGGAGGACAACCTGCACAAAATGTGGTTCGCTATGAAACAGTAGGTGTAGCACCTAACCGTATCCTTGTTGTTGAATTTTTCAATGTGGACCATTTTTCATCTGGTAATCAGGTCACAGCTCATACACAGTTGTATGAAGGTAGTAACCTGATCGAGATCCATACTACTGCGATGCCATCCGATGGAGGTAGTCATACTCAGGGAGTGGAGAACATAGATAGCACAGAAGCTGTAGTTACTCCTGGTAGAAATGCTACGAGTTGGTCTGCCTTCAACGACTATGTTGCGTACATACCACTTACACCACCACTTATTAACTGTCCTATGGATATCATGGCTAACACCGATCCTGGTGTTTGTACTGCTCAGGTTTCCTTTGCCGATGCAGTAGCTATAGATCCGGAAGGCGGAAGCGTTACAGTTACGCAAACCATGGGTCCACCATCCGGAAGTGATTTCCCGATAGGTGATACTATTATTGAATTTACTGCTACAAATGATGATGCACCTAACGAAACCTCTACTTGTCAGTTTACGATTACAGTAGTGGATAACGAAGCTCCTACTATTACTTGTCCTGCCGATGTGGTTGTGGACAATGATCCTGGAGTTTGTGGTGCTAACGTGACCGTGCCAATGCCAACAGTTATGGATAACTGTGTAGCTGAACCTGGTGCGACACTTGTAAATGATTATAACGGTACTAACGATGCATCCGATTTCTATCCTGCAGGGACTACTACTGTAACCTGGACTTATACAGACCAGGGCGGAAATATGGTACAATGTACACATGATGTTACTGTGAACGATGTTGAGCCGCCTACAGTGAGCTGTGTTGGATCACCTGGAACGATCACTGTTTCTGAAGACTTCGACGCCGGATTACCTGGTACATGGAGTACTGTGATCAACACTGGTACCTGCGACTGGGAAAATGGAACCGATCTTCCAACTGGAGACGACTTTACTACACCGGCCATGTTCTTTGATGATGATGCTTGTGGTCTTGGAGCACCAGCCAGTAATGTTTCTTTAGTATCTGATGTATATGATACTACAGGAGCTACTACGGTAACTCTTGGATATGATGTTGCCTTCCAGGAAGCTGGAGGTGGATCGACCGGAACTGTTGAAGTTTGGGACGGAGCCGCATGGCAACAAGTTGCGCTTTATAATGTAGATCTTGATCCGGATATTCAAACCGAATCTATCGATATTACTGCATATTCTAATGCTGCACTTCAGGTTCGTTGGACTTTCGACGACAATGGCGGCGCATGGGGATGGCACTATGGTGTGGATAACTTCGCGTTAGATTATGCCGTTCCTGCTACACCACTTGATGTAGTATTGGATGCCAACGGAATGGCTTCTATTCCTGCTTCAGATCTTGTCCTGGCTTACGATGACAACTGTGGAGCCGGTGGTGTAACAATTCTAGGTGGATCTGGTGGTGGTGGTCTGTACGATCAGACGATCAACATCGTGAATCCTGCGCTTATGGGAACTAATGTTTTCTCATTTGCCGGAACACCAACTGGAGCCAGTGGAGATGCTACCCTTGAAGTAATGACCTTTGGAGATATAGATGGAACTGGTGGAAACGAGGAGATGTGGACCATCACCGATGAAGATTCTAACGTTACAGGTACTATTGGAGCCACAGGTTCTTTTGCCGACCAATGTAATACTACGTTAACAGAAACATTTATGATTCCTGCTGCAATGATAGATGCATGGGCAGCCGATGGAATGATAGACTTTACTGGTACCGATGTAGCCGGAAATATCAACACCGTACTTTGTGGTGGTGACTTCCTGCAACTACGTCTTACTTATCCAACAGGAGGGTCTACCATGGTGGACTTTACTTGTGACGATCTTGGTCTTACTCAGGTAACTGTTACCGCTGTGGATGGTTCCGGAAACGAGACATCATGTATAGCAACCGTAAACGTTATAGATAATACTCCTCCGGTATTAGTATGCCAGGATGTAACGATCGAACTAGGACCAGACGGTACTGCCGATATCAACCCGGAAGACCTGTTGGCTAACTCACCATCTACTTATGATGTAGTGACTATTAGTAGTGATAACCAATCCGGTACGGAAGGATTTACAGATCTTACCGTTCCTGTTACAGCTGCTGAGGTTGTAAGTTTCGATTGGGATTATACTACGCCTGACGGCCCGGCTTTCGATAGCTTTGGATACTTATTGAATGGTGTCTATACAGAGCTTACCGATCCTGCAGGAGCCTTACAACAAAGTGGAAACAGTGGCCCGATCAATCTGGCCCCTGGAGATGTGTTCGGTTTCCGATCGTACTCTCTTGACGGACTCTTTGGAGCCTGTACCACTACAGTAAGTAACTTTGTACCTGGATTCAACGGACAGTTCGATCCGGCTAACTGGACAGTAACCCTTACCAACTCTGATGGAGATGCATTCTTCGTAGAGATCCCGGGAGGACCACTATCCTTTGACGCCTGTGGTATTACTGTACTAGCGGTAGATATCACCGAGGTAACTTGTGATGACATCGGAACAGATTACGATGAGACGATCACGATCACTAACCCTGCCTTGATGTCTTCTAACGTATTCTCTTTCACCGGAACACCCACAGGAGCTACAGCAGATGCTGTCCTTGAGGTAATGACCTTTGGAGATATAGATGGAACTGGTGGAAACGAGGAGATGTGGACCATCACCGACGAGGACTCTAACGTTACAGGTACTATTGGTGCCACTGGTTCTTTTTCCGATCAGTGTAATACAACCCTTACAGAGACCTTTATGATCCCTGCAGCCATGATCGATGCCTGGGCAGCAGACGGACAGATAGATTTCACCGGTACCGATGTAGCCGGAAACATAAACACCGTACTTTGTGGTGGCGACTTCCTATCATTACGATTAATGTATTCAACTGGAGGAAACCTAACCGCAACGGTATTTGCTTCCGATGCTAGTGGTAACCTGGCGGCTTGTCAGTCTATGATCACGGTAGTTGATGCCCTGGCACCAGAGGTGACCTGTCCGGCAGACCAAACCGTAGATCCAGGACCAGGTAACCTGTTCTACACCGTTCCAGATTACTGGGCAGGTGGAGATGCAACAGCAGCAGACAACTGTACCGATCCGGTAACGGTCTTCTCACAAGATCCTCCGGCTGGTTCACAGCTTCCTGACGGGGTGTACACAGTAACACTATGTGCTACCGACGAATATGGAAACGAAGGATGTTGTACATTCGAGCTCACCGTAGAGAGTATTCTTGGTGCAGCAGACAATGAACTGGGAAGCGCCATTAGTATGTATCCAAATCCAGCAGCAGAGCAAGTAACTCTTGCCAACGGATCGAACATCCTACTGGATAGCGCAGTGATCTATGATATGAATGGCAAACTGGTAAATACCATCGACCTTCGCAATATGGGAAGTGAAATGGTGATCGATGTATCTCAACTGGCATCTGGAGTCTATATGGTTCAGATAGCAGGTGAAGAATCGACAACAGTGAAGCGATTGATAAAAGAATAATCGAAAGATTATTTAACCAACCAAAAGAAAACCCCTTCCGGAAACGGAGGGGGTTTTTGATTTATATGATTCTTTAATTACCTGGCAAGGACACCGTGTTTGTCCATAACAGGTAACTTCACACTATTGTCCTCAATAACCGAATGAGCCGGTAGCTCAAAACGCTTATCGTATAGTTTATTACCGATGAAATAAGTGATCGTAAAAAAATTATTCAATCGAAGTACACTGTCCTCAAGGAATTCTATCTTCGCATAAGCCTTAGAAGGCAACAGCGCTAAAGAGTGTCTCATTGGAGCTGTTAGATCTTTGTCGTCAAATCCCTGAGAAACAATGAGTACAGATTCTAACGGCATCGAACCATCATTGATGATATAGGCGTTCCAATCGTTAGTATTAAAGTCCTGATTGAACTCTAGTACAGCAGCAATGTAGACGTCCTTAACTACGGGGATGTCTATGTCTTTACGCATTTTTTAAAGAGAACTTTTAAATTGCTCCAGAAAACGGATATCATTCTCACTCAGCATTCTGATATCCGGGATCTGATGTAGTAAAAGTGCCACACGATCGATCCCCATTCCAAATGCAAAACCCGAATAAATTTCAGGGTCGATCCCGCAATTAGAGAGTACATTAGGGTCTACCATCCCACATCCCATGATCTCCAGCCAACCGGTTCCTTTGGTCATCTTATAATCGGTCTCTGTTTCCAGACCCCAATATACATCAACCTCGGCGCTGGGCTCTGTAAACGGGAAATAAGAAGGTCTTAAACGTATCCTGGATTTCCCGAACATTTCGGTAGTAAAGTATTGTAGTGTTTGTTTTAGATCGGCAAAACTTACTCCTTTGTCCACATAAAGTCCTTCTACCTGATGGAAGAAACAGTGCGAACGTGCCGAAATGGCCTCATTCCTATACACCCTCCCTGGAGATATTGTTCTAATAGGTGGTTTATTATTTTCCATGTAACGCACCTGCACAGAGGAGGTATGTGTTCGAAGAAGGATATCGGGATCTGTTTGAATAAAAAAGGTGTCCTGCATATCCCTTGCCGGGTGATATTCGGGAAGGTTAAGTGCCGTGAAATTATGCCAGTCGTCTTCTATTTCGGGCCCTTCAGAAACATTAAATCCAATTCGCGAAAATATATCGACTATCTTATTCTTTACAATAGAGACGGGATGCCGCGATCCAAGTTTAATAGGTTCTCCGGGTCTTGACAGATCGCCATAGACCCCTGATCTTTCTTCAGAAGCTACCAAAGCGCTCTTCAACGTATTCACCTTTTCCTGGGCAAGTGATTTTAAGGTATTAACTACCTGGCCGTATTCCTTCTTCTCATCCTTAGATACGTTTTTAAATTCGGCAAAGAACTCATTCAACAGTCCTTTCTTTCCAAGGTATTTTATTCGGAAAGCCTCGATTTCTTCCTTTGATTTTGCAGAAAAGGCTTCTACTTCGGCTATGTGCGCTTTTATCTTATCTATCATGATCAAAACTATTCGATCGCAAAACTACATAATTTCTATTCAATCACTTCTTTTTCCAGGAAGTATTGCACTATGGCTTCTTTCATTAAAATACTTTGCTCACCGGCTTTGAGAGAAGGTAATTGGGCTTCAACTTTATAATGCGGCCATCCCTCTTCATCAAAATAATCGAAGGAATAATACCCATATGGCTCGAGCAACCGGCATATTGCAATATGCATAAGATTGATCTTCTCATCCTTTTTGAATTTCCTGTGCAACTGTCCCAATTCCTGAACACCTACCAGATAAATTACGGCGTCCAGGTCCAGGTTCTCACCTTCGGCGAAGCGATCACTTAAGAGCTTCACCAGGTCTTCCCATCGTTTTTTTAATACTTCGTCTCTTGCCATAAAATGAACTGCAAAGATACTTCAATAAAATTCCAAAAACCATATTTTGTCACTCCCCCATTGATTTATGTCCTTAAAACATAAATGCTATCTTTACGTTAAACCTTAATATGAACCTCATTGATATTGTAATAGGAGTTATTCTTCTCATCGCTTTTTACGTTGGGTATAAAAAAGGCTTATTTGTAGCTTTGGCAGGTCTTGTAGGACTAATTGCAGGTGTTTACGGCGCTATTTATTTTTCCGATTACGCGGCCCGATATATTTCTGCATGGTTCGACTGGAGTGAGCAAACGGTGAATCTAGTGGCCTTTGCCATTACCTTTCTCGCCATTGTTTTTATAATTTCGGCAGCCGGCAAGTTTTTTACCAAGATAGCCGATTTCGCCATGCTTGGTATACTCAACAAATTACTGGGAGGTGTTTTCAATGCCTTAAAATATGCATTTATAATAAGTGTGATCTTTATGTTTGTGAATGCTTCCGAAACCTATAGTATCATGTCTGAAGAAAAACGGGAAGAATCTGTACTCTACGAACCTATAGCATCACTTGGGCCCATGATACTGCCCCATATCCTGAAAGAGGTTGATAATTTCAGAAATGAAAATAATTCTGAAACAATAGAAGAGGATCCCACCGCCGGAAATTAACCCCGGACTACTGCACCGTATCCTCTACATTTTCTTTTATATAAGCTAGTACCTCATCGAAATCATTGAAGATATGTTCCTGTGGGATCAAGTCTGGAATGATATCGATAGATTCCATCATTACCCTTGGCTGTGTCTCTAAATGGACGAGAATTACTGTAATGTTGTCCTTACTAAACCTGTACAAGGCTTCTTCCATTGCATATAATCCCGATTGGTCCATATAGGGTACCTTATCCATTCTAATGATCACATGAGAAGCTGTTTTAGGGATTCCTCTCGCCATTTCCTGAAAATCATTTGTGTTTCCAAAGAACATAGGGCCATCAAGGTGCTTGATGAAAACCTCCTGCTGTAATTCCTTCGGAAAGTTTAGCTCGTCCTTCCATGGCATCCCATGGCCGTTAGCATCGGAAAGCGGAATGATTTGAGATCGGGCTGCGGTGGCATCACCAATTTTCTTCATAAATATAAGAGAGGCAAGTACAAGACCGATCCCCACTGCATAGATCAAATTCCAGAATACCGATAGCACTAGCACGACCAGCATCACAACGATCTCTGTTTTAGGCATGTTAGGGATAGCCTTTAATCCTTTATAATCCATTACACCAATTCCTACGGTCACCAGAATTCCAGCAAGAACTGCCGCGGGAATCTGAGAGGCCAATGGGCCGAGAGCTAGAAGTACAACTAGCAATAGCGTTGCCGCGATCATTCCGGAAAGTTTAGTGGTTCCCCCGGAATTTATGTTTACAACTGTACGAATTGTTGCTCCTGCTCCAGGTATCCCTCCAAATATTGCAGCAATACTGTTCCCTATTCCCTGGCCAATTAACTCCTGATTTGGCTTATGCTTTGTCTTGGTCATATTATCGGCTACCACAGAGGTGAGCAACGAGTCGATCGCACCCAGGAATGCCAGCGTTATAGCCGTAAATACATAAGGCGATATCTGGGACAGGCGGAAATTAGCAAACATCTCGAAATGAGGAATTGGAAATCCTGTAGGAATCTCTTCTATAGGACGATAATCCAGTTTTAGAAAATAGGCTCCTAATGTAACCACCAGAAGCGCCACAAGGGTACTGGGGATCTTTGTCGTAATACGTTTAAAACCATAAATGATAAATATGGTTAGTAGCCCCAGCATCACCTCCAGCCAGTTAATATTGTTGAGAGCTCTGGGCAGTGTGTTTAAAGAACCAATCACTCCAGAGCTGTTATTCTTAGCAAGGGTGGTTGCTTCTCTTAAGATCTCACTTTCTTCTATTTTTTCGGCACGGCTTACAGTCTCCCTGAAATCTTCCAATACCAAAATGCCCTCCCCGGCTTCTTCCTTCAAAATCTTGTCGAGCAGTACTTCTTCCGCCTCTGGTTTGAATTCGTTGATGTATGCGGTATCATCCTCGGTGTAGTAGCCCAGCATAGGCAATATCTGGGTTACTAATATAATAACCCCGATCGCCGTCATAAAACCGGACACTACAGGATATGGGATGTATTTTATATATTTTCCTAACCCCACTACTCCCAGAACGACCTGGATTAAACCAGCAAGTAGGAAGACCATGAGAATAAACGGTAATGCCGCAGAGACGTCTCCCTCGTTGGCAGCTATTATCCCTGCTATTACCACCATGGATAAAGCGGTCATCGGAGCCGTTGGCCCGGAGATCTGTGTGTTGGTTCCTCCAAATAAGGAGGCAAAGAATCCTATGAAAATGGCGCCGTATAAACCAGCATCTGGTCCTAGTCCGGATTGAACCCCAAATGCAAGAGCAAGTGGTAATGCAACAATTCCGGCTGTGATTCCGCCGAATAGATTCCCACGGATATTGGTAAAGATGTTTTTAAACATATGGTTGGTAATGGTTTATTGTTTTAACAAAAACGTTAAACAATCAAAAATAGAAATCCGGTGAGAACTTCGTGTTAAATATATACTAAAAACTACAATTCTTTGATATCTGCGGAAGGAATCCATCCATCTTTTCCATCTGCCAACCTAATTCGCACCCAATCTGTTTCACGGTCCATTACCTGAACCTTCGTCCCTTCGTGGATCACAAAATTTACTTCTCCACCTACAGAGGGGGCATCTTTAACCTCAACTTTTTCCGAGAAAACGATAGCGGGATTGTCATTTTGAAAATCGGAATAGGTTGTAAATGCCATGGATACGCTCGCGATCAATAGAAAAAGTGATACAACAGAAGTAGCAAATAGTATTCTCTTTCTTCTTTCTGAAGCCGAAAAATAATAGGCTAGAAAAAGAAGCACAAAGCAAAATGAAAACACTACTCCCGCAGTCGCCCAGCCATCGAAGTCGGTAACCCCCGAAATGCGCTTATACCAGGTTTTGAACACGGTTTGTGGTAAAGGTTCGATTACATCTATTCTGGCGTTTTCGGCGAAAGCCAGATTATTCTTTATATCATTATCATTTGGATCCAGTATTCTTGCCTTCTCATAATAGTATATACTAGGGCCAATTTTATTGAGTTTATAATGCGCATTACCCAGGTTAAAATACAATTCGGGCGACTCTTCTCCGTTTTCTATGATCTGCTTCCAGGTATCGATCGCCTCTTGATAATTCTCTGCTTTGTATGCCTCCTTACCAGCATTGAACATAGCATCAGACTGGGCCATTACCGGCAACGTTACTAAAAATAAACCTGTTAATATCAAGAACTTCATCTTCATCGTACAAGTTGTTTATCTATAGTTGAAATAACCGATACTGCCTTATCGTAATCCTGTTGAATAGTTACATTAGACGCCGGAGTATAACGGGCGTATTCGCAACTCTTCAGGATACTAATAAAGGTATCTATAGTGGATTGTTCCGCTCCTTTTTGCTGAAGAAGGGTACTTATTTTTTCTTTACTGAATTCGCTGGTCTCTATAGCGAGTTTAGCTTTTAAATAATTATGCAGCGCACGTTCCATCGCTTCATAAAAGACTACCTTATCGCCCATCGATCTTTTTGCTTCTGAAAGATATTTCCTGGCCAGTCTGTCCGCCTTCCGAAGTTTATTTCCCTGAATGTCCGCCAGGTGTTGCTTGCGTTTTCTGCCGGCAAATATAAATATTGGGATAAGTAGTATTGGTCCCCCAAGAAGACTCCAGAATAAAGCCGACTTAAAAAACGGTGTTTGAGTTATGGGCACAAGATTGGTTTTCAACTTGATATATTTAAATTGATCTTCGTTAAAAACCACCACTGGATTCTTGCTAGTGGATGTGGTTTCATTACCGCTGCTATTAGTAACCGGGCCATTGATTACATTGAGCACGATCTCATTAGAGCTAAGGGTCTTATACGTCTCCGACTTTGGATCGAAATACGAAAAAGTTATAGGGCGGATAGGATAGTCTCCCTTAAATTGAGGCACAATAGTATAATTTTCTGAAATTGATCCTCGCATCCCATCTGCCTGGGTATTTACATTATTGGTCCGCTCCGGCTCATAGACTTCCAAAGCACTTGGTAATTTAACCGAAGGTAGATCGAATAATTTCAAATTACCTTTTCCACTTACTTTAACGCTTAACTGTAAGGCTTCGTTAGCATCAAGACTAGTTTTATCTGTGGTCACATCGAAGGTGAAATCTCCAACCGCACCATTGAAATTGTCTGGTCGCCCTTCCGCCGGTAATGGCTTTACATCAATAATCCTGTTTCCCGCCGAAATAGTTTTGTTCACGCGTGTCATCAATCTGCGTCCAAACAGATCCCGTTTGTTTGTTTCCACATCGATGGGAACATCCAGGGTTAAAGGCTCTATACTAAGTTTGCCTGTTTTTTGAGGATACAACACCGTGGTTTGCACGATGATATAGCGATAATCTGTTCTGCCGTTATATTCCCCTTCATATACAGTAAAATTGCCGCGATTGGAAATCGTCTGACTCCAAAAATCGGCGTATTTAGGGGTGTCTATCTCCCTGAACCCCCTGGTAAGATTAACATCGTTAGAAACATACAACCTGTACTGAATGGTGATCGCTTCATTGAGATATGGGTTTGTATTGGAGATATTCGCCACCAGGTGTACATTTTCACTGGCAACATATTCGGCATTATCGCCGTCCTTTGGTCGTTCAACAGCTGCGGTTACCTCAACTTTAACCGGGGTTGTTTTGTAGGTTTCCCCATCAATCAGGATGGTGGCCTGGCCTATAGTAAAAGTTCCTCTGGACAAAGGTGTAAGATAGTAGGAGTAGGTCTTGGAGTAACTCCTTTTTCCATTGATGTACGAATTGCTGATGGCCTGGTTAGGACCTCCAACCACCCGAAATCCTTCAAAAGATGGGGGATTGAAATTATCGCCATCTTGATTCATTTCAAAATCAACTCTCAGACGTTCGTTCACTCCAAGTTTATTCTTACTCACTTTCGCTTCAAACTGAACCTGGGCATGAACACCTCCAAATCCAATGAATAGGAATAATATGAATATGAAATACGAGCGTTTCATCGTTTACCAGTCTTTATTCGATTTAACTTTTGCTCCCTTTTGCTTGCGCGCATTGATCTTGTCCTGTACTTTCTTTTCTTCATTGTTCATGGCCTCTAACAGGTTCTGTACCTGTTGCGGAGACAATTGGCCAGGAACCGGTTTCTGTTGCTGTGGACTGTCCTTTTCGCCCTCCTTCTGGTCTTTGGGATCCTTAGGATTTCCACGATCATCTTTATTCTCGCCATCTTTGTTCTCATCTTTTTCATCGCCCTTATCCTCGTTCTCCTTTTCGTCTCCTTCATCTCCTTCATTATCCTTTCCGTTATCGTCCTTATTTTCGTTCTCATCTTTATTCTCCTCATTATCCTTATTCTCCTCATCCTTGTTGTCGTCGCCTCCCTGTGGCGGATTCTTCTCGAGCATTTCCTTCGCCAAGGCGAGATTGTAACGCGTTTCTTCGTCGGTAGGATTATTTCGTAATGCATTTTTATAGGCTTCAACCGCTTCCTGGTATTTCTTTGCATTCATAAAGGTGTTCCCCAAATTATGATAGGCTTTATGCTTTTCAGGTTTCGACACGGCAACTTCGGCGGCCTGAACATAGCGTCGCATTGCTTCATCGTTAAGGGCCTTATTATAATATGCATTTCCCAGGTTGTATTTTCCTGTTTCGTTTGAAGGTAATAAAGCGATCGCCTTCCGCAGGTCTACTTCGGCATCTATGAAATCATCCGATTTCAATTCGGAGCTCGCAGAGCGTAACAAATTTGTGGCTTTCTTCTCTATCTTTTGCTGTTCCTTATCATTCTGGGCTACCAATATTGTAGTCATTAAGAAACACAATGGTAAAAACCATCGTTTCAAATTAATCCCGAAATATTTATTTAATCGTTTTTCCATGTCACTATTCCTTTTCATTAAATAAATTTAATTTTCGCACCCAGGCAGTTTTCCGTTCTAATAGTAATATATCAACTATCAGCAAAAATAATGCAGCCGCCAGAAACCATTGAAACTGATCCTTAAAATCTGTAAACTGCTTGGCATCGAATTCCTTTTTATCCATACCATTTAAAATAGCGGTGACTTCTTCTACCACCTCCTTGGTATTATTACCCTCGATATACTTGCCGTTGGCCTGAGACGCTATCTCTTGTAATCTGTCTTCTCCTAATCTGGTGATCACCTGCTCGTTATTCTCATCCCTTTTATAATACTGCAACACCCCGTTTCGTTTAATGGGAATAGGCCCTCCTGCGGCTGTTCCCACTCCTATGGTATAGATCCTTATTCCTTCCGAAGCTGCCTCTTCGGCGATCTCGGAAAGGTTACCTTCGTGGTCCTCTCCATCGGAAATGATAAATAAAACCCGGTTGGTCTGCTCCTCATCATCGTAATAAGTCTTAGCCATGGCAATGGCTTCGGTGATAGCAGTCCCCTGAGAGGACACCATATCGGTGTTCATGCCGTTCAGAAACAATTTTGCCGAAGAGAAATCGGTAGTGATGGGAACCTGTGGAAACGCACTTCCTGCATAACCAATAATCCCAATCCGATCCCCAGCCAGACTATTAATGATCTGTGTCACTAACTGCTTGGATTTCTCCAGCCTGTTAGGCGCAATATCTTCAGCAAGCATACTCTTTGAAACATCAAGGGCAAAAACCACATCCACACCTTCACGTTTCACTGTTTCAAGTTTCGTGCCTATTTTTGGGTTAACCAGGGCAAAAGAAAGAGCAGCCAGAGCCAGACAAAACACAGATATTTTTAATATCGATTTAAACGTTGACCTGTCCGGGCTTAGTTTCCGAAGCAAATTACTATCTGCAAATTTCTTCTGTGTGCGATGTTTCCAAAACAGTACCAACAGGAACAGCACGGCCACCACCGGGATGGCGAACAGCAGATAAAAATATATGGGTTCCTCTAATTGATACATAGTTGTTAACTCTTTGTTTTAAATAAAACTTCTAAATATTGTAAATCTCAATAAAAACTCCAATCCTAGTAATACCAAGGCCAGCAGCACCAGAGGCCGAAATTTTTCTTCGTAATTGGTATATTTGAATTCTTCAATATCTGTCTTCTCTAACTTGTTTATCTCATCATAGATCTCATTGAGTTTGGTGGTACTTGTAGCCCTGAAATATTGCCCCCCGGTCGTTGCAGCAATCTCTTTTAACAGCTCCTCATCGATCTCTACCTGTATGCTGCCGTACTGAAAACTGCCGTCGGGCCTTATCCCAATTGGAGATTGGGCCATGCCGTTGGTTCCCAGGCCGATCGTATACACTTTGATTCCAAATTCTACTGCCAATTCGCTGGCAATCTTTGGGTCGATAAATCCGGTGTTGTTCACACCATCGGTTAACAAGATGATAACTTTGCTTTTCGCCCTACTTTCCTTGAGCCTGTTTACCGCTGTTGCCAGACCCATCCCTATAGCGGTCCCGGGATCGATAACGGTGTTATATCGCAGGCTTCTTAAAGACGAAAGAACAATACTCTTGTCGCTGGTTAGCGGTGTTTTTGTATAACTTTCACCAGCATATTCCACCAGGCCAATCCTATCGTTTGGTCGGGCGTTTATAAAACGTGCAGCAACAGTTTTTAAGGCTTCCAACCTGCTAGGCCTTAGATCGCGGGCCAGCATACTTGCCGAAACGTCTATTGCCATTACTATATCGATCCCCTTTGTAGTTTTAATTCGCGTAGACTCGTCCACGGTACGAGGTCTGGCCAGTGCCACAATGATCGCGGCCAGAGCCAATAATCTAAGAACAAATAAAATCGGACGAAGTTTAGACAGCCAGTTCTTACTGGTCTTAAATCCCTTCAAACTTGAAATAGACAAGCTAGCAGTTTGCCGGTGGCGTTTCCAGATATACCAAACAACAAGGAGAGGCAGCAATAATAGCAGCCAGAAAAACTCGGGATTTACATATTCAAATCTGTTCATCACTTCGTCGCTTGTTGTGCGGGTTGTTGTACTTCCAGTTCTATAGAATTACGAATCCTATCCACCAGCTGTTCGGCATATGGATCGGAGTCCAGGGAAGCGATTATCACCTGTTGCAGGGCTCCTTTCTGCCCAAACACCAGCATTTCATAGTTCTGGGTATCGTTTCCTTTCACAAATGGGTTTTCACTTTCAAAGCTTCCGTAGGCTTTTAAGCCTTTTATTCCTTTTTCGGTTTCAAAGCTTTCGGTTTTAACAACCATATTCTTAGCTCCCTGTGCTTCGAAAGCAGCAAGGGAAGATTCGAGAATCTTTTCAAGATCACCTTCCAGCGGCTGCTTGTACAAGGTGGTGTTCACCACTATATAGAAACGATCCACAAGGCTACCATACACGAAAAGTGCGTTATTCTCAATTTCCTGTTTCGTTGCTTCCGGTAAATTGAGTTCTTTCCGTTTTAGCACAACAGGAGTTTCCATGATCACAGCCGGCACTCCATATTCACTTCGGTACCATTGTCCTTCCACCAGATCTTTGGTAGGGTGGCCAATGATATTGTCCTTTAAATAATCCCACCCGTAAGTATAAGAAAGTATAACCCCGGCTATAATAATAGTTGCCACTCCTATTGCCCCACCATATATGATGCGTTTTGTTCTTCTCTTCCTTCGTTGTTCCTGGGCATAGAGTTCGTTCATCAACAATTCTTCTTCTGTAGGCTCTGGTACCACTTCATGAGTTTCGGTAATGATCTCCTCGACGGCGTTTCTGTCTGTTGACGCCTGCAACTGATCAATTTCCATTTTGGCAAATTTTACAAGATCTGCACGCTTCAAAATTGAATTAAGTTTGGCAATAGTTTCAGAGTCGAACTCAAAGTGTCCCGCATCCTTGTGCAACTGTAGTCGTTCTATTAATTCGTCGGTAGTGCTTTCCAAAGCTGTATCGTCTATTTCCCTGTCCAGGTATCGTTTTACGATCTCTGTAAGCTGAGAGTAGTAGTCTTTAGAACGTCTGCTCTTTAATAAATTGGATGCATCCAGTTTTTGAAGCGAAGCTAATGCCTCTTCGTAAGGTGGCAATTGTTCTTCTCTTGCTTCTCTTTGTTTTTTTCTTCTGAAGAGATACCAGCCTACTCCCACGATCAATAGTAAAGGAACGAGCCAATACAGTAATTTCAGAAAATTAAAAGGTGACGATCCAACCTCAATAAATGGTTTGATCTCGTACATCTTCTGTTTGGTGGTATCTACCGGGACATCGGCCACTTCTATCATGATAGAATCTGTACTAAATACCCGTTCGTTGATCACGATCTTCTGGGGTGGAATAGTATAAGAGCCGGAGTCGAATTGTGTAAGGCCATACTTCTTGATCAATCTATATTTAGCCTGCTCGAAGGTGGTGTCCACCTTATAGGATTCGATCATTTCAAGCGGCAGAAACGACTGTCCTTCCGGAAACAAAACCAGATCTGTACTATCTGCAACCACCTCGACAGTATACTTGATCTCTTCTCCAATACGAATATTTGTAGTATCTACCCTGGAGGTTAGCTGGGCCTGAGCGGTAAAGCCAACCAAAAAACATACAGCTATAACCGCGTACCTCGCACTATGGAGTAAAAATTCAAGTAGGTTATATGTTGTCTTTCTGTTCATGGTCCTTCTAAGCACGTCTTTTAAAATATCCCAATAGTTTTTTTACATAGCTTTCGTCGACCCGGCAACTAATGGCACCTGCGCCACTTTTAGTAAACGCATCCTGAAAATAATCCACTCGCTCCCTATAATAACGATGGTAATTCATTCTAACAGCTTTCGAGCCTGTGTTTACCAGTAAGTTCTCCCCGGTTTCTTCGTCCTGCATTTCTACTACCCCCAAATTTGGGATCTCTTCCTCCCTGGGATCGAACACCCGTATACCAGTTACATCATGCTTCTTAGCCACGATCTTCAAGGTGTCACGATAATCATGTGTGATGAAATCGGATAAGACAAAGACGATCGCCTTTTTCTTCATTACATTGGTGAGGTATTTTAATGCCTGTGCTACATCGGTCTTTTTGCTTTGTGGGCGGAATTCGATCAATTCCCTGATAATCCGGAGCACGTGCGATTTCCCTTTTTTGGGAGGAATAAACAATTCGATCTCGTCTGAAAAGAGGATAAGTCCCGTTTTATCATTATTCTGCATGGCCGAAAAAGCAAGTGTAGCAGCTATTTCGGTTACTACCTCATTTTTAAACTGACTTTGGGTTCCGAAGAATTCTGAACCACTCACATCCACAACAAGCATTAAGGTTAGTTCGCGCTCCTCTTCGAAAACCTTTATAAAAGGCTCATTGTAGCGGGCCGTAACGTTCCAATCGATATTCCTAACGTCATCTCCAAACTGGTATTGACGCACCTCGCTGAAGGTCATACCTCTTCCTTTAAAAGTACTATGGTACTCTCCCCCGAACACGTGGTCGCTCAACCTACGGGTTTTGATCTCGATCTTACGTACTTTCTTGAGAAGTTCTTTCGTATCCATTTTCAGTAAACTTTAAAAAGCTTGCAGTTGTGAATTGTTCTATTCAGCCAGGTTTGTTTCCTTAGGAATATATCGCACTGCGTACTGACTACGGTACTTCAATTACGTTGACGATTTTATTGATAAGATCTTCGGAAGTGACATTTTCGGCTTCTGCTTCGTATGTAACCCCAATTCTGTGTCGAAGCACATCGTGTACCACGGCACGAACATCTTCCGGAATTACATAACCCCGCCGTTTAATGAAGGCATAACATTTAGATGCCATCGCAAGGTTTATACTACCCCTTGGTGAAGCCCCGAAACCGATTAAAGGCTTAATTTCGGATAGGTTATAGTTTTCCGGTTCGCGGGTAGCAAAAATAATGTCTAGTATGTATTTTTCGATCTTTTCGTCCATGTAGACATCCCTAACCGATTTCTGCGCTCTTAAAATCTGGTCGATGGTAACAACCGGGTTGATGGTCTCGAAACCATCTTTCAGATTTTGTCTAATGATAAGTTGTTCCTCAGCCAGTTTTGGATAATCGATCACTGTTTTTAGCATAAATCTGTCTACCTGAGCCTCGGGAAGTGGATAAGTTCCTTCCTGTTCGATCGGGTTTTGCGTTGCCATCACAAGAAATGGCCGGTCCAGTTTAAAGGTATCCTCTCCAATAGTCACCTGCTTTTCCTGCATAGCTTCCAGCAAGGCCGATTGAACTTTAGCCGGAGCCCTGTTGATCTCATCTGCCAACACAAAATTTGCGAAAATAGGACCTTTTTTTATGCTGAAATCGTTAAGCTTCATATTGTAGATCAGCGTTCCTACCACGTCTGCCGGTAGGAGATCCGGGGTAAACTGTATTCTACTAAATGAGCCATGAACAGCCTGCGCCAGGGTATTAATGGCTAAGGTCTTTGCCAATCCGGGAACACCCTCAAGCAAAATATGTCCCTGTCCCAGTAAACCAATAAGGAGACGTTCCACCATGTGTTTTTGGCCAACAATCACCTTGTTCATTTCCAGGGTAAGGATATCTACAAAAGCACTTTCCTTTTCAATTTTTTCGTTTAACGCACCAATGTCTAATGCAGTCGTTACTTCTTCCATTTTAAGTAATTGTTTAACTATATTGAATGTGGTTGATTATGTTCCGCAAATTGCTTATTTATTATGGTTTATCCTGTTAATGATTGGTTAAAAATATAAGGGATAAAGCCGCTGCAGTCTTTTAATTGTTAGGCTCAATTCATTACCTTTAAAACTTCCAAAAAAAAACTATGGCCGTAAAATTTTCACGCATCATTCAGGGATGTATGGGTTGGGGAATATGGGGAGTCGATCTTTCGGAAAATGAAATGACCCATCGAATCCATCATTGTCTGGAACAGGGAATTACTAGTTTCGACCATGCCGATATCTATGGCGATTATACTACAGAGGCTTCCTTCGGAAATGCGCTTAGTAACAGCAATGTTAATAGAGAAGACATTGAAATTATATCGAAGTGTGGAATTCAGTACGTTGGGAAGACTCGTACAAATGAAATTAAACATTATCAGTACGATGCCGAATACATAGTGTGGAGTGCCGAAAAGTCCATTTCAGATCTAAAATGCGACTATCTAGATCTATTGCTCCTGCATAGGCCCAGCCCCTTGATGCGTCCGGAGGAAATCTCTAAAGCGGTGGAGAAGCTAATAGCCGAAGGAAAGATAAAAGCATTTGGGCTTTCAAATTTCACCCCTTCTCAAACTGCACTAGTCGCGTCCAAAAACGATATTTCTGCCAACCAGATCGAGTTTTCAATCACTGCCCTCGAAGCAATGTGGAATGGCAGCCTGGATGATATGATGCTTCAGGGGATTACCCCAATGTGCTGGAGCCCCCTGGGATCTGTCTTTAAAGAAGAAACAGAGCAGACAATTCGAATACATAAAGAATTGGACGAATTAACTAAAAAATACAACGCTACTAAAGATCAGCTACTTCTTGCCTGGATACTGAAGCATCCTTCGGGCATTCATCCGGTGATAGGCACTTCAAATCCCGAAAGGATCACAAATGCCGCCACAGCGGCAGAGATCGAACTTTCGGAAGTAGACTGGTTTAAACTACTGGTAGCAAGCAGGGGTGAAAAAGTACCTTAGTACATTGTCATGTCAATCGTACCCAATGCGGTAACTTCACCTTGTCTTATCATCACATCCTCTATCTGAGAGATTTGTAATGTACCGTTTTTGGTGGCTGAAATGATCACATTGTAAACTCCGTCATCGAACCCATTGATAAAGAATTCCCCTTTTTCGCTCACGGTTCCTTTTAGTGTTGAAGAATTATTGGATGCACAAATAGTAACAGTTGCTTTCGGGGCAATTACAGCGCCAAGGATAGCGCCATCGGTAGGTATGGCATCCTTTGTTACCAATACGGAATTGGCTTCGGTCTTTTCCATAATCTTATTAGGTATTCCTAATAGGATAAAGCCCAATACCAGGATAGGCAAGCTGATCAATGTCCAAATCTTCCAGTTCATAATATATTCGATTTCTTACTTAAATATACATTCAGAAAGGAAGATGAAACACTCAGTTAACAATGATTAACGCGCTCTTTAACCTGTATTTAACACATAGATAATACGCTAAAAAAAAAGCAGGCCTTTCGGCCTGCCGTTCTTCAACTAACCAATATATTATTGCATGGTGACTGTCTCGATCGTAGTTACCGATCCCACGTTTACCTCTACATTGGGAATTACTACCGGTGGTAAATTCAACGATGCATCCGCTTCTACCGTTAATTGGTAGCTTCCTTCCGGAACACCGCTTAGCATAAATATACCTTCAGAGTTGGTATACGAGCTAACTTCGGTTGTACCATTGCTGGCTGTGACCATCGATTGAATCCCTGCTGGTAGAACCATCCCGGTTACAGCACCCGATTCGGCCGCGGTAGTAGCCCGTATTACCGGGTTCAGGCTATAATTTCCATTTCCCTGTGCCACTACAGATGCGTCCACGTCGAAATCCAGGATGAACTCGTAAAACACTCCTGTTTCCAGGGTTTGATTTACATTCACCTTTAACCCGGTTTGCTGGGCACTAGGTGTGCTTAGTGGATAGGTCTGCCCATCCACAACAATAGTGTTTTCGTCTCCAAGGACAAGACGGATCTGGCTAATATTACCAGCATCGATCTCGTTGTCTACAAGCAATACCGAAGCACCTCCTGTGAGTTCCAGCAAGTTGTAGACTCCGGCATTGATCGTACCGATGGATACTTCAGATTCGTTTCCATTGTATTTCACTAAAACATCCTCAACATCTACGTACACAGCTTCATAGTCTCCGGGCGCATCCACCAGTTTAACAGATACCCGGGAAGATGTTTCGCCGGTCGAGTTGTTTGAATCGTCGTTGCTGCACGACGCCACACCTATTACAAGGAGTAACGAAAGGCATATTCGAAAAAATTTGTTGTTGATCATAATTACAATTTTTTAAATTTAGGTTTGTGTCATCAAACATAAAAATTGTACTTTTCTCTCACCAAGCACTTAACAATCCTTAACAACGAAATGGGTGAGTATTAACTCAATTTTTAAAATTCGTTTAGGCCCTTTCACATGATTTTATGAAAAAATACACTGCCCTCATCACCGGAGCAACCTCCGGCATCGGAATGGCAACCGCCAGATTATTCGCCGCCAATGGTGTGAACCTGGTACTCTGTGGCCGAAGGGTTGACAGGCTGGAGGCGTTGAAAGAAGAACTTTCGGAGCGCGTTCGTGTACATTCGTTGGTTTTTGACGTTCGGAACAAGGAGCTCGTATTCAAAAGTATAGGCGGTCTGCCCAAAGACTTTTCAGAAATAAATATCCTTATCAATAATGCAGGTAATGCGCACGGGCTGGACCCCATCCACAAAGGAAGTACAGACGATTGGGACGCCATGCTGGACATCAATGTGAAAGGGTTATTATATGTTTCGAAAGCAGTACTGCCCGGGATGCTGGAAAGAGGTAGCGGACACATTATTAATATAGGTTCTACCGCCGGCAAGGAAGTTTACCCAAATGGAAACGTTTATTGCGCCAGTAAACATGCCGTAGATGCTATTAACCAGGGGATGCGTTTAGATCTTAATGGAAAAGGAATAAAGGTTGCAGCCATTAATCCAGGCATGGTAGAAACAGAGTTCAGTCAGGTGCGTTTCAAAGGCGATAAGGACCGGGCTGCCAATGTTTATAAAGGCTTTACTCCATTATCTCCTGAAGATATTGCCGACATAATTTGGTTTGCCGTTACCCGGCCACCTCATGTAAATATAGCCGATCTAACCGTGATGAGCCTGGACCAGGCATCGAGTACTGTTGTGAATAAATCGGTATGATATGGTGTTGTGGGTCTAATTGTTAGATGAATATATATCAAACAATTAAAAGTCAGGGCGAAGCCCTGCAAGTCTTCGGTGCAGAATATGCGAAGAAAACTTCGAGATTCAGGAGCAAAGCGACGCGAAGTTTTCAAGCGGTTTTTGCTGAAAGCAAAAAATTCCTCAGCGAAGTGCCCTTTCTTTTGCTTCGTTTTCTTTGGGCATGCAAAGAAAATGAAGGGAAAACAATAAAAAATAGATAATAACAATAAGTAATTAATAATAACCTTGATCAACAAACGCCTTCTGGTAAAGAACCTTCTCGCTCATAATGATGAGTGTAGTTTTTACGACAAAAAACGACAGATCGACCTGGGCAGTAAAGAAGGGAAGGCCAAGTTCCTGAAACATATCTGTGCCCTAAGTAACAGCAACCCGGCTAACAACAGCTATATAGTGGTGGGGGTAGAGGATGAGAATAATGAAATTAGGGGAGTGGATTTCTTCGATGACAGCAAGATCCAAAACCTGGTGAATGCCTACCTCACCAACCCGCCATTGATCTCGTACGAAAATATCATGTTCCCGCATTTACCCACAGACAAGGTAGTGGGACTAGTTACAATTCGGCCTACGGGAGAAATTACTTCATTGCGTAAGAACATATGGAAATACTGGGGTGGGTCTATCTTTTTGCGGGATGGGAGCATTTCCATGCCCAAAGATTTCGATATTGAGATCAAGGATGTGAATTCGGAGATTGTTAGGGCCATCGAAAATAAAGCCAAGAACAATATCGAACACACCCTGGACGGGGTGATCGACTTTTTAAATAACAGGCACAATGATCTGCCCTCCAATTACAAGGTATTTAAGGAACAATTTGTGGTTTGTTGGGCTGGAATTCCGAAGCAGGTAAAAGGAGAAACCTACTACTCCAGGGTAGACATTGAACTTATCAATGAGCAGGTTCGATTGTTCTATTCGGCACTGGATGAGATAAGCATAGAATATAATGATGATTATTTCAGAATTCTGGAATATGTGAATTTAGGACTGAACAAGCAGTTTAAATATTATCCTCTCGAGGAGGTTACAATTAATTTTATGGAAAACGGATCGTATTTCATGAACTCTGAATTGGTTTTTACACCCCCGCAATTCAATAAAAAGACCCTATACCATATCTATAATGCTAATAATGCGCTGGTTAAAAAACTTCAGAAAAAAATTCCTTTAAACTCTGCTGAACAAAAAGATCTTACCCATCTTCCGGAGACCTATCTCATTTGTTACCTTAACGATTTTACCGAAGCAATCGATAAATTGATGGAATCTCAACCTTATTTGAAACAAATTGGAGGAAATGTATACCAATCGTTTAAAGAAGCGCAACGTATCCTGAGAAAGGTAAAGTATAATTAATACTGCGTTCTTAAATATTTACTATCTTTAATTTTAATCATCAAAAAAGTAACAAAAATGGGCCTTTTCGACAAGATAAAAGAAAAACTAAGCAACGAATTTATTGATATCATTGAGTGGCTGGACTATACCGATGACACTATCTGCCATCGCTTCGAACGCTACCAGAATGAAATAAAGAATAACGCAAAACTCATCGTTCGTGAAGGACAAACCGCTGTTTTCGTGAATGAAGGTCGGCTGGCAGACGTATTTGAGCCGGGCACCTATACCCTAAATACACAAAACCTTCCTATCCTAACAACGCTCAAAGGATGGAAATACGGTTTCGACAGCCCCTTTAAGGCCGAGGTGTATTTTGTGAACACGCATTTATTTACCGATGAAAAATGGGGGACAAAAAATCCAATCACTCTTAACGACGAACGATTTGGTTTGGTAGAGATCCGTGCCTTCGGAACCTATGCGTTCAGGATTAGTGATCCGGGAATATTTATAAAAGACATCGTGGGAACCGATAATAACTTCACCAATTTCGAGATCAACGAACATTTGAAAAGCCTTATCGCTACCCGTTTTACCGATACAGTGGGAGAGGCCAATCTGCCTATCGAATTGTACGCCGCCAATACTTCCGAATTAAGTGAAACCTGTAAAGAGGTAATGCAGCCGGAGTTTCAAAGCGTTGGGATCTCTCTGGAGAAATTCTTTATCGAAAACGTATCCATGCCCGAGGATCTTAAAAAAGAGATCTTCGAATACAGCCGTATAGACAAACTGGATCTGGACAAACTTACCAAATTTAAAACAGCAAAAGCCATAGAAGCGGCAGCTACCAATGAAGGTGGTACCGCCGGTGCCGGAATGGGAATGGGAATGGGCTTCGTGCTTGCACAGCAAATGGGCGGGATGATGAGCCCTCAAATGGGAGGTCAGCAAATGCCTCCACAGCAACAGGCAGCTGCTATGCCTCCTCCAATGCCGCAGGCAGTACAATATTATTATGCGGCTAATGGACAGCAGCACGGCCCCGTAAGTTTTGAACAACTTAAATCGTTATTTGCCAATCGAACCGTGAACAGAGATTCTCTTGTTTGGAAACAGGGAATGAGTGAATGGGCAGCCCTGAAAGATGTGGAAGAATTGAAAGCCTTCCTGGGAGGCAGCACTCCTCCTCCACTTCCGGGAGCATAAGATGATGCAAGAAGCAGCAGAGAAAAAATCGGAATTAAAAAAGTCCTGCATTAATTGCGGTGCAGAGATGTTATATGCGCCGGGAACCACCGAGTTGCAATGTGAATATTGTGGCTATTCTCAACAAATCCCTCCCAACGAATCCGGTTTCCAGGAACTCGAATTGAACACCTATCTCGATTCTCTGGGCCATCATTCGCATAGCCAGGCTATTTTAATGCTACAATGCAAGAATTGCGGAGCCAATCAGCATATACAAGAGCATTATAAATCCCTGCATTGTGTGTATTGTAATTCGCCATTAATCATAGAGGATGCCCAAAAAGAAGAATGGATCCTGCCGGGTGCCGTACTGCCATTTCAAATAGACCAGAAATCTGCACATCGCATTTTCCAGAAATGGGTTAAGGGTTTGTGGTGGGCCCCGAACAAATTAAAAAAGGCGAGTCTGGACCCTCAGAATACAAAGGGTTTATATTCTCCTTACTGGACTTTCGATGCACAATTATACGCCAATTATGTTGGGCAGCGTGGTGATTATTACTACGTTTCGGTGCCTTATACCACCACTGTAAATGGTAAGACTGTAACCCGTATGCGGCAGGAACGGAGAACACGTTGGACTCCCGCAAGCGGAAGTATCTCCGGATTTGTAGATGATACACTTATAAAAGCTTCAACGCAACGCTCCGGGGTGATCCCTAGAAAAGTTGCTCGCTGGGACCTGAGCAAATTGGTGCCTTTCGACAGCAGTTATCTGTCCGGATTTGTAACCGAAAAATATACCATCCCGTTAAAGGATGGACATCTTGACGCAGAGAAAGAAGCCGAACGAATTGCCGATCGCTGGGCGCGAAGGGATATAGGCGGGGATACCCAGCGCATTCACTCTATTGATATGCGCCTAACCGAGCAAACATTTAAACACATTCTTCTACCCGTTTACATTAGTGCATATCGATACAACGGGAAACGATATAATTTCTTTGTTAACGGACAGTCCGGTGTGCTTTCGGGGCAACGGCCCTATTCGTTCTGGAAGATATTCCTGTTTGTTCTAATGATCGTTGCTATCTTATCGGTCATCGTATATTTTGCCAGCCAGGGATGAGAACATTAGTAGTAGGAGATATACACGGAGGCCTTCGAGGGTTGATTCAGGTTTTGGAAAAAGTAGTTCCGAGCGCTGATGATCGATTTGTTTTTATAGGCGATTATGTAGATGGATGGAGTGAGAATGCTGAAACCGTTTCTTTTTTACTGAATTTTTCCAATTCCCATAACTGTGTGTTCATTCGAGGAAATCACGACGAGCTGGTATATGATTTTCTGAAAAATAAGGATGAAAAACCAATGTGGCTGGCACATGGGGGGCAGGCAACTAAAGATAGTTACGCTAACTGTACACAAGATGAGATCGACAGCCATATTGTTTTCTTTGAGTCGCTTCAGAATTATTATATAGATGAAAAGAACAGATTGTTCTTACATGCCGGATTTACCAATATGCACGGGCCACAGCACGAGTACTACCCCAATCTGGTTTACTGGGATCGTACTTTGTGGGAGATGGTGTGTAGTCTGGACACTGATATAACTCCCGAAGATCCCCTCTATCCACTTCGCCTGAAATTATTCTCCGAGATCTATATAGGCCATACCCCGGTCACTCGTATTGGGGAGACCGTTCCGGTGAAGAAAGCAAATGTGTGGAATGTAGACACCGGGGCCGCTTTTAAAGGGCCACTTTCCATACTTGATGCGGACAGCAAAGAGCTTTGGCAAAGCGATCCTGTATGGACCTTATATCCCGAAGAGCAGGGACGAAACTAAGCCAAAATGTATTCTTTATAAACGGCTATAGGGATCAAAGCCGTCCAGCCGCAAAAATCTTTTTTGGCTGGCATACCGTAAGAAACCAGGTCGGGCGCATAATTTTCCCAAAACGTACCTGTGGCCTCAAACACCGTGGCAACACTTCGGTACACTTTGCTTGCAAGATCTCTAGCCAGATCGTCTTCGCCGTTTTCCGTAAGGCCCTTAAGGACCATATACACAGTAGGAGCCCAAACACCTCCTAACCAGTAATCACCCCAGCCTACATAATCGGGGTCGGCCGCAGAGAGAGCAGGAAGTGGAGTTTTACGATAAAATTCATCCGGATTGCGCAGATGTTCAATGAAATGCTTCATCCTGTCCTCGGGAACGATCTTCCCCAGCAATGCCCAGTACATCCCAATATGTCTTCTTGGAACTTGTTTATCGTACCCCAGGTCGTAATAGAATTTATCCTGGTCGTTCCAGCATTTTTCGTTGACCGCTGTTTTAATTCGTTCATGAATATCCATAAAGGCTTCTATATCGCTATCATTTCCGGTTATTTTCGCGATCTCTGAAAGTTGCAGAGCGAACATGGCCATCTGTGATGAAAAATCCACCAACCGTGCCTGCTTATTCCATAATCCCTGTTTAGTTTCAACGTATTGCTCTATAAAGTACTGAAGTTTGGTTTCTGCAGATTCGTTCATGGCTGCTAAACGTTCTCCCAATTCGTGGTGGGTTAGACCATTGCCAGTTTCCGGCTCCCAATCTCGTGGAGCTCTCGGAATATTATCCATGCCCATCCCTAAAGTATCTCCATAAAAAAGATCGTCGTCCATCATATATCTGTTCACATGAAACTCGAAATTCTTTTTCAGTGTTGGGTAAACCTTTTTCAGGCGTGCGCTGTCCTTGGCGATCTTGAAGATCTCCCATTCGGCGAATGCGAGTAAGGGTGGGTTTATCGAAACAGGGTGCTCTTTAGACCACAGTGCCCTGCCATCCTGTCTATATTCGCGGCAGATATACCCATCCTCCTCCATTTGTTCGTAAAAATTATCTAAAGCTTGATAAACCGGAAGTTCATCCAGATGATATTTAGCGAAGCAGCACATAAAGCAAGTGTCCCACAGAAATATATTTGGAGAAAACGCGGCATCGATAAATGGCTTTTTGAAAAATGGTTCGGAGGCCCCTCCTCTAACTTTAGACTTGGTGATCTCCAGTGCCTTAGCATACATGGCCTCCGAAAGTTCCGGGCTTACGCCATCTCTGGATTCTCTTTCTATTTCTTCGGAAGTTTTTTGTGAGGTGTCGTTGCAGGACGATAATAAACCAAGACCAACCACTCCTCCTGCAAGGCCAATGTTCTTTGCAAAATCTCTACGTTTCATAAATTTCGGTATAAATATTAAAGATAAGGTTTTAAACAAAAAAACCGCCTCGGTGGAGGCGGTTTGTATATAGTTATCAGCTTTTTAGAGGTCGAATTTGATCCCTTGAGCCAATGGTAATTCGGTGGTATAATTAATGGTATTTGTTTGTCTTCTCATATAGATCTTCCAGGCATCACTCCCACTTTCGCGTCCTCCTCCGGTGTCTTTTTCCCCTCCGAATGCACCACCGATCTCGGCGCCACTGGTGCCAATATTAACATTGGCAATACCACAATCGCTACCAGCATGGCTGAGGAAGCGTTCGGCCTCGCGAAGGTTATTGGTCATGATAGCCGAAGACAATCCCTGGGCTACTCCGTTTTGAATATCGATGGCATTTTCAACGTCGCCACTGTATTTCAGCAGATATAGAACAGGAGCAAATGTCTCATGCTGAACAATCTCGAAATCGTTTTGAGCTTCGGCAATTGCCGGTTTAACATAGCATCCGCTCTCATATCCTTCTCCTTCCAGCACTCCGCCTTCTACGACCAGATTTCCTCCTTCTTCCACAACTTTGCGTAAGGCATTCTCATACATGGCTACTGCATCCTTATCAATTAAAGGCCCTACATGATTGTTCTCATCCAGCGGGTTACCTATGCTCAATTGTCCGTAAGCCGCAACCAGGGCATCTTTCACCTTATCGTAAATACTTTCGTGAATGATCAATCTTCGAGTGGAGGTACATCGTTGTCCGCAGGTTCCCACAGCTCCGAAAACCGCTCCAATTACCGTCATCTTTATATCCGCATCCGGGGTCACGATGATAGCGTTGTTTCCTCCCAGTTCCAACAAGGATTTTCCTAATCGTTCACCCACTGTCCTTCCAACGATCTTACCCATGCGGGTCGAGCCTGTAGCAGAGATTAGAGGGACGCGTTTATCGGTTGTCATAAACTCTCCTACTTTGTAATCTCCGTTAATAAGACAGGAGATCCCTTCAGGAAGGTTGTTCTCGGCAAATACTTTAGCCGCGATCTTCTGGCACGCGATCCCACATAAGGGCGCCTTTTCGCTTGGCTTCCAAACACATACATCTCCACAGATCCAGGCCAGGGCTGTGTTCCAACTCCATACAGCTACAGGAAAATTAAAGGCCGAAATTATCCCAACTACGCCTAACGGATGGTATTGTTCGTACATACGATGACCGGGCCGTTCGCTGTGCATGGTAAGGCCATGCAATTGCCTTGACAAACCAACGGCAAAATCGCAGATATCGATCATTTCCTGAACTTCTCCAAGACCTTCCTGATAGCTTTTTCCCATTTCATAAGAAACAAGTTTCCCTAGTGGTTCTTTCAATCTGCGTAATTCTTCACCAAATTGCCTTACCACCTCACCGCGTTGCGGTGCTGGCATAACACGCCAGGCTTTAAAAGCCTCGAGGGCAGTAGACATCATTTGTTCGTATTCTTCTCTGGTGGTTGTAGTTACTTTTCCTATAAGCTTTCCATCTACGGGAGAATAGGACGAGATGGTTTCGCCTCCGGGCATCCATTTTGTTCCTGTGGAAGTTCCATAATTTACTTCTTCAACGCCTAATTGTTCAAGCGCTTCTTCTATTCCAAAGGAAGTTGTTGCAGTTAACATATGTTATAATTTTTTTGCTGAATTTATACCTGCGAAGTTACGTATTCCAAGTGTAATTAGAAACGATCCGGCATTGTTTCATCACAATTCAGGGCTGAACCATTTTCACAACCCATTCATTGTTCTTTTTGCTGAAAAGCGTACGACGATGCAGCCGGGTATCCATGAACTCCATAAACTCGAACCGGGTGGGCTCCACCTTGAAACCGCACCAGTTCTCAGGCCTGGCAATAGACTCATTATAGCGGCTGGCCAAGGCCGCATCAAATTGGTCCTTGAGGTCTTCCCAGGAGTTCAGGTGGGCACCCTGTTGGCTGATGGTGCTTACCAACTGTGCTGCCTTATCACGCCTCCTGAATAAAAAGTCTGAATGTTCATCGGAAGTTGTAGTGGCGATCCCCTGTACCCTTACCTGCCTTTTGGATTCTTCCCACCAAAATGTAAGAGCAGCATGCGGATCGTTGCTGATTTCCTTTGCTTTCAGGGATTCCCGCGTTCCTCCGAATATCAAAAACGGAACTTCTATCAGTTTTAAAGAGAGAAAACGGGCATTGGGAAAACCATCCAGGCCATTTGTGGAAAGTACACATGCACCCGGGTGTGCAGACTTAGTATGTGTGGAGTGCTCATGGAACCAATTAGTAAAAACCACGAAAGGATCGGGTTGTTCCGGATGAGAGTTGTCTATCATTAATCGTCACCTACAAAGCGTTCATCGGCTTCCATCACCGTTCCGCAATTATCACAGGTACGGAGTTCTTTCGATCCGTAGAATTCTTTAAAGTGTTTCAGAAAATCTTTTTCTATATCGTGCAGCGGAAAATACACCTCGTGTAATTTGTTATTACAGTTATCGCAGAACCACAGCAATCCGTCTTTCGCATCCAGATCGACACGTTTGCGTTCTACAACCAATCCTATTGATCCCTCACTTCTGGCCGGAGAATGCGGCACTTTAGCCGGATGAAGATACATGTCGCCAGGTCCAAGTTTCATAACCTTTCGCTCCCCGTCTTCCTGAATAATTACCTCTATATTCCCTTCCAGCTGATAAAATAGTTCTTCCGTTTCATTATAGTGATAATCCTTTCTGGCATTGGGACCTGCAACCACCATCACTATGTAGTCTTCGGCGTCTTTGTATAAATTCTTATTGCCTACAGGAGGTTTCAGAAGGTCTCTGTTTTCTTCAACCCATTGGGTTAAATTGAAAGGTTTTGGAATAGCCATTGCCGTATCTTTATGTTAATTCATAAAAATACGGCAATTGGAGAACTTATAAAAAAAGTAGTGCTATTTTCTATAGAAGAGCTGAGTAAAATAGTAATCTCCTCTTCCGTTAGGAATGATCCCAAATCCTGAATGTGTAAACAATCCTTCGATGATCTTTCTGTGTCCCGGGCTATTTAGCCAGGCATTTACCACGTCCTCTGCGGTGTTGTAACCATAAGCTACATTTTCACCAACGATCGTGGCACCCCTGTCTTTAAGACCCTGAGAGCGAACACCAAAATTATCATGGCTTAGTTTCGATTTTTGAATCATGTACTGTGTATGCTCAACGGCGTAAGCCGATGCATACGTTTGATCTCTTTTTAATGCAGGTAATCCCATTGATTCTCGGTGTTGGTTTACCAGAACGAGAATGGCATTTGCCATTTCCCAATCGGTTTCCATGGCAAGGTTAAGGTCAATGGAGTAGTTTGCCTCTTCGACAACTACCGTTTCGTCTTTAGAGCAGGATACTATGGTAGTAAAAAATACCATAGCCAGTAGGCTGTATTTTACAAGTTTCATAAGCGGGGGGCATCAAATTTGGGGCATGATGCTTGACAAATATAGAAAAAAAAACATACAAAAGTGTATTTCAACCTATTTTTTATGCATTTCATCGATGAAATGCACAGTTCGTGTAAGAAATAATTGATTATTAAATAGGGTTCTCCTTCGGAAAACATTGGTTTTTGTGGTATCTTCGGAATTCAGTTAAAAAATGCGACATGGCTAAAATTTTTTCACTTTTATGTGTTGTTTTATTGATTTTGAGCTGCGAAAACGATAAAAAAGCGGCCGAAAATGGCCCAGATCCTTCCGAAAAATCCGAAGAAAACGCATCAACTTTTGGAATCGTAATTCACGGCGGCGCCGGGACCATTTTGAAAAAGAATATGAGCGATTCCCTGGAAGATGCCTATAAGGCAAAACTGGAAGAAGCAATTCGCGTGGGACACGATATCCTTGCCAATGGTGGTTCGGCTATGGAAGCAGTCACTAAAACAATAAATGTCATGGAGGACTCTCCCCTTTTCAACGCCGGAAAGGGTGCGGTCTTCACACACGAAGAAACCAACGAGTTGGATGCCTCTGTCATGGATGGGGCCACACTTAATGCAGGTGCAGTAGCAGGAGTTACCAGGATAAAAAACCCCATCGATCTTGCACTGGAGGTTATGAATAATTCTCCCCACGTAATGCTAAGCGGAAAGGGAGCCGAAGTTTTTGCTGCGGAAAGAGGTTTTGAGTTGGTGGATCCTATGTACTTCTATACTGAAAGAAGATTTCAATCTCTTCAAAACGTTAAGAAAAGAGAAAGTGAGAACAAGATTTCCGTGATTGAAGATCCCTTTATAAAAAACTCTAAATTCGGGACTGTTGGATGTGCCGCCCTTGACAAAAATGGAAATTTGGCCGCCGGGACTTCAACCGGAGGTATGACCAATAAACGCTGGAATCGCATAGGCGATGCTCCCATTATTGGGGCCGGAACCTATGCCAACAACGCAACTTGTGCCGTTTCTTCCACAGGTTGGGGTGAATATTTTATCAGAGCCATGGTGGCCCATGATATTTCGGCCATGATGGAATATAAAGGGGTAAGCCTGCAGGAAGCCGCTTCAGAAGTAATTCAGAAAAAAGTTCCTGAACTTGGCGGTGACGGAGGTATTGTGGCCATAGATAAGGACGGCAATGTTGCGATGGAATTCAATACAGCCGGTATGTATCGAGCGCATATGAACGCCAAGGGAGAACTTATAATTGGTATCTATAAGGAATAGTTTTCTATGAAACCGTATTACGCAGTCATCTTTACCAGCCTACTTTCAAATAACACTGAAGGCTATCAGGAAATGGCCATTAAAATGGAAGCCCTTGCCAAAAGACAGCCCGGCTATCTTGGGTTTGAAAGCGCCAGGGAAGACCTTGGGATCACCATAAGCTATTGGGAGAGTTTGGAAGATATAAAAAACTGGAAGCAAAATCTGGAACATTTAGAGGCTCAGCACCTGGGGAGAAATCAGTGGTATCGCTGGTATAGAACAAGAATTTGCAGGGTAGAACGAGAGTACGAATTCGAACCTTAACACCCCTGCCCTTTTGTTAAACTTCTCCCAAATGTTAAAAGTGCATATACCAAGCAATCTATCCTCGCCGTTCAACTTTTAACCCTTTCCCACCCAGCAGACGATTTTACGTATTTGGTAAACAGTGATTTGTTCATCTTTTACCAGCGAGACCGCCTTTGTGCTACCACCCTTTTATTGTACTTTTAATACTACTAAACCATCGATTATGAAATCATTGCTTCGCCTGGCTGCAATTACCGCTATTGTTCTTTTACATGCATGCAAGGACAAATCTGAAACCTCTCAAACAGACAACCTTTTTAAATTCAAAGATTATATTACCCATCATACGTACGGCAACCAAAGTATAGCTGCACCCATCCGTATAGAGCTTGCAAAGCCATTGGAGCAATTCGAACTTACAGAGGAGATCGACCCATCTTATTTGAAGATCCATCCAAAAACCGAGGGCACTTTACTCATCGAGAATAGTACAACCTTAATTTTTCAGCCTACCGAGTATCTCAAGCCGGACACAGAATACACTGTCACGGTCCAGTTGGGGAAACTCTATAAGGACATAGGTAAAGAATTTAAGGCATATACATTTGCCTTTAAGACCATTACCCCAAATTTAAAACTGGATCTAGACAACCTTCAGTCTTATAGCAAGCAATGGCAGTATGTGAGCGGTTCTCTGGAAACCTCGGATGTGATCACCCTGGACAAGGCTAAACAACTTGTTACTGCAGTACAGGAGGGTAAAAAGCTAAAAATAAAATGGCCCGCCGAGGACGAGGCCGCCCAATATTTCAACTTCACCATAGATAGCATTCAGCGAAAGGTGGATGACTCAAAGATCACCATCAGCTGGGATGGAAATCCTATTGAAGCCAAATCCAAAGGCAGTGAGGATTTTCCTATCCCTGGCCAAAACAATTTTAAGGTTGTAGGCGTGGAAAGCACTCATGCCCCCCAGGCTTCTCTTACCGTAAATTTTTCAGATCCACTACAGGAAGATCAGGATTTTGCCGGTTTGGTGACCATAGAAAATGCCGATAACTTACGTTTTGAGGTAGATGGTAATGTACTTATCGCTTATCCGAATACTCGTCTTACCGGAACTTCGCGGGTAACTCTCTTTAGTGGTATAAAGAACACCGAAGGATTTAAACTGAAAAAAGAATTCTCCGAACTGATCTCCTTCGAGCAGCTAAAACCTGCGGTTAGACTTCTCTCTGATGGGGTGATCCTTCCCAATGCGGCCTCAACTCCATTATATTTTGAAGCGGTGAACCTTAAAACAGTTGATATTAGGGTTATACAGATCTTTGAAAATAATATGCTGCAGTTCCTGCAAACATCAAATCTCAATAACACCAGTAGTTACAATATACGAAGAGTTGGCAGGCGTGTGGCTTCTACTACAATGACCTTGGAAGAGGACGGTATCACTTCGGATGGATCCTGGAAAGCCTATGCGATCAATCTTTCCGAATTTTTTAAAGCAGATCCGGGAGCACTCTACCAGGTAGAATTTAGTTTCAGTAAAGAAGATAGCGGTTACGATTGTGCTAATGCAGAAGACGGCGATCCGAACGACGATTATATCGAATATGCAGATGCTTCCAACCTGGACGAAAATGAACGCGAAGAACGATATTGGGATAATGAGATCTATCGCTGGAGAACCTATACCTATAACTGGGAGCAACGGGACAATCCTTGTCATGCAGCCTATTATAATGAGGATAGGAATATCACAGCAAATGTAATGGGTAGCGATCTGGGTCTTATTGTAAAGAAGGGTAAGAATCGCTCCTATCATTTCGCCACGTCCAATCTTATTACGGCCAATCCGGAATCCTCGGTAAAGATCAAATTATACAACTATCAGCAGCAACTTATTCATACCGTAACAACCGATAAGGACGGTTTAACCGTATATGACAGCGAAAAGAACATTGCCTTCGCAGTAGCTCAAAAAGGATATAATTATGCCTATGCGAAACTAGAGGACGGTAACGCCCTTTCCTTGAGTAAATTCGACGTTTCGGGTAAAGAACTACAAAAAGGATTGAAAGGATTCCTTTATACCGAACGAGGTGTTCATCGGCCGGGAGACAGCATCCATCTCACTTTTGTACTTAACGATCTTGCAAATCCGCTTCCGAAGGGACATCCTGTAACATTACAACTAAAGGACGCCCGGGGAAAACTGGTAGAACGAAAAGTGATCAATGGCCGGGGAACTTCCGATGGTATTTCCGAAAATAATTTTTACTACTTCCCCTTAGCTACCGATGCAGCCGCTCCTACCGGAAACTGGAACGCTACAGTTAGTGTAGGTGGGGTGACTTTTAGTAAAACACTGAAAGTCGCCACGGTAAAACCAAATCGCCTGAAAATAAAATTAAACTTCGATGATGAAATCCTCGACGCTACCAAACCAGTTACCGGTAATGCCGAAGTCTTATGGTTACACGGAGCACCAGCCCGGAATATGAAGATCGAGATGGAAGCCACCTTGAGATCCACCTCAACGGCCTTCGAAAAATTTAAGGGTTATACCTTCAACGACCCGGTGCGAAATTTCGATGAAGTCGAGATCCCATTCATAAGCACTTCTCTTTCAAATGAAGGAAGGGTAAACTTTTCAGAAGCCTTTAATATTAGTAAAAAAGCCCCGGGTATGTTACGGGCAACCTTCTTAACAAAAGTGTTTGAAGGTGGCGGTGATTTTTCTATAGACGTGTTTTCAAAAAACCTGTCTCCTTACAGCCACTTTGTAGGATTGCGTTCTCCAAAACCGCATCGGTATGGTTCTTATTTTACAGACGAAAAAACACAATTCGATCTGGCGACCGTAGATGCCCAAGGGAATCCTAAAGGTAATAGAACAGTAGAAGTTCAGATATTCCGCATTGAATGGCGATGGTGGTGGAGCAGGGGGCGTGAAAATTTGTCGCGATATGAAAATGCACGCGTGCATCGTCCTGTAAAGAAATTTAAGGTGACTTCGGACGCCGGTGGGAAAGCAACCTTCGATATCAATATTCCTGAAGATGAGGGTGGTCGATATCTTATCAGGGTATTAGATATAGAATCCGGCCATGCCACAGGACGGGTGGCCTACTTCTACAGAAACTGGTGGAAACAACCAGCCGACGGGGATGCCGAAAGTGCACAAATGCTTGTTTTTTCAGCAGATAAAGAATCGTATAACGTGGGCGACAAGGCTACCATAACTTTCCCATCCGGAAGTGAGGGACGTGCCTTGATAAGCATAGAAAACGGCACCGAAGTCCTCTCTACTCAATGGATCAAAACTACGAAGGGAGAAACCACCACCAGTATCGAACTCACAAAGGAAATGACACCAAATGTGTATGTGAACATTTCGCTGTTACAACCTCATGAGCAAACTAAAAATGACCTCCCCATACGGCTTTACGGAGTAATTCCCCTTTTAGTGGAAGATCCGGCAACCAGGCTTCATCCTGTTCTGGATATACCCAAGGTCTTAAAGCCAGAGGAGAATTTCACGGTTAAAGTTTCTGAAGAAAACAAAAAACAGATGACCTATACTATCGCCATGGTAGATGAAGGGTTACTGGATCTCACAAGATTTAAAACCCCGGAGATTCATCAGGCATTTTATTCGCGTGAAGCACTGGGAGTGAAAACCTTCGATATATACGATTACATTATTGGGGCATACTCCGGCAGTGTGGATAATATTTTTGCCGTAGGAGGTGGTGATGAAGCAGCCGGAGCCAAAAACCGAAAAGCAGACAGATTTAAACCGGTAGTAAAATTTCTGGGGCCGTTTACCCTCGAAAAAGGCCAAACAGCCTCTCACAATATTAAAATGCCAAATTATATTGGATCGGTAAGGACTATGATCGTAGCAGGTGATGACAAGCTTGGAGCCTACGGAAAAGCTGATATAACCACCCCGGTTAGAAAACCACTAATGGTACTGGCGTCGCTGCCTCGAAAATTATCTCCGGGCGAAAAAGTAACACTGCCGGTTACGGTGTTTGCTATGGAGAAAAAGGTTAAGAATGCTCGAATCACCATAAAAACGGGAGATGCACTTAAAGCGATCGATGGAACAGAAAAAAATATTTCGTTCTCGGAGCCGGGTGAACAGATCGTGAACTTCGAATTCGAGGTTCTTCCTGCTGCCGAATTTCAGACCATAGAAGTCACCGCGACTGGAAGTGGAGAAAAAGCGAGTTATCAAGTGGAGATCGATGTTGAAAATCCAAATCCTGTTTCTCAAAAATCCACCTTGTATACCTTAGACCCTAATGCAGTGCAAACTATTACGTTCGATACTTTTGGGGTAGCCGGCACAAATAAAGCTACGCTGGAATTTTCCACGCTACCTCCAATGGACTTTAACAAACGGATGGGTTATCTAATTAGGTATCCTCACGGCTGTATTGAACAAACTACTTCCGGTGCGTTTCCGCAATTATACCTGGACGACATTTTCGACCTTACTTTCGATAAGAAAGAGCAAATGGAGCGTAATGTAAAAGCTGCCATCAAACGCCTTAATAATTTTCAAAGAGCCGGTGGAGGGTTGAGTTACTGGCCCGGAGAAAGTGAAATTGACGACTGGGGTACCAATTATGCCGGCCACTTTATGTTGGAGGCTAAAAAACAAGGGTATGCCCTACCCATAACTTTTCTAAGCAATTGGTTGAGTTACCAGAAAAGTGCTGCCAGGCAGTGGAGAAGTAGTAGTACTTCATACAATTCCAGTCATATACAGGCGTATAGACTGTTTACCCTGGCATTGGCTGGCCAGCCGGAACTTGCTGCAATGAACCGATTGCGCGAATCTGGAAAAATGAACAATGACGCTAAATGGAGATTGGCAGCTGCCTATGCTCTTGCCGGTAAGAAAAAAGTGGCTGAAGATATAGCCGGAACGGCTAATTTGAATTTCGAATCCAATAGATATAATTATTACAGCTATGGATCGCCATTTAGAAACATGGCTATGGCTTTGGAAACCATGACGATCCTGGAGGATCCTAAACAAAGGGATCTATCTGTATCCTTGGCAAAGGGACTTTCTTCCAATACATGGTATAGCACACAGGAAACGGCCTATGCCCTGCTGGCACTTTCTAAAATGATCTCGAAAAATGGTGGAAAGGCGATAGATATTTCCTTCACCAATAGTGGAAAAAAAGAGGTTTTAAATACTAAGAACGCCATGGCCGAACGTGATCTGGATATATCTATGGGATCTAATAGTATAACGATATCCAACAACCAGGCAAATGTGGTATATGTGAACTTATCACAGCAAGGTAAATTACCCCTGGGGGATGAACTTATTGCACAGCGAAAGCTGGCACTGAAAACTCAGTTTCTCGATGGTGAAGGTGTGCAAATGGTAGTTTCGAATCTTAAACAAGGTACAGAGATCACCATGAAGATAGGGGTGACAAATACCTCTAACGACTACATAGATAATATTGCGCTCTCACAGATCCTGCCCAGCGGTTGGGAAATTGTAAATACAAGCTTTACCGAGCTAGGCGGAGGTGCAAAAGGTAATGCACGATACACCGACATAAGGGATGACAGGGTACATTTCTATTTCGATCTTGCAAAGAAATCAACAAAGACCTTTACAGTTAAACTTAACGCCTCCTATTTAGGCACCTATTATCTTCCAGGTACCCAGGCCGAGGCCATGTACGACAATACATATTACGCTAGAACTAAAGGAAATTGGGTTGTGGTTGAGAGATAATGAGAGTAACGAGTTCCAATATCGCACATAGGCTTTATCGGCATAAAGTAAAAATTTCAATATGCCTGATATTGTTCGGCCTATGGTTATTTTGTCTGCCGGCCGAGTTATTCACCAGCCCCACCTCTACTGTGGTAGAAAGTAGAGAAGGAGTTATGCTGGGTGCCCGTATCGCGGATGACGGACAGTGGCGTTTCCCAGAAACAGATTCGATCCCGTATCGCTTCGAGCAATGCATACTTCATTTTGAAGATGAATATTTCTATGTTCATCCAGGTATCAATCCTGTTTCCATGGGTAAAGCTTTGTGGCAGAATCTCACCACCGATAAACGAAGAGGTGGTAGTACCCTGACACAGCAGGTGATCCGCCTTTCCCGAAAGAATAAGCCGCGGACCTATTTTGAAAAAGGTATCGAGATTTTAATGGCTACGCGGTTGGAAGCCGGATATTCCAAGAACGACATCCTGAAAATGTATGCTTCACATGCGCCCTTTGGAGGCAATGTGGTAGGCCTGGAGACAGCAAGCTGGCGCTATTTCGGTCTTCCGGCATCCGAACTAAGCTGGGGGCAATCGGCTTCTTTAGCGATCTTGCCTAACGCTCCTTCTCTTATTTTCCCGGGTAAAAATGAAGGTGTTCTAAAAAAGAAACGCGACCACCTGTTAGAGAAACTTTACACTAAAGGAATTATAGATCAAACAACCTACGAATTGGCATTGGACGAATCCCTACCAGGGAAACCCCTGCCTCTCCCTGAAATTGCCTTACACCTTACCGAACGTATGAAAAGGGAACACCCGGGTGAGCGTGTAAAAACCACAATTTCGGCAGAGCTGCAAAATAAATTGAATCGTATCGCGGCACAGCAACATTACGCCCTTAAGCAGAATGAAATACACAACCTGGCTGTTCTCATTCTCGATGTGGATTCCAGAGAGGTACTTGCCTATCTGGGTAATGCGCCTACTACTCTTGAAAACAACAAATATGTAGATATTATAGACAAATCGCGCAGCACGGGCAGCGTACTAAAACCCTTTTTATATACCTCCCTGCTGAATAGCGGAGAATTACTTCCCAACAGTCTCGTGGCCGATATTCCTACTGTCATCAATGGTTATAGCCCTGAAAATTTCGATGGTGAATTTAACGGCGCAGTGCCTGCCAGCGTAGCTTTATCCAGATCCCTTAACGTACCCGCTGTACGAATGCTTCGCACCTATGGTTTGGACAGATTCCATCGAAGGCTGCAGGAATTGAATTTTGAAAGTATTGACAAACCTGCAAATTACTACGGACTCTCACTTATCCTCGGTGGAGCAGAGAGTTCGTTGTGGGAAGTGACAAATGCTTACGCAAGTATGGCAGCTACTTTAAATTTTTTTAATGGTAGTTCCAGCGAATACACTTCAGCCTCTTTTAAAAGACCTCAATTAGTTAATAACAAAAACCATAACAGAGACAACATATCCGCAGACCCCATAGTTTTTAATGCGGCGGCTATCTATAAGACCCTTGAGGCGCTTCAGCAGGTAAATCGCCCACAAGGGGAGGAAAACTGGAGTTTTTTTAGTAATTCCCAGCCAATCGCATGGAAGACGGGCACCAGTTTCGGATTTAAAGACGCATGGGCCGTTGGTGTAACACCGCGTTATGCTATAGGCGTCTGGGCAGGGAATGCCGACGGGGAAGGAAGACCCGGGTTAACTGGTATTCAGGCTGCGGCGCCCATATTGTTCGATGTGCTAGATGCACTTCCAAAAAGTGATTGGTTTGCAATTCCGTACGACGAGATGATCGAAAGTGAAATTTGTGTGAAAAGTGGATATCTGGCTGGTGTTAATTGTGAATCGGTGAGTCGCGAATTCATTCCTAAACTCGGAACCCGAACGTCTCCCTGTAAGTACCACCAACAAGTATTCCTGGATGCAGAAGGCAGACATCAGGTAAATTCCTCCTGCTACCCTCTAGCCAACATGCAGCAAAAAAGCTGGTTCACACTTCCTCCGGTTATGGAATATTACTACGCTAAAAAACATCCGGAATATATCCCGCTGCCGGAATTTAGAAGTGATTGCCTGCAGGATGGCGAACAGCTTATGGAATTTATCTATCCCAAAAGAAATGAGGCTATAGTTTTGGCCAGGGATTTCAATGAAAACATAAACGACATTATTTTAAAAGTAGCTCATAGATCTTCTGAGACCAAATTATACTGGTATCTAGACTCACGTTTTATAGGAATGACAGATACCTTTCACGAAATAGCCTTACAGCCTGTGCCCGGAAATTTTGTTTTAACCGTTGTGGACCAGGAAGGCAACCAGATCCATCGAAAATTAGAAGTGGCTGTAGCTAGTGGTTCCTAAGTCTTTTTCATTATTTTTAGTAAATGAAACGAACCCGGCCAACTCTTTCTCCAGCACTTGTTCTCCTCTCCCTATTTTTTCTTTTAAGTGGATGTAATAAAAAAAGTATTTCTCATTTTGTTTCTGAAGTAAATATCATCCCGGCACCACAAAGTATTCAACATCAGGATGGAAGATTTATAATTACCGAGGAAACAACCTTTAGCTCTTCCGAAGAATTTAAATATGCCAATCAATTTTTTCAGAAATATATTTTAAACGGAACCGGTATAAGTCTGAAAACTACAACCGATCCTGAAAAGGCCGATATCCACTTTAAAACTGATACTACCCTCCCTGCCGAAGGATATCGATTAACGGTGAGCGACAATGGAATTCTGTTAGAAGGGGCTGACAAGGCAGGGGTTTTTTACGGGGTTCAAACCATCCGGCAATTACTTCCTCCTGATATGGAAGCGGCTATGGTTTTAGAGAAATCAACTGCCGAAATTCCGGCAGTCACCATAACCGATGCCCCTAGATTCGCTTATAGAGGAATGCATCTGGATGTTGCCCGACATTTTTTTCCGAAGGAATTTATTAAAGAATACATTTCCTACCTGGCTATGTTGAAGATGAACTATTTTCATTGGCATCTCACCGAAGACCAGGGCTGGCGTATTGAAATTGAGCAGTTTCCTCGTTTAACCACACATGCAGCCTTTAGGGACGAAACCCTGCTAGGACATTACAGTGATACTCCTCAAAAATTCGACGGACAACGTTATGGGGGATTCTACTCCAAAGAAGACATAAAAGAGATCATTGCCTATGCAGAAGCACATCATATTACAATTGTGCCCGAAATTGAAATGCCGGGACATGCCCTGGCTGCCATTAGTGCTTATCCGGAATTAGGCTGCTCCGGAGAGAAGGTACCGGTAGCCACTAAATGGGGCGTATTTGAAAACATCTATTGTCCAAACCAGAAAACCTTTGCTTTCCTTAAAGGAGTCCTCACCGAAGTGATCGAACTATTCCCGGGAGAATACATCCATATTGGTGGGGATGAAGCACCAAAGACCAAATGGAAGCAATGCACTCATTGTCAGAAATTGATCCGGGACCACGGACTAAGAGACGAGCACGAGTTACAGAGTTGGTTTATCAAAGAAATAGAGACTTTTGTTAACAGCAAAGGTAAGAGCATTATTGGGTGGGATGAAATCCTGGAAGGAGGTCTGGCACCAAATGCGACGGTGATGTCATGGCGGGGTACACAAGGTGGAATAGAAGCGGCTAAAGCGGGCCATAAAGTGATCATGACCCCCACCTCGCATGCTTATTTCGATTATTACCAAAGCGAAAAACCCACAGAACCGTTGGCAATAGGAGGATTTCTTCCTTTGGAGAAAGTGTATGGGTTTAATCCGATTCCCGAAGAATTATCCCCGGAAGAGGCAAAATATGTGCTTGGCGCCCAGGGAAATGTCTGGACCGAATATATGAAGACCAAGCAACAGGTTGAGTATATGATCTTTCCAAGAATGTTGGCAATGAGTGAAGTGGTTTGGAGTGGGCCTACCGAAAATTTTGAAGAAGACTATGCCCATTTTGTAAACAGGGTTGAAAGTTTTCACCAACGCTTGGAGGCGATGCATGTAAATTATGCGAACCATCTATACTCCATAAAAGGTGAAGTGATAAAGCGAAAAGAAGGCGTTTACTATAAATTATCGACACCCACTTCTGGGAAATTGATAAAATATATGTTACCCAACGGGAATTTAACAGCGTATAATGAGCCATTCCCAATTGGTGGTTTGAGAACACAGATAAAGGCTATGGTCTATAAGGATGGACAGGTAGTTAGTGACACTTTTGTGGAGGATATCACTTTTCATAAAGGAATGTTCGCTAAAATTAATTTGAATACCCATCCTCATAAATCTTACAGTTCGGGGGGAGTAGAAGCCTTAAATAATGGTATTAAAGGAAGCGACTCCCGCTATGGGGATTCTGAGTGGCTGGGTTTCTGGGGGGACGATCTTGAGGTTACCATCGAGCTGGATACAGCACAGGAGCTTAGCTGGATTTCAACCAGTTTTTTCCACGCTCCCGGACAATGGATCTATGCGCCTAATCAAGTGACTTTGCTCACTTCAAAAAACGGGATTGATTATCAAATAGATCAAACCCTGGATCTAAATCCAGATGCCACACGGGTGAATGCCATCCTGGATATTGATACCACAACCACTAAATTTATCAAACTTCAGATCCCAAATTTCGGAACCATCCCGGATGGGAAACAAGGAGCGGGTAACAAAGCCTGGACCTTTATAGATGAGATCATTATCCAATGATAGTCGAGATCTGTGCATCTAATTTCGAAAGTGCGGTGGCTGCCTGGCAGGGCGGTGCAGATAGGATAGAACTCTGCACTAAGCTTTCGGTGGGTGGAGTAACTCCACCTAAGGACTTGATCGATAAAGTAATTTCGGAAATAAATATTCCGGTTCATGTGCTTGTTCGCCCAAGGGCGGGTAATTTTTGTTTTTCTGAAACTGAGATCCGCGATATGATCCATTCTATATGGAACTGTCGAGATAGCGGATGTGCCGGAATTGTAAGTGGCATTCTTACTGCTGAGAATGAAATTGACATCAATAATACTACACGTCTTATGGAAGCGGCCGAAGGCATGGAATTTACTTTTCACCGGGCCTTCGATGTCTGTGCAAAACCAATATCCGCTATTAACGATCTTTTGAAGCTAGGTATAGACAGGTTGCTTTCTTCCGGGCAACAACCCAATGCCATCGATGGCATCGAGCTTCTTACCAGAATTCATGAACATTCACAGCACAAGATAGAGATCATGCCGGGAGCCGGTATAAACCCCGCCAATGTTTTGGGCTTTAAGGAAGCAGGTTTTAAAAGTGTGCATCTCTCCGCAATCAATAAAACAAAACCCGCCGGTTCATTATTTGAAAATGGCGTTGAGGGGATATCAGATTTAGATACTATAAAAGAAATTGTGAATTTACTTCGTTAGCGTAATGGAAATCCTTTAGCTGCCCACCACGGGTGAATTTCTATTAACAGCCTACCGGCCTTAACCATGGGGTCCAAATTTGCCAAACTATCTGCCATTTGAAAGGTGGGGACATTGTAAATGGTGATTCCTCTAATATCGCCATCATCGCCAAAGGGTCCCGAAATATCGGCATATCCCAGATCGTACATTTTGCCTAAATGGTTGAGATGCGCCTCCTGGAGTTTGGAAGCTTCGAGGGAATCCTGCGATCGATTTGGCCCGCGTTTCAGAAAGGCTATAAAGTACTGTTGCATTAGAATGGTATCCCTTGTATCCGGATCTACATAATCGAACAGCTGATATCCCTTATCGGTTAGTTCTTTTTTTATTTCTGAAATAGATCTCCCTTCAACACCAAAATGCAATTCTTTTCCATCGTTATGTTGATGGTTAGTGTGATCGACATCTATTTCTTCGGTTAGATCATCATTATGGTTATGGGTTTTTGGTTCGTCCCTACAAGCGATAATGAGGGCCAGGAGTAAAAGCAACAAAAATTTACGTTTCATCTTTCCAGTTTTTATAGGGATTTTTACCAAGATTAGAATTGTAATACCGTATGTCTCCGGTAACTTCAGGACCCAGCCAGTCGGGTTTCTGGAAGGGAGCGGTTTCCGACTTAAGTTCGATCTCCGCAATTACCAATCCTTCATTCTCGCCATGGAATTCGTCCACTTCGTACAGGGATTTTCCTACAGAGACCTCATACCTGGTTTTTTCAATGATCCCGGGTTCGCAAAAATTTAAAAGTGCCCTGGCATCCTTTATATTTAGGTTATCTTCCCATTCGAACCGGGTAGTACCGGTTTCATTAGATTTTCCCTTTACGGTGATAAATCCCATTTCACCCCGGATGCGGATGCGTACGGTTCGTTCGGGATCGGTATTAAGAAACCCCTGGATGATTGTAGTTTTTTGTCGGCTTTCGTTTTTATAGGCCTCCGAATTCACTAAAAATTTTCGTTCTATTTCTATCATTCCATTGGTTTCTGAAGTATCACTAAGATATCATAATTTTACGGTATGATTGAAGGAGTTCCCATTAGAAAGATCATCCATGTGGATATGGATGCGTTCTACGCATCTGTGGAGCAACTGGACAATCCGGAACTACTTGGGAAGCCCATTGCGGTTGGAGGCGGAGGACCCCGGGGCGTGGTGAGTGCAGCCAGTTATGAGGCGCGAAAATTTGGAGTGCGGTCTGCCATGAGCGGTGTACTCGCGAGGAAGCGATGCCCCGATCTAATTTTTGTGCGGCCTCGCTTCGATCGTTATAAAGAGATCTCCGGGCAAATTAGGAAGATATTTCATGAATATACAGACCTGGTGGAGCCACTTTCTCTGGACGAAGCATATCTGGATGTTACCCATAATAAAAAAGGAAACCCCAGTGCTACCTTAATTGCCAGGGACATACGAGCCAGGATCAGGGAAAAGACCGGATTGAATGCTTCCGCAGGCATTTCTATTAATAAGTTTGTTGCTAAGATTGCCAGTGATATTAATAAACCCAATGGACAAAAAACAGTTCCCCCCGAGGAGGTGATCGAATTTCTTGAACAGTTGGATATAAAAAAATTCTATGGAGTTGGGAAGGTGACCAGAGAGAAAATGTATCTGCATGGAATCTATACGGGTAATGATTTAAAGAGTAAATCGCTTTCATTCCTGGAGGAGAATTTCGGTAAAAGCGGGAGATTTTACTACGATATAGTTCGCGGCATTCACAAGAGCCAGGTAAAGCCTTCACGTATACAGAAATCTCTCGCTGCAGAACGTACCTTTATCGAGAATATTTCCAGTGAGATCTTTATGTTAGAACGCCTGGAAGGTATAGCCCAGGAAGTTGAGCGAAGGCTTAAAAAGAATAATCTGGCAGGAAAAACGGTAACCCTTAAAATTAAGTATAGTGATTTCACGTTACAAACACGCAGCAAGACGCTCCCACTTTTCATTTCTTCCAAAGAATTGTTGATGGAGAACGTTAAAGATTTGTTATATCAGGAAAAAATGAAAGATTCGGTACGCTTGTTGGGAATTTCCTTATCAAACCTCAACAATGAGGACAACAGGAAGGAGGAACAACCTCCGCCAGATAAAACTATTGACGTACAACTTAAACTCGATTTTTAGCAAGTGAATTACAGAACTACTTGAATTTCATTATTAACTAAAACCTTTACGATCATGAAAAAAGTAGTTTTTGCACTAGCAACCCTCGTTTTAACAACGGTATTCATTTCCTGTAAGAATGAAGTCGAATCTTCAACACTCCAGGAAAATCCCGATCAAGAATCTGCAGAAAATGTCCCTCAGGACCTCGCCATTGCCGATGTAAACAGTAACGAAACCTCCCGTGGCAATTATCTTTATGTCACAGCCCCAAGTGGGTTAAGCCTAAGGGAATTTGGAAACCTTCAGAGTAATAAATTAGCCCGGATGCCTTATGGCACCAAGGTTAAAGTAATTAATGCTGAAGACAAGCATACGATGACCGTAGCCGGAATAAAAGGCGGTATGAACGAAGTAGAGTTCAATCATAAAAAAGGATTTGCATTTAATGGCTACTTGTCCAGATATTTCCCCCCTGAACTTAATATTACGGTAAAAGGCTATGCTATGGAACTTCAGCAATACTATCCCGAGGTAAAGTATACAGAAGCCACAAAAGGAACTGCCAGCAACCCTGTAAACACAGAATCCATATTACTCCCCGGAGCCCAGTGGCACGAAGCTTTTTTTATGGCTCAGCGATTGTTCGATTTTCCTAAGGAATTCGAATTTCCTAACCCCAAGGGTAAGAAATCTGAAATAATATTCGATGGGAAGCCTAAAAAAGGAATATGGACCAGCCAGTTGGAAGTAAACAGAAATGATGATGGATTGGAGAATATATCCTACGTGTACAGTTCGAAGCAGTTTGATGCCAAGGTCACTATAGAACAAGTTGGAGATGGCATGAAGATCTCCAGGACTGAAACAATTAAATAAATTTAATGAATTGAAAAGCGACCCTTCCGGGTCGCTTTTTTTAAACGTGAGAAACTCTCAATGTGTTCACCATTCCTTTTTCTGCTATCGGCATTGCAGCCAGGTTTATGAGGTAATCTCCTTTTTTTACAAAACCACTTTTCAACGCCATTTTATTTACGTCTTCCACGGTTTCGTCTGTGCTAACATACTTATCGTAATAAAAGGATTTCACGCCCCATAAAAGGTTAAGTCTTGATAAGATCCTTTTATTCGATGTAAATACCAAAATATGTGAGTCTGGTCGCCATGCAGAGATCTGGAAGGCGGTATATCCACTATTGGTTAATGTACAAATAGCCGTAGCCTCGATCTCATCGGCCATTTTAGCTGCGTGAAAACATACAGATTTTGTAATATATCGATTGGTTCTAACGTGGGGTGGCTCCTGCGGAACTCTAATGAGTTCACTGTTCTCAACCTGTCTGCAAATATTGGCCATGGTCATGATAACCTCAACCGGGAATTTCCCAACCGAAGTCTCTCCGGAAAGCATAACAGCGTCTGCACCGTCCATCACGGAGTTGGCAACGTCGTTCACTTCGGCGCGCGTTGGAGTGAGCGAACTTATCATAGTTTCCATCATTTGAGTGGCAATAATAACAGGAATTCTGGCCCTTTTGGCTGTTAAAACCAATTGCTTCTGAATAAGAGGAACTTCCTCTGCCGGCACTTCAACACCCAGGTCACCCCGGGCAACCATAAGTCCGTCACAGTATGGAATTATGGTGTCTATGTTCTGTACAGCTTCCGGTTTTTCGATCTTTGCAATGATAGGTATCTTGTATTCGCTATGAGCTTCTATCAAGGCTTGTAATTCTTTGAGATCTTCGGCATGTCGTACAAATGAAAGCGCGATCCAGTCCACTTCCTGTTGAACGGCGAAAATAGCATCTTCTTTATCTTTTGCGGTTAAGGCAGGTAACGAGATATTAGTATTGGGAAGGTTTACTCCTTTTTTTGAGCGCAGCGGACCACCTTGCCTTACAACTGCAACCACTTCGTCTTTTTTATTTGTAGTTTGAACTTCGAAGATTAGTTTTCCATCGTCAAGAAGGATTCTTTCTCCTTTTTTTACATCCTTCGGAAAGGAATCATAATTCATATAGACGCGTTCACTAGTACCTTCAAATTCGTCCCCGGTACAAAACTTTATAACATCTCCGGGTTCTACCACAACTTCCTCTTTCATCATTCCAACGCGCAATTTCGGCCCTTGGAGATCGGCCAGAATAGCCGTGGAGGTCTTCATTTCTTCGCCCAACTCCCTGATAATTTCGATTCGTTTTTTCACATCATCGTAATTGGCATGCGAAAAATTTATTCGGAAGACATCGGTACCTTCAAGGATCATTCTCTTTAAAGTTTCCTTATCGGAAGTGGCCGGGCCTAAAGTTGCAACGATCTTTGTTCTTTTTTGGTTTGGCATTAGTCAAAAATTAAATTGTTCTTAGATTTCAATTGTTCTATTTCTACTGTATAGGCGGAAATTACCTGATTGATCTCGTTGAGATCCAACAGTAATTTACGTATTGGCAATTTTTGTGATTCTGAAGTAATTTTCAATAGGTAATCGGCAGATTTAAGTTCGGGTATCAAATACTCTGTAATAAGTTCGGCCGAAGCTTCATCGTTAAACAATCCGCCGCTGGCAATGGTTCTTGCGTTTATTGTCTTAAAACTATTAGCAAGCAGATCGTATGTTGTGTATTCGTATTCATCCTCATATTCAAACCAGGGGAACGAAAGTTCGAGGCCGTGTTTGGAAAAATCAAGATCGGTTCTTCTCCTTTTCAACTGTAATGACAAATGTTGATTGAGAAGAAACGCCATCTTATAGGCTTCTACACTACAATGTATGGCAATAAGACTGAATTCGTCCTTAAAATCATCCTCCAATATCAATTTATAATTTGCCATATATCTAAATACTTGTTAAAAATAGACATTGTTTTGCGGATGCAATGTTTAGAGAACCTTAAATTTAAGCAATAAACAATCGAAAACGTTTGCGAAAAGCCTGTGCCTGGCCGGATTATGATAAATCCTTCTCTATTGCGGTTTGAAGTTTGTAAAAAGCTCTTTTTGCAGCTCGTTCTTCCGCCTTTTTCTTTGAAGTAGCTCTTGCCTTGGCGACAGTTTGGTCTTCCAGCTGAAGTTTCACGGCAAAATGTTTTAATTCATCGGCCCCGGTGTCGTCGTATACTATAAATTTGAACGGCTTTTTGTTTTTCTGACACCATTCTATGAATAAGCTCTTATAGCTGATAACCTTCCCTTCCAATCTTTCTATATCCACATAGGGTTTTATAACACGTCTGTGGATGAATTTCTCGCAATATTTATACCCCCTGTCGAGGTAAATAGCACCTACAAGGGCTTCAAAAACATTCCCGTGAATGTTTCCGCCAAACTGTTCGGTGGGAATGGAAGTTTTTAAAAGACTGATAAGGTTAAGGTCGCGGCCTAATTCGTTCAAGTGTTCTCTACTTACAACCTTTGAGCGCATTTTTGTAAGATAGCCTTCGTCTCCATCGGGTACCTCCATAAACAGATGAGAGGCGATCACGGCACCCAACATTGCATCGCCAAGAAATTCGAGACGTTCGTAGTTTTGTCTTTGGCCATCACTATTTTTTTCGTTCATGGAGCGATGAGTGAATGCCTCCTCATAAATGGTGATATCCCTTGGTTTGAACCCGAGTATTTTTTTAATGGTTACAAAAAAATCCCCGTCCTTTTCAGTACGAGGATTAAATATGTCTTTAATTGAAGCCATTTACATGGGTTAGTCTTCGATCTTCCTGAAAAGTACGCAGGCATTATGACCTCCAAATCCGAAGGTATTGCTCATGGCTACTTTAATTTCCCGTTCTTGCGCGGTATTTAAAGTTAAATTTAGGGAAGGATCTATTTCCTCATCAACGGTCGTATGATTTATGGTAGGAGGAACAACACTGTGTTCCATTGCCAGGATGGAAGCTATGGCTTCTATTGCGCCTGCTGCTCCCAGCAGGTGACCCGTCATCGACTTGGTAGAGTTTATATTAATGTTTTTAGCGTGTTCTCCAAACACGGCTGTTATCGCCTTAAGTTCTGCTACATCTCCTAATGGGGTTGCAGTTCCGTGGGTATTGATCGCATCAACATCTTCAGGTTCCATATTAGCATCCCTCAGGCAGTTAAGCATTACCCTTTCTACTCCAATTCCGTCGGGGTGAGGCGCCGTCATATGATAAGCATCGCTTGACATCCCGCCTCCAACAACCTCGGCGTATATTTTTGCACCTCGCTTTTTGGCGTGTTCGTATTCTTCCAGGATAAGGGCTCCTGCACCTTCGCCAAGCACAAAGCCGTCCCTTGTTGCATCGAATGGTCTGGATGCGGTCTCAGGGCTGTCATTTCTGGTGGATAAGGCGTGCATCGCATTGAAGCCTCCCATTCCGGCCTGAGTCACAGCAGCTTCACTTCCTCCTGTAACAATGATATCACAATGTCCCAGGCGTATATAATTAAGTGCATCGATCATGGCATTGGCCGAAGATGCACATGCAGAAACTGTGGTGTAGTTTGGGCCCATAAGCCCATGTTTTATGGAGATATTACCAGGAGCAATATCGGCTATCATTTTCGGAATAAAGAAGGGGTTGAAACGCGGTGTTCCATCCCCTTCTGCAAAATTTATCACTTCATTCTGAAAAGTCTCAAGGCCTCCAATACCGGCACCCCAGATAACCCCAACGCGAAATTTATCAACTTCATCAAGGTTTAATCCGGAATCCAGAATGGCTTCATCTGAAGAGACGAGTGCATATTGCGCAAATCTATCCAGTTTCCGTGCCTCTTTTCTGTCAAAATGGTCTTGTGGATCGTAATCTTTAATTTCACAAGCGAATTTTGTTTTGAACTTTTCGGTATCAAAATAGGTAATTGGCGCGCATCCGCTTTTCCCATTTTTCAGACCGTCCCAATATTGGGAGACGGTGTTACCAATGGGTGTTAGGGCACCAAGACCTGTAACTACAACTCGCTTTAATTCCATACGGAAGTGTTTTTTACTTTGCCTCTTCTATATAGGAAATAGCCTGTCCAACTGTGGCTATATTTTCGGCCTGATCGTCCGGGATTTGAATGTCGAATTCTTTTTCAAATTCCATGATAAGCTCAACGGTATCAAGGGAATCTGCCCCAAGGTCGTTGGTGAAGCTAGCTTCATTTACTACTTCGTTTTCGTCAACGCCTAATTTGTCTACGATGATTGCTTTTACTCTTGATGCAATGTCTGACATAATATTTGATTTTAAATTTAATTAAGTGGCAAAAATAAAATATTTTAAATTAAAACCCCACTTTAACTAATAAATGTGATTACCAATTTAACAAATTTTGAGCGAAGTAAAACTCCTTTGCCGTACTTTTGTTATTTATTATAAACTTCTTCGAACATCGAACCTTACAGAATGAAGAAACGCATAGCGATTTTCGCCTCGGGTAGTGGTACCAATGCCCAAAACATCATACGATACTTTAAATCATCTCCTGTAGGGGAGGTTGTTCTTGTCCTCTCAAACAAGAGGCATGCCAAGGTGTTAGAAAGAGCTGAAAATGAAGATATTAAATCCTTATACTTTGATAAGGACGATTTATATAGTGAAAACGGTGTGCTAAGGATCCTGGAGAAAACCAGGGTAGATCTTATTGTTCTGGCTGGGTTTTTACTGAAGTTTCCTGAAATTATCCTGAATAAGTATCCTAACAAAGTAATTAATATACATCCGGCCCTGCTACCGGCTTACGGTGGAAAAGGAATGTATGGAAAGCATGTGCACGAAGCGGTTATCAATAATGGGGAAACGCAAAGCGGGATCACGATCCACTACGTAAACGAAGCATATGATGAAGGTGCTATAATCTTCCAGGCTTGCACAGATATTTCGGAAGAAGATACACCCGATTCCCTCGCGGAAAAAATTCACGCCCTTGAATATGAGCACTTTCCACAGGTAATCGAGCAACTCATAACTTCAGAAGAAAATGGCTAAAAAAGAGAAATTCTATGTGGTGTGGTTTGGAAATCCGGCAGGTATCTTCGGAAGTTGGGAGGAATGCCAACGTTCTATAAAAGGCGTAAAAGGTGCGCAGTATATGTCGTTCGACAATTTCGCTGAAGCTAAAAAAGCCTACAATAAAGAATACGCAGACTACAAAGGAAAAAACTCAAAGAAGAAGAAAAGCCTTACTTCAGAAGAAAAAAAGAAATTTGGAGAACCTAATCTCTACTCCATTGCTGTCGATGCAGCATCGAGCGGTAATCCAGGGAAGATGGAATACAGGGGTGTAGACACCCAAACCCATGAACAACTTTTTCATCAGGGGCCTTTTATGGATGGCACTAATAACGTGGGCGAATTCTTAGCACTTGTCCACGGAATCGCTTATCTGAAAGAGAAGAATAGTGACAGGATGATCTACAGTGACAGTAGGATCGCCATTGGCTGGGTGAAGAAAAAGAAATGCAATACAAAGTTGAAAAGAACTTCGAAAAACGATTCACTTTTTAAGCTAATCGCAAGAGCCGAAGCCTGGTTAAAAAAGAACGATTATACAACTCGCATATTGAAATGGGAAACCAAAGCCTGGGGTGAAATTCCAGCCGATTTTGGGCGGAAGTGATCTCTCGTTACGAGTGCATTATTTTAATAAAAAACGTATCTTTGCAACTTTCAAAACAAGCCCTTTATGAGTAAACTGGTAATCGTTGGAACTGTTGCGTTCGACGCCATTGAAACCCCATTTGGGAAAACAGATAAAATCCTGGGGGGAGCAGCCACGTTTATCGGTCTGTCTGCAGCTCAATGCGGTGCTGACGGGGCTATCGTTTCTGTGGTAGGCGGAGATTTCCCCAAACAATATATAGACATGTTCGTGGAAAGAGGCTTGGATGTAACCGGTCTGGAGATCGTGGAGGCTGGAAAAACCTTCTTCTGGAGTGGAAAATATCACAACGACATGAACTCTCGAGATACCATCACTACAGAACTCAATGTACTTGAGTCTTTTAATCCTGTTGTCCCCGATTCTTACAAAGATGCGGAAGTAGTTATGTTAGGTAATCTGCATCCTATGGTACAGCTTGGGGTGATCGAGCAAATGGTAGATCCAAAACTCATTGTGCTTGATACAATGAACTTTTGGATGGATAATACGCTTGCCGAGCTAATGAATGTAATAGCGAAAGTTGATGTGATCACTATCAATGACGAGGAAGCACGACAATTAACAGGTGAATATTCGTTGGTTGTTGCGGCCAGGAAAATCATGGCTATGGGGCCCGATTATGTGGTTATAAAAAAAGGTGAGCACGGAGCATTGCTGTTTCACGATAACGATATTTTTTACGCACCGGCATTACCCCTTGAGGCTGTCTTCGATCCTACCGGAGCAGGAGACACTTTTGCAGGAGGTTTTGCGGGCTATATGGCAAAAACAGGAGATTATAGTTTTGAAAACATGAAGAACGCGATCATTTACGGATCGGCTATGGCTTCTTTTTGCGTGGAGAAATTTGGTACAGAGCGATTGCTAAATCTGTCACCCAAAGAAGTTCATCAGAGACTGAAACAATTTCAGAATCTAACTCAATTTGATATAGAATTAACCTAACCGCGCGCCCTGAAGAATCGGGGCGTTTTTGGTTCTTATTACGCAAAGCATGAGCGACGCTTTAAAACACGAATGTGGAATTGCCATGATACGGTTGCTAAAACCGTTGGAATACTACCATAAGAAATATGGAACGGCATTTTATGGGGTGAACAAGATGTATCTCATGATGGAGAAACAGCACAATCGCGGACAAGATGGTGCAGGCTTTGCAAGCATAAAACTGGATGTTTCTCCGGGCGAACGTTATATAAGCCGGGTGCGAAGCAACGCAGCACAGCCTATACAGGATATATTTTCACAGATCAACGATCGCATTAATACCGAATTCAAGTTACATCCCGAATATTCCGGGGATGTGGAGGCACAGAAAAAGAACATTCCTTATATAGGAGAGTTGTTACTGGGGCATGTACGCTATGGAACTTTTGGGATAAACAGTGTTGAAAATGTTCATCCTTTCCTAAGGCAAAATAACTGGATGCATCGAAACCTGATCATTGCTGGTAATTTCAATATGACCAACACCACGGAATTGTTCAACAATCTTATTAAGCTGGGAATGCATCCGAAGGAAAAGGCAGATACAATAACGGTGATGGAAAAAATTGGCCATTTCCTGGATGATGCGGTTAGAAAATTATACAAGAAAGCCAAAAGTGGGGGAATGAATAAAATGGAGGCCTCACCCTTTATTGCCGAAAACCTCAACATCGCAAAAATCCTGAAGAAATCTGCCCGCGATTGGGATGGTGGATATACCATGGCCGGCATGATGGGTCATGGAGATTCTTTCGTACTCAGGGATCCGGCAGGGATCAGGCCCGCCTACTATTACCAGGATGAGGAAGTGGTCGTAATTGCTTCGGAACGGCCTGCAATTCAAACAGTGTTTAATGTTCCATTTGAAGAGATCGTAGAGATAAAACCAGGTCATGCTGTTATAGTGAAGAAGAACGGTAAGATGTCTGAATCTGAAATCCTTAGACCACTTGAGCGAAAATCTTGTTCTTTCGAACGTATTTATTTTTCCAGGGGGAGTGACGCAGAGATCTATCAGGAGCGAAAGGAATTGGGGAGGTTAGTGATGCCGAAGGTTTTGGACGCCATTGACAGAGATACAGAGAATAGTGTTTTTTCTTTTATACCGAATACGGCAGAAACCTCGTTTTACGGGATGCTTGATGCGGCTCAGAATGAGCTCAATAAACAGAAGAATGAGGCAATATTGAAGGAAGGAGCGAATTTAACTAACGAACGTCTTGAAGAAATACAGGCGCATAAGATCCGTACCGAGAAGATCGCCATCAAGGATGTGAAACTCCGTACTTTCATCACCGAAGATAGCAGTAGGGACGACCTTGTCGCTCACGTATACGATGTAACCTACGGGGTTGTACGGCCTGAAGATAATCTGGTAATTATCGATGATAGTATAGTAAGGGGAACCACTCTTAAGAAAAGTATATTGAAGATGCTGGACCGTTTAAACCCGAAACAGATCGTAGTGGTTTCATCGGCCCCTCAAATTCGTTACCCCGATTGTTATGGGATAGACATGGCCAGGCTGGAAGACTTGATTGCGTTTCAGGCCGCGCTGCAATTACATCGGGAACGAGGGACTTACGATATCGTAGAAGAGATCTACAAAAAGGCCAAGAGGGAGTTGGAAAACACAAGCGAACGGCCTGTAAATCACGTGAAGGAGTTGTATGCCCCATTTAGTGACGAAGAACTATCAGATAAAATAGCGGAGATAATAAGTGATAATGATATCAACGCAAAAGTAAAGGTGATATTCCAATCGGTGGAAGATCTGCACAAGGCATGTCCCAAGAATTTAGGCGACTGGTATTTTACAGGAGACTATCCTACAGAAGGAGGAAAAAAAGTGGTGAACAGGGCCTATGTTCATTTCTATGAGGGCAATCCCGAGCGTGCTTATTAAACTGTTAAAAAACCGGCTAAATTCGGCCGAATCATGCACTTTAACGATTTTTACGAAAGCTTTATCTAAAAGTAGGAAAACTCTGATTTTGGTATAATTATTTACTCTATATTTGAATCATACCATAGCATAAGTAGGTTAAGTTCATGGTAAGATTTGGGGCAAAAAAGGTAAACTCTCGTTTACCTTTTTTTTTGGCCCAAATCCAAGGGGTGGCGAGGAGCGTAAGCGACGAGCCGTTTACACTTCCCCTTAACTCTCTTTACTTTTTTCCAAATGGGTGAAGCCAAGATGTATTCTCTTCCCCTTAACTCTCGTTTACCCTTTTCTTAATGGATGAAGGCAAGGCGCACTCACTTCCCCTTAACTCACTTTACCTTAAAGGGTGGAGATCGAAGACCTGCCGGGGTGATTTGCATACTTCTTTTCTAACATTTGGTTTCCAATCCATTTCAGGTTAATAATGTTTGTTCGATAAGATTTGGGGCGTTTTACATTAAATGAAATTTCATTTGGATAAAAATGTATTATTTTGGAGATCAAAGACTGTTAAAGTCTTTTTTATTCCTACATAATATTTTGGCAAAAAGCCCGATATTTCCCTCTTTTCGGGAGTCATTGGGTAATAATTCCTATTAATATTTGCATTTTAACGAAAAAAGAGGTCCTTGGTCTAAAACTTTGGATTTTGAAAAATATAAACCTATATATTTGAATCATACCATAGCATAAGTAGGTTAAGTTCATGGTAGATTTGGGGCAAAAAAAGGTAAACTCTCGTTTACCTTTTTTTATTGGCCCAAATCCAACGGGGTGGCGAGGAGCGTAAGCGACGAGCCGTTTACACTTCCCCTTAACTCTCTTTACCTTTTACTAATGGGTGAAGATAAGCCGTTTACACTTCCTCTGAACTCTCTTCACCTTTTCCAGCCATGTGACCAAGCGTAAGCGACGAGCCGTTTACACTTCCCCTTAGCTCTCGTTTCCTTTTACTAATGGGTGAGGACAAGACGTTTTCATTTCCCTCCCAACTCTCGTAAAAATTAAAAGGAGTATGGCAAACAACATTCCTTGGAGGTGAATTTTAATTTCTTTGATCTCTTTACCTTTACAATAGAATTACAAGAGTGATACGCTGTCTTTTATTTGACATTACATACGTTAAACTAGTCCGAGAATATGCTTCATCACAAAAGATTCCCTTCAGTAATATATAAGATATGAAAGCCGCCATTCGCAGAAAATATGGTTCGCCAAGTTGTATAAGAATAGAAAATATTGAAAAGCCCATTCCAAAAGAAAATGAGGTTTTAATTAAAGTAATTGCCACTACCGTAAACCGAACGGATTGTGCAAACCTCACTGCCAGACCATTTATCATGAGATTTATTCTAGGAATCTTTAAGCCGGGAAAAATTATATTGGGGACAGATTTTGCAGGTGAGGTGGTTTCTTTAGGGGAGAGCGTGAAATCACTCAAAATTGGAGAGCGTGTGTTTGGCTTTAAAGACACAGGATCAAGATCACAAGCCGAATACATTGCCCTGGAAGAAAATAACTTATTTGCTATACCGGAAAACATAAATTATAAGCAAGCCGCTGCGAGTTTGGAAGGAGCTCATTATGCCTATACTTTTATTCATAAGGTCAAGATTAAGCCCGAGCAAAAGATATTAGTAAATGGAGCAACAGGAGCGATTGGATCTGCGCTCTTACAATTTGTGAGGCAATACGATGTGCACATCACTGCCACCTGCAACACTAAAAATATCGAATTAATCCAATCCTTGGGCGCCGATAAAATTTACGATTACCTCCAGGAGGATTTTACAGCTTATCAAGACAAATATGACTTTATTTTCGATGCTGTTGGAAAAAGTACATTTGGAAAATGTAAGCCTTTACTAAAGGACAACGGGGTATATATATCTTCTGAATTAGGACCAAATTCCGAAAATTTACTTTTTGCATTAACAACTCCGATAACCGGTGGTAAAAGAGTCATCTTCCCTATACCCTTTAATACGAAAGAGACCATTCCGTATATTATGCAACTTTTGAAAGAAGAAAATTTTAAACCCGTAATAGATAGAGAATATTCAATGGAAGAAATAGGATTGGCCTACGAATATGTACTGCGAGGAGAGAAAACAGGCAACGTATTAGTTAATATAGTGTAGCTGGGCTTCCATTTTTAAAATACTAATGCCGCAAATTACAACGGAAACAATTAAGCCAGGCTCGGATCCAGATCGTCATTTACTCTAAAACAAAAACCCGCTCAATTTAAATCGAGCGGGTTCTTAGTCTGCTATTTAATCAATTACTTGTTCTGGGCGTAGTTTTTCGCAACAGCATCCCAATTGATCACATTGAAAAAGGCCGCAACATAGTCCGGTCTTCTGTTTTGATAATTTAAGTAATAGGCGTGCTCCCATACATCAAGTCCCAAAATTGGAGTTCCTCCACATGTTACTCCCGGCATTAGCGGGTTATCCTGATTTGGGGTGGAACACACCTCCACTTTTCCTCCCGGATGAACACATAGCCAGGCCCATCCTGAACCAAATTGGGTTTTGGCAGCTTTTGAAAATGTTTCCTTAAAGGCATCGAAACTTCCGTATGCATCATTGATAGCTTCGGCTAGTTCGCCACTGGGCTGCCCTCCTCCGTTAGGTGACATTACTTCCCAGAATAGCCTGTGGTTATAGTAACCCCCACCATTATTTCTAACTGCGCCATTGCTCATATCCAAATTGGTAAGTATTTCTTCAATAGATTTACCTTCTAAGTCGGTACCCTCAATTGCGGCATTTAAGTTATTTGTGTATCCTGCATGGTGTTTCCCATGATGAATCTCCATAGTGCGTGCGTCGATATGAGGTTCAAGCGCATCCGTAGCATATGGAAGAGTTGGTAATTGGAAAGACATAATATGTAGTTTTAGATTATTAATAAATTGCATCTCAAAGGTAGCTATTCTAGTTTTTTTAAACTGTTAGAGAATTAATAAGATTTTTATTCCCTTATAGATTATAATTATTGTATGCTGAGTGCCGAGGTTTCTTTAATTTAGTAAAAAATTAGCCTTTGACCAATCAATCTTCCTTTGTAATCTTCAATGCATCTGCCGGAAGCGGTAAAACTTATTCGTTGGTAAAGGCATATTTGAAAACCCTTCTTTTAAATCCCGGTTCCGACTATTACAAATATCTGCTCGCGATCACATTCACAAATAAGGCTGTTGCAGAAATGAAACAGCGTATCATCACTTATTTGCGTCAATTTTCTGATGAAAATGTGCTAGATGACCCCCCAGAGATGATGAAAAGTTTATCAAAGGAATGTAATCTCTCCCTGCAGGAGGTTCACCAAAAATCGGAAAAAATCTTACATCACTTGCTTCATAATTATGCTGCTTTTAGTGTAGAAACCATCGATGGGTTAAATCACAGGTTGATTAGAACATTTGCCAGAGATCTTAAGATAGCTTCTAATTTTGAGGTTTCACTCGAAGAGGACGAATTACTGGACCAGGCGGTTGACAATTTAATGAAACGTGCCGGGGAAGATAAACAGATCACCGAAATCCTGGTGGAATTTACTTTGGATAAGACAGATGACGACAAATCATGGGATATTTCAAAAGACATTTCGCGCGCTGCTGGCATCTTGTTAAATGAAAATGAATTGCCCAACGTAGAAAGGCTTAAAACATGGTCTCTTGCTCGCTTCAACAAGATCCGCTCCCGGTTAAGAACAGCGCTTTCCGAAGTTGTTTCGCAACTTCAACAATTAGCCGGCGACACTTTACAGCTTATTGACGAAAGCGGATTGGAACACAGGGATTTTTCTGGAAGTTATTACCCCAATTACCTTAAAAAGGTTCTCGATGGAACCGACCTCCGATTTGGCTCGAAATGGCAGGAAGCATTAAGAGACAAACCGTTGTATCCCACTAGATTGCTGAAGGAGGCTCCGCAATCGGCGTCGACCATCGATGAGCTCGCCCACCAATTCGCAGATGTTTTCGACCAAACTAAAACTATTTATTTCAGAAAAATATTTATTAGATCACTGCTTACTAATCTTACTCCGCTTTCTGTGATAAACCTGGTACAACAGGAAATCGAACACATCAAAGAAGAAGAAAACATTGTCCCAATTTCCGAATTTAACAGGCTGATCAACGCCGAGATCAAAAATCAGCCGGCCCCTTATATCTATGAACGACTTGGCGACAGGTATCGGCATTTCTTTATAGACGAATTCCAGGACACTTCAAGTTTACAATGGGAAAACCTGGTTCCCCTCATCGATAATTCCCTGTCTCAGGAACAGGATGCAAATCGCGGGAGCTTATTGCTGGTAGGTGATGCCAAACAAGCCATTTATCGCTGGCGTGGCGGACTTCCCGAATTGTTCATCGAACTTTATAATTGCAAGAATCCTTTCTCGGTTACAGACAAAGCCGTTAAAAATCTGGATACAAATTGGAGGAGTTGTGCGGAGATCATCAACTTCAACAACGAATTCTTTACCCATATTTCGGGATATTTCAACAAGAAATTACATCAGGAGTTATATGCCATTGGTAATAATCAAAAGCAGAATTACAGGGAAGGCGGTTATGTTCGCATGGAATTCGTGGAATTTGAACGTAAGGATGATGCTCACGAGGTTTATGCAGATAGCGTATCCAATTCGATAAAGGATTTATTATCCCAGGGTTATCAATTAAGTGATATTTGTGTGCTAACCCGGAAGAGAATGGAAGGTATTTCAGTGGGAGAGTTATTAATGGAAAAGGGTATTCGTGTAGTTTCTTCGGAAACACTTTTACTGGCCCATTCGCCTGTTGTAAAATTCCTCGTCAATATTCTAATATACAAGTCACAACCAGAAAACGATGAGCTCAAGGCGGAAATCCTCCTCTTTTTACACCAACACTACCAGGTGAACGAACCGTTATCCGATTTTCTTGCTGCTTTCTTTCCTGGCGCTGAATTCGATTTTAGTGCTACGCTTCAGAATTATGGAATTGAACTCAGGCTGGACAAAACTCAATCCCTTACCCTGTACGAAACATGTGAGTATGTACTCATCCATTGCGGGTTACTTGCCAGAGCAGATGCCTACGTGGATGGATTTATGAACCTGGTTTTCGATTTCGAACAGCGCCAGGCAATGTTGAAATCATCATTTGCCGATTACTGGTCCGGCAAAAAAGAAAAAGAAGCCATTAGTATTGGAGAAGGTGTGAATGCGGTTCGATTAATGACGATCCACAAAGCCAAAGGGCTGGAATTTCCGGTGGTTCTGTTTCCATATGCCGATGTGGATATCTATTCAGAAAAGATGCCAAAAACCTGGATCCATGCCGAATCCATAACCGATGAATCTGAACCGTTCATGATCAATTTTAACAAGGACATCGTAGAATTTGGCGACGAGGGGGAAACTATTTACAATGAAAGACGTGCAACCCTTCAACTGGACAATATCAATTTGCTCTATGTAACCCTTACCCGTGCAGTGGAACAGCTTCATATCTTTTCCAAAAAAACCAACCCCCCTGCCAATGGTGAGTTGAAGAAATACAGCGATTTCTTTATAAGTTATCTGGAATTTAAAGAGCTATGGAATGACGACTCTAAAGTTTTTGAATTTGGTGCACCCCCTAAGCCTGTTTCAACAACATCTACTCCCGATGTAAAAGAAACAGTTTTAGAATATATCGCTTCACCTCCCGATACACATGAATTAAAGCTGGCAACTGCAGAAGCCTCCCTCTGGGAAACAGACGCATCGCTTAAAATTACAGCCGGAACGCTACTACATGATATTATGGGGAAGATCAAATATAGCGACGACGTAGAGGAGGTTCTCGATAAATTTGAACTAGAATCGGGAATGGAAGGCACAGAGATCGATAAACTTAGGTCTATAATACTAAAGATCACCTCACATCCGGATCTGGCACACCTTTTTCGGGCAGGACAAAAAGTTGAGACTGAACGCGATATTATCACGGCAGACGGACAACTACTTCGTCCGGACCGGATTAATTTTCACCCTAATGGAGAAATTACGCTAATCGATTACAAAACGGGTGGGGCGAGTGACTCTCATATCGAGCAGGTAGAGACCTATGCTCGCGCCTTGAGAGATATGAAACTAAAGGTGAACAACAAGCTTATTATATACGCTTCCGATGATAAAATAATGATAAATAAACTATAAATTTGAAGCCTCTAAAAACCGAGATATGTACGGAAACATAAAGGAACATTTGCAACGAGAACTTGAAGAGATCAAGGAAAACGGACTTTTTAAAAAAGAACGCATTATCACTTCACCCCAGGATGCGGTGATCACAATTTCAACTGGTGAAAAGGTAATTAACTTCTGCGCTAATAACTACCTGGGATTATCTTCAAATAAGGAAGTGATACAGGCGGCGAAGGACACCATGGATACTCACGGTTTTGGGATGTCATCCGTTCGTTTTATTTGTGGTACCCAGGATATTCATAAAACTCTAGAAAAAAAGATCGCAGACTATTATGGAACCGAAGACACCATCCTGTATGCGGCGGCGTTCGACGCAAATGGAGGTGTATTCGAACCGCTGTTAGGCCCTGATGACGCCATCATTTCGGATTCTCTCAATCACGCTTCCATTATAGACGGTGTGCGATTGTGTAAAGCCGCCCGATATCGCTATCAGAACAGTGATATGGATGATCTGGAAAAACAGCTGATCGCGGCAAATGAAAATAATGCCCGTTTCAAGATCATCGTGACAGATGGAGTGTTCTCAATGGATGGATTACTTGCCCCTCTTGATAAGATCTGTGATCTGGCTGAAAAATATGATGCTCTGGTCATGATAGACGAATGTCACGCAGCCGGATTTATTGGAGAAACAGGTAGAGGTACTCTTGAAGAAAAGGGCGTAATGGGACGGATAGATATTATTACCGGAACCCTTGGAAAGGCCCTGGGGGGTGCGATGGGAGGATATACTACTGCTAAAAAGGAGATAATTGAGATGTTGAGACAGCGATCTAGGCCTTATCTATTCTCAAATTCTCTTGCGCCGGCCATAGTAGGAGCCTCGATAAAGGTCTTTGAAATGCTCGACACAGACACCCGTTTACGGGACAAACTTCAGGAAAATACAGCATATTTTAAAAAAGGGATGCAGAAAGCAGGATTTGATATAATAGACGGTGACTCGGCCATAGTTCCAGTGATGCTCTATGATGCCAAGCTTTCACAGACCATGGCAGACATGTTGCTCGAAGAAGGAATTTATGTGATTGGATTCTTTTATCCTGTAGTTCCGAAAGGAAAAGCCCGAATACGGGTTCAGCTCTCTGCTGCTCACGAAAAAGAGCATTTGGATAAGGCGATAAACGCGTTCGTAAAAGTAGGCGAAAAATTAGGGGTAATAAACCCTTGACCACCTTTATTTATACCTAATTGCGCCCATATTTTAAAAAATTTTAATAGATTTGCTTTTGTTATAAGTTTTAACAACTTACTTTTGCTCTAATTAACACTTAAAATTAAACAATCGAATATGAAACATCTTAACACTTTTTTAGTTGCTGCCTTACTGCTTTTAGGCGTTGGGGTAACAAACGCACAGGACGAAAATAATCCTTGGGCAATCGAAGTTGGTGTAAACGCAGTTGATGTTTACCCAGTTGGTCTTGATGATGAAGGAAGATTTCCTAACATGATTGGAGATCTCGCAATCAAGGGCGATTTATTTGACGAATATTTCAATGCAAATGACCACTGGAATATCCTTCCATCTATCTCTCGCGTTTCTGTGGGTAGATATATTGGTAGTGGATTCACATTTACTGCTGCCGGATCTGTAAACAAGATCACTAAACTAGGTAATGTAAAAATTAACGATGTTACTTACTATTCTGCTGATGGTGAGATCGAATATAGCTTAAGAGACGTTATAGGAGGTCCAGGCGGATGGTTCGATCCAACCTTAGGAGTTGGTGGTGGATACACTTGGGTTGACGATGTAGGATTTGGAACGGCTAACGCCCTAGCGGGTGTTCGTTTATGGGTAGGTGAGAACCTGGCCCTTAGTTTCCAATCTGCATACAAGCACTCGTTTGAGGATGATTACGGAATCATTCACTTCCAGCACTCAGTTGGTGTTATGTTCAAATTCGGTGGAAAAGATACAGATGGTGACGGAATCTACGATCAAGACGATGAATGTCCAGAGACTCCTGGTCTTCCGGAATTCAACGGATGTCCTGATACAGACGGTGACGGAATCGAAGACAGAAAAGATGCTTGTCCTAACACTCCAGGTCTTGCAGAATTCAACGGATGTCCTGATACAGATGGTGATGGTATTCCTGATCCTCAAGATGCTTGTCCTACTGTAGCCGGAATTGCTTCTCTAAACGGTTGTCCAGATGCTGATGGTGATGGAATCACCGATGCTGAAGATGCTTGTCCTAACGAAGCTGGTCCTGCTGCTAACAATGGATGCCCATGGCCAGATCGTGATGGTGACGGTGTACTAGACAAAGACGATCAGTGTCCAGATGTTCCTGGAACTGTTGCAAACAATGGTTGTCCTGAAGTAACTGTAGAGATCATCAAGCAATTGAATGATTACTCTAAAACTATCTTGTTCGACACTGGTAAAGCTACTATTCGTCAAGAGTCTTATGCAGTACTTCAAAGCATAGTAGACATCATGAAAGAATATCCAAATACATATTTCGTAATTGAAGGTCACACAGACAGTGTTGGTAGCGATAAGTCTAACCAAACTCTATCTGACAACAGAGCGAAATCTGTTAGAGATTATCTTGTAACTATCGGAATGGACGGATCCAGATTATCTTCTGTAGGATATGGAGAATCCAGACCAATTGCTACAAACAATACCAAAGCTGGTAGACAACAAAACAGACGTGTGGAAATTTCTCTTAAGAAATAAAACATATCTAAATAAATAGAAAAACGCCTCCCGATAACGGAGGCGTTTTTTATTTTTATAGTATGCAAACATTCCTGGAGGAAACCATTGAAGAGCTCTTAAAAACCCATGAGGATATTGCTCCACTTACTATCGTGCTTCCCAGTAAAAGAGCAGGCGGGTTTTTTAAAAATTATCTTCGGAATCAAATAACCAATACAAGTTTTCTCCCGAGAATTATTAGTATTGAAGAATTTGTTGAGATTCTTTCCGATCTTAAAATTATTGACAATACCCAGCTATTGTTAAAAAGTTACGAGGCCTACAAACAGACGCGTTCCATCAAAGAAAAAGAAGATTTCGAATCTTATGCCTCATGGATTCAGACCTTGCTAAACGACTTCAATGAAATTGATCGCTATCTAGTCGACACTGATAAATTCTTTCATTATTTAGGCAGTATAAAGTCTTTAGAACATTGGTCCATGATTGATCAGCCTACCGACTTCATTAGTAATTATCTCTCGTTTTGGAACAGCCTTCCCGAATTCTATGATCGTTTAAGATCGAGCCTCCTTCAGGAAGGTGTGGGCTATCAGGGAATGGTGTATCGTAAGGCTGCAGAAGAGCTCGAACATTATCTTTCCTCCCACGGAGACGAACCTCATGTGTTTATAGGGTTCAACGCTTTGAATACTGCAGAGCAAACCATCATTAAAGAATTACTCGAAACCGGGAATTCGGAAATTTACTGGGATGCAGAATCACACTTCTTTGAAGATAGGGACCACAGTGCCTCCCGATTTATGAAGGAGTATTTTAAAACCTGGAAATATTACTCGGGAACCAAACCAACCTTATCTGCGAACTATAAAAAGCCTAAGATTTTTCACTTTATTGAAGTGCAAAAAAATATAGCACAAGTAAAATATACAGGACAATTACTAGCTCGAATGTCGCAAGAAGAGCTTAATGATACTGCTGTTGTATTAGCAGATGAAAATCTTCTGGTGCCTTTAATATACTCTTTACCTCCTCAACTGAAATCGGTGAACATAACCATGGGAGTTAATATTAGGAACTTTCCCGCAAGTACTTTTTTTCTCTCCCTATTGCAAATGCATCAGAAAAATCCCTCTCATTGGTATTATAAGGATGTAATGAGGTTATTAAAGAATCCGATAGGGTCGAAACTAGTCCATGATGCCAGAACGATAGTTAGCGAAATATCCCGTCAAAATTACACCTATATATCCCTAGTCCAGCTAGGCAATCTATCCGATGGCAATTCAGAAGAAAATTTAAATCTTCTATTTGGTGAATGGAGCAACGATCCTTCTCTCGCCATAAAGCTTTCAAAGAAACTTCTGTTACAATTGAAAGACCTTACGCGGGAAAATCCTACGGAACGAGTAACAGTATTCGAATTGTATAAAGTTTTCGATAACATTGGAGTCTACACTAAAGATTTCGCTCATTTAAATTCAATTAGGACGGTATATTCCCTGTTAGAGGAAGCCCTTGCGGCCACTACAACAGATTTTAAAGGAGACGCGTATAATGGTTTACAAATAATGGGGGTGCTGGAAACGCGTGTGCTCGACTTTAAAAATGTTATCCTGCTTTCGGTGAACGAAGGTTATCTGCCGTCGGGAAAATCGAATGCTTCCTTCTTAACATACGACCTGAAAAAAGAATATGAACTTCCGCTTTTTACAGATAAGGACGCCATCTATACCTATCATTTTTATCGATTATTACACAGGGCCGAGAATATCTGGTTACTCTATAACAGCAATTCGGAAGGACTGAATGTTGGAGAAAAAAGCAGGTTTCTCCTTCAACTGGAAATAGAAAAACTCGAAAATCATAAGATCAATAAAGAGATGGCTTCCCCCCTTATTTCTATTTCCAATACACCAGCACTCGAAATCGCAAAAACCGAGACGGTGTTGAACAGGCTGCAGCAAATTGCAAACAAAGGGTTCTCTCCTTCAGCACTTACCGCTTATATTAGAAATCCAATCGATTTTTATCTTTCCCGCGTCTTGAAGATCAACGAGGCTGAAGAAGTAGAAGAAACCGTAGATTTTCAAACTTTAGGGACGATTGTACATAATTGCTTACAGACCTTTTACGAACCTCTGGAAGGTTCGATGCTAACAAAGGCGGACCTGGAAGCTATGAAAGATCGAATCCATAAAGAAGTAACGAGCGAGTTTGAAAATACTTTCATGAAAGGCGAATTTACCAAAGGTAAAAACCTTCTAATTTTTGAAGTTGCTAAACGCTATATTGAAAACCTGATCCAATTAGACTTAACCGATCTTGAGCATGGCCACCAAATCCGGATACTCCAGATAGAGACAAACTTAAAAATGTCGATCCCAATTGAAGAATTATCGTTTCCAGTTGCTATTCAGGGTACTGTAGATCGGGTAGATGAAAGGGATGGGATTGTGCGTATAATCGATTATAAAACCGGGAATGTACTTCAAGGAGACCTGGAGATAATAGATTGGGAAGAGCTTCGAGCAGATTATAAGTATAGTAAGGCGTTTCAGGTGTTAACTTATGCGCTGATAATTCATTCTCAAGGGACTATTAAACAATCGGAGGCTGGAATTATTTCTTTTAAAAACCTCAACAGTGGCTTTCTTAAATTTGGCACAAAGACTTCCTCCAGAAGCGCAAGAGACCATGCCGTTACTGAGGATATCCTGAACACATTTAAGACAGAATTGGTAAAGCTGATAAGGGAAATATGCGATCCTGCGATTCCTTTTATTGAAAAGGAAGTTTAATTTCCGAAAAATTAGTATTTTCGCATCCCACGGGGCATTAGCTCAGCTGGCTAGAGCGTTTGGCTGGCAGCCAAAAGGTCATCGGTTCGACTCCGATATGCTCCACATCAAGCAGAAAACCAGGACGAAAGTTCTGGTTTTTTTTATTCTGAAGAAATTCAAGCTGGCTTGCTATTTCGAAAGAATAAAAAGGCCAGGGCATTGGAACAATGACCGGTTTTCGATTTGCAGTAGTGGCGCTGTGAGGATGGGTAAAATCAATAAGACAATTCGGTAAAATTTTCAATATGTATATGTAATCTATATATACGGTATATGTATAGTAGATATGCATTTGTTGGCTAAAGATGTGTGTTTCAGTACGTTTGGACTTGTTTAACCCCAAAATCAAACGCAAAATGAAAACTACTATTGTCAATAAGAACTACATTACGCATGGTTTAAGAAACCAAATTAGATGTATCCCGCTAATTTTATTATTGTTCGTTACTCAACTTACAATATCGCAGGTAGGGATCAATACCACAGATCCGAAAGCCACCCTCGAAGTACGTGGCGAGACAGATATCTCCAGAATTCCAGATGCTGCGGATGGAATAATAGCCCCCATAGTTACCAAAACCGAACTTGCATCCAAGAATATCGGTATTTTCGCGGTAGACCAATCAGGGGCACTTGTGTACGTCTCGGACGCCAGCGGAGGAACCACTGGTCCCAGTGTAGGCCAGGTCACGCAAATAGACGATGTTGGTTATTACTATTTTAACGGCAGTGACTGGGTGCCTATGGCGTATCCCATTAGCGTTTCCAATATAAAAAACGGTGAAAATTCGTTTGCGACCCAGGTGGAAGGAGTTACTGGAAATTACATCAGTATTATCGACAGCGCAGACATGATTTTATCTGGGAATAATGTTAGGACAATTATTAATGGACACCCTTCTAATTTCTTAAATCTGGGCGTCTTACAACTAGGTGGAGATAATCAGGGATTTTTAATAAATTCGAGAGTGGCAAGAATTAACGGATCCCCTCTGGGTGATCTTTCCACTGCATCCCCCGGTAATGCCTTAACTTTCGACGGTACTTCCTGGACACCACAAAATCCTAAACTACAAACTATTCCTGGTGACTTACCCACGACTCCATCTCCCCCTGTAAGCACAACACGATACACCGGCGCTTCCATTACCTTGCCTCCGGGACAATGGATGGTAGCAATGGGTTCAACCGTGGCTACATCAACAAGCCTAGTTATTAACAGTGATTGTTCACTTTGGATTACTGTTCACCTTAGCGATACATCTACAGGTTCGGGTCCCGTTACTCCCGACGTATTATTAAATCTCACAGGTTTTCGCGGCGCGGCGACAACTATGGGAAGAGGAATGAATCGCGCGTCCCTGAATGGCTATGTAGGAATTAACAATACTTCAGGCGCTAATAAAACATATTATTTATGGGTGAATAGAGAAGTGTATGGAGCATTCAATTGTACCTTAGCTAATTACCATGTGAATGTTCCTTTTCACTCCGGTTTTTGGGAAAGATATTTATTTGCTCTTCCAATTCAGTAAGCTTTCAATCATAAAATTAAAGGTGTGCATAACAACTTCCGTTTGCGCACCTTTCCTCGTTTTTTACTTTCGCAATAAAGAGAACTAATCATAGCCATCTAACATAGGGTTGTATATGAAATATATAATCTATGTAGATTAAATGGCAATGCGGATGTCTCTGCGATATGCATGGAATTTCTTTCTTTTATACCTTATAAAATAGGTGGTTCAAATTTCTGCCGCCCACGTACTTTAATAAGTGTACCGGTAAATATTGTGTTATGTAATTAGGAATGGCATCACTCTACTGCTTAAATCATCTATATGCGCAGGACGTTCGATTTTGGGGGCTGCCCTGCCATTAATTGTTGAATATAGATGTAAATTTTCTTCAAATTGAGTGATTAAAGGACCGCGTGTATTATTAATCGCGGTTCTGCCTTCCTTTTAATCTAAAGAATACCAGATCTCAACTTTACCACATTTCAAAATTTTTATTCCATGAAATTTTATATCTTAGAGAAATGGGAGTAGGAGGACTTGTTATTGCTACAGCCTTACTATGCTTGTTTATTGGACTGATCATTGAGGTCCAGGAACGAATGTAGGCTTATGGCTAACCTTGAAGTAAAAAAAAGACGTCGCTGACGTCTTTTCGTATTTGCATTAATCCAGTTTTATTGCTGTCCGCAAAGAACCAATAATGGCTTACTGGTATAAAAATCTTTTTTTAATACTGCATTCTTTTCGAAAAGCTTTTTAAAGAATCCCCGTTTACGCCTCAACACACACAAAATATCCGGATGATGTGATTGAAAATGCTCCAACACTCCCTGGTAAATAGTTGCATTCTCCGTCTCTTTATATGACGTCATCATATTCTTTAATTGCAAATCCATCCCTTCATCCTCATCTAGCGCATCCGGTGTCTTCACTTTTAACACATGGAGTTTCGCCGAAAATAACTTTAATATCGTTTCAAGTGGATCGAGCACATTTTTCTTTTCAAAAGATGTCCGTTTCACCGCCAACAATATATTTTCTGCCTTGCGGAACAAATAATCACGAGGAACTATTAACATGGGAATATCTGTTTGCTTCACTAATTTCCCAGTAATACTTCCCAGGTAAACTTCACTTTTAATATCCACGCTTTGTGGTGATACAATCATAAGATCGATATTCAATTGTTTGGAAATTCTCGCTATGCCTTCGTGAGGATCTCCCTTGATCGGCTTAGCAATCACTTCCACCCCCTGCGTATCAACACGGCTTAGCACCTCATCTAATTGAGCCTGGTGATCTTCCATTGCAACCTGAGTTACTTTCGTCATTCCGCCAGCCTTCGAATAGACCTTATAAATATTAATAAGATAAACGGTCGCACCACTCATAGTTGCGAAATTTACAGCATACTTGAGATTATTAATACCGTTTTCCGTGGAACCCACCGGGACTAAAATATTTTTCATAATGATGCTATTCAATTATCTTTAAAGCTATTGCAAAATTAACGCTTTAAAATGATACGAAAGGCGATTCCTTCCGAAATTGATTCGATCATGTCCCTCACGAGGGCTTGTGCGAAAAAAATGATTGCTGAAGGTATCTTACAATGGAACGAGCATTATCCGGACAGAAACTCTTTTCTTTCCGATATCGAACGCTCAGAGTTATTTGTCTTCATTTCCGAAGAAACCCCTATTGCCTGTATTGTCATCTCATCTCATAAAGATGAGGTATACAACTCGGTTAAATGGCTCACCAGCGACAAAGGGAACTACTATATTCATCGCCTTGCTGTTCATCCCGATCATCAGCATAAAGGTCTTGCACGAAAGTTGATGGACTTTGCCGAGACTTACGTGAGGGAAAGGAAAGGTGTTTCTATTCGCCTGGACACCTTCAGCAAAAATCCCCGAAACCAAAAGTTTTACGAGGCAAGAGGCTATCAAAGACTGGATGATGTTTATTTCCCAAAACAAAGCAATCATCCTTTTTACTGCTATGAATTGCTTATATCCCCTGCTATCGAATCAATGTAAAATACCCTCTGTATACTTGTCCGTCCTTGGCTATGGCCTTATACCAGTATCCCCCTAATGGCATAGGTGTGCTATTATAAAAGCCATCCCAGCCGGGGCCATCGGCAGAGAAATAAGACAGGATCTTCCCAAACCTATCGTAAACGTAGATCGTAGTAAGGGGTAATGGGTCCCTTTTTGGAGGGATATATTGCCAAAGATCTTTTATCCCATCTCCGTTCGGAGAAAAATAAGGCGGAAACCCAGGTGGTGGAAATGCCAATTTAAATTGTCGTTCAGCAACTCCACAACCGTTCTTATCCCGTACATAAATCGTGTAATCACCCTCCGGGAGGCCGTTGTACAAGTTACTGTCACTCCAAATGTTGGTTGTGTTCAGTGAAAACTCATAATCTCCTATTCCGCTAATCTCAATTATAATATTAAATAAGTCTCCTTCCTCCTCTATTCTAATAAAGTCTATAGTTGCCACCGATGAAAGCACGGCCATAAATATCTTGTCGTCTGCACATTCCAGTTCGAACCCATCCTGGGTGAGTAAATTGTAGGCTTCGTAACGATATTTCCCTGCTTCAGACAGGTTCACGTAAGATTCGTCCGAAAGTAATATTTCGGGTTGATTCTCCGGTATTCGGTACCAACGGTAACCGTCGGCCTCGTCTGGTGCATCGATTCGAGTTGGGATATCATCGGCGCATATTCCTATTTCGTCTGGCAGGGTTATTTCGGGATAAAAAGTTGTGAGTTCTCCGGTAACAGGGTCGAAAAATGGGCCACAGCCCAGGATTGTGGAAAATGACTCCTGTATACATCCCTGGGCCGGGCCCGCTTCATTGAAAGGTACTATTCGTACAAAATACGTCTTATTGGGTTCAAAGTTAATAACATTGATCACCGTAGTGTTAAAGATCACCATATCGAGAACGTCATTATCGAATGGTGAGGATCCCACACTTACAATATATCCGGTTGCTCCTGGGACAGGAACCCATTCGATGATTGTGTTGAGGGCAACATTTATCTGCCCATTGGCAGGTGTTATTAACATGGTACAGCCGGGTGGCTCACCCAATGAGCCTGTAGTAAAACTTTCGAGAGGGCAGTTTGAGGCCGTACCGTTTTCATTATATGGGATGATCTGTACATATATTTCGGTCTCCGGCGGAAGATTGGCCGGGGGGTCGAAAACTAAAACATTACCAACGTCCTGGTTATTAATTATATCTCCAAGTCCTGGAGAGGTTTCGATAGTGATCCTGTATCCAATGGCCCTGGAAGCATATGCCCAGGAGATAAGCGTCCCAACAGTTACATTATTCTCGCCATTTACCGGAGAAAGTAAGGTGGTACATTCTGGCGTTGTAGTTACATCTTCAGTTGTGAACGAAATACTATTACATACTATATCGTCCTGGTTAAAGAAAAAAAGGGTTAAAGTAACATAAACCTGTGTAGCTTCGGGTAAACCTAAAGGAGGCACAAAAGTAGTATCATTGCCAACCGCCTGTTCATTCACGATCTCTATCCCCCCGGGAGTTGTGCCAAGGGAAATTATATATCCGGTTACCCCAACTACGGGTTCCCAGCTAATACTTGTGTCTACAGGTACATTAGTGGCTCCTGCCAGCGGCTCGATAAGATTAGGACAATCCTGTCCATGGCCTGTTAAGACCCCTGCGAGTAAAAAAATATGTAAAAGCCATCGACTCATATGTAAAAATCGAAGTTCTCAGGAAAATTCCTTCTTAGATATTATTTTAAAAATTAATGTTTTACAGCGCGGGATAACTCCTTTAGAAATGAGGCACTCACAGCAAGTTTTCAAGCAATTAATTATTACCTAAATATATCGATTATTGTTATAACCGGGTAATTTTTAACGATATGCCTCTCCCTTTCCATTTAACGAGATTAACTACTTTTGAAACTTGAAAAAGTTGAAGACAGATATTTCATTCAAACGTATCCAACAGTTGGCTATTCCTGCCATACTTTCAGGAATTGCAGAACCCGTATTGTCCAGCACAGATGCAGCTGTTGTTGGAAATATCCCTGAGTTCGGCACCGAATCTCTAGCGGCCGTTGGTATTGTTGGGTCGTTTCTATCTATGCTTATCTGGATCCTCGCTCAAAGCAGGAGTGCGATCTCAGCCATCGTATCTCAAAATCTGGGTGCCGGTAAAATAAGCGAGCTTGAAAATTTTCCGGCTCAAGCCATTTTCTTTAACATTGCTCTTAGCATTATAGTTCTATTTTCAACCTATTTTTTTGTGGAAGAGATCTTCAGGCTACTTAATGCCGAAGGAATAATCCTGGAATACAGTATAGACTATTACAATATCAGGGTTTGGGGATTTCCACTTACTTTGTTCTCTTTTGCTGTTTTTGGGCTGTTCCGGGGGCTTCAAAATACATTTTGGCCTATGACTATTGCCACAACCGGAGCACTGGTGAATATTGGCCTTGATTTTGCCCTGGTTTATGGTGTCGAAGGCCTCGTAGATCCTATGGGAATAAAAGGTGCTGCCTGGGCCAGCTTAATCTCTCAGGCGATTATGGCATGCATGGCTTTGGTCTTTATTCTTAGGAAAACCGATGTGTCACTCAGGTTGCGCTTTCCTATTCATCCCGAGATCAACAGATTGGTTGAAATGAGTTTTAATTTATTTGTTCGTTCCATAGCACTCAATGCTGCTCTTATGCTAGCCGTACGCGAGGCTACCGGTTTGGGTAAAGAGTATATAGCTGCCCATGCAATCGCCATAAACATTTGGTTATTTACCGCCTTTTTTGTTGATGGATATGGAGCTGCCGGCAATATATTGGGTGGGAAATTGCTAGGGGAAAAGGATTATACTACCCTTTGGAAACTAACAAAGCGTGTAAATACCTACAACCTCGTGGTGGCCATGTTACTGGTGGTTTTGGGCCTTGTATTTTACCGTCAGTTAGGACTCTTGTTCAATAAGGACGCAGAGGTTTTATCTATTTTCTTCGGAATGTTCTTTATGGTGCTTATTAGCCAGCCATTGAACGCCCTTGGTTTCACATTGGACGCAATATTTAAAGGATTGGGTGAAATGCGATACCTCCGAAATGTCCTTCTGGGCGCAACATTACTGGGTTTTATACCTGTGTTGTATTTTGCACGTTATATGGGCTGGGGGCTTACAGGGATTTGGCTCGCTATTCTGGTCTGGGTTGGGTACAGAGCTGTAGCACTTATAATTAAATACAGGAATAAATATCTTCCCTTAGTAGAAAAATAAATACTTTTACAACAAATAATACAGGCCAAATGAATAACATTCAGATAACCAAGATGTTTACATTCGAAACCGGTCATGCCCTATACGGATATGATGGGAAATGCAGAAATGTTCATGGCCACAGCTACAAACTATCAGTGACTGTGATCGGCACCCCTATCAGTGACAAGAATCATGTGAAATATGGAATGGTGATCGATTTTGGCGACTTGAAAAAAATCGTGAAGGAAGAAATAGTCGATGTGTTCGACCACGCAACGGTATTTAATAAAAATACGCCTCATGTAGAATTGGCAAAAGAACTGGAAACAAGAGGGCACAATGTTCTCCTTGTTGATTATCAACCTACCAGTGAGATGATGGTTATAGATTTTGCCGGCAAGATCAAGAAACGTTTACCCGATTCTGTACAACTTCATTCGTTAAAATTACAGGAAACCGATACCAGTTATGCAGCGTGGTACGCTTCCGAAAACTAATCCTTTTCGGTTACTGCAACCACCTGAAAAGGCACATTTTTATCTATCTTTAACCCATGCAGATACCTCAGGGTAAAAAAATCTACTTTTCCAGCGATAATCATTTAGGTGCGCCAACCGCTGATGCTAGTCTCCCAAGAGAGAAAAAATTTGTTCGTTGGCTCGATTCTATCAAACACGACGCTGCGGCCATTTTTCTGTTAGGTGATCTTTTCGATTTTTGGTTTGAATATAAAACGGTAGTCCCAAAAGGTTTTGTGAGAGTATTGGGTAAACTTGCAGAACTAAGCGATAGCGGAATCCCCATCTACTTTTTTGTTGGCAATCACGATTTGTGGATGAGGGATTACTTCGAAAAAGAATTGAACATTCCTATTTTTCACGAACCAAAAGAATTCACACTTAATGATAGTGTTTTCTTTATTGGCCATGGAGATGGTAAAGGCCCGGGAGATAAAGGTTATAAACGTATGAAGAAGATCTTCACCAGTCCTTTTTTTAAATGGCTATTTCGATGGTTTCACCCGGAGTTGGGTATGAAACTGGCCCAGTACATGTCTGTAAAAAACAAACTTATTTCCGGGGATGAGGATAAAAAATTCCTTGGCGAAGAAAACGAATGGCTGGCTCTATACGCCCGTAGAAAACTTGAAGAAAAGCATTACGATTATTTTATTTTCGGGCACCGGCACCTCCCTATGACGATCAAACTTACCGAGAATTCAACCTATTATAATTTAGGCGACTGGATCACTCACTTTACCTACGGTGTTTTCGACGGGAATAAATTCGAGTTAAAGGAGTTTAAAGAATAGAATCATTCCAGCAGGGCCTCCAGTGTGAGAACATCTAGTTTCCCATCTGGAAACAATCCATTTCTCTCTTCAAACGACTTTAATGCGTTAAATGTTTCGGTCCTGAACAGGCCATCATTTTCCAATGTATAGCCTTTCCCAATTAATATTTTCTGAATTTCAAATACCAGCGCATTCCTATCTCCAAGTCTAAGTGAATTACTCTCAGGATTTAAATAGAATTGCTTCCTTATAAGTTGGTTCTTTTGTTCTTCTTCTGAAATCGCCTCCTCCTTTTTATTCTCTACTTTCGGACTCATTAATAGTTCTTCATAATACTTCACATTGGCTAGCCTTTTCCGATATTCTGATACGGCTGCTTTAGTGCGTTCATTGTCCTTGTCTGGATTCCGAACATCTATACCATGGCTACTCCACTGTGTGATCACATAGCCATTTACCGCTTCCACGGCTTCAAAATAATCGAGCATTATTCCTTTATCTGTTTCTTTAGACATAAGACCGTCCGGCACCTTGTATTCGTATTCGCTCAAAGAGAATCGCTTGTACTTCTTATACTGCCCCCAGCCTATAAGGCCAACGATTATAATCAAAAGAAAAATAATGATCTGTTTCATTCAGACGATGGTTTGTTTATTCTAAAGATACAAAATCAAGGTTTTATATCCTTTATTTTCAACTGAAGGCTAATGTTTCCATTCCACTCGTTCTCGTCTATAGAATAGGCGATCTTAAAATACTTTCCCGAACAGGCAACAGTTTCTTTCTCTCCCAAGCCAAAACCTATGCCGGTTATTGGTCTGCTATGATCCTGTTTTACAACCAGCCTTAAGTGCGACTTGTCTTCTCCCACACACTTTCCTGCTCCCGTGTCCTTTACATCCGCCGTCATGAACACCGGATTTAAATTCCCCGGGCCAAAAGGTGCAAATTGCTTGAGGATCCTGTAAAATCTGGGACTAATATCATTAAAATCGAGTTCAGAGTCTATCCTTAACTCCGGCGTTAACAGAGCAGGATCGATAGTGCTGGAAACAACCCGTTCAAATTCTGCCTTAAAAGCATCGTAATCTTTTTCTAGCAAGGTAAGTCCTGCAGCATATTTATGTCCGCCAAATTGTTCGATGAGCGCAGCACATTCTTCCAGGGCATTATAAACATCAAACCCCTTCACAGATCGGGCAGATGCTGCAAGCTTATCACCACTGCGTGTAAATACAAGAGTTGGCCGATAATAGGTTTCGGTTAACCGGGATGCTACAATTCCTATCACTCCCTTATGCCAGTTCTCATTGTAGACCACTGTGGTCTTTTTTCCTTCCTCCTTCAATTCTTTAATCTGCTCGAGAGCCTCCTCGGTAATTCGCTTATCGGCATCTTTCCTGTCTGAATTGAAGATCTCGATCTCGCGGGCGTAATCTGTTGCCAAATCAATATTGGTTTCAGATAACAAAGCAACGGCATGATTTCCGTGTTTCATTCGCCCGGCCGCATTTATCCTGGGGGCGATTATAAAGACCACATCGGTGATGGTAAAGGATGATTTGTTCAGTTGTTGAAGAATTGCTTTAATGCCCGGCCTGGGATTCGAGTTGATTACCTTTAAGCCGTAATAGGCAAGGATTCTGTTCTCTCCGGTGATTGGGACAATATCGGCAGCAATAGCGGTTACCACCAGGTCCAGGTATAAGAACAGATCGTCTATGGTTAGTCCTCGCCTGTGCGCTAGTGCCTGCACCAGTTTAAACCCCACGCCACAGCCGCACAATTCTTTATACGGATATTCACAATCCTCGCGTTTTGGATCCAACACTGCAACTGCCGGTGGAATGTGTTCCCCCGGTCGATGGTGGTCGCAAATAATGAAATCAATTTTTTTTTCTGAAGCGTATTTAACCTTATCTATCGCCTTGATCCCGCAATCCAGTGCAATAATTAAGCTGAAATCATTATCATCGGCAAAATCGATTCCTTTGTACGAGATCCCATAGCCTTCATCATAGCGGTCCGGGATATATGTACTTACCCTGGGATAGAACGATTTCAGAAAGGAGGAAACCAATGAAACACTAGTTGTCCCGTCTACATCGTAATCCCCATACACCAATATGTTTTCTTCGTTTTCGATCGCTTTTTCTATGCGTTCAACCGCCTTGTGCATGTCCTTCATAAGCAAGGGGTCGTGTAATTTGGAAAGATCGGGACGGAAAAAATCCTTGGCATCTTCAAAGGTTTCAATACCTCTTTGCAAGAGGAGGGTAGCTAAAACAGGCTCAACCTGGAGGGCTGCGCTTAGCTCGGCGACTTTATTTGGTTCGGGTTTTGGTTTAAGGGTCCAGCGCATAATCGAGGGAATTCCAATTCATATTAAACAATTAACAAACCTCTTTAAAATCAAGCCTGGTCAATCCTTGTGCAGTATAAATTGGATATAAATTTAATGGGAAGTGGAACAGCTCTGTAAAAATACAAATAAATGCGACTTCAGAAGAAAGAATATTCTGTTTGGAGAATGGTCGGGCTATTTTGTACTTTCGGAAAAATAAATAGAAACCCATGCCATTAGTACCCCCTCTTTCTCCCGATCACGACGCAGAAACTAAGCAACTTGCCGAATTTTTCAATGAGACGCTTGGATTCTGCCCTAACAGCGTGCTTACCATGCAACACAGGCCGGCCATCAGTAAGGCGTTCATCAATCTAAACAAAGCTGTAATGGCTAATGAAGGAAAGGTGACCTCGGCTCTTAAACGCATGATCGCATGGGTGAGTAGTAATGCAACAGGTTGCCGATACTGCCAGGCACATGCCATTAGGGCCGCCGAACGATACGGAGCCGAACAGGAACAACTGGATAATATTTGGGAATATCGCACCCATCCTTCGTTCTCCGATGCAGAGCGGGCAGCTTTGGACTTCTCCCTGGCGGCCTCCATGGTCCCCAATGCGGTAAATGAAGAGATCAAACAACGCCTGTACAAGTACTGGAATGAAGGTGAGATCGTAGAAATGTTAGGTGTGATCGCATTGTTTGGTTACCTCAACCGCTGGAATGATTCCATGGGCACTTCCATTGAAGAGGGGGCGGTAGAAAGCGGTGAGCAATACCTTGGAAAACACGGCTGGAACAAAGGTAAACACCTTTAATGTGATGCCTGCTAGCGTGCTAGCATGAGCATTTCAGAGAATTTCTTCTATTCTTTTTTGCAGCTTCGGAATTACATCCTTTTCAAACCAAGGGTTTTTTGAGCGCCAAAACCTATTTACTGGTGAAGGGTGTGGCAGCGGCCAGTATTTTGGAAGGAAATCCTCGTAATTCTTCACTTTTTCGGTAAGATTTTTCGCGTCTTTAGGGAAAAAATATTGCTGAGCATAGGTTCCTATTAAAAGTATCAATTCCACATTGCTGAACGATTGGAAGACCTTTTCATGCCAGGTTTCGGCGCACTCTTTCCTGGGGGGCAAATCTCCCGTCTTACCTTTTCCGGGATAGCAAAATCCCATAGGTACAATTCCGAAGAGATCCACATTGTAGAAATCGGCCTCCTCCACTCCCAGCCATTCCCGTAATTTTCTCCCGCTCTGATCGTCCCAGGGAACTCCGCTTTGGTGAACTTTAGTTCCTGGCGCCTGGCCCACGATAATGATCTTCGAATTTTCCGAGGCTTCAATAATGGGCCTTGGGCCTAATGGTAGATGTTCAGCACAAATAGTACATTGTCTTATTTGGGAGAGTAAATCCTTCATTTCTTGCCTTCTACCACAATTACGATCTCTCCCTTTACCGGCTTCGCCTCAAAATGAGCAAAAACTTCCATAATCGATCCCCTCACCGTTTCTTCATGCATCTTACTAAGTTCACGTGAAACCGAAATCCTTCTGTTCTCTCCAAAAAACTCCGACAACTGGGATAGGGTCTTCAATAATTTATGTGGGGATTCGTAAAAGATAATGGTGCGGGATTCTTCTGCCAGTAGCTTTAGGCGAGACTGCCTGCCTTTTTTAACGGGTAAAAATCCTTCAAACACGAACCTGTCGTTAGGAAGGCCACTATTCACCAGCGCAGGCACGAACGCTGTGGCGCCCGGCAAACAATCTACCTCTATCCCGTTCTCTACACAAGCCCTGGTGAGCAGGAATCCTGGATCGCTAATGGCCGGCGTACCCGCATCGCTTATAAGTGCGATGGTTTCGCCAGAATTGATCCTGGCTACGATCGCATCTACCGTTTTATGCTCATTGTGCATATGATGCGACTGCATAGGGGTACCGATCTCGTAATGTTTTAAAAGTTTGCCGCTTGTTCGGGTGTCCTCTGCAAGGATAAGATCTGCCTGCTGCAACACTTCAATAGCGCGAAGGGTAATGTCTTTCAGATTTCCAATTGGGGTGGGAACTAGATAGAGTTTTCCCATGGTCTAGTTTAATTGAAGCGTTTTTCAACAACGGCCATAAAGCGCTCAACGTATTCTTCTTTATTAAGCCAGTAATTGTAATCCGGCTTAACCTTTCCTTTAATAAAAGTATCTGCTTCCTCGAACGATTGCATACTGTTGATCTGTGAAAGAACTCTGGAATACTCATCTGCCTTTCCGTTAAATAAATGTTTGATGAAGGCGAGTCTATCGTTTAAACCAATGTTCAGCCCCGTATTTACCACATCATTAAGAGATTTTGGCTTATCGGCCTCTGAGGTTCCGTTCGCCAGGGAATCTTTTTTAATCCCTGCCGGGGGTCGAACCACCTCTGTAGATTGTTGTTCTTTTCTCTCAAAAACGGGTGTTTCCTGATAATTTGAAGCAAATTCTTCCAGATCGTTCTTTATATATTTTTTCTTAGGAAGAACTTCTTCCAGCAGTTCGTCAACCTGCCTGCTTTCTTCCGGCATTTGGGCAACGATATCTTTTATTTTTTCCATTAAAGGCTCCACCAGCTCTTCCTTGTGTTCGGGTTGTGGAACGGGTTCTGGTTCGACAAACCAGTTCTGTTCCCGGAATGATTTCGAATCATAAGATTGAGAGCCTCCTTCCAGTTGTCCTTCCAGATATTCAAGTACCGTTAATTTTTCATAGATAAGCCTGATGGCCTGTTTAACCTTCAGCACGTTGAAATCGCTTCCTTCTTTACCAAGTTCGCTGGCTAATTCGGATATTTCCTTCTGAAGTTTCTTCTTCATAAATTTTTATATTGAAATGATTGTCCTCTCTTTAGTTTTGTTAAATTTACGCAACCTATATGTAAACGTCAAAGAATTCCTTTTTATTCTAATTTAACCCTATGTTTCTCGAAAATACCGTAAATCAGAAAGAGCAATTTGGCTGGATCGAAGTGATCTGCGGGTCTATGTTTTCGGGTAAGACAGAGGAACTCATCCGAAGATTAAAAAGAGCCAAGTTTGCACGTCAACGTGTTGAGATCTTCAAACCTGCAGTAGATCAACGCTACGACGAGGATAAGGTGATCTCTCATGATAGTAATGAAATTAGATCGACGCCGGTACCTGCTGCTGCAAATATTCCTATTCTCGCCGACGGCTGTGATGTAGTGGGTATAGATGAGGCGCAATTCTTCGATGACGAAATTGTAAAAGTTTGTAACGATCTTGCCAATAACGGCGTTCGTGTGATCGTGGCAGGGCTGGATATGGATTATAAAGGGAATCCTTTCGGGCCAATGCCAAATCTCATGGCGACTGCCGAATATGTAACCAAAGTGCACGCCGTATGCCCGCGAACGGGAAATCTCGCCCATTACAGCTTTAGAAAGGGAAATAGTGACGAGTTGGTGTTGCTGGGAGAGACCGACGAATACGAACCTTTAAGCCGTGCGGCCTATTACAAAGCTGTCCTGAGGGAAAAAGTAAAGAAAATGGATGTGAAGGACCCCATCGAATTACCTTCAAAAAAGCAAGCATAGCCAATGCCAAAAGCCTCTCAGACCATCCTGGAAATTGATCTCAACGCGCTAGATCACAATTACAGGTTCATCACTTCCCATTTAAAACCGTCCACCATGATCCTTGGTGTTGTAAAGGCAGGTGGATATGGTAGCGATGCGGCCGAAATCGCCAAAGAATTACTTGTTTTGGGAGTAGATTATCTCGCTGTGGCATACGTTAGCGAAGGCGTGGCGCTTAGGGATGCCGGAATAATGGCTCCCGTACTAGTGCTTCATCCACAACCGGTTAATTTCGATCAGTTAATTGATCGATGCCTGGAACCGGCTATGTACAGTAAGCGTGTGTTAAGTGCCTTTGTCGCCAAAGCCGAGGAAAATGCTCAGAAAAATTATCCTGTACATATTAAATTCAATTCGGGTCTAAATCGTTTAGGATTCCAGGAAGAGGATACCCATTGGATGGCCGAAACTCTATCAGGAACCGATTCGGTGCGTGTAAAAAGTATGTTCTCTCATCTTGCGGCTAGTGAAGATATGGCTGAAAGAGACTTCACCCTGGGGCAGATCGCAAAATTCAAGTCGATTGCCAGCGAAATGAAGACCTTACTTGGTTACGAACCTATTCTTCACCAGAGTAATACTTCGGCTATCCTTAATTATCCCGACGCAGAACTGGATATGGTGAGAACAGGTATCGGGCTCTATGGTTATGGCAACAACCCCGAAATAGATAAAAATCTCCGGCCTGTTGTAAATCTTAAATCGGTTATCTCACAAATACACAGGATAGAACCTGGCGAAACAGTAGGCTATAACAGGGCCTTTAAGGCCTCCGGTGTGGAAGTAACGGCAACTATACCCATCGGTCATGCCGATGGGATCCCGAGATCCCTTGGAAATAAGAAGGGCTTTGTTCTTATAAATGGAGAAAAAGCACCAATAATTGGCAATGTGTGTATGGATATGTTAATGGTCAATATTACCCATATCGATTGTAAGGAAGGAGATGAGGTGACTATAATTGGTGAGGATATTCCGGCTACTACCCTAGCCGAAGCAGGCAATACCATTTCATATGAGTTACTCACTGCTTTATCCCATCGGATAAAACGTGTTGTTTGCCGAAAATAGATTCTATATGCGAGTGTAAATGATTATGCTAGTACATTTTACGTAACTTTGCGCCATTAACTTAAAACCTATCAACATGTTAAAGGAATTCAAGAATTTTATAATGACCGGTAATGTTATCGATCTTGCGGTAGCTGTTATTTTAGCCGGAGCTGTTGGTCTCGTAGTTACGGGATTCACAAATGATATTATTATGCCAATAGTGGGGCATTTCACCGGAGGAATGGATTTTGCTGAATTAAAAGTAGTCCTTACCGAAGCAAGTGTGGATGCAGAAGGAAACGAGATCCCTGAAAACGCAATTATGTGGGGTCGATGGGTAAATGCACTAATTAACCTTGTTATCGTTGGATTTGTGTTATTTATGATCGTTAAGGCCTACAACAAAACAAAGAAGCCAAAAGAGGAAGCTCCTGCAGCTCCAGCCGGCCCAACTCAGGAAGAATTGCTTGCTGAGATTAGAGACCTTTTGAAAAAATAAAACGTTCGTAGCCGCTACGCTACTCATTTTAATCCTTAAACCCTTCGTTGCACTTTGCTTCGAAGGGTCTTTTTTTTATCATTTTATTCTGAAAATTTACAATGCTATCAATTACTTTTGACATTTAAACCTGAACTATGAAAGTTGCCGTTGTTGGTGCCACCGGAATGGTGGGAGCCGTGATGCTAAAAGTACTTAAGGAAAGAAATTTTCCTATTACACAATTTATCCCCGTTGCTTCGGAACGCTCTGTTGGGAAAAAGATCGATTTTAAAGGAAATTCATACACTATTATTGGCCTGGAAGATGCCGTAAAGGCCCGCCCGGACATCGCGATTTTTTCGGCAGGTGGTGCAACCTCTCTCGAATGGGCGCCGGCATTCGCTGCCAATGGAACCACCGTTATAGATAACTCATCGGCCTGGAGGATGGACCCTTCAAAAAAATTAATTGTCCCCGAGATCAACGCTCAAACCCTCACTTCAGAAGATAAAATAATTGCTAACCCCAATTGTTCCACGATACAATTAGTTATGGCTCTGGCCCCACTACATAAAGAATATACCTTAAAACGGGTGATCGTCTCAACATATCAGTCTGTATCGGGAACCGGTGTTGCAGCTGTTAATCAGCTTGAAAATGAGATAAGAGGTGAAAAAGGAGAAATGGCCTATCCGTACCCTATTCACAAAAACGCTTTGCCTCATTGCGATGTCTTTGAAGCCAACGGATATACCAAGGAAGAAATGAAATTGGCAAGGGAGCCGCAAAAGATACTGGACGACAGAAGTTTTTCTGTATCCGCAACAGCGGTTCGTATTCCAACGGCTGGCGGTCATAGCGAATCTGTTAATGTTGAGTTCTTTAATGATTTTGACCTTTCGGAAGTTAGAAAGCTCCTGCATCAAACACCGGGAATCACCGTTCAGGATAACCCGGAAACAAATACCTATCCAATGCCAATTTATGCTCATGATAAAGATGACGTGTTCGTAGGGCGGATTCGAAGAGATGAAACACAGCCCAATACGCTCAATATGTGGATAGTAAGTGACAATTTACGCAAAGGGGCCGCAACTAATGCGATTCAGATCGCAGAGCACCTGGTGGCGAATAAATTAGTGGGCAAATTGATGCGCGAGGCATAATAAGCCCTTATACTTATTTTACAATTTTTCAATCCCGAACTTAAGTTAGGCTCGGGATTTTTATTTTTCTGTATCTTTAATTATATATAACCATAACCCGCCAACCGATGAATTCCAATTTTACCACTATCCTCAGACTAATTCTTGCCCTGGTTCTTCTTGTTTTCGGATCTAATAAGTTTTTTGGGTTTATTCCAGCACCCGAACTTTCACCCGATGCTGCCAGTTTTATGAGTTCCCTAACTGCTACCGGCTATGTACTGTATTTCCTTGGAATTCTGGAAATTTGGATAGGCCTGTTACTTCTATTCAAAAAATGGGTGCCTTTCGCTCTTCTTGTACTAGTTCCTATCTCAGCGAATATTTTGCTTTTCCATATTTTTCTCGATCTGCCCGATATCATCCAGGCAATCGTGGTCGCTGGTCTTAATGCCATCCTTATCGCAAAATACTGGAAGGCTTACCGACCATTGTTTCAATAACAAGAAAACATAAAATCCGAAGGATTCTTTAACGTTTTGACTGTGCGGTTTTTAGTACATTTACAGTCAAATTTCGAACCATTATGAAAAAGAGTATAATACTGTCTTTTCTTGTGCTGGCTATTGTTGCCTGTAAGGAAGAGATCAAAAAAGAACCCATTGCTGTGACATACCCCGAAACCAAGAAAGTTGATACAGTAACCAACTATTTCGGCACCGAGGTAAAAGACCCGTACCGATGGCTGGAAGATGACATGAGTGAAGAGACTGGTGAATGGGTAAAAACTCAGAACAAAGTTACTTTTGGCTACCTGGATAGTATTCCGTTTAGAGAAGAACTAAAACAACGTCTCGAAACATTGTGGAATTACGAAAAGGTAGGCGCACCGTTCAAGGAAGGCGATTATACTTATTTCAGAAAAAATGACGGACTTCAGAATCAATTTGTGATCTATCGCTATAAAACAGGTGAAGAGCCTTCATCTGCAGAGGTTTTTCTAGATCCTAATACTTTTAAGGAGGATGGAACCATCTCGCTAAGCGGCCTTAGTTTTTCGGAGGACGGTAAAACAGCTGCCTATAGTATCTCTGAAGGTGGAAGTGACTGGAGAAAAGTGTTAGTGATGAACACCGAAACTAAAGAGATCATTGAAGATACACTCAACGATATAAAATTTAGCGGCTTGTCATGGAGATCGAATGAGGGCTTTTATTACTCCAGTTACGATAAACCTAAGGGCAGTGAGCTGTCTGCCAAAACAGACCAACATAAATTGTACTATCATAAATTAGGAACCCCTCAAAGCGAAGACAAGCTGGTTTTTGGCGGAACTCCCGCAGAGAAACACCGTTATGTTAATGGATATGTTACAGAAGACAACAAGTATCTGGTTGTCTCCGCCAGTGTCTCCACTTCGGGTAACAAATTATTTATAAAAGACCTTGAGAAACCAGCCAGTGGATTTGTTACCATCCTGGACCATACAGATAGTGACACTTATGTTTTGGAAAATGACGGATCCAAGCTATATCTGGCCACCAACCTGAATGCTCCTAATCAGAAGATCGTAACCGTAGATGCCACCGATCCGCGCCCGGAAAATTGGGTAGACTTCCTTCCGGAGACCGAAAATGTACTCAGCCCCTCAAGCGGAGGTAAGTATATCTTCGCCGAGTATATGGTGGATGCTGTTTCAAAGGTTTTTCAGTACGACATGGATGGGAATCTTGTCCGCGAAATAGAATTACCAGGCATAGGTAGTGCCGGTGGATTTGGTGCCAAAAAGGACGAAACAGAGTTGTATTATTCTTTTACCAATTACGTTACCCCTGGTAGTATCTATAAATTCAATATGGAGACTGGCGAATCTGAAATATATAGCAAGCCCGAGATCGATTTTAACCCCGATGATTACGAAAGTAAACAGGTTTTCTATTCTTCCAAGGATGGAACAAGGATCCCTATGATCATTACACACAAGAAAGACATCAAACTGAACGGGAAAAATCCAACCATACTTTACGGTTATGGAGGATTTAATATTAGTCTTACTCCAGGATTTAGTATCACCAATGCGGTTTGGATGGAACAAGGAGGGATCTACGCTGTACCCAACCTACGGGGCGGAGGCGAATACGGTAAGAAGTGGCATGTCGCCGGTACCAAGATGCAAAAGCAAAATGTATTCGACGATTTTATAGCTGCCGCTGAATATCTTATAGAAAACAAGTATACCTCTAAAGATTATCTTGCCATTAGAGGTGGTTCTAACGGTGGCTTATTAGTAGGCGCCACAATGACGCAAAGACCAGACCTTATGAAGGTGGCGCTTCCGGCAGTAGGCGTGCTGGATATGTTGCGCTATCATACCTTTACCGCCGGTGCAGGATGGGCATATGACTACGGAACTGCCGAGGACAGTAAGGAAATGTTCGAATATTTGAAAGGCTACTCCCCTGTACACAATGTTAAAGAAGGAATTGAGTATCCGGCTACACTCATCACTACCGGGGACCACGACGACAGAGTAGTGCCCGCTCACAGCTTCAAGTTTGCTGCCGAATTACAGGCCAAACAATCGGGTACAAATCCAGTACTCATTAGGATTGAAACCGACGCGGGTCATGGCGCAGGAACTCCTGTGAGCAAGACCATCGAGCAATACGCCGATATTTTCGGGTTTACACTTTACAACATGGGATATGAAGTACTTCCTGAAAAAGTAAATACCGAAGTAATAGAATAGGCTCTGAAAAAAGTATTTCTGAAGGTTGTTTCCTAACTTTAAGAGCAAAGGAAACAACCTTTTTTATTTCTCAATTATGCTGAAAGTAAACATCCGTTCTTTTTCCTACGGACAAAACGAAATTTTGAAGGACATAGAATTTCGTCTTGCAAAAGGAGAGCATATGGCCGTATTAGGAGAAAGTGGTTGTGGGAAATCAAGCCTGCTCCACCTTGTCTACGGTTTGCTTCACCTTGAACACGGTACTATCTCCTGGAATGACAATATCCTAAAAGGACCCAAATTCAACCTTGTTCCAGGGGAATCTTTCATCAAGCTAGTGGCTCAGGAATTCAACGTGATGCCTTTTACAACGGTGGCCGAAAATGTTGCCGAACATCTTTCAAGACGAAATATGGACGCCGACGCCTCCCGGGTTGAAACCTTGTTGGAAGTGGTGGATCTTTCCAGTTTTTCGACTGTTATGGTAAAAACCCTCAGCGGAGGTCAGAAACAACGGGTTGCCCTGGCCAAAGCCCTGGCTAACGAACCCGAACTATTATTACTGGACGAGCCTTTCAGCCATATCGATACCTTCAGAAAAAATAAACTAAGACGAAAGGTGTTCAGCTATTTGAAAGAAAAAAATATTGCCTGTATCACCGCAACTCACGATGCCGGCGAAGCACTGGCATTTTCAGATACGATCCTTTTACTGAAAAATGGTAAAATTGATGCGTTTGGCACTCCCAGGCATGTATATTCTTCGGTATCCGATACGTATCAGGCAGGATTCTTCGATGAGGTAAATAAGCTGCCATCGTCGCTTTTCGATCATGACAATACCAACGAACAAAGTATACTATATCCTCATCAGCTTGTAGCAACTACAGAAAAAACAGAGTTACAGGTAAGTGTTCTTCAGAGTTACTTTAAAGGCAGCCATTATCTTATTCTCGCCAATTGGAATGGGGAAACCATATTTTTTGAGCATAAAGCCGAAATCCCCAAAGGGGAGCAACTTTATCTAAAGAGACGTGATTGATGTGATCATTTAGTATATTTAACCATAAACAATCCGTCAATTATGAAAAGGTCTATTCTCTTGTCTCTGTCTTTATTTCTGTACACCTCGGGTATTATAGGACAGGATGTGGCTTATATGAATAAAGTAGATTCTATCGATAACCTCATTGAAACCTTATACGGGGTGATCTCCGGTGAAAAAAATGAAGCTCGCGATTGGGAATTATTCAGATTTCTGTTCACGCCGGAAGCAAAATTAATTCCTTCAGTAAAAAATAAGGATGGAGTTTACGAAGTGCGATATATGACTCCCGAAAACTATAGTGAAGCTGCCGGGAAATGGCTTATGGAAAATGGTTTTTATGAAAAGGAAATTTTCCGAAAAACCGAGACGTTTGGAAATATTACTCACATTTTCAGCACCTACGAATCATTTAAAAGTAAGTTGGACACGGCGCCATTTATGCGGGGAATAAACAGTATACAGTTGCTTGATGATGGCGAGCGGTGGTGGATCGTAAATATTTACTGGACTCAGGAAACAGAAAATAATCCCATTCCGAAATCGTATTTACCACAATAATTCCTAAACCACTTCCTTAATTTTTATGGTGGTGTCGTTAAATTGTACACTATCTCCTTCCTTTTTCCCTAATAGTAACTTCCCAATAGGCGATTCGAGAGAAATACAGTAAAAAGTGCTGCCGTCTATTTCCACGGCTCCCGCAGAAACACCCATAAAATATGTAGCCCTGTCTGTAATTACGAGGCTTCCTAAATGAGCTATTTCGTTGATGTGTTCAAGAGATATCTTATTGAGGATTAATTCTTGCTTTTTAACTTCCGCAAGTTGCTGACTTAAATTCTCGCGTTCCAACTGTAGCATTGCGCGATTGGTGTGGTGTTTATCACCTACAGTACTCTTTTCTTCATCAAATAATGAATCCTTAATATTAGCAATAGCAGCATTGATTCGAGTCCGGTGTTCAGATATATAACGCTCACACCGGCTTAGTAAAATCGATTTAATCTCCTGGTTGGTCATTTTTACTAATATTTAATTCTCCTAAGTTATTCATTTGTCGCAAGACCCACTGCTTTCTTGCTTCGAGATAGGCCGATCGTGGCGACGCTTTATATTTACGAGGGTTTGGCAGAATAACGGCAATAGCTGCGGCCTGATGGCTCGTTAATCTTGAAGCATCTGTATCGAACCAGTATCTTGCAGCAGCCTGGGCCCCATAAACTCCATCTCCCATTTCGATGCTGTTGAGATAAACTTCGAGGATTCGTTCTTTACCCCATAGGTTTTCAATTAGAAAAGTAAAATAGGTCTCGAGAGCCTTTCTAAACCAACTTCGGCCGGGCCAAAGAAATACGTTCTTTGCTGTTTGTTGAGAAATCGTACTTCCTCCTTTTAGTCGTTTCCCGGTTTTATTGTCATTATAGGCCTTTTTTATAGCGTCGTAGTCGAATCCATTATGTCGAAGGAAATTTTGGTCTTCGGAACTGATCACAGCCAGTTGCATAGATTTCGAAATATTTTCAAGCTTTACCCAGTCATGCCGTATCTCATACTCTCCTTCCGCCTGAAATGCACGTATCGCCATCAAAGGGGTTGCCGGCACAGGCACAAAACGGTAGACCAAAACCCATAATACACTAAGTACTATAAACCAAAGTGTAGTTTTAACCAGAAATCGGAACAGTTTTTTTATCATTAGGAATCTACTAGATCTGCTAGTTGTTTGCCTACCGAGCTTCCTATCGCTACACCCATTCCTCCGAGGCGGACACCACAAAAAACATTGTCTTCTATCTTCTTTACGATAGGCTTCTTTTTGCCTCCAACTCCCATTATTCCACTCCATCGACTATCAATTTCAAACGGAGTATTAGGTAGTATTGTTGTGCTAAGTAGTTGTTCTAGTTTATGTTGCACTAATTCTGTGAGGCCGGCTTGAACCGTTTCTTCAGTTTTAAAGTCGAGGTTTCTTCCTCCTCCTAAAAGGATCCTGTTATCCACGTTTCGGAAATAGTAATATCCCCTGTCCAGGTGAAATGTTCCTTTTATGTGTAAGTTTTCTATAGGTTTTGTAATTAAAACCTGTGCTCTGGCTGGTTGTAGGTCTTCATTAAAAAACTGTTTTGCAAAACCATTGGTCGCAATGAAGAGTTTTTTTACTGAAATTTCTCCAAAATTGGCCAAATCAAGCGAAATTTGATCCTTTTCGGCCGAAAATGAGTCAATATTGGTTGAATTTAGTATAAAAATGTCATTTTTTAGTGCTTTCTGAATTAACAAATTCATCATCATCCCCGTATCTAATTGACCCTCATATTGGTTAAAAACTACTTGTTTTTGAGTGTTTTTAAACGAAAATGGGTCGTTTTTTATTAAAAACACCTCTTTTTGGGCAAAACCTGCCCTTTTCATCAATTGATTAACATAGGGTATTTTTGATCTACATTCTTCGAAAAAACTTTCATCGTTCGAAGAAAAGATCTCGTAACCACCGTATTGATAGAATCTCATTGCCTGATCCCCTATCGTTTTTCGTAACAACGCCAGTCCTTGAACTCTACTTTTAATAAGTAGGACTACCTCTTCCTCTGTATGTGTTTCTAAGTCGTCCAGAATTTCAGAAACACTGCCAAAACAAGCGAATCCGGCATTCTTCGTACTCGCGCCACTAGGTAGAATTCCGCGCTCGAAGACCACTATTTTCTTATCAGGATATCGTTTTCTTAGGCTCAGGGCACAGCTCAGGCCTACTATTCCGCTACCAACGATGGCAAAATCTATATTGCTGAGCCATGTTTTACGCTCCCAATACGAAAGATTTTTATTTTGAAAATTCTTCATTTGGAGTAAAAATCAACAAAAAGGGCCAAATTCCTAAAGATTTTACGCTCTTTTTTGGAATTTGGCCCACTTTTTAGCCATTATTCGAAATTCTTTAATCTTCGTTCGGTGATTCCATTTTCCAATTATTCATAAAAGCAGTAGTATAGTTTCCTGCTACATAATCGGGATGGTCCATAAGTTGTCTGTGGAATGGAATAGTTGTTTTAATCCCTTCGATCACAAATTCGTCAAGCGCACGCTTCATTTTATTGATAGCCTCATCACGAGTTTGTGCTGTGGTAATTAGTTTGGCGATCATTGAGTCGTAGTTAGGCGGAATCACATAACCCGCATATACATGAGTGTCGAGCCGCACTCCATGTCCACCAGGAGCATGCAGTGTTGTGATCCTTCCGGGCGAAGGGCGAAAATCGTTATACGGATCTTCAGCATTGATCCTACACTCTATCGAATGCAAATTTGGAGTGTAGTGTTTTCCCGAAATTGGTACTCCCGCGGCTACCAGTATCTGTTCCCGTATTAAGTCGAAATCTATCACCTGTTCGGTAATAGGGTGTTCCACCTGAATACGTGTATTCATTTCCATAAAGTAGAAATTACGGTGCTTATCTACAAGAAATTCTACCGTACCGGCTCCTTCGTATTTAATAAACTCGGCGGCTTTAACGGCTGCCATTCCCATGTCGTTCCTCAATTTCTTTGTCATGAACGGACTAGGGGTCTCTTCGGTTAATTTTTGATGTCTTCGTTGTATGGAGCAGTCTCTTTCACTAAGATGACAAGCCTTGCCTGTGCTGTCTCCTACGATCTGAATTTCAATATGTCGTGGTTCCTCAATGAGCTTCTCCATGTACATATCGTCGTTTCCAAAGGCAGCTTTACTTTCTTGCTTCGCCGATTCCCAGGCTTCCTCCAGATCTTCTTCTTTCCAAACGGCACGCATACCCTTTCCTCCACCTCCAGCGCTAGCCTTGAGCATTACAGGATACCCGGTCTCTTCGGCTACCTTTTTACATGTCTTAAAATCGGGAATTATCCCGTCACTTCCGGGAACGCAGGGTACGCCTGCCTCCTTCATGGTCGCCTTGGCCATAGCCTTATCACCCATACGCTCGATCATTTCGGCGGAAGCACCAATAAACTTGATCTCATGCTCCTCACATATCTTAGAAAATCTAGCATTTTCAGAAAGAAATCCATAACCGGGATGTATAGCATCTGCATTTGTTATCTCCGCAGCAGAAATAATATTGGCGATCTTTAGATAACTTTCAGAACTTGGAGCCGGACCAATACAGACGGCCTCATCTGCAAAACGCACATGAAGACTCTCTTCATCAGCTTTCGAATATACGGCTACGGTTTTTATACCCATTTCTTTACAGGTTCGGATAACACGTAGCGCTATTTCACCACGATTGGCTATTAATATCTTTTTAAACATAATCTTCTAGAAATTTCAAAACAAAACATTCCTTCAAATGTGATGCTCTGTGATTTGAATTTATGAAGGATCTACCAAAAATAACGGTTGATCGAATTCTACCGGGCTTGAATCGTCCACTAAAACTTTCACGATCTTTCCGGAAACTTCACTTTCGATCTCGTTGAATAACTTCATGGCCTCGATCACACAAAGTACATCTCCAACGGCTACAGAGTCACCAACTTCTTTGAATACTGGTTTGTCTGGAGCAGGCTTACGGTAGAACGTACCTATGATAGGCGATTTTACCACGACATACTTAGATTCTTCATCTGCTGCCGGGGATGCGTCGGCAGGGGCTTTAGGCGCCGCGTCTGCCGGTGGAGCTGCAACCGCCTGAGGCTGCGCAGGCACTGTCATTGCCGGTACTTGCTGAATGTAATGCGTATCACCATTTCCATCGGTTTTACCCGTTCGAATCGTGATCTTCACATCGCCCATTTCAAGTTTAACCTCACTGGCACCAGATTTGGCCACAAACTTGATCAGGTTTTGTATTTCTTTTAATTCCATGTTGATTGGTTTTCAGTTATGTTAATCAGTTCGAATTATAGGCCCATTTTACATAAACTGCGCCCCATGTAAAGCCACCTCCAAAGGAAGCGAACACTAAATTATCTCCTTTTTTCAATTTATTTTCATAATCCACCAGACAGAGCGGTAAAGTAGCCGAAGTAGTATTGCCATACTTCTGAATATTCACCATTACCTTATCTTCCGGCAGATCCATGCGTTTGGCTGTTGCATCGATAATGCGTCTGTTTGCCTGATGAGGCACCAACCAATTTACATCATTTCCCGTTAATCCATTCCTCATCATGATCTTTTCGCTTACATCGGCCATATTGGACACCGCAAACTTAAATACCGTCTTTCCATCCTGGAAAACATAATGTTGTTTGTTGGCCACAGTTTGAGCACTGGGAGGGAGAATTGAGCCTCCGGCATCTATCTTGAGGCTTTGGCGCCCTATTCCGTCGCTACGCAAGATCTCATCCTGCACTCCAAGTCCGTCTTCGTTTGGTTCGAAAAGCACCGCGCCTCCTCCATCACCAAAAATAATACAGGTGGTTCTATCCTCATAGTCGATTATGGAAGACATTTTATCGGCACCAATTAAAAGTACTTTTTTATATTTTCCGGATTCTATATATCTGGCGGCGGTAGACATTCCGTATAAGAAACTGGAACAGGCAGCTATCAGGTCGAATGAAAAAGCGTTTACGGCACCTATTTCGGTTGCTACGTAAACGCCTGTTGCTGCTACCGGCATATCGGGTGTGGCCGTTGCCATAATTACCAGGTCAATGTCTTTTGGGTCTGTATTGCTCTTTTGCAACAGATCCTGGGCAGCTTTAATCGCTAAAAAGGAAGTTCCTTTTCCTTCTTCCTTTAAAATACGTCTTTCTTTGATCCCTGTGCGGGTTGTGATCCATTCGTCATTGGTATCTACCATAGTTTCGAGGATCTTATTGGTAAGTACGTATTCCGGAACATATCCTCCTACAGCAGTTATTGCGGCTGTGATTTTGCTCATAGCTTTGACTTAAATTCGCAAAAAGGCATAAAAACAGCCTTAAAAGATGCGAAAATTACTAAAAAATCGTCAAAAAGTGGACGTTTTTATGTTTTTTTGAAAACTTACTGGAAATAAAAAAACTCCTGCACATATATGCAGGAGTCAAAATTATATTTCGAGTTTACTATGCTTCGACTTCTTCAGTAGCATCGATAACTACCTGGCCTCTATAGTATAATTTCCCTTCATGCCAATGGGCTCTATGATATAAATGCGCCTCACCCGTAGTTGGGTCTGTAGCGATTTGCGGGGTAGTTGCTTTGTAATGCGTTCTTCTTTTATCTCTTCTTGTTCTTGAGATTTTTCTTTTAGGATGTGCCATTACTCAATATTATTTATCCGTTAATAGTTTCTTTAATTCGTCCCATCGGGGATCTGTATTTTCATTTCCCGACAGATCCTCATTGGATCCTTTCGGACGTAATTCTTCAAGTTTTTCGAGTATTTCACTTTTTAACGTACCGTCTCCCACTCCCGGATGTATTCTTCGGGTTGGTACGGCCAGTACGATCGATTCGTAAACATATTGCTGAATATTCACTTCATGACTTCCATGAGGAAGAATCAAGAGGTCTTCATTCTCATCATTATACTCCTGGCCAAATTTCACTACAAAATGATATTTGCCAGATACAGCCTGATCGTATGGTTCGTTGGTTATATCACAATGTACACCCACAGTACCATTAAAATCGAGGTAGATATCGAGTAATGTCGATTTCTTATCCAGTAATACATCGAGCCTGATATTTGATTTTTCAAACTCGTCATACCCAAAATGCTCAAAGAACGTATTCGTAATTTCGAAATTAAACCGGTGTTCTCCAATTTTCAATCCTATAAAAGGAATGGTATATTCTTTCAGTTCCTCCATGGTCGCACCCGTTAAACAGCTTTACCTTAACTAAAAGGCGGCTGCAAAGATATAAAATAATTTCAATAGCGATTCTATTTAACTACTTCTTTTTGGCAAATGATCGCTTCGGAAGAGGTTTTAACGGATCTTTCGATAACTTCAGGTATTCTTTGCGTTTTCTATATATTTCAATAGCCGCAAAAACCGCCTGCTCGAACGATTCGGGATTGGCTTTATTTTTTCCTGCTACATCATAGGCCGTTCCATGATCCGGGGACGTTCTTATTTTACTCAACCCGGCAGTATAGTTCACTCCACTTCCAAAAGCAAGAGTTTTAAACGGCACCAGTCCCTGATCATGATAGGAGGCGATCACGACATCAAAGTTCTTGTAATTTCCAGATCCAAAGAAACTATCGGCGGCATATGGCCCAAACACCATTTTACCGTTATTCCTCAAATTAGTAAGGGTTGGTTCCAGTATCTCGTCATCTTCAGTGCCAATCACTCCATGATCTCCATTATGCGGGTTAAGTCCAAGTACCGCGATCTTTGGCTTAGAAATAGCAAAATCCTGAATCAGGGTTTTGTGAATAGTGTTTATCTTTTTTTCTATAAGCTCTCTTGTGATATTTTCTGAAACATCCTTAACGGCAACATGGTCTGTAAGCAAGCCTACTCTAAGTTCATCCGAAATTAATAACATCAGGCTTTCTCCGCCAAGTTCTTTAGCAAGGTAATCTGTGTGGCCCGGAAAATTAAAGGCTTCAGACTGTACATTGGATTTATTTATCGGTGCGGTTACCAATACATCGATCATAGAATCCTTAAGAGCGGAAACTGCAGCTTCCAGAGATCTTACTGCAAATGTTCCTATTGCCTTGTCCTCTTCTCCAAACCTTATCTCGGGTTGTTCTTTCCAAACATTTAAAACATTGATCTTCTTATGCAGGATGGCGTCGAGCGAGTCTATACCGTGTAGGCTTATGTCGTCCAGTTCGAAAACCTTTTTACAAAAGGACATTGTTTTCACAGACGCGAAGATCACCGGTGTGCAAAACTCCAGCATACGACTGTCACGGAAGGTTTTAAGTACCACTTCACTGCCTATGCCATTAAGGTCACCTATGGAAATCCCCACTACTATTTTCTGATTTTTGCTCATTAAGCCTGTTCTATTATTCGTATTTTTGTTTTACAAATGTAAGTAATACTATCCATGTTCACAGGAATAATAGAAACTCTCGGAACCATTTCAGAAATACAAAGAGAGGGAGATAATCTTCACTTGGAAATCCAATCTAAAATAAGCAATGAACTTTCTGTGGATCAAAGTGTTTCACATAACGGGATTTGTTTAACTGTAGTTGAAGTTAAGCCCGAAAGCTATATTGTAACTGCCGTAAAGGAAACGCTGGAGAAAACAAACCTGGGTGAACTAAAGGTAGGTAGCCTGGTTAATCTTGAGCGCGCAATGAAACTTGGAGATCGCTTGGATGGCCATATTGTTCAGGGACATGTGGATGAAATCGGTATTTGTACCGAAATACGCGAAGCGAACGGAAGCTGGTATTTTACTTTTTCATACAATTCGGAACATAAAAACATCACTATCGAAAAAGGTTCTATTACGGTAAATGGGGTAAGTCTTACGGTAGTGAATTCTAAAGATGATGAATTTAGTGTGGCCATTATTCCATACACCTTCGAGCATACAAATTTCCGGCAACTAAGAAAAGGCGATACTGTAAATTTAGAATTTGATGTTGTAGGAAAATACGTTAAACGGCTTATGAGCGCGTTCTAGCAAGGCGAATTCTCTTCAAAACAATATAAGAACCATAGATCAAGCCAGCTATCAATAGAAGAAACATCCCACTATCCAGGGGAAGTTCTGGCGGGGGGGTAGGCGGCGGAGGCGGAGGTGTATCTACCTGCGCATGCATAACAGTACCGTTTAGTAAACTAAGTACTATAGTTAGTATGGCTACGATTTGGGGTCGCATATTCAGCGTCTAAAGTAATAATTTTTTTTAAACAACAAAGAATTTATCGAATTATCAGAATTTTAATAACTCCTAATTCATTGTATTTATTGTCCTTATGACAAATTTTCTGGTCCTGCTCAGGCAATCGCTTCCTCTCCTCTGGTTACTCCTGTCTTGCAGCGCTCGTTTCAAAAATTCGTGGTCCCACTTGGGCTCGAACCAAGGACCCCCTGATTATGAGTCAGGTGCTCTAACCAGCTGAGCTATGGGACCAAATAAGTTGCAAAAGTATAATACTTTACATTTCCTGCAAACAATTTATAGTATAATTACGATTCGATCATGGCGGGATCGACGTCCTGACATAGCTCTACAAGCACTCCATGGGACGATTTCGGATGTAGAAACACCACCCATTTATTGTCGGCACCACGCTTAGGCTCTTTGTTCAGAACGGTAAACCCCTCATTTACAAGCCGATCAACTTCGGCCCTGATATCATCAACTGCAAAGGCGATATGATGAATTCCTTCTCCACGTTTATTTACAAATTTTGTGATCGCGCTATCCTCTGTAGTTCCTTCCAACAACTCAATTTTACTTTCACCACATTTAAAAAAGGAAGTTGTAACTCCTTCCGACGCAACTTCTTCGGTTTTATAATGTTCGACACCCATAAGTTTTTGGTACACTTCATTGGCTAGAGACAGATCTTTAACAGCTATCCCAATATGCTCGATCTTTTTCATCTTTTATGTTTTCGGCAAATTAAAAATTTAAACGTTCTAAATGTACTATTTTTGCATTATGACTGAAAGCAACAGACAAAAGAAAATTGCAGGCGTTCTACAGGAAGACCTGGCAAATGAGTTACAGACCATGTTAAGAAATGCCGGCCAGACCGGGGTTATACTTTCGGTGTCCAAGGTTTCTGTGACTTCAGACCTATCAATTGCTAAGGTCTACGTTAGCGTTTTCCCTTCAAATAAGGCAGAAGGTATAGTGAAAGAGCTCAATGTGATCAAGCCCACTATAAAACACAGGATCGCGCTTCTTGTGAAAGACCAGCTTCGTAAAATGCCTGATCTTATATTCTATAACGACGATAGTCTGGAATATATAGAAAACATAGAAAAGGCCGTTAAAGGAGAGGAAAACCCTCTGGAAGATCCGGATCTGCTTCCAAAACGAAAAAAGTCCTGAAGTGAACTACCCCTTATATATTGCTAAACACTATCTTTTTTCAAAAAGCAGCAATAATGCAATCAATGTTATTACGGTAATCGCCGCGATTGGTGTGGTGGTTGGGTCTATGTCCTTGTTTATCGTGCTCTCGGCTTTTTCGGGCCTAAAGGATTTTAGCCTTCAATTTACAAATGTGTTCGACAGTGATCTGAAAATAGTCCCGACAAGTGGAAAGACTTTGCGATTTACAGATGCCATATCAGATAAGCTGGAGAAAACCCCTGGAATTGAAGCGTATTCTAAGATTATAGAGGAAAGGGCGTTTCTTCAGTATAAAGGAAAAAATCATATTGCCTACATAAAAGGAGTAGATTCTAATTATGTTAATGTGATTCCGGTTGACAGTATTTTATTTCTTAGTAATTGGTTCGAGCCCGGAAGAAATGAAGTTGTAATTGGCACGAATACTTCCTTAAAGCTTTCTATCGGGATTAACGATTACACCAGTCTATTGGAGATCTATGTGCCCACTCCGGGTACAGGACAGATCACCGAGCTTAACATCGACAAGGCCTTTAATAGGGAACGGGTTGTGGTGGCAGGTTTCTATGAAGTGAATGAGGACGTTAACAGTAAATATGTGTTTTCCGATTTCGAATTGGCACGATCACTCCTGGGCCTGGACGAAGACGTGGTTTCGTCTTTGGAATTCAAACTTATCCCCGCAGCAAATGAAGAAGATGTAAAAGAAACTTTGAAGGAAATATTTCAGGGACAAGAAATACAGATCAAGAACAGAATTCAGCAAAACGACGCCCTGTATAAAATGCTTAACACCGAAAATATAGCGGTGTACCTCATATTTACGCTGGTTCTTATTATTGCCCTATTCAATGTGATAGGGTCTATTATCATGATGATCCTGGACAAAAGAAAGAATATTAAAACACTTTATAATCTTGGGGCTACCCTGCAAAACGTTCGAAAGATATTTTTTCTACAAGGTACACTAATGACGACCCTCGGAGGCATATTAGGAATACTTCTAGGTGTTTTAATCGTTTGGATACAACTAAAACTTCCTTTTGTGTATATAACCTCCTCCCTGCCCTATCCGGTAAAGTTGAAGCTTATAAACGTGCTGGTGGTTTTCGCAACCATTAGTTTGTTGGGTGTGATCGCTTCTCGAATTGCTTCTAGCCGGGTGAAAGAGAGTTTGCTTGATTAAGCGAATTGATGATCTCCAAATTTTTCCAGTACTTCATCGAAGGCAGCAAATACAGATGCCGAATCGTCACTGGTAACCATTTTCATTCGGTGGTGTTTAAAGTCGGGGATGCCTTTAAAATAATTTGTGTAATGTCGTCTTGTTTCAAATACTCCTAGTTTCTCCCCTTTCCAGTCTATGGCCATGGTTAAATGCCTGCGCGCTGCTTCTACCCGCTCGGCCATAGTGGGCGGTGCACAATGCTCTCCTGTTTTAAAGTAGTGTTTCACTTCTTTGAAGAACCAGGGATAGCCTATACTCGCTCTGCCTATCATGGCACCATCCAGACCATATTTATCTCGCATTTCCATTGCCTTTTCCGGCGAGGTCACATCTCCATTGCCAAACACAGGTATATGCATCCTGGGGTTATTCTTTACTTCGGCTATGGGCGCCCAATCGGCCTCTCCTTTGTACATCTGCGCCCGGGTGCGCCCATGAATGGAGATCGCCTTACAGCCTACATCTTGTAAACGTTCTGCTACTTCAACGATCTTAATGGAATCATGATCCCAGCCAAGTCTCGTTTTTACTGTTACAGGCAATTTGGTGTGCTTAACCATAGCTTCAGTGAGTGAAACCATCAGGTCTATATCTTTCAGAATCCCAGCGCCGGCGCCTTTAGAAACCACTTTTTTTACGGGGCACCCGAAATTTATATCTATAATATCGGGCCCGCTTGCTTCCACGATCTCCACACTACGAAGCATCGAATCCAGAACGGCTCCAAATATCTGGATGCCAACCGGCCGTTCCTTTTCGTATATATCCAGCTTCATTACACTTTTCGCTGCATCGCGAATAAGTCCTTCCGAAGAAATGAATTCTGTAAACACCACATCGGCTCCCTGCTCTTTACACAACGCCCTGAAGGGTGGATCACTCACGTCCTCCATGGGTGCCAGTAAAAGCGGAAAATCTCCAACATTTATATCTCCTATCATTGCCATAACTGATGCAAAAATAAACAATATGAGCTAATACCTTTGGTAGAGATAAGGTTCCGTTATATTTTGAGTTATATTTGCATCCAATTTTGTTGGAAGAAGACTGCTATGAAGAACATCCGCAATTTTTGTATCATCGCTCATATCGACCACGGGAAGAGTACCCTGGCAGACAGACTGCTGGATGCTACCGGCTCTGTAACAGCCAGGGAGCAGCAAGCCCAGTTGCTGGACAATATGGATCTGGAGCGTGAGCGTGGCATCACTATTAAAAGTCACGCTGTACAAATGGACTATGAGTATGAGGGCGAACAATATATCCTGAATCTTATCGATACTCCAGGTCATGTTGATTTCTCTTACGAAGTGTCTCGTTCCATCGCGGCTTGTGAGGGTGCGTTACTCGTTGTGGATGCTGCACAAAGCATACAGGCACAAACTATTTCAAACTTATATCTGGCTCTGGAGAATGATCTTGAGATCATCCCTGTGCTTAATAAAGTGGATCTGCCTTCGGCTAACCCTGAAGAAGTGACAGATGATATCGTAGACCTTTTAGGCTGCAGCGCGGAAGAGGTTATTCCTGCTTCGGCCAAAACCGGAATTGGTATCACCGAAATCCTTAAAGCGATAATCGACAGGATCCCTGCGCCCAAGGGGAATGCCAACGAGTCTTTGCAAGCTTTAATTTTCGATTCGGTTTATAACCCGTTTCGTGGGGTTGAGACCTATTTTCGAGTACTTAATGGCGAGATCAGGAAAGGACAGCAGATAAAGTTTATGGCAACCGGCAAAAATTATTTTGCCGATGAGGTAGGTACACTAAAATTAAAACAAATTCCGAAGCAGGTAATCAAGACCGGAGATGTAGGTTATCTTATTACTGGCATTAAAGATGCTCGTGAAGTAAAGGTTGGAGATACTATTACCGATGCTAAGACCCCTACCACCAATATGATCGAAGGCTTCGAAGATGTAAAGCCGATGGTATTTGCCGGTATTTACCCGGTAGATACAGAAGATTATGAGGAGCTGAGAACTTCCATGGAAAAGCTACAGCTAAACGATGCTTCTCTGGTTTTTCAGCCGGAAAGTTCGGCTGCACTTGGCTTTGGGTTTCGATGTGGATTCCTGGGGATGTTACACCTCGAGATCATCCAGGAACGCCTTGAACGTGAATTTGATATGACGGTGATCACCACCGTGCCTAACGTATCTTACCAGGCATATACCAATAAAAACCCGGATGAACCGATACTGGTAAATAACCCGTCGGACCTGCCCGAGCCTTCTACGCTAAACCGGGTTGAAGAACCTTATATCAAAGCGAGCATTATTACAAAGTCCGATTTTGTTGGGCCAGTGATGTCTCTGTGTATTGAGAAAAGAGGACAGATCACCAATCAAACTTATTTAACTCCCGAGCGGGTAGAGCTTAATTTCGATATGCCGCTGGCGGAGATCGTTTTCGATTTCTACGACCGGTTAAAAACCGTGTCCAAAGGCTATGCATCTTTCGATTATTCACCCATTGGGCTTAGGGCTTCCAAGCTTGTGAAGGTAGATGTGCTATTAAACGGAAATACCGTCGATGCGCTTTCAGCTCTTTTACACCAGGACAATGCCTACGATATAGGAAAGAAGATGTGCGAAAAATTAAGACAATTGATTCCTCGCCAACAATTCGATATTCCAATCCAGGCCGCTATTGGCGCGAAGATAATCGCCCGAGAGACGGTAAAAGCTTTGCGTAAGGATGTTACTGCCAAATGTTATGGGGGTGACATTTCGAGGAAACGTAAACTGCTCGAAAAGCAAAAGAAAGGTAAAAAACGCATGCGTGCTGTAGGAAATGTGGAGATCCCACAGGAAGCATTTATGGCTGTTCTGAAGCTCAATGACTAATTGATTCTAAACAATTTATGCTGAAATCCGAAACAGTCCCCGCTTCGGATTTTTTTGTACCTTTTTAGGTATGAAACTATGGGTGCTTATTGCTATATCCTTATTGTTCTCTGGGGCTTCCACTGCACAAAATCCTTACCCCGAAATTGACTCTCTTCTAAATCGGGCAGAGGAAACCTATCAGATTAATCTCGATACTGCTCTGGTCTATGCTAATAAGGCGTATCAATTGGCTCTTGCCTCTAAGGACACAAACACCATAGCCAAAACGAGCGTCGCGAAAAGTTTTTACCACTTTACAAGAGATGAACCCGAAGAGGTTGAAAAAGTACTCCAATTTATTTTCGAAAATGAGGAAAAAGTGCCCTTGTCGAACCTGGGCCAGGCCTATAATCATATGGGGGGTATTTATTATCGGCATAAAGGGATGGAGGACGCGCTACGGATGTATTTCAAAGCCGTCGATATTCAGGAAAAGGCCGCTAATACAGCCGGCCTGGCACGCACTTATCTAAACCTGGGGATGATCTATCGCAAATTAGAGAAAGACGAGCTGGCCGAGTATTTCTTTGAAAAATCGTCCCAAAATGCTTCGCATAGCAAAAATGCCTCAATTCACAATCTTTCAAATTCAGAAGGGCTAACAGGCGCAAGGAAGCAATTAGAGATGACCACTAAAGCCCTGATGAAAATTGAAGACAAGGATAATTCGGTTTTGGCGGCAGTTATGTACAGTGACCGATGTAATATCCATCTCGATCTGGGAAATTACACAGAAGCCATCGCCGATGGGGAAAAGGCACTTGCTATAATGGATCGGGTAAATTTCGGCACCAATTATCAACTCACACATTATTACATAGGAACAGCTTGTGTGAGATCGGGGCGGTTTGAAAAGGCAAAATATCATTTAAACAAGGCCATCGAATCTACCAACATTCTCAAGTTTAAAGCTCAGTTCTACGAACAGCTGATCGAAGCCAACGAGAGAAGCGGTGATTATCCGGCTGCATTTCGTGCATCGACACAATTCAGTAAGATCAAGGACTCCATCAACACCATTCAGGAAAATGACAGGATCGCAGCCATTACCGCACAATTCGAGACTGAAAAACAGGCACAGGAGATCGAGATCCTGGAAGGAGATAACAAATTAAAAGCAGCTCAATTAAAGAATCAAAGAAGTATACTGTTTGCCACTATAGGGGGAGTAGCCTTGCTACTTACCCTCTTATTCTTTGCCTATAAAAACCACAAGATCAAGCAAAATTTACAGTTCTCCGAATTAACCCAGAAACTACTGCTAATGCAGCTAAATCCGCACTTTCTTTTTAACGCTCTCAACGGGATACAATACTTTATCAAAAAGAATGACACCAAAAAATCCACCCGATATATCACCAATTTCAGCGGATTGATGCGGAATATTCTGGAGAATTCGGTGGAGAAATTCATTTCGATTAAAGAAGACCACGACACCATAAGTGATTTTTTAGCGCTTCAGCAATTGGTTCATAACAATTCCTTCGAATATCAGGTGGAGATCGATGAGAGTCTGGATGCCTCAAATACAGCTATCCCGCCCATGTTCACGCAGCCCTTTGTTGAAAATGCGATCATTCATGGGGTTTCAGGGGTTTCAGAAGGAAAGATAAAAGTAAATTATCGTCTGGAAGATGATCGAATTCGTGTTGATATTATCGACAACGGAAAAGGAATCTATTCAGAAAAGAAAAATGCAAACAGCCTGCATAAATCTATGGGTACTTCTATAACTAAACAACGTATGGAAAACTTACTCAAAGCCGAAAAATACCCCGTGGAATTGGAAATAACTTCTCAACATAACGGGAAAGACGGGCAGGGAACAAAAATAGTGCTAACTTTTCCGTTGAAATATCTTTAGTATGTCGCAACGATGCCTGTTAATTGAAGACGACCATTTCATGGCCGAAATGATCACCGATACACTCCGGGAGTATTTTCCTGATCTGGAATTAGTACCGGTTGCCAATACCCTTTCGCAGGCTAAAGAACATATCACAACACACAGCCCGGACCTTGTAATCTCCGATATAAATTTACAGGATGAGGTTGTCTTTACACTCTTTCAGCAATATGATTCTATTCCCTTTAAGATCATCTTTATTACTTCTCACAGCAAATATGCGGTTCAGGCCTTTAAATTCAGTGCGCTCGATTTCCTTGAGAAACCTTTCGAAGACGAAGCCCTGGTTCAGGCGGTAGAAAAAGCGATAGAGCATATCAACATGGATCAATACAATCAACAGTTAAAGACTTTCTTCCATAATTTCAACCCGAGAGAAAAGAAGAAAAAACTAGTGTTAAAAACCCTTGAATCCATCCACATTGTAGAGATCTCGGATATACTTTATGTAAAATCCGACAATAATTATTCTGAATTTCATATAGCCGACGGCCGCAAGATACTGGTGTCCAAGTCTCTAAAAGTATACGATGACCATTTACAGGGATTTTCGTTTTTCCGAAGTCACCAATCCTACCTGGTGAATCTCGATTATGCAAAAACGTTTCATAAGCAAGACAGTACCCTTGAGCTTGTAACGGGAGAGCATATTGCTGTTTCGGGAGCTAAAGTAAATGCACTGCTACATAATTTAAGTGAGCTTTCCTAATTCTCAACCATCCCGCTCAAATTCTAATTACATAGCCCATAATCTGCATTTACCCATTTAAATATCTTTCCATTTCTCACATTTGGATAGTAATCCATAAAACAGAAATCATGAAAGTCAGGATCCTCTTAATATTAATCGCCTTGACACTTGTAACCGGCGCCGATGTGTATGCTCAAAAAAAGAATCCCCGTGTAGCGAGTGGTAAGAATTTATATAATACACTTGCTACTATGCTCAGGCAAGCAAAAGAAACTCCTTCCAAGAATTTACAGTGTGACCCCGCTAAGCTTCTGGCCTCCATTCCCAGAAAAAAATTGCTTCCTACTAAAGAAGCATTGATAAAGGAAATTGGAAAGATCGTAGACGATTCTCTAAGGCTAAAAACATCTCTTTTTGAAATAACCAACCAATTGGCTCTTGAATATTTATCCGAGACCAAGACCAAAACCGAGTTTATAAACAAGCTAGGTAAAGACTATAATAAATTTTACATTGATGAAGCCGAATTTAATCGATTCTATTATACGGTTCGCCGTGCTCAAAAATCCGGTTTTAAAATTTTTGAAACGTCTTTTAAACATGGAGAATGTACCGTTACAACTAAAACCATAATTAAACCCACCAAATTTACATGGGACACCAAAAAACTCTCTATTACTCAAGTGGAGTGGGATCTGAAAACAGAAGTCGCTATATCCTGTCCCTGTACTACTAATAACAAACACAAGGTAAAAAAGGCGGAATATGTATATACCGCAAGCTGTTCGGGTCCGATGATATTCAATACCACTGATTATAATTATCTCAATTCTAAAGAAAAATATAGAACTGTCGTTCATTTCGGACTTCGTTTTGGAAAGATCAAAAATCCTAAACTCGCCCTGGTATATATCGATTGTTGTAAAAAATTGGAAGACCCAGTTAAAAAAGGAAGTTTTACTGCTCCGGACGAAGACATAAATGATAACAATAATTTCATCGATACCGGCCTGGGAATTGGATTTGGATCTGAAACCGATACCCAAGGGGTGATTTACGGAGGATATTTGTTCGATATAGGAGATGTTGGGGGAAATCCCTTATTCGTAGGACCTAAAGCTTCGGTGACTACCACGGCAATTAATGGGGATGATATAAAAGAAACAAAGGTACTTATTGGGCCTACGGCCGAATACCAAATACCCGTGGGGGGAGGAAACACCCGGGTGATAACCGGAATAAATACGGGTTATCTCTTCGGAAATATAGACGCCTTTGGCTTCAAGCAAAACCTATCAGGGTTTGCGGCAAATGCCTATCTAGGTGCACAAGTCCAGCTTGGATCGGCTATCGCGTTAGGTGTACAAGTGAACTTCGTGGAATTCAGCAATATCACTATTAAATCTAAGGACGGAGAATTTAAAAATACCTCGAGTGACACATCATTTCTCACCGACAGAGGAGCGATTAGTGTTGGTGTGCGCATTGGTCTTGATAAAAAATAAGGCTAAGTAGGATGTGTTATTTAATGGAAACCTCGGGGCGCTGTCCCGGGGTTTAGTTTATCCTCCGCAGTTAGCGCCATCGGCCCGCAGATCCTGTAGATAGATGTCGTAAGGCGTTCCCGTATTCTCACCGTTTACCGAGGCATTGCCGTCACTTTCCCGGCATAAGGTAAAATCTAGGGTTTGCGGAGCACTACAGCTAACACAGCTTACAGAATCATCACTTTTGCAGCTAAAAAGGAATGCTATATGGACCGCGCAAATATAAACGGAGGGGTAAAATTTCATTCAGGATCAATTTCTACAATCTACAACGAGCCAGGCCTGTCATTATTACAAAAGATTATTTTCTTTTCAAGCGCTCTTGTCCGGCAGCTTCGCTGCACCTTCGGGATCCAAGGGTTTCCCAAGATATACCAGATGGCAGCCTTCGCTAATTTCCATATTCTCCGGATCTGTAATAAGGTCAATATGGTTCTTTTCGTTTTTCAGAAATAAGGCCACAACATTATCTTTCTCTTCAACATGTGCCAGAAGTTTTAAAAACTGCGCCTTGGATTGAACCGGGAATTCCTGGATGGAGGGATATTCGGAAGCCACCTCACTGAGTTTTACATAATCATGAGTTAAAGAGAACCATTCTTTACGATGTGCTTCCTTATCATTATCGTTTTTCATTTCGTCACCACTCATAAGCCTGAACGAACCATTCTCACCCAATGTGTCTCTATATTTTATTATAGCTTGTTTGTTAATTTCGGAGTTGCCAGTCATGGCGAGCAGATAACCTACATCGTTCAATTCGATATTATCTGTGAGATCGCCCGTATAAATACTCCCATTTATCGCCTCTAGCCCCAATTCTCTGGCCCGTTCTATATTACTAGAGTTGGTGTCCACCAGCACCACATGCCGGTTATTCTTTGCGAGATAATTTCCTATAAGCCTTGAGACTTTCGAGGCGCCTATAATAATTATTCCTTCCGAAGATTTTAGAAATACCCCCACAATAGAGGCAAAAACTCTCGCCGTGGCTGCATTTAATAAAACCGTTACCAGCACAACGGCGAATACCAGAGGGGTTATATATTCGGCGCCCGGGATGCCCTGTTCCACTAATTTAGTACCAAATAAAGATGCGATACCAGCAGCAACAATACCTCGTGGGCCCACCCAACTGATGAACAATTTTTCGTTGGTCTTGAGGGAACTGCCCGTGGTGCTTAGAAATACTGCCATTGGCCTTAAAACAAAAATAATAACCGCTAGTAGAATAGCCGTTTCCCAGTTGTATACCAGCAAAAGATCGTCTAGGCTGATATTAGCGGCTAACAGGATGAACAGGATGGATATGAGCAATACACTTAGAGACTCTTTAAAGTACAGTAATTCTTTTAGGCTTGGCAGATCGCTGTTGCCAAGGAACATCCCCATTACCACAACCGCAAGTAATCCAGATTCGTGAGCAAAGACATCACTTTCAACAAAGATTAGTAAAACCACAGACAGGGAAACCACATTCAGTAAATAATGAGGGATAAATTTCTTTTTAATGGAATAATACAAAGCATATCCACCTGAAATTCCGAAGGAAAACCCGATGAGAATAATCTTCCCAAATTCTATTAACGCTTGTTTCGTATATCCCGCGTCTCCTCCAACGCTAATAAATTCGAATACCAATACTGCAACCAAAGCGCCGATGGGATCTATAAGTATACCTTCCCATTTAAGAACGGCCGACACATCTTTTTTCAAGGGGATATTCCTTAAAATAGGGGTAATTACAGTTGGTCCTGTCACGATAATAAGAGCAGAGAACAGGAAGGCGATACGCCAGTCCAGACCAAAGATATAGTGAGCCGCAACCCCACCGCCAATAAAGGTAACAGCCGAGCCGAGGCTTATAAGCTTCCCGATAACCGGGCCAATTTTTGCAACTTCACCACGACGAAGGGTAAGCCCCCCTTCAAAAAGAATGATCCCAATCGCGAGCGAGACGAAATAAAATAAGTTCTGGTCTGGAAAAAAGCCGGACTTCCCATCGTAGATAGGTTGTATCCATTGTGAGCCATCCTCCGATATAAGAGTTGAGACTGGCCCTACAAACAAGCCAATCAAAATAAGAGGAAGAATGGCGGGAATTTTAAATTTCCATGCAACCCACTGGGCTAAGATTCCCAATACAATAATACCAGCGAGTTCGAGCATAGAAAATTATTTTGTGTGAAAATAGTAATAAACAAGGTAGTCTGAAAATAAAATATTTCAGATTGTCTCAACCTGCATTAATAAGAGGCGATTTCATTAAAGTATCTAAAAAATGGTATCTTCCCGATTCTGCTAAACTAACTATTCTTGAAATATCATGTCTTCAGCACTATAGGAATTGGGGTTGCGTTTTCTCCCAATCTCAAAGCAAATATTTACGAAGCTGCAAGGCTGGCAATCTTTTTCAATTCAAAACTCGTTTTAATACATGTAGGTGAGAGATCCATTGATAAAAAGGATACTATTGAATCCCACTTGAAACCTTTTATTGACCGCGACATCGATTATGAGATCATTTTCGAGCCCGGAGATCCGGTACATGTTATACTGGCTTCTGTAGATCGTAATAATATCGATCTGCTTTTACTGGGGGCGATGCAGAGAGAAAAATTTCTTCAATTTTATATTGGCTCCATTGCTCGCAAAATAACGCGAAAAGCTACCTGTGCCGTGTTGTTACACATAAATCCATCGGTTCAGCGTATACCTTGCCGGCATATTGTTGTAAATGGTATGGATTCGGAAAAATCTGCTAAAACCATAACTACTGCGTTTTATGTTGCAAATAAATTAGGGACGGACAGATTAACCATTGTGGAAGAGATCAGTCCCGATGAGGTGGCCATAAAGGTGCAGGATGATAAATCACTACGAAGATCGACCCTGATTCGTGAACGATTGCGTTTACGTGAAAGCAGCAGGGTAAAAAAGATCGTTGAAGAGGTGCCGAAAAAAATTAAAAAGGGAATTGTTTCGGCTTCCCAGCCTATTTTCGGACGGCGAGGATATTCAATAGGCCATTACGCTGAAGTTGTGAGAGCCGACCTTCTGGTACTTCATGCACCACGTAAGAGCACCGTAAAAGACAGGCTATTTCCTCACGACAATGAGCACATATTAAAAGATCTACCCACCGATGTTCTAATTCTTCCATGACCCCAAAAAAAAACAAACTAGCTAGTTTTTTTAGCACTTTGCCAAAAAACATATTTTCTGGCCTGGTGGTAAGCCTGATCGCTTTGCCACTAGGGTTAGGCCTAGCTATGGCAAGTGATGCTCCACCTATTGCCGGAATCATCACGGCAATTGTTGGAGGTGTGCTGGTGTCCCTTTTAGGGGGAAGCTACGTTACAATTACGGGGCCAGGCAACGGGATGGTGGGTGTGTTACTTGTTGCGGTTACCACCCTGGGCCTGGAAGCCACCTATGCAGCAGTAATTTGTTCTGGCGGCTTGGTCCTGTTACTGGGTTTTTTACGGATGGGCAAACTGGCAGATTTTTTTCCTTCTTCGGCAATCCAGGGAATGTTGGCTGCGATTGGCCTTATCATCCTTGGCAAGCAATTCCATGTAATGCTTGGGAATAAAATAAACCGGGAAAGTAGTATTGACTATATCGTAGAAATTCCGGCAAGTATACTAAACGTATTCCGTCACGATTCCATGTCACTTGTTTATGCGGCGTTAGCCGGCTTACTGAGTTTACTCATAATGGCCTACTATCCCAAAATTCGGAATAAATATCTGCAACTTATCCCTGCGCCCATGTGGATCGTGATCCTTTCGGTAGGGTTTAGTTATTTTATGGAACTAATTGTTCAAGCGCCAAATCCCATTCACCCAGAATACATGATTTCGGGTATTCCTCTCCCTTCCGAGATTTTGTCGCAACTACCCACCCCCAATTTCGGTAGTATCACGGGACTGCCATTCTGGATTAGTGTGCTTGGCCTTACCCTGATCGCCAGTATAGAATCCCTTCTTAGTATAAAAGCTGTCGACAAGCTGGACCCGCAACGTAGAAGAAGCAACGTTAACAAAGACTTGAAAGCCCTGGGTCTGGCTACAGTAGGCAGTGGATTTATGGGTGGTATTAATGTGGTGACAGTTATTGCCAGAAGTTCGGTAAACGTGAATAATGGAGCTACCAACCGTTCCTCAAATCTTTTTCACGCAATATTCTTAACTGCTTTCATATTATTATTCAGCACCCAACTTACCCGTATTCCTTTACCGGCATTAATGGCCATTTTAGTATTTACGGGATACAAACTAGCCTCTCCTGCCAATATTCAGAAGATATTTAATGTTGGGAAAGAACAACTCCTCATCTTCTTTACTACGCTTTTTGTCACCTTGTTTGTCGACCTTATCGTTGGTATAGTGGCCGGCGTCGTGATGACCCTCATAATTCATCTTTTTGTAGCCAGAAGTATTTCGTTGTTTTTCAGAAACCTTCCCAAACCCAATGTGTTAATGTACAAGGAAATGGACTCAGGTAGTTATTATGTGAGTGTGAAGCATTTTTGTTCCTTTCTGAATTATTTCAAATTAAAACAAAAACTGGATATCATCCCTGAAGATTCAGACCTGGTGGTGGATTTTAGTTTGTGTGAATTTGTAGACCACACCGTTATGGAAAATTTACATAGCTATCAGAACTTATTTGCCAGTCGGGGTGGAAATTTTGATGTGATTGGCCTCGATCTACACGATACCGAATCTGAACACCCCTTTGCGCTTAGAAGGCTTCTACCTGGGTTTCAGTTTATCGAAAAGAATCTAACCAAAAGACAAACAACGCTGCGTGAAGTAGCCGAAGATTATCATCTAAACTATGTGTTCGAAAGCGTGGAAGATGTGCGTTTCCTGCAGGACTTTTTATACTTCCGAACGAAACAGATCCAAAGGGTATATAACCAGTTATTTAATGATATAGAGAGTTTCCGGATCTTCGACCTCACCTTTTCCGAAGGTGCGTTTATAGCTCGTGAAGTAGTGCGCACTACCATGCTTCACATTGAGCTAGAGCGTGATCTGCCTGTATTTACACTCGATAGAGAAGGATTTCTTGAAAAAGTATACGCATTTGCCGGATTTAAAGATATCCCAATAGATAATCACAGTGATTTCTCAAACCGATTCTACCTCCTTGGCGAAGATGAAGCTTCCATAAAGGAGTTTTTTACAGACGACCTCGTTCACTTCTTCGAAAGTAATCCGTATTATCACATCGAATCTAACGGACATTCCTTATTGCTATTCGGAAAAGAACGGTTGGCTGGTATAAAGGAGATAAAAGCGATGCTCGATTTTGGCAAACGCTTGAAGGACGTGATTAACACTTAGTTCATTTCTTAATTATAACTTAAGAATTACTAACAATCCGCGTACTTTTATTATTTTGCGGCTCCAATGAAATTATACCCCATAGAGACAGGAAATTTTAAACTTGATGGCGGCGCCATGTTTGGTGTCGTGCCCAAGTCGTTATGGTCTCGAACTAATCCTGCCGATGCTAACAATATGATAGAGATGGCAGCGCGATGTCTACTTATAGAGCACGGTGACAGGCTTACGCTTATAGACACCGGGATGGGGAATAAGCAAAGCGATAAATTTTATAGTTATTACTACAGATGGGGAGATTTTTCTCTCGAAAATTCCTTGAAAAAGTACGGATTTCATTCAGATGATGTAACCGATGTTTTTATGACTCATCTCCATTTCGATCACTGTGGTGGAAGTGTGCAATGGAACAAGGACCGAACAGGTTATGAACCTGCCTTTAAAAATGCAACCTTCTGGAGTAATGCAAGACATTGGGATTGGGCCGTAAATCCAAACCGTCGGGAGAGAGCTTCTTTCCTTAAGGAAAATATAATCCCCATGCAGGAAAGCGGACAATTGAAATTTGTTTCAGATCCGAGTGGAGATTTCTCCGAGGCCAAAGAAATGGATTTCGGCATTTTCTTTGCAGATGGACATACAGAGAAACAAATGTTACCCCATGTTTCATATAAGGGCAAGACCATTGTTTTTGTTGCCGACCTTTTACCCACTGCGGGGCATTTGCCTATCCCATACGTAATGGGTTATGATACGCGGCCACTGCTTACGCTACCGGAAAAGGAAAAATTCCTGAATGCCGCAGCAGACCATAATTATTATATATTCTTAGAGCACGATGCTCATAATGAAATTATTACTGTGAAACATACGGATAAAGGTGTCCGTCTGGACGAATCCTTTACCTTTGACGAATTATTTAATTAAATATTTAAGATGAAATTGACAAGAATTTTACTGGTAGGGTTGCTTTCTGCCACCCTATTGACTAGCTGTGGAAACACCGTAGCGCCAATTGTATCCACCCCCATTGAAAATATAGATACCCTACCCCTGAAAACAGCGCCTCTTACCGAGGAGCAATATAAATCCTGGGTTGCTGCCGACTTACTTTCAGACACTATTCCTGGAATGAGTGTTGAAAAAGCCTACGCAGAACTCCTGAAAGGTCGTAAAGGCCAGAAGGTAATCGTTGGGGTTATCGATAGTGGTGTCGATATAGAACACGAGGACCTTAAAAACGTGATCTGGGTGAACAAGGATGAGATCCCCGGAAACGGAAAAGACGATGATAAGAACGGGTTTGTGGACGATGTTCACGGTTGGAATTTTCTTGGTGATATCGTGGGTGAGAACATGGAATATGTTCGATATCTCAAGAAATTAGGGCCAAAATTTGAAGGAAAAACAGAAAGTTCTGTGAGTGCAGCAGATCGTGAAGATTTCGCTATCTACCAAAAAGCAAAAGCCGAATACGAAAAAGAATATCAGGAAGTTCTGGCTAACAAAAACCGCTACGAACAAATTCTTGCACAATTGAAGCCCGCCCATCAGGCAATGGCTAAAAAATTAGGGAAGGAAGATTACACTCAGAAAGATCTTACCGGAATTAGTAACCCTACTCCCGCCGAACAACAACAAATTGGAATGCTCTCCCAAATGCTTAATTACGGTGATACTGTTCCCGATGTTATTAAAGAGCTCAACGGAGGGGTTGAGTATTTTTCGGGTAGGTTGAACACACATTTCAACATGGATAAGGATTTTCGTGCCGTGTTGAATAACGACCCGGACGACTTCTCCACCAAATATTACGGAAATAACGATGTGGACGGGCCAGATCCTAAAGAAGAAGATGCGAAACACGGAACTCATGTTGCCGGAATCATTGCCGCAGAGCGTAATAATGGCATTGGAATGAATGGCGTGGCATCTAACGCCGAGATCATGGTGATACGCACAATTCCCGATGGTGACGAATACGATAAAGATGTAGCACTTGCTATTAGATATGCTGTAGACAACGGGGCAAAAGTGATCAATACAAGTTTTGGAAAATACTTTTCACCACATCCAGAATGGGTGCGGGAGGCTATAAAGTATGCTGCTTCCAAAGATGTATTGATAGTTAATGCTGCCGGAAATGAAGGATTGGATCTGGATACTATTGAAGTGTATCCAAACGATCAGTCTCTTACAGGTCCTGAAATTGCAAATAATGTACTTACCGTTGGTGCGCTAAACTATAAATACGGAAGTGAAATGATCGCAGGATTTTCCAACTATGGTAAAATGAACGTTGATGTTTTTGCCCCTGGTGTAAAGATCTGGTCTACCACCCCCCTAAACACCTACGAGTATTTGCAGGGAACCTCAATGGCCGCTCCGGCGGTGGCGGGTGTTGCCGCAACAATCCGTTCGTATTATCCTAACCTTAGTGCCGCTCAGGTAAAGAAAATAATCATGGATAGCGGTCTTACATCAAAAAGCCCGGTGATCCTGGCGGGTGACGCGTCCAATCAGGATAACTTCGGAAATGTCTCTAAATCCGGAAAAATGGTAAACTTGTATAATGCCCTTATCCTGGCAGATAAAATGTCACGAAAATGAAGCAGTTCTTATTAATTGTATTCCTGTTATCGATCAATATTTCAATAACAGGGCAAAATAATACGGCCTATTGGCAACAGCACGTGGACTATTCCATGGAGATCGATGTAAACGTAGAAACCTATCAATACAAGGGAAAGCAAACTGCGGTTTACACCAATAACTCGCCCGACACTCTTAATCGGATTTTTTATCACCTTCATTTCAATGCCTTCCAACCCGGAAGTGAAATGGACGTAAGATCCAGAACAATTGCCGATCCGGATTCGAGAGTTGGTGATAGAATCTCAAGCCTTAGTCCTTCCGAAATTGGTTATTTAAGACCCACAACACTAACCCAGGATGGTTCGCCATTAACATATAAGGTGGTAGGCACCGTTTTGGAAGTAAGGCTCGATAAACCAATTCAGCCCGGAGAAAGCACAACGTTTTATATGGAATGGGATGCTCAGGTGCCGGTACAGATAAGGAGAAGTGGAAGAAATAACAGAGACGGGGTTGCTTTATCCATGACGCAGTGGTATCCTAAAATTGCCGAATATGACTTCGAAGGCTGGCATGCAGATCCCTATATTGGTAGGGAGTTTCACGGCGTTTGGGGGAATTTTGATGTAAAGATCACTATCGATGCTGATTATACCATTGGTGGAACCGGCTATCTTCAAAATGCTGAGGAAGTAGGTCATGGTTACGGCCCAAAGGGTTTAAAGCCAATGAAGCCCACAAATGGTAAATATACCTGGCATTTTTTAGCGCCAAACGTACACGATTTCACATGGGCCGCAGATGATGAGTACATTCATGATACGCTGGATGGGCCTAACGGAGTGACGCTTCACTTTTTATATAAGAATGATCCCGCAGTGGTTGAAAACTGGAAAAAGATCCAGCCGAAAACCGCAGAATTAATGGAGTATTTTAACGAAAATATAGGACCATATCCTTACAAACAATATTCCGTGATCCAAGGGGGTGATGGCGGAATGGAATATGGAATGTGTACATTGATCACAGGAGGTGCGCGCTATGGAAGTTTGTTTGGTACAACGTCTCACGAATTGGCTCATAGCTGGTTTCAATTTGTTCTGGCAACTAATGAAAGTAAACACGAATGGATGGATGAAGGGTTTACGTCCTACATTTCGGCAAGGGCCAAAGCCGCAGTAAATGATGAAGAAAAAGAAAACCTCTGGGGAGGATCATACCGTGGATACCGGTTTCTGGCCACCAGCGGAACAGAACAACCTATGTCTACCCACGCCGATCGATATGCGACAAATCGTTCTTACTCCATTGCGGCCTATAGTAAAGGGGCAGTTTTCCTGGCTCAGTTAGGATACGTGATCGGGGAAGAAAATTTAAACAAAACCTTAAAACGATATTTTAAGGAATGGGCCTTCAAACACCCCACTCCTAACGATTTTATCAGGGTGGCCGAAAAGGTTTCAGGATTCGAGCTGGATTGGTACCTCACAGACTGGGCGCAAACTACCAATACGATCGATTATGCAGTGATGAATATCGCCCAGAATAAAGATGAGACGGTTGTGTCCCTCGAGCGAATTGGCCTAATGCCTATGCCAATTGATCTGTTCGTGACTTTTGCAGACGGAAGCTCGGCCTATTATTATATCCCACTACAGATGGCCAGGGCGGAGAAAGAAAACCCATATCCAAACGTAAAACGCGTAGTTGCCGAGGACTGGGCCTGGGCCTACCCCACATACGACTTATCGATCCCCGGCGGGAAAAAAGTTACATCGGTTCAGATCGATCCAAGTGGGTTGATGGCCGATATTGATTTGGAAAACAACAGTATGGTTGTAGACTAATTTTTTCTGAATAATCCTAGAGAACGACCCGCTTCCAAAAGAGGCGGGTTTTTTTATGCTTTGCAGGATATGGCAAATAAACTACTTTTACGCCATGCGTTTGAAATTTCCGAAACGGGAAAAACTAAAAAGCCGAAAGGTTATCGCTTCCTTATTTTCCGAAGGAAAATCGGTTAGTAAATTTCCTGTGCGTTTAATTTATTTACCCCTGGAAGATCTTTCTCTTAACAAGGCCGCGTTTTCTGTTCCGAAGCGCAGGTTCAAACTGGCGGTAGACAGAAACAGAATAAAACGGCTAATGCGAGAGGCTTACAGGAAGCATAAAGGGGCGTTAAACTCTAATAAAGGAGGTAATTTTGCGTTGTTGTTTTTGTATATTGGTAAGGGTGATGGAGATTTTGGCGAAATAGAAAAAGCAATTGCCGCTCTTCTCAAAAAGTTACCTGGGACAAACTAATACTTTAGCTTCCGGAATACATTAAATACAATTTTTATCATGAAAAAGAAGATAATCTTTTCGGTCCTGGCGATCGGCATTTTTTTCACTACAGTAAGTTTTAAGAATGATTTCTTCGAGGTCGCCAAACAAATTGAAATATTCACAACTATGTTCAAAGAGCTCAATATGAACTATGTGGATGAAGTAACGCCTGCTACCCTAATGGATAAAGCTATAAAGGGCATGCTGGAGGATCTGGATCCTTATACGATCTATTGGAACGAACAGGAAGTTGAAGATGCCAGGATAAAAAATTCCGGCACCTATACGGGTATTGGGGCTTCGGTTCAAACACTTGCCGATAAGATTATTGTGGTTGAACCTTTTCAAGGTTACCCTGCAGATGAGGCCGGATTGAAAGCGGGAGATGAGATCATAAGGATAGGAAACACCAACTTGTCCGACTTCGAAGATGATGCGGGAGAACTTTTAAAAGGGGCCGCCGGGACGACCGTTGAACTTACCTATGTGCGACAGGGGAAAACTCAAACCACTTCCCTGGTTCGAAAAAAAGTAGCAGAAAAAGCTGTTCCCTTCTTTAAGCTACTTGATGATAATATAGGCTACATCGTCCTTACCAAATTTAATCGAACCACAACCCGTGAAACAAAAGCGGCGCTCGAATCGCTTAAATTGGACGGGGCAGAGAAAATCATCCTCGACCTTAGAGGAAATCCTGGAGGCCTTTTAAACGAAGCTATAAACATTGTTAATCTTTTCGTGCCTAAAGGAGAGGTGATCACAACCACAAAATCGGTGATCGAAAAATATAATAAGACCTACAGCACACAAAATGAGCCGGTAGACACCGAAATTCCGCTAGTTGTTCTGGTAAACGGTAGAAGTGCATCCGCTAGTGAGATCGTTTCGGGGGGATTACAGGACCTGGATCGAGCTGTGATAGTAGGAGCGCGTAGTTTTGGTAAGGGCCTTGTACAGCGGCCCAAAAAACTAACCTATGGTACTCAACTAAAGGTTACCATCTCAAGATATTATACTCCCAGTGGCCGTTGTATTCAGGCGCTGGATTATTGGAATCGAGATGAAAACGGCGATCCTATACGTCTGGACCCAAAAGAGTATAACGCCTTCAAGACCAAAGGAGGAAGAACGGTATATGACGGAGGTGGGATACTTCCTGATATCGAAGTGGAAACGGCTAAATTTAGCCCTATCACAACTGCATTATTAAAAGACAATGCTATCTTCGATTATGCTACCCAGTATTATTATGAACACGAAATGAAAGATTCTTCGAATTTTAAGTTCACCGATTCAGATTTTCAGGACTTTCTTCAATTTTTAAAGAAGAACGATTTTAGCTATGAAACCGAAACAGAGAAAGAATTCGCTGAAGCGCTGAGACGCTCAGAGGACGATGATTTAAAAAAGCATATAGAGGGGAGTTATAAACAATTGATATCGTCCATCGAATCGGCTAAGGAAAAGGCGCTGGTAGATAAAAAGGCAGAGATAAAGTCGTTGCTGTCTGACGAGATCCTCAAGCGTTATTTCTATCGTGATGGCCTATACAATTATCAGGTAAAGCACAACCCGGAGATACTTGAAGCGATCGCGGTGTTAAAAGACGCTAATAAATACAACCGTATTCTAAAATAACATTTTGTGGAGGCCTTTCTCAACTTTTTTGAAACCATGCCTGTGTGGATGAAGGCTGGTTGGATTGTTTTCCTGCTTGCTTTTTTTTGGATTTTGGAAGGCAATTACAGCCTGGTGCGATTTCAATATAAAAAATGGAAGCACGCCAGGATAAATATCTTTCTTCTGGTGCTCGTAATGGTGATCAACACTGTCTTTGGTGTTATCACCACCTGGTTATTTGTCTGGCTGGGTGAATCTCAGTTTGGACTTTTACACCTAATTAATGCGCCTGTTTGGGTAGAACTGCTGCTTTCCATTCTGGTACTTGATCTGGTTGCACAATATACCGTCCATTATTTACTCCATAAGGTTCCGTTTATGTGGCGACTTCATATTGTACATCACAGCGACAAGCATGTGGATGTAACCACAGGAACAAGACATCATCCGTTCGATTTTATCATTAGAGAGACATTCGCCCTCCTTGCGTTGGTGATCATGGGGATGCCTATTGCTTACTACTTTTTATATAGGATCCTAACCATTTTGTTCACCTATTTCTCTCATGCTAACATTTCCCTTCCGGGTTGGTTGGACAAGGGCCTGTGCTTGCTCTTCGTAACTCCGAATATGCATAAATTTCATCATCATTATCAGATGCCATGGACAGATAGCAATTACGGAAGTATTTTCTCTTTCTGGGATCGCCTCTTCGGAACTTTTGTTTACGACGATACCAGTAAAATAAAATACGGAATTGATGTGGCAGATCACCGCGACGACGAGAATATAGCCGTGCAACTAAGGATTCCTTTTGATAGATCTGTGGGGAAAATGCAGCGATAATTGCAGCTGTTAAAAGTATAGTTGCATAAGTGATGTGGTTTTCTTATATTATTGGTTATGATACAATTAGAAAAAGAAAACAATAAAGAGGTGATGCAATTGTCACTTGCGTACCTTGAAAAAAAGGGATTTGAGAACATCAAAGCAGACATTGATGGTTATGAAAAGCCTAAAAGCTATCACAAAAAGAACAGTGATGAAACGATCACTCCCGACATTGTAGCAGAAAGAGCCGGGATTAAACATTATTTCGAAATCGGCTTAAAAAGCGAAAAACCAAATCTGCTGAAATCCAAATGGCGATTTTTAGAGGTGCTAAGCCGAATGAAAAATCACCGATTCAAAATTATCACCCGCAGAGGGCATTTTAAGTTTACCAACGAAATGCTGTCCGACCTCAACCTGAACAAACCCCTGATCAAACTATAATAAAGGGTCTATATTTTCACCGTGCTGTGAGGCGTCTAATCCTCTGTATTCCTGATCCTCCCGAACTCGCATAGACAGTAGCATGTCTGTAATTTTGTAAAGCACCCAGCTTCCTGCGAAGGTGAAGATCGCAACAAGCACCAGGGCAAGGATGTGGTACATGAAAGTAGTTGTCTCACCATAGATTAGTCCTACATCTTTTGCGAGCACTCCGGTAAGGATCATACCAACAATTCCTCCCACACCATGGCTGGGGAATACATCCAGAGTGTCGTCAATTTCGGAGCGTTTGTTTAGTCTGATTGCAAAATTACTTACCAGGGCAGCTACAAACCCAATGAATATACTTTGTCCAAGTGTAACAAAGCCGGCGGCCGGAGTAATGGCAACCAGCCCAACTATGGCACCAATACAGGCGCCCAGGGACGACATTTTTCTATTCTGAAACCTATCCAGAAAGATCCAGGCGATCATACTGGTGGCCGAAGCCAGGTTGGTATTGGCAAAAGCGATAACTGCATCTGTATTGGCGCCAAGTGCAGAGCCCGAATTAAACCCGAACCACCCGAACCATAACAGGCCGGTACCAAGGATCACGAACGGAATATTGGCAGGTCGTTCAATACGTTCCTTTCTCTTACCCAGATACATCGCACCGGCCAGGGCGGCAATTCCTGCCGACATGTGGACCACTGTCCCGCCGGCAAAATCCAGGACGCCCCAATTACGAAGTAAACCATCAGGGTGCCAGGTCATGTGCGCTAAAGGCGAATAGATGAAGATAGAAAACAAAACCATAAAGAGTATGTAGCTTCTAAAGCGTATCCTTTCTGCAAAACTTCCGGTGATCAACGCGGGCGTAATTATGGCAAATTTTAACTGAAACAAAGCGAAGATGAGAAAAGGAATAGAGTCTGAAAATTCCGGGTTAGGGGATAAGCTTACCCCTTTAAAATTAAAATACGTTAACGGATTACCTATGATACCTCCTATACTATCCCCAAAAGCAAGGCTGAAGCCCACCAATACCCATAAAACACTAATCACGCCCAGGGCAACGAAGCTTTGGAGCATGGTTGATATCACACTCTTTTTACTTACCATGCCACCGTAAAAGAATGCGAGGCCGGGGGTCATGAGAAGCACAAAAGCACTGGCAACGATCATCCATGCCGTATCACCCGAATCTATCGAACCGGTTCCCTCTATAAATTTGTATTCTGCACTAAATAATAAACTTAACAGCACCAAAACTGTTAACACTATAAAATTAAGTTTTCTACCCATACCCTCTTATTTTTAAAGAATAAAGCAGTAAACTTATCAATTTATGGAGTTGACCCCCCTAAATTTTATTCAATATTATTAACAATTATGGATTTATTACAAATGACCCCCTACAATTATAAAATTTATAATTTTAAGCCGGGTTTTTTATCATTGCGATATGCGGGATGCCATCTTCAAGGTAGGTTTCCCCTGTAGATTCAAATCCGTGCTGCTCATAAAAGTGAGTTAAGTAGGTTTGAGCGGAAAGTTTTATTTCTTCTGAATTGTAATGGGCATGGATGGCGTGGATCGATTCCTTCATTATCTCATGTCCATATCCAAATTTTCTGAATTCGCCGGCAACCACAACCCTGCCTATAGCGGCTTCCTTAAAGTAGTCCCCGGGCGCGAAACACCTTGTGTATGCCGCGAGATTAGTGTCAACATACCCTAAAATATGAAGTGCTTTAATATCCTTACCATCAATATCCTGGTATACACAGTCTTGCTCTACTACGAATACTTCACTTCGAAGCTGCAACAGGTCGTGCAATTCCTGCGTAGTTAAACTATCAAATGTTTTTATCCTGATCTCCATTATTTAATCCTGTACAATAATGTCTTTAGGGTCATCTTTCTGATATTCGGGTTGGATGTTTACATGGTTTATTCCGAAGTCTTCTTCTAAGATGTGTTCAACATCAACTAGAATAGCATCAAATTCGGATAGTGTTATGTCACGATGGAAATCTATATGCGCCTCCAAATGATTTTCTTTTTCGTTTAGTTGCCAAAGATGCATATGGTGAACGTTCTTGATCTCCGGATGGGCAGAAATCGCTGTTCTTAATTCTTCGAGATCTACATCTTCAGGGGTGAACAACATAAGCACTCGAAAAGAATTCCGTAAAAGGTCGTATCCCATAACGATCAAATAGATCGCAATAAGAACCGTTAAAACACTGTCTACCCAATACCATCCATAATATTTCATTAAAAGCCCCCCAATTAAAACTGCAACAGAAGCAGACATATCGGTTAATAAATGAAGGTATGCAGATCGCATGTTCATATTTTCCTTAGAACTTTTCCGAAGCAATAAAACACTGAAACCATTTACAGCAATCCCTAAGAAGGCCAGCCAGATCACTAAACCACTCTCAATTTCCTGAGGGTTGAAAAAGCGCTGAATTGCCTCAAAAATAAGGTATACGGCAACAATCATCAGGGTAGCAGCATTGACAAAAGCGGCAATAATTTCGGCGCGTTTGTATCCAAATGTTTTGTTGAAAGAAGCTTTCTTTTTCGAGTATCTATCAGCTATATAACTAATAACCAGTGATAAAACATCACTAAAGTTATGCAGTGCGTCACTAATAAGGGATAGACTACCGGAAATAAGTCCTCCTATAACCTGGGCAATAGTAATAAGAAGATTTAAGAGTATGGATATAAGGAGGTTTCTTCCTTTCACATCATTGTGCTCGTGATGGGTGTGATGATGTGAGTGATTGTGAGCCATAGGAAAATATTATGCACAGGCGATCTTATCTACCCTTCGTTGATGCCGGCCGCCTTCAAATGGAGTTTCGATAAAAGTCTTTACCATATCAATAGCCTGGGGTTGGCTGGTGAATCGTGCAGGAATACTTAATATGTTTGCATTGTTGTGCTCCCTGGCAAGTGCGCTGATCTCTTTTGTCCAGCATAGAGCCGACCTAACCTTCTGGTGCTTGTTTGCCGTCATAGAAGCACCGTTACCGCTTCCGCAGATAATTATTCCCATATCAACATCTCCATCGGAGACGGCTTGAGCTACAGGATGAACAAAATCGGGATAATCTACACTATCATTAGTGTTCGTGCCAAAATTACTAACAGTATGGCCTTCAGATTCTAAATAAGACACTATAGCATTCTTATAATCTGTGCCGGCGTGGTCGTTTCCAATAGCGATTTTCATAATAGATATCAGTTTATACAAAGATACTAATTCCTTATCAGCTCTAAAGCAGAAGCTTTATAAACAAAGAACACTTTTTAACCATTTCTATTTATTCTTATAAAGAGTATTAGGTAGGATTGGTTAATAAAGCTGTTAACAGTTGTTCATACTATTTATAGAAAAAATGTTGTGTAGGTAGTAATAGTTTCGCATATGAAATTATTCTGCACACCAGCAAATTTTTTCAACGGTATTTATAAGTCTGTTATGAGGCGAAAATTGGATTTTTCCAACATTTATTTCCGAAGAAAATATTAAAAATCTATTGTTAAGATCGATTATTCACTATTGTTAATCGATGAACTTAATACCTTATTTTTCAGCTAAACACAATAATAAAACTATGTTCACAACCTATCAACAAAAACACATAACTAAATCTCAAAATAAATAAGCAGAAACTTATACCTGAAATTAACAAGCTATAATCATCATCATTTTTAATTTAAATTTTTAAAAGAAAAAATAATATGATGTAATAGTTGTTGAAAAGTTAAACGATGCGCAAATTTGAAGATCGATTTAGATTCTCTATGATCTCTTCAGCTAGAAGAATATCATCCTGGTGAACTTTAAGACGGATCCCTCCTATGGCATTGCTGTGAAACGGAAGTACGCTTATCATGGTCTCATTCTGAAATACATGCCGTATCTCATGATGCTCGAGTAATAATCGCAATACAGCATATTCGCTGGGATACGTAAAAATTGCTATGGTTTTAAAGTCTTGCATATGTCTTTTACTAATGTATTAAATCTTTATATATTTCTGATACTGATTGTTATATAAAGCGTACTTTTGCCGCATACTTAAAAAACAATGCCAAAGAGAAAGAAGAGAAGAAGAAATAAACAACGTATAGAAAATCTTACCGAAAGCATACTAAACATACTTCGCAATAATCATTCCCAAACCTTTAATTATAAACAACTAGCTTCTAAACTGGGAGTAGACGATCCCAGTAGTAGGAATCAGATAATAAAGAAGTTAAAACAACTTCAAACTAAAGGAACCATTGAGGAAATAGAACGAGGTAAATTTAGAATTACTCCTTCGGTGAATTACTATACCGGCGTTATGGATCTCACCTCCCGAGGAGAAGGATACGTAGTGGTTGAAGATCTGGATGATGATATTTTCATTAAAAATAAAAGCCTGAATAAAGCCCTCAACGGAGATGTGGTGGAGGTCTATGTTTTTAAGCGGAGAAAAGGAGGAAAATTAGAAGGTGAGGTTTCGAAAGTATTACAAAGAAAGAGAACCGAATTTGTAGGGACTATTCAGATTTCTGAAAAGTTTGCCTTTGTAGAAACTACGGGCTACAATATGTATACCGATATTTTTGTTCCGAAGAGCAAAATACTCAAAGCCGAAAACGGAGATAAGGTTCTTGTAAAGATAGAAGGATGGGAAGCCCATTCCGAATCTCCAGTAGGAAGTGTGATAAAAGTCCTGGGTAAGCCCGGGGATCATCAAACAGAAATTCATGCAATTCTCGCGCAATACGGACTTCCGTATGAGTTTCCTCCTGAAGTTGAAAAATTTGCAAATTCACTTGATACCAGCATACAGGCAGAAGAAATAAAGAAGAGAAGGGATATGAGAGATACCCTAACCTTTACCATCGACCCAAAAGATGCTAAAGATTTTGATGATGCCCTCTCATTTGAGATTTTAGAAAACGGAAATTACGAGATTGGGATCCATATTGCAGATGTGTCTCATTATGTAAAACCCGGAACAGTATTAGACGATGAAGCATATGAACGCGCCACTTCAGTATACCTGGTAGATCGGGTGGTTCCTATGTTACCTGAGATATTATCTAACAACGCATGTTCTTTACGTCCCAATGAAGAAAAATATACCTTTTCTGCAATTTTCGAGATGAATTCACAAGCGGAAGTAGTAAAGAAATGGTTTGGACGAACGGTTACCTATAGTGATGCGAGGTTTGCATACGAAGAAGCTCAACATATCATAGAAAATCAAGGATCCGATACACATGAGATCCCTTCCGATATTTCATTGACAGCTAAAAAATACCAAGTGGATCCTGCTATTGCCAAAGCTGTGCTGGAGTTGGATAGGCTTGCGAAGATCTTAAGAAAGAAAAGAATGCGCAATGGAGCGATCTCGTTCGATAAGGTGGAAGTTAAATTTAAGCTGGATGAAAACAACGAACCGGAAGGCGTATATTTCAAAGAAAGCAAAGACGCTAACAAACTTATAGAAGAGTTTATGCTCTTAGCAAATAGAAGTGTTGCAGAGTTTATAGGAAAACAAAAAGAAAAGAAAACTTTTGTTTACAGGGTTCATGACGAACCAGACGATGAAAAGATCGCACAGCTGGAGAATATTGTAAAACGTTTTGGATATAAAATAAATACACGCGACAGACAAAGCACCGCAGCATCACTCAATAAACTTCTGGAGGATGTACAGGGAAAGAAAGAGCAAAACCTGGTTGATACACTTGCAATAAGAAGTATGAGTAAGGCGGTCTACACCACAAATAACATTGGTCATTATGGTTTAGCATTCGATTATTACACTCATTTTACCTCTCCAATACGGCGTTATCCCGATGTAATGGTGCATAGGCTACTGCAACTTTACCTGGATAGAAAACCTTCGGCGAAAGAAGATCTTTATGAGGAAAAATGCGGGCACTCCAGCAATATGGAATACCTGGCAGCTTCAGCCGAAAGGGACAGCATTAAATATATGCAGGTGAAGTATATGATGGACCACCAGGATCAGGACTTCCTGGGCGTGATCTCCGGCGTGACAGAATGGGGAATCTACGTGGAGATCATATCAAATAAATGTGAGGGAATGGTTCGTTTACAAGACCTGAGGGATGACCATTATAGTTTCGATAGGGATGAATTTGCTGTGATAGGAAATAAAACTAAAAACGTATACCAGCTGGGTGACGAAGTTTACGTGAAAGTGAAGAACGCTGATCTAGTAAAAAAACACCTGGATTTTACTATGTTGGGCCACCGAAAGGACTATAAGGGTGAGGCTTAACTTTCCTATGGGTCTTTATCCAGAATAATTGCGCTGGACAAGACTAAACAAATTTGTATTTTTACAGTATGTTCGACGGTTTGTTATATGCGGCCCTCTACGGAGTTATACTTGCTTTTATGGTGGGCCCTGTATTTTTTACCTTAATCGAAACTAGTATCACTAAAGGCTTCAGGGCAGGATTATTTTTCGACCTTGGCGCAATCACAGCAGATATAATTTTTATTTTAATTGCTTTATACGGTACGAGCAAGATCCTTGAAAAAGTAAAAGACGATCCCGGCCTGCTAATCTTTGGAGGCGTGATCCTAATCGCTTATGGTGTAATATCGTATATACGTACGGCTAAATCGTTTATCAAAATCGTGCGAGAGCATTACGCCGTGAAGGTAAAGAAAGACCTGGGAGGATTATTTTTAAAAGGTTTTTTACTGAATTTTGTGAATTTTGGGGTGCTTGCCGGTTGGATCGCCACGATTATCATGGCAAACGCTCTTACCTCTTCAGACAGAGGCGTGCTGTTGTTTCTAGCGACAGTGCTTGTTACTTTTTTCCTAACCGATCTGGCAAAGATCTCACTTGCTAAGAAACTGAAGAGCAGACTTACTCCGCGATTTGTATATAAAACCAAGAAATGGATCAGTATTCTTATTATAGGATTTGGTGCACTCCTGCTGGTTGAGGGTATTTTCCCCGATGAAGTTCAGCGTGGCTTAGACAGAATTCCTTCAGTTAAAAGCCCGATGGAGAAATCTGTAGAATAATAAAACCCCTCCCAAAAAATCGGGAAGGGTCTTTGAGGCATCGAGCGGATTCGAACCGCTGTACAAGGTTTTGCAGACCTCTGCCTAGCCACTCGGCCACGATGCCTTTTACAGATGGCAAATATAAAAGATTAACTTTAAAAAACGGACTTAAAAGTTAATTTACCGCTTTGAAGACATGCTCACACTAACTTCGGCAACATCACCCCCTATAGGAGGGTTTACTTTTGAAACCCTCACTTTAACATAATCCACTTTTGGAAGTTCCGCAAATATAGTATCGATGATGCGTTGCCCTACGTGCTCAAGCAGTTTGGACCGTATCGCCATTTGTTCTTTTACGATGCGATTTAAATGCACATAATCGACAGTATCTTTTAGATGATCACTTACGGCAGCCTTCGAAAGATCTGCCTTCACAGTTAGGTTTACAAGGTAATCACTACCAATTTTTTCCTCTTCGGTAAGGCAGCCATGATTGGTAAAAATGCGGATGTTTTTTAATCTGATGCTACTCATCTAAAATTGCTTTCGGCAAAGATACTTTTTTTACCTTTGCCTGTTGTTTGAAGAATTACCTTCCTGGATGAAAAAGATTTATAACCAGGAAGTTCATCGAAATTTTCAGAAGCTGAAAGAATACTATATGTCTAAAGAAGAACCACTCAATTTTATTGAGCATATTATAGAAAATGACCTGGAATCCGGATATTCTCCCAATTCGCTGCGCTTTCGTTTTCCTCCCGAACCAAATGGCTACTTGCACATTGGGCACGCCTCTGCCATCTGTTTAAACTTTGGCCTTGGCGAAAAATATAAAGCCCCGGTAAATTTGCGCTTCGATGATACCAACCCGGCGAAAGAAGAACAGGAATATGTAGATGCTATTAAACGCGACATTGAGTGGCTTGGTTATGAGTGGGCAGAAGAGCGATATGCCTCAGATTATTTTCAGCAGCTGTACGACTGGGCGGTACAATTCATAAAAGAAGGAAAGGCTTATGTTGATTCTCAGACTTCTGAAGAAATAGCCAGGCAAAAAGGGACACCCAACGAACCCGGCAAGGAGAGCCCGTACAGAAATCGGCCTGTAGAAGAAAGCCTGGAACTTTTCGAGAAAATGAAGAATGGAGAAGTAGGTGAGGGTGAGCATGTGCTACGCGCTAAGATCGATATGGCTTCAGGAAATATGCTGATGCGTGATCCTGTAATGTATCGGGTACTTCATAAACATCATCATCGTACCGGGACAGACTGGAAGATATTTCCTATGTACGACTGGACACATGGTGAAAGCGATTATATAGAACAAGTCTCACATTCTTTTTGCACCCTGGAATTTCTTCCTCATCGTGAATTGTACGACTGGTTCCTGGACCAGGTACATGCCTCGAATAAATTAAGGCCAAAGCAGCGTGAATTTGCCAGAAGAAACCTAAGCCATACAGTTGTGAGCAAGCGAAAACTGGCCAGGCTGGTTGAAGAAGGTGTAGTTAATGGGTGGGACGACCCAAGGATGCCAACAATTTCCGGTTTGAGAAGGCGAGGCTATACACCCGAAGCTATCCGAAATTTTGCTGAAAGCATAGGTGTTGGTAAACGGGAGAACCTCATAGATGTTTCGCATCTTGAATTTAATGTACGCGAGGACCTTAACAAAAAAGCAACTCGTGTAATGGCTGTTCTGAACCCGGTAAAGCTTATTATCACAAACTATCCTGAGGGCAAGACCGAATGGTTGGATGCTGAGAATAATCCTGAAGATGATGGCGCAGGAACCCGTAAGATCCCATTTTCAAGGGAACTTTACATTGAGCGGGAAGATTTTAAAGAAGAGGCAAACCGAAAGTTCTTCAGGCTTACACTAGGCAAAGAAGTCCGCCTGAAGAATGCCTATATCATAATGGGAGAAAGCGTGGTTAAAGATGCCGAAGGTAATATCACCGAGATACATTGTAGCTACGACCCGGATAGTAAAAGCGGCAGCGGCAGCGAAGCCTCTATGAGAAAAGTAAAGGGAACGCTTCATTGGGTTTCAGTGGCGCACGCACTACCTATCGAGGTGCGTTTATACGACAGGCTCTTTACAGATCCATCGCCAGACACTCACAAGGATAAGGATTTCATGGAGTTCGTCAACCCTAATTCCCTGGAAGTTATCGAGGCATTCGGCGAACCAGCTTTAAAGGAATTCAAAGTAGAGGATAAAGTACAGTTTCAGCGGCTGGGTTATTTTACGGTCGATCCGGACTCTACGGAGGATCATCTCGTATACAACCGAACGGTTCCTCTAAGGGATTCCTGGGCAAAGCTGGATACAGGATCATAGTATCAACCTGAACACAGCGTATAAATTTCCGGCCACATGGAAGACGATCGGGAACCAAATAGAGCCGGTCTTGAATCGCATAATGGCTAAAAATGCGCCTATTCCGAAGATATATAATAGCTCGAAGATATTATATTGAAAATGAAACGCCGCAAAGATAGCAGCAGTTGCAATAATTGTTATCCACCTGTGTTTGCTGGCCAGTATATGGTCCATTTTACCTAGCAGGTAACCGCGATACATCACCTCTTCAAGTAAAGGCCCGAATATTCCCAACCCGAGAATTACCAGGATCTTTTCGGTGGTGCTATCTACAGTAATCAGGATTTCGGAAGTGTTGGCCGCATATTCCCTGAGAAGAATTCCGCATATAAGAATGAATATACTGTAAAGTAACCAGATCCGGTCTTTGCTTCTAACCCGTACAAATCCCAGAAATGAAAACACCCCCGATCTTATCGTTAACTTAAGAAAGAAGTAGATCAGCACCAGGATCGTAATAGCACTTACTATCATCGCGATATGAAATTGTGGTAGATCCCAGATCTGATGAGGAACATCGTCAATATGTACGTAAAAACCCTGTAGGGTCACAGATTGGTTTGGGTCGCCTAAGAAGAAGAACTGCAGCGTGGTAAGGAGTAGTTGAAGCAATAGATAACTTCCCAGTATGAAAAAGAAAGTATAATACAAAAGGATCCATTTTGTGATTATACTTTCTCTTATTTTTCTAATTAAAGACATTTAGAATTGGACTATGTTTAGTTTTGACTAGTAGTGTCACAATCCCACTCCCAGGTATTTCCGGGAGGGCCTAAATGTATCTTTACACAGAAGACATGCGCTAGTACACATATCCAGCCACATCGTTGAGCCGAAACTTGCCCAACTGTGGTAGAGCTAATTTCTCCATTTGGCCCCTTGAAGGCGATTTGGGTGTCAGGGTCAATATTCTTCAACGAATTGGTATACACCGCAACATCGATTCCGTTTGAGGTTTTAGTTACCCGGTACATGAATTTTTTACCGCTACGGTCATAACCGGGAACATCGGCCGTTTCGCCAGGTTTTAAACTGGAAAAATCATAATCTTTTCCCGGAGCATCGGTCACGATCTTATCTGTAATCTCACAGGTGGATTTTTCAATAGGGGTACACGGAATTGTCTTAGAATGGGCTTGTCCCATTAATAACATGCCAACTAAAAGGGCAGCATAAAGTTTGAAATTTTTCATAAGTAGTTTGATTTAGAGGGGGGCTAGAAGCTGAGAGTTCTACGGCGCAGGTTGTGAAGGTAGAATTAAATTTGGCCTCTGCAAGAAAGAAACTCCTGGCTTGATCTGTTTTCATGAAAAGAAGGTAAAATTGTCTTTAGGAATTATTGAAATTCCCTGCCCGCAGCATAATAGGCATAAAAAAACCCCGAATTAACGGGGTTGTAGATTTTAGAATCCAACTTCTGGATCACCGGCAGAAGGAGGTTTTTTCCTTGTTCTTTTTGTATTACCCATCTTTGGATCAGACTCGTTTCGTTTTCTCATCTCTTCGCCAATTTGATTGCTCGCAACGAAGGAAGCGATCATATCGTTTAGCATATTGCTTCCTGCCTGAGGTGAATTAGGCAGCAGAATGAGATTAGTGTTGGTTTCCTCACCAATCGATTGCAAGGTATCGTAATGCTGAGTTACCACGATCAGGGCCGATGCTTCTTGGGAGTTTATCCCAACATTATTGAGCACATCCACACTTTCCTCTAATCCACGGGCGATCTCACGACGCTGGTCTGCAATTCCCTGCCCCTGTAATCTTTTACTTTCTGCCTCTGCACGAGCCTTGGCGACGATCTTTATCCGTTCGGCTTCGGCCTCATATTCGGCGGCGACTTTCTCACGTTCGGCCGCGTTAATTCGGTTCATAGCTGCTTTTACCTGCACATCCGGATCTATGTCTGTAACCAGGGTCTTGATAATGTCGTACCCGTAATTGATCATGGCATCGTTTAGCTCTTGCTTAACAGCTATTGCGATGTCGTCCTTGCGCTCGAACACATCGTCTAATTTCATTTTAGGCACTTCGGCCCGAACCACATCGAAAACATAGGATGTGATCTGGTCGTGAGGATTCTGTAGCTTATAGAAAGCGTCGTATACCTTTTCTCGCAGAACCTGGAACTGCACAGAAATCTTCAACTTCACAAAAACATCATCCTTTGTCTTGGTTTCTACAAGAACGTCCAGCTGTTGGATTTTTAAGTTCACTCGTCCCGCGATGCGCTGTACGATAGGGATCTTGAACTGCAGGCCAGAATTACGAATGCTGCTAAACCTACCAAAATTTTCTATTAATGCTGCTGTTTGTTGTTTCACAATAAAAAACGAAGAGAGCAACAGAAAGAATAAAAAGATTCCAAACGGAATCAAGAATATATAAAAACCACCCATATCAATTGAAATATTAAATTAAAAACACCGTTGAAGATACGAATTAAAAGCTACTTTTACTGCCCAAATTTGATACCCCGCTTATGAGTCTAAAAAACCTCACTTTCGTTACTTTCACCCTACTTTTTACCTTAAATATTCACGCTCAACGAAATTTCGACAGCTACAACCGGCTCGGACTACAGGCCGGAATGACAATGTTCGACATCAACACCACAGACCTCACTACTCGCCGCGGTGAAGGCTTTATGGGCGGGTTTACAACCCGAGGCTCCTTTTACGAGGCTTTCGATCTTATTTATGGGATCAATTTTTTCAGCAATAACATAGAAATTCTTGCAGTAAATGCCGGTGGAATTAACCCCCAGCCCATTGAAGAATATCTGGACTACAGCCTTCAGGCTGTACAGATCAATTTCCTGGGAAGTCTCAACATAGTTAAACACCACCTAAGCCTGGAATTTGGCCCGGTGCTCAATGTAAATGGCAAGCTTAAGCTAAAGGACGAAGACACCTACGGAAACTATATCCTGGACAATGACGATCTTATCTTAAGGGCTAACCAGATCGAAGATATCTCTAAAGTAAATTTTAGGGTAATGGGTGGTCTAACTGTAGGACTTGAGAGTTTCAGGTTGTGGGGTCAATACCAGTATGGAGTTACTAATATGCTTAAAAACCTAAATGATAAAGGACTTCCGAAAACAGACTTTAAAGGAAATAGCAGCACTCTTATCTTTGGCCTTGTTTTCTATTTTTAGGCCATAAATGTTATAGCGGCTTTTATCCTTTTCACGCTTTCTGTTTTCCCCAGAACAGCAATTATATCGAAAACATCAGGGCCTTTCATCTCACCAACCAGGGCGAGACGTAAGGGCATCATAACCTTTCCAAATCCAATCTCATTATCGCTAATCCACCCTTTTATTCTTTCTGAAATGATTGGGGCAGAAAAATCCTGAACCTCGTCCAGCAGCTCGATTATTTTTGCTAAAATTTCAGGGCTATCCTCTTTAAATGCTTTTTTCGATGCTTTCTCATCATAACCTGAAGGCGCTTCAAAAAAGAAGCTGCCCTGCTCCCAAAGATCCCTAACAAATGTTGCACGCTCCTTTATAAGCGACACGATCTTGTTAACATCAAGGATATCCAATCTTTCAGCGGCAATTTCTTTCGGCTTCAACACCTGCTCAACAAATTGCTCGGTTAGAACACCCTCGTCCATTTGTTGCAGGTAGTGATGCTGGAACCACTTTGTCTTCTCAGGATCAAATTTCGCACCTCCCTTGTGTACCCTGTTCAGATCAAAAGCTTCCACTAATTCATTTAAACCAAAGATCTCCTGCTCTGTACCGGGATTCCATCCCAATAATGCCAGCATATTTACTACGGCTTCTGGCAAGTATCCCTCTTCTCTATACCCCGAGAAAGCTTCTCCAGATTTCGGCTTCCATTCCAGCGGGAATAGCGGAAATCCTAGTTTCTCACCGTCGCGCTTACTTAGTTTACCTTTTCCAACGGGCTTCATGATTAAGGGGAGATGAGCAAATTGAGGGGCCTTCCAGCCGAAGGCATCGTATAGCATTTGATGTAAAGCCAGAGACGGTAACCACTCTTCCCCGCGAATCACGTGGCTTATGTCCATAAGATGGTCGTCTACGATATTGGCCAAATGGTACGTAGGCATACCATCACTTTTAAACAACACCTTGTCGTCCAGGGTGTTGGTATCTATGGTGATGTTGCCCCGTATGATATCATTGAGATGCAACTCCTCGTCCTTAGGAGATTTAAATCTAATCACGTAAGGCTCTCCTGATGCTATCTTCTTTTGGGTTTCTTCTGAAGAAAGGGACAGGGAATTATTAAGTTTTTCCCTGTTGTGCCAGTTATATATGAAGGTTTTCCCTTTGGCTTCATGGTCTTTTCTGTGGCTGTTGAGCTCATCTGAAGTGTCGAAAGCATAATAGGCCTTGCCTTCGTCGATTAGTTGGTTGGCGTAATCGAGGTACAGGTGCTTGCGTTCACTTTGTCGATAGGGTCCGTATGCGCTATTTGTCCCGGGGCCTTCGTCAAAAGGAATTTGCAGCCATTGTAACGAATCTACTATATAATCTTCTGCACCATCGACAAACCGACCCTGATCTGTATCTTCAACGCGAAGAATAAAATCCCCCTGATGTTGTTTAGCAAATAAATAATTGAATAAAGCAGTTCTTACACCGCCAATATGAAGAGGTCCTGTTGGACTGGGAGCGAAACGCACACGTACTTTCTGAGCCATTAGATTTTCCGAATTTGCCTGCAAAGATACAATCTATGGATGCATTTCCACAGCAATTCCAGAACGCATCGCTAAAATTATCGGGATTTAGAATTGGTTGTCTTTTCTGAAGAAAATTCCGGCTGGTGATTCTGCAGATTTTTTGGATTGATTTTTGAGGTTTCCTTAACAGAATAAAATTGTATTTTAGGAGTTTCTGATTCTAGGTAGCAGGCGCAATGAGCACATTCAGTATAATTCAGCAAAAGCTGGAACAATTTATTAGAAAGTATTACACCAACGAACTTATTAAAGGTGCTATACTGTTCTTTGCCATCGGCTTGCTGTATTTTCTGCTAACCTTACTTGTTGAATATTTTCTTTGGCTGGACCCGTTGGGCCGAACGGTCCTCTTTTGGTTGTTCGTAGGTGTTGAAGCCGCCCTTTTCTTTCGTTTTATCGCCTTTCCCCTGGCACGATTGTTTAATCTTCAGAAAGGGATTACTCATGAAGAAGCCTCCAGGATCATTGGAAATCATTTTCCACAGGTGAGCGATAAGCTATTGAATGTAATTCAGCTAAATCAGAATCAACGGGAATCGGAATTACTTATGGCGAGCATAGACCAAAAAGCATCGCAGCTACAGCCAGTACCTTTTAAAAGCGCGATCGACTTCAGGAAAAACGCCAAATATTTGAAATATGCTGCTATTCCGGTAGTTATTTTCACCTTGATAAGTGTGTTGGGCGATAAGGATATATTCTCCAGCAGTTATGAAAGGGTGGTAAATTACGACACTGCCTACGAGCCTCCCGCCCCTTTTTCTTTTATCGTTTCAAATGATGAGCTCAAAGCAATAGAGAACAAACCATTTACTGTAAAGATCAGGACCGAAGGCGAAGTGATCCCCGAAAATGCCAGTATAAGTTATAATAACGAAACCTACTATTTACAACAAACAGCTCCCGGGTTTTTTGAATATACCTTCCTTCAGCCTTCCAATGCAATCGATTTCAGGCTACAGGCAAATAAAGTTATCTCCATGGAGTATACCATAGATGTGGTTAAGACCCCTTCCATGCGGGCGTTTGAAATGTTTCTAGATTACCCCGCCTATACAGGCAAACGAGATGAGGTTTTAAAGAGCACCGGAAATGCCACTATACCCGAAGGAACTAATGTATTGTGGCGGGTGAACACTCTTAACACATCGGCCGTAGCCCTGAAAACCAGGGACACCATTATAGATTTCAGCGTAATGGATGCGGAGAAAAGTTCTAACTCCGAACAACAATACGAACAAAGTCAAAGAGTTTACCGAAAACTTGATTACGCAATTACAACTTCGAACGAAAACTTAAAAGAGTACGAGAATCTTTCATTTACTCTGGGCGTGATCAAGGATGAATATCCCGAAATAGAGGTTCAATCCAGACAAGATTCCACCAACACTCAGCAAGTTTATTTCCTGGGGCAGATAAGTGACGATTATGGTCTTACCCGCCTTCGCCTGGTGTATTATCCCATAGGGTCTGAGGAAGAGGCACAAACAGCGCCATTGCCGGTAAATAAAACAACTGTAGACCAATTTGTTTACACTTTTCCGGGGCAGTTACTCCTCGAAGATGGGGTTGCCTACGAATATTATTTTGAGGTGTTTGACAATGACGCCATACATAACTTTAAATCCAGCAAGAGTGGTGTTTATTCCTTTCGGAAATTAACAAAAGACGAGGCTGAGAACGAACAACTTCAGAACCAGGAAAATACTATAAAGGATCTCAATAAAACACTGGACGAGCTCAAGCAGCAGGACAAAACACTGGAGGAGCTAAGTAAGATTCAGAAAGAAAAAAAAGAACTCAACTGGAACGATAAGAAGAAGCTTGAAAACTTTATAAAACGGCAAAAGCAGCAGGAGGAAATGATGAAGAATTTCTCTAAAGAAATGAAAGAGAATCTTGAGAATTTTCAGCCGGAGAATGAAGAAAGGGACCCCTTTAAAGAGCAGCTTGAAAAAAGACTTGATGAAAACGAAGAGCGTTTGAAAGAGAATGAGAAGCTGCTGGACGAGCTGGAGCGTTTGCAGGAGAAGATCGAGAAGGAAGAACTTACAGAAAAGCTTGAGAAACTGGCAAAACAAAATAAGAACCAGGAAAAGAACCTGGAGCAATTACTGGAGTTAACCAAACGTTATTACGTTACTAAAAAGGCGGAAAAATTAGCCGAAGAGATCTACAAATTAGGGGAGGAACAGGAGAAGCTGGCAGATAAGCCGGAAGAGGAAAATACCAAGGAAGCGCAGGAAGAACTCAATGAAAAGTTCGATGAGTATAAGAAGGAAATGGAGGAGCTTCAAAAGGAGAATGAAGGTTTAAAATCACCCATGGATATTCCGCAGGACAAGCTGGGCGAAAAGAAAGTGGACGAGGAACAGCAAAAAGCCACCGAAAGCCTTCAGAAACAAGATCAGCAAGGCGCGAAACCGAGTCAGAAAAAAGCCGGACAAAAGATGAAGCAGATGGGGCAGCAGATGCAAGCACAAATGATGCAGGGCCAAATGCAAACCATATCGGAGGATGTAGAGATGCTTCGGCAGATTTTGGACAACCTGGTTGTTTTTTCTTTCGAACAGGAAGCGCTCATGGAAGAATTTAAAGTAACAGATTACGGCAATCCTGTTTTCGGTAAAAAATTAAATGTACAAAATGATCTAAAGCTGAACTTCCAGCATATAGATGATAGTTTGTTCGCCTTATCTCTACGGCAGCCATTAATAAGTGAAGTTATAAATGAGTCTATCACCGAGGTGCAGTACAATATCGATAAAGCCATGGAGCGCCTGGCCGAGAACCAGATGCGGCAAGGGATATCCAACCAGCAATACAGTGTTACCGGTGCAAACGAGTTAGCGAATTTGCTTAGCGATCTGCTCAATACAATGCAAAACCAAATGATGATGCAGGGCCAGGGCCAAGGTCAGGGTCAAGGACAAGGGCAAGGCCAGGGGCAAGGTCAGGGCCAAGGATTTCAACTCCCCGACATTATAAAAAAACAAAAAAGCTTGTCTGAACAGATGCAACAGGGAATGGGGCAAAAACCCGGTAAGGCTGGAGAAGGCGAAGGCGAAGAAGGCGGTGATGGCAAAGGAGGAAATAATGGTGGCGGCAATGGAGACAGTGATGGTGAAGGTGGCGAAGGTGATAATGAGGACATGAACGGTTTATTGTACGAAATTTATAAAGAGCAGCAACAGCTTAGGCAGCAATTGGAAGATAGATTGAGCAAGGAAGGATTAAAAGGGAAAGGTGGCGAGATCTTGCGAAAAATGGAAGGTGTGGAGCAACAACTATTGGACAAGGGCTTTAATCAAAGAACCCTGCAACAAATGTTGAATTTACAGTATGAATTGCTGAAACTCGACGAGGCGGATTTTGAACAGGGACAGGAAAGCAGAAGAGAATCTGAGACCAACAGGACGAAGTACCAGAACACACTTCGCCTTAGCCCTGAGGAAATTAAAAAGTACTTCAACACTACCGAGATCCTTAACCGTGAAGCACTTCCGCTCAAACCGGAGTTTAAGGAAAAAGTGCAGTCTTATTTTAAGAAGAATAATGGTTAGTTTTTATTCTGAAAATGATTTTTCCTTGTCAAATGAGAAGGATGTTACTGGCTGGATTGGTTATGTAATAACATCCGAAGGCTGTGAAGAAGGAGAGATTACATTTGTTTTTTGTGGGGATGAGTTCTTATTAGATCTTAATCGGAAGTATTTAGATCATGACACCTATACCGATATTATTAGTTTCGATTATTCCTTAGGAAAAGAACTTCATGGAGAGATCTATATTTCTACAGACAGGGTGGCGGAAAATGCGACCAATTTCAATGTTACTTTCACAGACGAATTACATCGTGTTATTATTCATGGAATCCTGCATTTGTGCGGTTACAAGGATAAAACTTCACAGGAGGAAACTATGATGCGTAAAAAGGAAAACGAGGCGCTACGTTCTCGTAATTTTGTCTAGGGGCTTGATATTCAGGTTTTTAAGTCTTTAACTCCCTGATTAATAGTTATTTAACTATCTTTGCGCACTATTTTTTATAAATTATAATGTTCCACGTGGAACAAGGAATAAGAATGTTTGAAAAGGAATATGATGTTATTGTAGTTGGGGCAGGGCATGCAGGATCTGAAGCGGCAGCTGCAGCAGCCAACATGGGCTCCAGCACCTTATTGATCACCATGAATCTGCAGAATATTGGCCAGATGTCATGCAACCCTGCTATGGGAGGAATTGCAAAAGGCCAGATAGTTAGAGAGATCGATGCGCTTGGCGGATATAGTGGGATCATTTCAGATAAAACGGCTATTCAGTTTAAAATGCTGAATAAGTCGAAAGGACCTGCTATGTGGAGCCCCAGGGTTCAGAGCGACAGAATGCGTTTTTCCGAATTGTGGAGATTGATGCTAGAACAAACACCAAATTTGGACTTTTACCAGGAAATGGTGTCTGGTTTGTTGGTGGAGAATAACAGGATAGTTGGAGTTAAGACTTCCCTTGGATTGGAAATAGGATCTAAAACAGTTGTGCTTACCAATGGCACCTTTCTAAATGGACTAATACATATAGGTGAAAAGCAATTTGGTGGCGGACGCGCAGGAGAAAAAGCGGCAACAGGAATTACCAAGGATCTTGTTGAGCTTGGTTTTGATGCCGGTAGAATGAAAACCGGAACTCCTCCAAGAGTAGATGGCAGGTCATTGGATTTCTCTAAAATGATCATTCAGCCAGGCGATGAAGACCCACAGAAATTTTCATACCTGGACATGACCCAGCCTCTTAAAGAACAGCTTGCTTGCCATATGTCTTATACTTCCGAAAAAGTACATGATCTATTAAGGGAAGGTTTTGACAGATCACCTATGTTCAATGGAAGAATTAAAAGTATTGGCCCCAGGTACTGTCCGTCGATAGAAGACAAGATCAACAGATTTGCCGATAAGGATAGACATCAATTATTTGTAGAACCTGAAGGGTGGAATACGGTAGAGTATTATGTAAATGGATTTTCCACTTCCCTGCCGGAGGATGTACAGTTTAAAGCGTTAAAAGAATGTGACGGTTTTGAAAACGTAAAATTCTTTAGACCGGGTTATGCGATAGAATACGATTACTTTCCCCCCACACAACTTAAACACACCCTGGAGACGAAACTTGTAGAAGGATTATTCTTTGCTGGACAGATCAATGGAACTACCGGTTACGAAGAAGCTGCTTCTCAAGGGCTGATGGCGGGCATGAATGCGCATTTAAAAGTGAAAGAGAAGGATCCTTTTATCTTACAGCGAAACGAGGCCTATATTGGAGTTTTAATAGACGATTTGATCACAAAAGGCACAGAAGAGCCTTATAGAATGTTTACGTCACGAGCAGAATACCGAACCTTGTTAAGACAGGATAATGCAGATTTCAGACTTACACCTCGCTCTTTCGAATTGGGACTCGCATCTGAGGAACGGATGAAGACCATGGAAAAAAAGAAAGAGCGTTCCGATGCATTTGTGTGCTTTTTTAAAGAAACCAGTATAACCCCCGAAGAGGCTAATCCATTGTTGAAGGCTAATAATTCGGCAGAAGTGAAGCAAAGCGATAAGATGTTCAAACTGTTTTCTCGTCCTGAGATGGACATGGAAGACATGAAGAAAATTAAAGCTGTTTCAGAATATATTTCAGAAAATAACCTGGACACAGAAGTGCTTCAACAAGCAGAGATTCAGATAAAGTATGCAGGGTACATCGAAAAAGAGAAAAACAACGCCGATAAACTAAATCGACTTGAGGGGATTAAGATCCCGGCCAATTTCGATTATACCAAACTTAAATCCCTTTCGTATGAGGCTATGGAAAAGCTGAAGGCCATACAACCGGCTACGGTGTCACAAGCCAGCAGAATAAGCGGGGTCTCTCCCAATGATATTTCAGTATTATTAGTTTATATGGGTCGTTGAACAATTGTTCCACGTGAAACATTTTAAAAAAATATAACTTGGAACGAGATAATTTAACCGAATATCTATCTACAAAAGATTTCCTCGTTACCGGAGAAACATTCCACCTGCTATACGATAAGGAGATGGATATGCTTTGTACTACACCGCAACCTACATCCGAAAATTTGAGTCGGTATTACGAAAGTGACGCCTATATTTCCCACACCGATTCTGGCAGAGGCTTGATCGCAATGCTCTATCAATCCGTTAAAAAATATTCCCTTAAGAAAAAGACAGGGCTCATTAAAAATATTAATAAGAAGCCAGGATCTTTACTGGATATTGGTGCAGGGACTGGGGCGTTTTTATATGCCGCAAAAAAGAATGAATGGAAAATCGATGGGGTAGAGCCCAATGAAAAAGCGAGAGATTTAGCTAATGAAAAAGGAATAGAATTGTTCGCCTCCTTGGATGATATTGAAAATAAGCAGTATGATGTTGTTACCCTCTGGCATGTGTTGGAGCACCTCCCGGATCTAGACAGCGTTGTTAGTAAAATTTCAGATCGTGTGAAGCCGGGTGGAAATCTTGTAATTGCTGTACCCAACTTTAAATCGTACGACGCAAATTATTATAAAGAGTTCTGGGCAGCCTATGACACACCCAGACACCTGTGGCATTTTTCGAAAACAGCAGTAAAGAAAATATTTAAAGAAGAATTTCAATTGATAGAATGTAAACCTATGCTTTTTGATTCGTTTTATGTAAGTCTGCTGTCAGAAAAATATAAAAACGGACGTTCATTTTCCCTACGCGCAATTTTCACAGGACTGCGGTCGAATCTTAGAGGCCTAAGGACCAAAGAATACTCTTCGCACATTTATCACTTCAGAAAACATCAATAAGGCTATTTTAAGCCATTTTAAGCGCGTTTTTTCAATTTAGAGGAGCGGAGCGAGGAGGAGCTTAGAATGGAGGCTCAAAGCCCGTAATTTAGCCCGTTTTAATATAGACAGAAACTACCCAATACAATTTAACGATAAGTTTATCTTATACCAGCTCCTTTTTATGAATAAGCCTCGTGAGCCTGATCGAAAGATCACTAAAAATAATCTTAGCATTTCCATTTCTTTCAATATGATAAATTGCCTCTTCCAATTCGTGCATGATCTCGAATATATTATTCTGATGTACAAAAGGGGCAAATTTATCCAGGGAGAAGGATTCTTTTTCGGCTTCGAAATAAAGCAGAGAATCTGCCGAATAATTCTTTAACATCGCCTGGCGGAAAACCTCTATACAATACGAAAGGAACTTCTTTTGGGTTTCACGCCCCTGTGCAGCCAGATGCTCGCTCCATTTTAACAGCTCACTAATTGAGGATTTATTCCCCTTGGCCTTGAACGCCATACGAACCCAGCTAACAAACCAGTTCTCGAACTCAAGATCGTCTGCGTTATGCTCAAGTATATGAAGCGCCTTGTTGTAGTCGCCGGCTGATCTATGTGCAATCCTCCTGGCTAAATTTAATTCAACTCCTTTTATATCAATTAGTTGCGTAGAGATATCTTCTTCAGACAACAAGGGAAAATAAAGCTTTTGGCAACGCGAATGAATAGTAGTAAGCAACGATTCTTCGTTTTCGGTAAGGAGAATCAACACTGTTTTTTCCGGTGGCTCTTCTACGATCTTTAGGATCTTGTTAGAGCAGGCTGTATTCATTTTTTCAGCCATCCAGATGATCATGATCTTATAACCTCCTTCGTAAGATTTAAGGGAAAGGGTTTTCATCATTTCGGAGGCCTCATCTACATTAATGGTCCCTTGTTTGTTCTCTATTCCCAGTAGTTGTAGCCACTCAAATAGTGAGCCGTACGGATTGGCTTTTACAAATTCCCGCCATTCCTCGAGGAACTGATTGGAAACAGCGTGTTTTTTTACTGTATTTGTGGTATTGACCGGAAATATAAAATGTAGATCAGGATGTGTGAGTTTTGCTACCTTATTCTCACATACTATATATTCCGGGCTTCCTTTTTCGTATCGCGCGCATAATAGTGCCCGGGCGTAAGCAATAGCCATAGGTAGCAGACCACTCCCGGTGTTCCCCACAAATAGTTGAGCGTGTGGTACACGTCCGTTCTCAATAGTTTTACTGAAGTAGTTTTTTAGATGATTATGGCCAATGACTTCCCTGAACTCCATACGCAAAACTACACTTTTTTTACTTCGGAAAGTAAGCCCCGAATGAACTATATTTGTGACCTCAATCTCACCTCATGAAAACAGTAAACGACGTTAATTTTAAAGATAAGAAAGTATTAATCCGTGTAGATTTCAATGTCCCGCTCAACGAGGCTATGGAAGTAACAGACGACACCCGTATAAAAGCCGCTAAACCTACCATTATCAATGTGCTGGAGAGTGAAGGTAGTTGTATCCTGATGTCACACCTGGGTCGTCCTAAGAACAGGGAGGATAAATATTCTCTGAAACATATTGTAGACGCCGTAAGTGATGTTTTAGGAGTGCAGGTTAAATTCGTGGAGGATTGTATTGGTGAGAAAGCAGAAGCGGCAGTTGCCGAGCTTGAATCTGGTGAGATCCTGCTATTGGAAAACCTTAGATATTACGAAGAAGAGACCAAGGGAGACCGGGAATTTGCAGAAAAACTCTCCAAATTGGGAGATTATTACGTAAACGATGCGTTTGGCACAGCCCATAGAGCCCACGCCTCAACGGCTATTATTGCAGATTTCTTTCCCAATTCGAAATGCTTCGGGCTCCTACTCGCTTCCGAAGTAGAAAACCTTAACAGGGTACTCAGATCTGGAGAAGCCCCGGTAACCGCAATTATTGGCGGTGCTAAGGTTTCCTCGAAGATCACCGTGATAGAGAATATACTTGATAAGATAGATCACCTAATCATTGGTGGCGGAATGGCGTTCACTTTTATCAAGGCTCAGGGAGGTGAGATTGGAAGCTCTTTGGTTGAAGAAGATAAGCAGGATACTGCCCTGGACATTCTTCGATTGGCAGAACAAAAGAATGTGAAGGTCCATTTACCTAGCGATGCGGTAATAGCCGATGGCTTTAGCAATGACGCCAACACCAAAATAGCTCCGGTAAATGCAATTCCCGATGGTTGGATGGGCCTGGATGCCGGACCAGACACCAACACTGCATTTGCAGACGTGATCGCAAACTCGAAGACCATTTTATGGAATGGCCCCGTAGGAGTTTTCGAAATGGAAAAGTTTTCTAAAGGGACCATTGCGTTGGGGATGGCTATTGTCGAGGCTACCGGGAATGGAGCTTTCTCCCTTGTTGGCGGAGGCGATTCGGTAGCCGCTGTTAAGAAATTTCAAATGGACGAGAAGGTGAGCTACGTATCTACGGGAGGCGGAGCCATGCTTGAAATGCTGGAAGGCCGAACCTTGCCCGGGATAGAAGCTTTATTAAAATAAAGACAGTATCCCCTTCGTTAGAGTATGGCGACTGTGTTAAAAATTTGCCCAATCGCCTCATTTATGTATTTTTAGAAAAATTTTTATGCAGCCCAATCGCACATTTTTTATGAAACCTACTTTATTTCTCCTGATGTTTTTTTGCTTCGGAAGTTACCTGTCCTATAGCCAGGAAGGGCGATCTCTGGATTCACTTCAGAAGAAAACCATACAGATAACAGACTCCATCACCATTCCGGTTAAAGTGGGCGATCTCGTAGAAAATACTGTTGTTACCAACGTGAAGGACACAGTGGTTTTTGCTCTTAGCGACATGGAATCTGCCCGACTAATCGATAGTTTATGGCTGAAGGAACTTTACAGCACCGGGCGTTTTGAAGAGATGTATGGCACCATTCTAAACGAAGATTACAGCCCGGTTGAATACGAAGAATTACCTACAGAGGTATTAAAACAACGCCTTGAGGAACTCAACGCCCGAACCCCATTCAATGTAGAATATAATCCATCCCTGGAAAGTGTTATTAGAGGGTATTTAAAGAATCGCCGCAGGACCATGGCAAAACTAATGGCCTTGAGCGACTACTATTTCCCAATGTTCGAGGAACAGCTTGACAAGCATGGCCTGCCTCTGGAAATGAAATATCTGGCCATCGTAGAATCTGCCCTGGATCCACGCGCAAAATCGAGGGTTGGTGCTACTGGATTGTGGCAGTTTATGTATAGTACCGGCAAAATGTTTGGCCTGGAGGTGAATTCGTATGTTGATGAACGATCAGACCCCATTATGGCTACCGAAGCTGCCTGTAAGTATCTGAAAAGTCTGGAAAAGAGTCTTGGCGACTGGGATCTTGCCCTGGCAGCGTATAATTCGGGCCCCGGGAATGTTTCCAAAGCACTAAGAAGGGCTGGGGGACATACCAATTACTGGAATATTAGACAACATTTACCAAGGGAAACAGCGGGTTATGTACCCGCGTTTCTGGCGACTATGTATATCTTCGAATATGCCGAAGAGCATGGTTTTAAGAGTAGCGGTCCTCAGTACCCCTATATTGCTACAGACACCATACGGGTTAAGAGCATGATAGGGCTAGACCATGTGGCAAAAGTCACAAATCTCGATCTGGATGAACTTACTTTCCTTAATCCTTCATACAAACACCAGATCATCCCGGTTGTGAAAGACGAAGATTATGTGCTGCGTTTACCGGTGGATGCGGTAGGTAAATTTGTGGCTAATGAGGAAGCTGTGTATGCCTATGCTGCTGCCGAATTTAATCAGCGTGAGAAACCACTACCCCAATTCTTCGAGCAATCCGATCGTATACGGTATCGTGTGCGAAGCGGCGACTACCTTGGTAAAATAGCAAGCAAATACGGGGTTACGGTTAACCAGATCAAGCGATGGAATGGCCTGCGAAGTACACGTCTGCGTATTGGACAACGTCTTACTATTTATCCCAGAGGCGGAGGCCCTAAAAAGTCGACTACAACCAGCACGGCAAGCACCAAGGCTAAGACAGGAGAACAAACATACACTGTAAAGCACGGCGATTCGTTATGGAGTATCTCGCAAAAATTTCCGGGAGTTACCGTAGAGAATATCAGAAAATGGAACGATATTAGCGGTAACAAATTAAAACCGGGGATGAAACTTAAGATTCAGAAAGGCTAATTTCCCCACAAACATGCTTAGATGAAAATTTTACGATTTGCCCTTATAGGGCTTATTCTTGCATTGTCTTCTTGCGAGAATTCCGCAAATCAGAATGGCTATTTGTTAAAATCACTGGGTAACATCAACACCCTTCAGGTGATTATTGAAAACGACCTATGGAATGGTGAAGTGGGAGAAGAAATACGAAACTACTTTGCTGCGCCTGTAGATGGACTTCCGCAGGATGAGCCGTTGTTTTCCATGAACCAGATGCCTCCTTCCACCTATACGGATTTCGCCCGAAAATATCGCACCTTCCTGCATGTTACCATAGGCGATTCAACAGGAGTTGCTATCAAGACAAATCCTTACGCCAAGCCGCAAACAGGGGCTTTTATCGTTGGGAAGGATGCCGAAGATATAAAGAGATTACTTGAGAAGAACTATCAACAGATCATCACTGCATTTAAGGCTTCGGAAATAAAAGAAAAACAAAGAAGAATTAAGATCTCTCTTAAGAAAACAGACTCTCTTAAGAAACATTTCGGGGTGAGTTTACGGGTGCCTTCGGCCTACCGTACAGCCCTGGCCAATGAGGATTTTATCTGGTACCGAAAGGCATTAAAATCGGGAGAGACGAACATTATAGTATACGAAGTCCCAATTGGCCTAATACGAAGTGACAGTACTAGCGTAGCAGATATTACAAAGATCAGGGATTCTATTGGAGGGGATTATATGCCTGTGGAGGAAGGCGGCCGATTTATCACAGAAGCGGCTTATGCCCCATATATATTTAAGACAAATATAGACGGTCACTTTGCCTACGAAACCAAGGGAATATGGGAAGTAAAAACCCAATTCATGGGAGGCCCGTTTATTAATTATGCAGTGCGGGATTCGGTGAACAACAGATATCTTATCATAGAAGGATTTGTATATGCACCAGCTACTGGTAAGCGGGATCTTCAGTTTGAGCTGGAAGCCATTTTAAGATCCCTGAAATTCGAATAAAAAAAGCCGATCTAATTAATTACAGACCGGCTTTTTAATATCTCGTAGAAGGAAAATTATTCCTCTAATTTCTTATCGTTAGGATCTTCTTTCGCAGCCTCTTTAAACTCCTTTATTCCGCTACCAAGTCCTCGCATTAATTCCGGGATCTTTCGTCCTCCGAAGAGCAGTAAAACAATCACAACAATAAGTACAATCTGCCATGGGCCAATTGCAAGGGGTAAAAATAGTGCAGTCATCTTTAAGAAATTTAAAAGACAAAGGTAACAAGAATTCCTTAGATACAACGTTTTCAGGGTAAGTTTAGCATACTCCCTGGACGTTTAATTATATTTGCAATCGAAGATAAACCTCATTATGGCCGACAAAAATAAACGGACAAAAAAAATTAAACGGAAACTACTGCATAAGTATCGTCTGGTTGTTTTAAATGAAGACACCTTCGAAGAGCGGTTCTCCTTCAAACTGAACCGGCTGAATGTCTTCGTTTTCAGCACTATATTCGCAGTTTTCCTAATCGCCGGCACCACTTTGCTTATCGCCTTCACGCCCTTAAGAGAATACATTCCGGGCTATTCATCTACTTCTCTAAAGCAGCGCGCTACAGATCTAACGTACAAAACAGATTCCCTTCAACAAGTGATCAATATCAACGAAAGTTACCTGGAATCGATTAGAAAGGTACTTACCGGGGATGTAAAAACTGTCGATTTCAATAAAGATTCTATTCTGGAGCTTGCCAGCAGAACTCCCGGCGGAGTAGACCTGGCACCTTCCAGGGAGGATTCCTTACTACGCGAAAAAGTAATGCAGGAGGATAAATACAATCCCCTGGCCGACCCCGGGTCTGTTAAGATCGTACTATTTCCACCGGTAAAAGGTACTGTTTCTGAAGGGTATAACCCCAAAGTAAAGCACTATGCCGTCGACATAGTCACCGCCAAAGACGCCCCCGTGAAAGCAACGGCCGATGGAACGGTGATTTTTGCCGAATGGACCGCCGAAACCGGTTATGTGATCATACTGGAACATAGCAATAATCTAATATCGGTATACAAGCACAACGCATCTCTGGCCAAAGAACAAGGGGAACTTGTTAAGGCTGGAGAAGTAATTGCAACTGCCGGAAACACAGGCGATCTAACCACCGGACCTCATCTTCACTTCGAATTGTGGAGTGAAGGATACCCGCTGAATCCGGCTAATTTTATAGATTTCGACTAGAACTTTATGTCAATAAAAGCCTTTGCTGCCAGGATCTTCGCTAACCACATTGCTAAACGCAATAAGAAATGGTCGTCGCGACCCTTTGAAACCCAGGAAAAGGTCTTCATAAACCTTATTTCGCAAGCTTCACTTACCGTCTTTGGGAAGGATCACCAGTTCGGGCAAATTAAAACCCATAAAGACTTTGTAAAACAGGTGCCTATTAGAGATTATGAAGAGCTTAGGCCCTATATAGACAGGGTTGTAGCCGGGGAAGAAGATGTTCTATGGCCGGGAAAACCAATATACCTTGCTAAGACCTCTGGAACTACATCCGGCGCCAAATACATACCCCTTACCAAAGCCTCGATGCCAGGACATATGAAAGCCGCCAGGGACGCCATTCTCGCCTATATACACGAGACCGGAAATACAGCCTTTGTGGATGGTAAAATGATCTTCCTGCAGGGGAACCCGGGCTTAAAGGAGCAGAATGGGATAAAACTGGGGCGGTTATCGGGGATTGTGGCACATTACGTACCCTCTTATCTACAGAAGAACAGATTGCCTTCCTGGGAGACCAATTGTATAGAAGACTGGGAAAAGAAGGTGGATGCTATTGTGGAAGAAACCCGAAATGAGAATATGACAGTAATTAGCGGGATCCCGTCCTGGGTTCAGATGTATTTTGAAAAGCTAATCCAGGTGTCCGGGCAAAAAGTTGGAGACCTGTTTAAAAACTTCAGTCTCTTTATCTATGGAGGCGTGAATTACGAACCCTATAGGGCTAAGTTTGAAGCACTAATAGGGCGGAAAGTGGATAGTATCGAACTATTTCCCGCCAGTGAAGGTTTTTTTGCCTACCAGGATAAACAGGAGGAAAAAGGCATGCTGCTTTTGCTGGATTCGGGGATATTTTATGAATTCATTGAGGCTGAAAAATTCTTCGATGAAAACCCTCCCAGGCTTACCCTGGAAGACGTCCAATTAGGTGTAAATTATGTAATGATCATCTCTACTAACGCCGGTCTTTGGGGATACAACCTTGGAGATACCATCCAATTTACTTCATTAGAACCCTTCAGGGTCATCGTTTCGGGAAGGATAAAGCACTTTATTTCGGCCTTCGGCGAACATGTGATCGGGAAGGAAGTGGAAGAAGCCATGCAACAGGCAATCTCGGCGCATGGGTTCAGCATTACTGAATTTACAGTTGCTCCTCAAACAGACCCGGCAGACCAAGGGCTTCCGTATCATGAGTGGCTGGTTGAATTTGAAACAGAACCTACCAACTTAGAGGCAATTGAAGCTACTTTAGACCTGCAAATGCAGGAGCAGAACAGCTATTATTTCGACCTTATAAAGGGTAAGATCCTTAGGCCGCTTACAATAAAAACATTAAAGAAAGACAGCTTTAATTTATTGATGAAAAGCGAGGGAAAACTGGGCGGTCAGAACAAAGTACCGAGGCTGTCTAACGACCGTAAAATTGCGGAGAAGTTGTACCAATTGCAACCATAAATAAGTACTATCTTTGCAGCCGAATGAACCCATCAAGAACACATAAGCGAACAAGAGCCCAGGAAAGTTCGGGAGCCATAGAACGCATGTATATTACTATGCGACACCTTTTCAACCGTGGCTTTTACAAGCCTATGGGCATCTCGGGGGAGACCTTACGCGAATCGCTGCTTATTTTAAGCCCCGAGATCTACGGATCCATTTCAGAAGAAAAAATTGAACTGGAAGGGCTTCTTTATGTGATCGATCGTCTCCCTTATGGAATCGAGGAATGCAGATTTATCAATCTAACATCGGATGAGGGCTACAAAAACTCGCATTTTAAGCCTATTATCCCGGCTAAACGCCGCCGTAACTGCTACCGGATCGACGAGGAGCAAATGAATATAGAAATTACCCGCGGCCGCTCTGAGATCTACGATATTCTTACCCACTTAACCTTCCTCTATATCGAATCTCACAAGATCATGAAACAGGTTTTGATCAATGATAACGGAGAGGTGATAAGGGATTGGAAGAAACTGGAGGAAGCGGTGCTTGTTAAGAAGGAACTAACAAAGAACGACAAGGAAATAGCTCTTACCCATACAGCGAATTTCTTAGGAAGGACCTTCGAGGAGGTTAATGCCATCTATCCGTTATTTGAGTGTGAAGGCATTAAGAACAGATTCCTAAACATCATCTATTACCTAGGAAAACGCGCCATGGAAGAGGTTCTGGAGGATAATCAGCGATTAATTACCTTCAGTCCGGTTTTAAGGGAACGCCTTGGGCATCATATTCACGGGGAACAATGGGCCCTGAAAGTAAAGAAGACCTTGAACGATAAAGGATTGTTGGCCCGCCCGCTTCACATTATCAGTGCGAATATGCACTCTGTACAGAACAGCCTGTTTGCAAAGAAAGCTCTTGCATCTGAATTTAAGAACGAAAAAGAGATAGCGATATTTGAAAAGCTTAGCAGCCCTAAAAGCATAAAACTTCAGCAAAAAGTTGCTAAATATGCCCTGGCAAACGGCATGACGTATATTGAGGATGACTCCGGCGCCAATATCAATGTCCAGATCTTCGATTCGAATTATTTTTATGAGAATTCTCAGGGACTTAACCCTGAAGAAATGCCTGTGATCATTGTTATGGACTATGCCTTTGGCGAGCAGGCGTACGAAACCATGGACGAATTGTTAAAACCCTATAATAATAACGGTATAAAGCAGTTACTGAAGGTGGTATCCATTTCCATTATGGGTAAAGCGGGAATTTTAAGCGGTAAAAAAGGAGATATAATGATCCCCACAGCACATGTTTTTGAGGGAACGGCAGATAATTACCCATTTAAAAATAAATTGAAAAAATCTCATTTTGACGATGTAGATATTACCGTTTGTGAAGGAACCATGATCACGGTAATGGGGACTTCCCTACAAAACAAGGATATTTTGAAGTTTTTCCATACCTCAACCTGGAATGTTATTGGTCTTGAAATGGAGGGAGCCCATTATCAGAAAGCAATTCAGTCTGCCTCAAAGATTAGGGGAAGTATTAGTCCGAAAGTAGCAGTGCGCTATGCATATTACGCCTCGGATAACCCATTAGAGTCTGGAAGTACTCTGGCTTCGGGTGGTTTGGGAACTGCAGGGGTAAAACCAACCTACGCCATAACGGAAAAAATGTTAAAACAGATTTTAGTTTAATCTAAAAATATATTTTGAATCACGATAACATATTGATTACAGGGGGAGCAGGCTTTATTGGCTCGAATTATGTCACCTATTTATTGGAATCCACTTCGGCAAATGTTTTTGTGCTGGACAAGCTAACTTACGCGGGTGATATGAGAAATCTGGACTCGGTTGCCGGCTTATCCAACTATCATTTCATTCAGGGAGATATTTGTGATAAGGATTTCATTGAAGAAATGTTCAATAAACACCAATTCGACCAGGTGGTACACTTTGCCGCCGAATCTCACGTGGATAATTCTATTAGCGGCCCTGCAGCCTTTATTGAAACGAACATAGTAGGCACCTTTAATTTGCTTCAGGCCTCCTATAAAACATGGATGGAGGGACCGGGCAAGGTAAAAGAGGCATTTGGCCATGCGCGTTTTCTGCATGTTTCTACCGATGAGGTATATGGCACCCTGGGAGAAACAGGGCTATTCACCGAAGAAACACCTTATGCTCCCAATAGCCCGTACAGCGCCTCCAAAGCTTCTTCAGATTTTATAGTTCGCAGCTACTATCATACCTATCAGTTACCTGTGGTTACTACCAATTGTTCGAACAATTACGGCCCTAATCAGCATAAGGAGAAATTAATTCCAACTATAATACGCAAGGCCCTGGCGGGGGATCCTATCCCCATATATGGCGATGGCACCAATGTAAGGGACTGGCTTTATGTGTTAGATCACTGTAGCGGGATAAAACTGGCGGTAGAAAACGGAGAGTTGGGTGAAACTTATAATATCGGTGGCCGTAATGAACGAACCAATCTCTATATTGCAGAGACTATTTGTAACTTATTGGACCAATTAGAACCGGCCGAAAAGCCGTATAAAGAACAGATCTCCTTCGTAACAGACAGGCCGGGGCATGATTTCAGATATGCCATCGATGCTTCAAAAATTGAAAATGAACTGGGGTGGAAGGCTGAAGAGAATTTCGAATCGGGCATCTTAAAAACCATCGAATGGTATCTAAAACACAAGGAAAGACTCTAAAAAGATGAAAGGAATAGTACTGGCCGGTGGATCCGGAACCCGATTGCATCCCATTACACTTGCTATAAGTAAGCAACTCATGCCTGTTTACGATAAGCCAATGATCTATTACCCACTCTCTACCCTCATGTATTCGGGCATCAGAGAGATATTGATAATTTCCACACCACAGGACTTGCCCTTATTTAAAAAGCTACTCGGGGATGGAGCCAAGTATGGTTGTTCGTTCCAATATGCTGTACAGGAAGAACCCAAGGGCCTGGCGGAAGCCTTTATTATTGGGAGGGATTTTATAGGCCAGGACAAAGTTGCACTTATCCTTGGTGACAATATTTTTTATGGGTCTGGTTTGAAGGAACTACTCATATCCAACAACGATCCGGATGGTGGAGTGATCTACGCCTATCATGTTCATGATCCTGAACGATATGGAGTTGTAGAATTTGATGAAAACGGGAAAGCCCTGTCTATTGAAGAAAAGCCAAAGCACCCAAAATCCAATTTTGCCGTACCGGGGATCTATTTTTACGATAATTCGGTAGTAGACATAGCTGCTGGCATAAAACCCAGCGCCCGCGGGGAACTTGAGATCACCGATGTTAATAACGAATATCTAAAAGCAGGAAAATTAAGCGTGAGTATCCTCGACAAGGGTACGGCCTGGCTGGACACAGGAACCTTCGCTTCGTTAATGCAAGCTGCTCAGTTTGTAGAGGTTATCGAAGAACGCCAGGGCCTTAAAATTGGCGCAATCGAAGAAGCTGCATACGATATGGGTTACATTACCGCAGATCAGTTAAAAAATTTAGCTAAACCATTGCTGAAAAGTGGTTACGGCAAGAACCTTTATCACGGAAAGTAGTTTTGGAAAAGATAGAAACTCCCTTAAAAGACTGTTTTATTTTGAAACCCAGGGTGTTTTCAGACGCCAGGGGATCATTCTGCGAAAGCTATAACAAGAAAACTTTTAAAAGCGCAACAGGGCTGGACATAGATTTTGTACAGGATAACCAGTCTATTTCGTCTTACGGGGTATTGCGGGGCCTTCATTTTCAAAAAGGTGATATGGCGCAGGCCAAGCTTGTACGGGCTATCCAAGGCAGGGTTCTGGATATAGTAGTAGATATACGTAAAGGGTCTGAGACCTTCGGGCAATCCTACAGTGTGGAGCTAAACGATGAGAATAATCTGCAGTTGTTTGTGCCTCGTGGATTTGCACATGGATTCATTACCCTTACAAACAAGGCCATTTTTGCCTACAAATGCGATAATTATTACGATAAAGAATCGGAAAGTGGCATTATTTACAACGACGCAACCTTATCTTTAGACTGGCATCTTCCAAAGGAAGATTTTATAATTTCGGATAAAGACCTGGAACTTCCCGGATTTGAGGAGGTAATTTCATGAAAAAAGTATTGGTAACAGGGGCGTTCGGACAACTTGCTATGTGTATTAAACAGGCAGCTCCTAACTACCCCGATCTGGATTTTACTTATGTAAACAAAACGGAACTCGATGTTACCGATCCCTCGGCTGTCCGCTCGTATTTCAATGAGAATCCGGTTGATGTTTGTATCAATACCGCCGCCTACACTAATGTTGAAAAGGCCGAAAGTGAAAAGGAACAGGCGTTTGCGGTTAATGCAATGGCGGTAAAAACCCTGGCCGAAGCCTGTGAAAGCCATAAGACGGTTTTAATTCATGTGTCCACAGATTATGTGTTCGATGGAACAAAAAGATCTCCTTATACAGAGCAGGACGCTACCAACCCGATCAATGTGTACGGGGCGTCCAAACTTGCTGGCGAAGAGGAACTGGCCGTCCATTGCAGCCGACATTTTATTATTAGAACTTCCTGGTTGTATTCGGAATATGGACATAATTTTTTTAAAACCATACTTAGACACGCAACCGAAGGAAACCCACTAACAATTACCACCGAACAGCTGGGCACACCTACCAACGCAAATGATCTGGCTAGGGCAATCCTTTTGGTGGCAGATAGTGAAAGCAAGGAATATGGCCTGTATCACTATAGCAATTCAGGAGAGGCAACCTGGTATGATTTCGCCGAAGCGATTTTACAGGAGTCGGGACAAATTGAAACCGCAAACCTTGCCAAAACCGACCATTACCGTACTTTTGCAAAAAGACCGGTTTACAGTATTTTAAACAGCACAAAATTCTGCAAGGCTTTTAAAGCGGATACCATCAATTGGAAGGAGAGCTTAAAAACCTTATTTGTAGAAAATAATAACCATAAATAAAAACGAATGGCACAGAACAATCAGGAAGAAGTAGATCTGTTTGTAGTATTAAAGAGACTTAATAAGGTCTATCAGGGATTCCTTGCCAGTGTGTACAAGGGCATCCGTTTTGTAATTAAGAACTGGATCGTCTTAACGATCCTGATCGTTGGCGGCTATTTTATTGGCGGCTGGTGGCAAAGATCCTTAACCCCTACAAAAGAGGCGGTGATGATCGTTCAGAACAACTTCGACAGCTCGAATTATGTTTACAATGCCATCGACCTGCTCAACATAAAATACAAACAAGGCCATAAGAGCTTTGTAAAGCAATACGGTTTCGATACCGAAAATCCGGATATCTCAGATATCGTAGTGGAACCTATCGTGAACATCGTGGAACTGCTCGAAAAGCAGGAGACCAACGATAGAAACCTCGAATCCTATTTAAGCAGAGTTACCTTCGAAGAAGACCCTTTATTGTCTGAGATCTACTTCCCCGAATATACCTTCCACAAGATCACTATCAGTACGGAGAAATCGGATCCGGCCATCATCGAAAAGGTGCTCAATTACCTTAACAATAACGAGATCTACAACAAGACCAAAGATGTTGTTGTTTCAGAAACACAATTGAGAATTCAGCGAAACGATGTGAGTATCGCCAATATCGACGCTATTTTCGACGAGTACTCCGGAAAGAATGCAGATGGCTCTAAAGCTAGTGAGATGAACTTCCTGATTCAGGAAAACAACAACCTGCATCAGCTACTGGACAAGAAAAAGGAACTAATAGAGGAGAACGAATATCTCAAGAAGGAACTCATTAAATACGATAGTGTGGTTTCTTTACTAAACAATCCTAATTTTTATAATTCCTCCGATTTCTTTAGTAAAAAGAGAACCCTGTTACCTATAGCCCTGGTATTGCTCTATATAGGTTTCTTCGTGATACGTAATATCTATCTCAAAGGAAAGAAATATTCGGAAGAGATATCACAAGCCTGATCGTATTGAAAATCCGGCAAAGAAGTATAAAACATTAATCTATAAATGTTCACCCGGGTCTTCGGAAATGAGGGGAATTCCCAATAAATATCTGAAGGCCTGTCATCAATGAAATTACGTGCTACCATAAGGGATCTGTTTAATAACGCGATGGTTTTTAAAAGCCTCAACGTTCTTGCATTGCGAATTGCAGGAATGCTGCTGTTTTTCGGCCTCACCCTATTCCTCACTAATAATTTTGAAGCCGGAATGGTGGGGCAGTACGATTTTAGCAGAGCTTTACTTATCTTTTTGGGAGGTGCCTGTGTGTTCGGTATGCACCAGTCTGTAATCTATTATGCGGGTTATCTTAAATCCAAGAATTCTCTCAGCTACCTGAAGAAATTATACAGCAAAATGCTGGTGATCGTATTTTCGATCGCCTTTCTTTTTTTTTTAGGGGTTTTACTGGTCTCCCCTTCGTTTATTGATGGCCTTTTCGACAAAGAAGTGTCAAAATTGGTGAGTTATTCGGTGTTTGCATTGTTCTTCTACGGGGTAACCTTGCTGAACATTGATGTATTTCGGGCGATCAATAAGATCTATATTTCCGAATTTTACAGGAACGTGATGCGCTATGCCCTGTTTTTTGCAGCCATCATTTATTTGTATTACAGTGGAAATCCGCATTTCCTGGTTGAGGTTTTTCTTTTGAATTTCACTTTTCTCGCCCTACTTTCCACCGCATATCTGTTCTACTACTTTTCGAAGATAAAAGTAGATCCCACTTCCGAAGAAATTGGGTTCAAAAAAATTTTAAAACGTTCGGGCCCCATGGCGATCAGTGCTATAACATATTTGTTAATGCAAAGTGTGGATGTTATCCTGTTAAGTAAATACAGTAGTTTTGAACGCGTGGCCTTTTATTCGGTGGCGATAAAACTCACTACCGTTCTTTCCATAGTCCTGGCATCGGTAAATACCGTTTATGCACCTTCCTTCGCCGAATGGTACAGCAAGAATGACCTGCAAAGCCTGAAACAGGGCATAAAACGAGCTACCCGACTCATTTTTATTTTCACCTTTCCGGCCATAGTGCTGGTGTTTTTATTTTCTAAGATGATTCTCGGTTTTTTCGGCCCTGGTTACATCGAAGCGCGCTGGGCCCTCATTATCCTGCTTATAGGACAAGCGGTGAACGCATTATGTGGATCGGTAGGTGTTTACATGAATATGACCGGAAAACAGGTAGTATTTCAACGGATCCTGGTTACTGCATTTACGATCAATGTGGTACTCAATCTTGTGCTAATCCCAAAATACGATCTCTTGGGAGCTGCCATTGCAACAACAATATCTACGGTGTTCTGGAACATTGTTACAACAACCTATATCTATAGAAAAGATAAAATAATAACCTTTTTAACCCTAAAATGAAACAGCTAAAGGTAGATTTCTTTGTTTTAGGCGTTGCCCGTGGGGGAACAACTTCCCTGTACAACTATATGCAGCAACATCCGGCGATCTTTCTTCCTAAAGTTAAGGAGTGTAATTTCTTTTCTGAAGTAGATTCGCTGGACAAAGAAGTGTATCTGGATCCGGACCCCGGGAAGGAATATCACATGAAGATCATAAAGGATGCGGCTATCTACAAGAATTTATTCGAAGACGCAACCCCAGATCAGATCAAGGGAGAAGTGAGTCCGTCGTATCTCTGGGACCGAAATACCGCTAAAAGGATACACGATCACAATCCTAACGCAAAGCTTTTAATAAGCCTTAGAAATCCCATTGAGCGAGCCTTTAGTCATTACCAGATGCACTATCAAACAGGCCACGAAAAGGAAGACAGCTTCGAGGCTGCCATCAAAGCACCTAAGAACGCCATCTGGGGCGGGGGGAATATGTACCTGGAAATGAGTTTGTATTACGAACAGTTGACCCCGTATTTCGAGCTTTTCGATCGCAAAAATATTATGGTATTGGTTTCGGAAGAATGGACCGCCCGAAACGGCGAAGCCCTTAACGAGATCTATGATTTTCTTGGGCTCGAACCGTTTTTTGATTATGAGACTGATGTACCGCTCAATGCGGCCAGAGAACTTAAAAATAAGGGACTACTGGCATTTTTACGATTAGACAAGGTGAAGCGTCCAATAAAATGGTTATTGCCCGAAAGCGCCAAGGATAAGCTTAAGGACAGATTGTTCTACAAAGAAGGCGAGAAACAATGTATTGATCCGGAAACGTATAGATCATTAGAAGATTATTTCAGGGAAGATGTGTATAAAACCAGCGAACTAACCGGGACAGACCTTCATCGCATCTGGGAGTTCGAAAAATCAAATGAGGTAAGCCAATGATAAGCAGGAAACACAAAACCTTATTTGTTCATATTCCCAAAGTAGCCGGGCAGAGCATCGAGACCATTTTTCTGAGAGATCTGGGTTTAGACTGGCACAGCAGGGGCGAATTGTTGCTTCGGAAGAAAAAAAAGGAGGAACCGGGCCCCGAACGCCTGGCTCACCTGAAAGCGAAAGAATATCTTGATTTTAATTATATAGACAAGCCAACTTTCGATAGTTATTTCAAGTTTGGCTTTGTTAGAAATCCCTATTCAAGGATGTTGTCCGTGTATAATTACCTGGGCTATGGAAAGATCATCTCTTTCAACGCATTTATGGAAAAAGTGGTGAAACAGCAATTAGCACTAGACAACTTTTTCTATAGCGCGCAGTACGATTATCTGTACGATGAAAAGGGTGAGTTGATGGTGGATTATGTGGGTAAACTTGAAAGTCTGGCCGAGGATATGAAGCTGGTATTGCAAAAAACCAGCCTGGAGGGACATGAGATCCCTCACGTAAATAAATCGGAAAAAGGGCGTAAAAGAGGATTGGCAGCTTTAATAAAGAATCCCCGTCTCTGGCCATGCTTCAAACCGGGTCTGTTGTTTTCTTCAGAAAAGAAAAAATCACTAAACGAAGCAGAAAAGCAAAAGGTTTACCAGCTTTTTGCCAAAGATTTTGAGCATTTTGGTTATGAACGATAAGAAAAACATATTCTTTATCAGCATATCCTGCGATATGTACGGATCTTCTAAGGTCCTGTTATCGCTGGTGCTTCAAATAAAAGAAAATAGCAGGGAATACAACCCAATTGTATGCCTTCCACCCGAGCAGGGTCCCTTGAGAGAAAAACTTGCGGAAGCCGGCATCGAAATTATTGAAATGCCGGTGGTGAAGCTCACCCGTTCCATGCTGAAGTCGTTAAACTTCATCAAACTAATAAAGGAATACCTAAAGGCGAAGCGCATTTTTAAAGCACATATCAAAGGACGAAGTGTGGACATAATTCAATCCAATACCCTGGCAACACTTTTCGGAGCCTGGTATTGTAGGTTTAGGAAGCCGAAACATATAATGCATGTGCACGAGATCATGGACCGGCCGAAGATTGCCACCTGGTTCTTTAAATTGATCCTGAAATATTTTTGTGATAAGGTGGTTTATAATTCGGAAGCAACGGCAGCCTTTTACAACCGGGTCTCACCTGCTTTGAAAAGGAAATCGCGAACCATCGTGAACGGCGTAGACCAAACCGAAGTCCGTATTTCAGAAGAAAAAAAGAAACAAATACGAGCCCGCTTATTTGGTGCCGGCGAAAATGAAATTGTGATAGGCCTCGTGGGAAGGATCAACAGACTGAAAGGGCACGAGCTAAGTCTGAAGGCATTTAGACAGCTAATACCCGCATACCCGAACCTTAAACTTTGTTTTATTGGTTCTCCTCCGCCGGGACAAGAACACTTTTTAAGTAACTTGGAGGCAAAGATCCAACAAGATGATCTGGAGAAACAGGTGCGCATCATTGGTTTTCAGGAGGAAGTATTCTCCATTATGGAATCTCTGGACCTGGCGGTAGTGCCTTCCACAGAGCCGGAATCGTTCGGACTCGTAGTGGTTGAGGCCATGATGGCGGGAAAGGCGGTGATCGGGTCTGATATTGGCGGAATTTCCACCATTATCAAAGATGGGGAGAACGGTTTATTATTCGAGCCGAATAACGAACAGGAATATGTTGCCGCGATCAGGAAATTACTGGACAACAAGGAGTTGAAGATCCGTCTGGAGGAATATGCCCGAGTCTATTCCCGGGAAACCTATTCCTCTAAGGCCATGTATACTAAGTTTAAACAATTGTACGAGACACTATCATAAATGGGACAATGGTTTTATAAAATATGTTTGATTTTGCTTATCTGGTCATTGCAGAAGGCGAATATCGAATTGTCCTTTGCCGTTGCGGCTTTCGTTACCCTGGTGTCCTTTCGGGCGAAATTATCGAGCCAGGTCTTGCTACTAATTATTTTCCTTTTTTTCCTGGTGATAATTGGGTGTATCACGGTTTTTAACCCGGAGAACGACTATTATTTCTTCTTTAAAGACCTCATCTATTTTATACGTCCTATCCTGGTGATCCTTGCGGGCTATTTTATAGCCATGAGGTTTCACAATAAGATGAGCTTTCTCAATATCATTGTACTTATGGGCTTTTATTTTGCCTTAATGCACTTATTGAGCTTTGTATGGTACTTTAATATTATTCCCAGCCATACCAGTGGGATCCGAAACATCTTCGGGCGTTATAACCATGTTGAAACTGTTGCCTTATTACTCATTTTGTGTGTAAAAGGGTTGCCGGTGAAGCGTTCGCGATATAAGTTTTTTTATCAGGCCTTTGTAGCCTGCCTTGTATTGTCTGTACTGCTTTATTTTTCCAGAACCATGATAATGGTGATCTTACTTGGAAGCCTGGCGTATTTTGGATATTTAAAACTTAACAGAAAGGGAACCATTGCCCTGGGGATCATAGGGCTCCTGGTAGGCGCTTTCATCTTGTTTTTACAGGCCTATCAACCTTCTTTGGAAAACCCCGGTGTGGTAGATACTTTTTTGCTGAAGATAAAAAACTCGGTTAATGAGAGCTTTAGTCTTGAGAATGTTGATGTTAATGATCTCGACCGAAGAAAATTATGGAAGCATTGGCGCGCTTACGAGGCCTTCAAGGTTTACGGAGAGATCGATAAGGAAAAGCAGTGGTTAACAGGGCAGGGATTTGGTTCTACGGTAGATATTGGTTTCGAAGCCAGGCTGGATGGAGAATTGACCCAGCATTTATCGTTAACACATAACGGCTTTGCCTACCTCTACCTTAAAACCGGGATATTAGGATTGATCATTTACGTTCTGGTGGTGCTTTATTTATATTCATTTTCATATTCTCCCAAGAAAGGGACAATATCCGATGTGGGGAACAAGCTCCTGGTAGCCACCACATTTTATATATTAATCACAAGTTTTGTAGTAACCGGGATATTTAAACCGTATGATATGGCTACACTGCTTATTGGAGGTGCATTTGCATTAAAACAATTTAAACCAAGTGAAGATAGCGATACTGGGAACCAGAGGGATACCCAATAATTATGGTGGATTTGAGCAGTTTGCCGAGTTTTTTTCAGTTTTTCTGAAGGAAAAGGGGCATGATGTATGGGTTTATTCGTCCGGTGCGCACGAATATCAGGAACCCACTTATAAGGGGGTTCAACTTATTCATTGCAAGGACCCCGAACACAAGATCGGCACTATAGGACAGTTTGTGTACGATTTCAATTGCATCCATGATGCCAGGAAGCGAAATTTCGATATCATTCTTCAGCTTGGATATACCAGCAGCTCCATTTGGAGAAGATACCTTCCTAAGAAATCTATGATAGTGACAAACATGGATGGGCTGGAATGGAAACGGACCAAATTCTCAAAAAAAGTACGAAGCTTCCTAAAATATGCCGAATCCCTGGCCATAAAAGGCAGCGACCACCTAATTGCAGACTCCATCGGGATACAGGAATATCTTAAAAAGGCCTATGGAGTGGAATCCAAATACATTCCCTACGGATCGACCGTCTTCAAAGATCCCACCCTAACTGTGCTAAACGAGTACAACCTGGAGCCACGGCAATATAATATGCTTATTGCAAGGATGGAACCCGAAAACAGCATTGAAATTATTTTGGACGGGGTTGTAAAGAGTGGAAACAAATTACCATTTCTTGTGGTAGGCAAACACGACACGAACAAATTTGGGCATTATTTAAAGGAAAAGTTCAAAGACTACCCATCGATCCGTTTTGTGGGCGGCATATACAACCAGAACCACCTGAACAATCTGCGTTATCATTCGAACTTATATTTTCACGGTCATACGGTTGGAGGGACCAACCCATCCCTGCTGGAGGCCATGGGTAGTAATTCCTTGATCGTGGCGCACAATAATAAGTTCAACGCCGCTATCCTGGAAGAGGATGCGTTTTATTTCAGAGATGCAGATGAGGTAGCAAGGACCTTGGAAAATGTCGATAACAAACAAGACTACACACATTACCTGGAAAATAATACCCAAAAGATAAAAGAAAAATACACCTGGGAATTGATCAATCAAACCTATCTGGACTATTTCGAAGAGACGTATGCAGCTTTTAAATAAAATAGTCGTTTCCGAAAGGACGTATGTGGTGCTTCTTGCGGCACTGCTTATATCATTGCCGCTTTCGTATGGTTTCGGTACAGGGATACTTATCACACTGCTTGCAGCTTCCCTCGTTTCGGCTCGTTTTCATAAGATACATTTTAGAAGAGGTTACCTGGCACCTATGCTGTTATATGGCTTAATGATAGTATCTCTTTTCTGGACGAGTAGCACACATAATTCGCTGCGTGGTCTTGAACGCCAACTGGCCATGATCATCATTCCAATGGCGTTTATTCTCATGCCCGAAATTTCCATGAGATCACGAAACAGTATTTTGTATGCCTTTTCCATTGGCTTGTCGATATTTGCACTATTCTTTTTTGCGTTGGCAGGGGTGGATTATCTGGAGGCTGGCAATGTGAACAGGTTCTTCTACCATGCCCTGGTTTCGCCACTCGAGCTAAATGCGATCTACATATCTGTGTTGGTTTCACTTAGCGGCTTGTTTCTGTTATTTGTGCAACGGAAAACTGCGATAGTTATATGTCTTCTGATCGTTCACGCGATCTTTCTGGTGTTACTTGCGTCAAAGATCATAATTGTTATCACAGCTTTGGTTGCGGCCATTGGCATTATAAGTAGATTCCGAAGGTCACGCATCATGATCCTGCTTCCTGTACTCTTGCTGGGCTTGCTCCTTTTAATGGTAACCTCCAATCCGGTAAAAGAAAGATTCGAAAGAGAAGTAACGGCCTCGAATATAAAGGAGGTGTTGCAATGCGAGCGATTTAATAAAGTCTACGACTGGACCGGCACTACCATCCGTTTGTTTCAGGCCCGAATATTTGTGGAGATGTTCGAGGAGGACAAAGTTTACTTCACGGGCTATGGAATTAACAACTCCAAGGATAAGATCATCGAAAAACAGAAACATTACAATTTGTGGCAAGGGTATTACGAATATAATTTTCACAACCAATATATCCAGGCATTCGCCGAGTTAGGCGTCTTCGGATTTGTTTTTCTGTTGCTCCTGTTAGGGGTTGTTCTTTGGTATTATTTGAAAACCCGCGATATCATGTTCCTGTCTTTATTCCTGGTCATGATGGTGGTATTTTTAACAGAATCGTATATCTGGAGACAAAGAGGATTATATCATTTTCTTGTGTTATTTTGTCTATTGATTAAAACCGCACCACTTCTACAAAAAGAAAACAAGAAATAAACAAAATAGAGATCAATTTTAACTTAACTTCCTTAAAGATTAAGTAAGACGTCAGTATTACAAAACAGGCCCAATATTAACCGATCATGCGTTGTCCCTTTAACGTATAACTGTCTGCTTCATTTTACAATTATAGTCTGGATATACAAAAGCAACCTATTTGGCACTAGCGCGTCATTTATATTAAAATAGATACCTTTATGGGCAATTAATGCGTGGCTACAGCGCCCACATTGATACAACAAAGCGTTAAGAGTCATGCATACCCGAAACAGCCGAAATGAAAGTCTTACTTAGAGCGATTTACCCGTATATCTATCTGTGCTTGTTTTTAACGATTCCCTTCGATAATTACGTGCGGGTTTTCCCAAATATCTTAATGGCTGCACTGGTGCTTATCTTCCCCTTCGTTGTAGATAGAAGTGATTGGAAAAAGATGCATCGCGGGCCTGTGGTAGCGTTTTTAGTATTTATCTTATACATAGGGCTGAACGCCTTTTTCCAGGGCAGATTCGAAGAAGATTTTGTCATCTTTAAGAAGATCGCTCTTGCGTTCGGGCTCGCGATCCTGTATTTGCCCGTTCAGGATAGGCGAAAGATTAGTATGGCTATCATATTTTCATCCCTGGCAGCTATAGTGTTCTCCATTGTAAAGATCATTATCATAATTAATGTTTCTGAAGTAATTGCACTGGGTTATTCCCGCGAGGTGATCGAAGCCCTGCTTATCGACCGTCTGTATCTGGGCTTGTTAAGCGTATTGAGTATTTTAATTTCATACCAGTCCATTAGCCGAAAATATCACCCCAACAATCAGTATCATTTAATAAATATTATCATTAATGTGCTGTTTACCTTCCTGATGGTTTCCAAGGTCGCGATCATTGTACTGGCCATCCTGTTCCTGCTAAGGCTGTTGTATAGCAGTAAGATCATTGTAAGGATCTCGGCAGCGGTGATCGCCGTTTTTTGTGTGGTTATCCTTTTTACGGCAATTCGAAACCTTGAGCGGACCGAGTCTCCATTAGCCGGGAGATCTAATGCAGAGCAAACTTTTCTCATGAATACACTTACATGGGAATTGCGTACAACGGTTTGGAGGTGTGGCGTATCGGTATCTAAAAAGGAAGGCATTATTGTAGAAGGACTTGGATTTGAAGGAACACGTGATTCCTTATTAGAATGCTATGCTAATAAGATAGAGGATGACTGGAAAAGAAACAGGTTCGTTTCCATGGGCTATAATTCACATAACCAGTTTATAGATCTATACCTTATGTACGGGATCGTTGCCCTGGTGCTCTTCGTAGTATTTCTCCTTGTTACGTTAGTTCGAAACAGAAAGCACTATTTCACCATCGCCTTACTTGTCACCTTGATCTCGTACGCGCTTGTTGAAAACGTCTTTCACCGGCAAATTGGAGCGTATTATGTTGGCTTTATCCTCATCGTATTGTTATCCAGGAATTTTCAAGGACAAATGAATGAACTAAAAGAAGATTAAAATGCAGGCAAATTGTATTTTTGCCGCGAGTTAAATAAAATTGATCGAGAAATCGAATTATAATATATGAAAATAGCAGTTATAGGAACAGGTTATGTGGGGTTGGTAACCGGGACTTGCCTGGCCGAGACCGGGAATGATGTGATCTGTGTAGATATTGATGCGGAAAAGGTTGAAAAAATGAAACAAGGCGTTGTTCCTATTTACGAACCACACCTCGATGTGCTTTTTGAAAGGAATATAAAAGCCGGCAGACTCGAATTCACCACCTCTCTTGATGAGGGCCTCGCTCATGGCGATATCATCTTTCTCGCCCTTCCCACTCCTGAAGATGAAGACGGCTCGGCAGATTTATCCTACGTGCTGAAAGTTTCGGAGGATATTGGAAAGAAGATAGACAGCTATAAAGTGATTGTGGACAAGAGTACAGTGCCTGTAGGTACTGCTGAAAAAGTAAGGGCTGTGATCGCTCAAAATGCTACCACCGATTTCGACGTGGTTTCCAACCCCGAATTCCTTAGGGAAGGATATGCTGTAGATGATTTCCTGAAACCAGAACGTATCGTTATTGGATCCAGCAGTGAACGAGCTACCCGGTTAATGCAAAAATTGTACAGCCCCTTCGTTCGTTCCGGCAACCCCATTATCACTATGGATGAAAAGTCGGCAGAGCTCACTAAATATGCAGCCAATTCGTTTCTTGCCACCAAGATCACCTTTATGAACGAGATCGCAAATTATTGTGAAAAAGTAGGTGCGGATGTAGACAAGGTTAGGGTAGGTATGGGTACCGATTCTCGAATAGGGAAACGATTTTTATTTCCCGGTATTGGTTATGGGGGTAGTTGCTTTCCAAAAGATGTAAAAGCACTATTGCATGCCGGGTCACTGGTAGACTACGATTTTAAGATACTGGATTCGGTAGTCGAGATTAATCAAATTCAGAAACAAATTCTTATTCCCAAGATAACCGCCCACTTTGGTACAGATCTAAGTGGAAAGAAAATCGCTATCTGGGGACTGGCCTTTAAGCCGGAAACAGATGATATACGAGAGGCTCCGGCCATCGATATAATGAATAGTCTATTGGACCTTGGGGCCGAGCTTACCGTATTCGATCCGGAGGCCATGCCTAATATCCGAAAGCAATTTGGCGACAAACTTAATTATGCCAACGGCATGTACGATACCCTGGAAGGCGCAGATGCTTTAGTGATCTGTACAGAATGGAGCATTTTCCGGTCCCCTAGTTTCTCCAGGGTTAAGGAGTTGATGAAAACCCATGTGATTTTCGACGGGCGCAACATCTATCAGGTGGAGGACATGACGAAAGAAGGATTTAAATACGTTTCTATAGGTAGAAACCAAGCAAATTAGCTATATGGATAAGCGCAAGAAAAGAGTATTAATTACAGGAGCTGCCGGGTTTTTAGGGTCGCATTTATGCGATCGGTTTATCGAAGAAGGATACTTGGTAGTGGGAATGGATAATCTTATTACAGGCGATCTGAAGAACATTGAACATCTTTTCAAAAAGGCCGAGTTCGAATTCTACCATCACGATGTAACTAAATTTGTTCATGTTCCGGGTCCGGTAGATTATATCATGCACTTTGCATCTCCTGCCAGCCCGATCGATTATCTAAAAATTCCCATTCAAACCCTGAAAGTTGGCTCCCTGGGAACCCACAATTTATTAGGGCTTGCTAAACAGAAGAACGCAAGGATCCTCATCGCTTCCACATCCGAGATCTACGGCGATCCTCTGGTACATCCTCAGAGTGAAGAGTACTATGGAAATGTAAACACCATCGGTCCCAGGGGCGTTTACGATGAAGCAAAACGATTCCAGGAATCTATCACCATGGCATATCATAGATTTCATGGGCTTGAAACACGCATCGCGCGAATATTTAACACTTACGGTCCGCGGATGCGACTTAACGATGGCCGAGTGATCCCGGCATTCATTGGGCAGGCATTAAGAGGAGAAGACCTCACAGTTTTTGGAGACGGAAAGCAAACCCGCTCCTTCTGTTATGTTAGCGACCAGGTGGATGGATTGTATAAGTTGCTTCTTAGCGATTACAGCTTGCCGGTTAATATTGGTAATCCGGACGAGATCACTATTCTGGATTTTGCCGAAGAGATCATCAGGTTGACCGGAACAAAGCAAAAGATAGTATTTAAAGATCTTCCTAAAGATGACCCCTTACAGCGTCAACCCGATATTAGCAGGGCCAAAGAGGTATTGGGTTGGGAACCTCGTGTTTCCAGGCAGGAAGGAATGGAAAAGACCTTCGCTTACTTTAAAGGCTTATCGGCCGAAGCGCTTTTTGATAGTGAGCATAAAGATTTTTCAAAGCATAACAGGCGGTAAAAATGATTTATAGAACTGGAAGGTATTCGGGCTATTTGAGACCCATTTCATATATCATTGATTTGGGGATCATCCATATCCTGGCATATCAGTTCTTTAGCTCCAGTTTTCATTTTATCAATTATACCATATTTATTAGCCTGGCGTGGATCGTACTCTCGCTAAGGTCGCATTTTTACGAGATCTACAGGTTTACACGCCTTTCTACCATCCTTTCACTGGTTGCCAAACAAGGTGTTCTTTTTACTCTTTTGGTATTTGCCTTTTTTGGTTTTTATCGCGAATTGCAGGTAGAACCGTTGTCGATCTTCCGCTATGTGTTGCTGGCTATTCTCTATATCACAATTGTGAAAGTGGGGATCTATTACCTTCTGAAGAAATACCGGGTAATTTTAAGAGGAAACCTTAGGCGAGTGGTGATCCTGGGACTTAATCAAAAAACAGATCAACTTCGGAAATTCTTTGATGACAACCCGGAGTACGGCTATAAACTGCTTAATATCTTCGACCTGAGCGGTCCCAACAAAGTTACTATAGAAGACTGCCTGGAATATATTCAGAATAATAAGATAGACGAGATCTATTCGTCGGTGGGGGAACTTAGCAATGAAGAACTTACCAAACTTACAGATTACGCAGATAACAACCTGAAGATCCTTAAATTCCTGCCGGATAATAAGGATATATACAGCAAAAGACTGGATTTTACTTACTATGGATACCTTCCCATTTTATCCATGAGGAAGATCCCTATCGAGGAGCCGTTCAACAAATTTGTGAAACGAGGTTTCGATATACTCCTCTCTCTTATTATCATAGTGGGCGTTCTCTCATGGCTTACCCCGCTCTTAGGACTAATCATCAAACTGGAGTCCAAAGGCCCGATCTTTTTCAAGCAAAAGAGAAACGGACTCGATTACCAGGAATTCTATTGTTATAAGTTCAGGTCTATGCGGCCAAACCCCATGGCGCATATTCATCAGGTACAGAAAAACGATCCACGAGTAACCAGGATAGGGCGTATTATAAGGAAAACGAGTATAGACGAACTCCCACAGTTTATCAACGTCCTTAAAGGCGAAATGAGTGTTGTGGGACCAAGGCCTCACATGGTTAGCCATACCCACATGTATGCCGAACGCATAGATAAGTTCATGGTACGTCATTTTGTAAAACCGGGTATTACAGGACTGGCACAGGTAAGTGGTTATCGTGGGGAAGTTGAAGATGAGAACCATATTATTAACCGGGTGAAATACGATATATTCTACCTGGAGAACTGGTCGTTGTTTCTCGACCTTAAGATCGTCTTCCAAACTGTATACAATGCCATCAAAGGAGACAAAAAAGCATACTAAAGAGGAGGAATCACCCCTCATCTCCATTATAACGCCTCTTTATAATGCAGAATCTTTTGTTTCAGAAACTATAAAAAGCATCCTAGATCAATCCTACCGGAACTGGGAACAGATTATAGTGGACGATGCCTCAACAGATAATTCCCTTCAAATTGCACTTTCCTTTGCTGAAAAAGACGAACGGATTAAAGTTGAGAAATTATCTCAAAATCGCGGTGCGGCCTACTGTCGCAACCTGGCGACCGAGCTTGCCGCCGGAGACTATATCGCCTTTCTCGATTCGGACGACCTGTGGCACCCCGATAAGTTAAAGAACCAGTTGGAGTTCATGCAGAACAACCAATGCGATGTTTCTTTTAGTAACTATTTGCATATAAATGAAAATGGAGAATTGTTGGGTAAGCGGATTAAGGCACTGAAGAAATTGAGTTATAAAAAACAACACCGAAATAATTACATCGGTAATTTAACAGGGATGTATCGAGCGCAAACCATAGGAAAGATCGCTTCGCCAAACATTAGGAAACGGCAGGATTGGGCGGTCTGGCTTGAGGCCATCAAACGCAGCCCGAAACCCGCTATGGGACTTCAGGAAGATCTCGCATTTTACAGGGTTCGGAAGGATTCTATCAGCTCTAATAAATCCAGGCTTGTAAAGTATAATTACAGCTTTTACCGTGATTACCTGGGGTATTCCGGCATTAAGGCCTTTAGGTGCCTGATCGTCTTTTTTTTCGAGTACTTTTTTATTCGCCCCCGGCAAATTGAGAAACTATAAAAGAGAAGTAAATTGCTTCAGCTTTCCGCGCTTACTTCGGTCCAGTACCTCACGCCTTTCGAAAGTGAGCCGAAGATCATTTTCCAGATAAGTATACAAAGCGTTCTTTATGGTATTTTCTTCTGAAGTAGTGAGCTCCTTTTCAGAAACATAAATTATTTTAAAACTATCCAAAGAGTTCTGTTCTATAACGAACTCCCTAACATTTCCATCATCTTCGATCACACTTTTGGTAACATAGTAAAATGTAAGCCCCGGAACCGTTTTACCTCCCGGAAGCCGGGCTATATCATTTGTTCTCCCAATAAGCTTGGCTAAAACAGGTTTCTTCATAGTGCTCTTGGGATCGATCACGCCAGTATCGCCAATATCGTAGCGTATCATGGGATGTGCCTTGTTGTAAAGAGAAGTGATCACTACCCTGCCAGGAGTGCCGTGAGGAACCGGGTTGTCGTAATCATCCACGATCTCAACATAGAGCGTCTCGCTGTTCAGAACAAATTCATCGGCCTTATTGGTGAAAGCGATAAGATCTAGTTCACTCGCCCCGTATTCGTTGATAACCGGCACCCCAAAGGTCTTTTCCATTAGTTTTTTATCGTCTTCGAACAACATTTCACTAGTCACTACGCAGTAGCGCAAACTAGGGCAGATCTTTGAAAGGATAATATTTTTGGAGTTCAGATATTTAGCAAACAATACAATAGAACTGGTATACCCGTTTATGTGGTCGAATTGTTTTTTTCTGAAATGCTCCAGGAACTCCTCCATTTTATCATTAGAGAGGTCGAAGATGGGGAAACGATAACGCCTTCCCAGCCAATCTTTGAATCGTTCTTTCTTGTAACCAATACTATCCAGGGGAATCCCGTAGAATCTTGCCTGATAGGATCTGTGAAAGCTCAGGCCGTACCATCCAAACCTATCGATGATCTCGGCCCAGGTAAGGGCGTGGCAAAATTTGTCCTTCGCAAAGATAAAAGGATGGCCGCTGGAGCCTGAAGTTTTATTCACATATACCTTTTTCTTGGGAAACCCTTTAGAAAGACGTTCAATTAAGGGACTCTGCAGATCGCTTTTTTGCATCACAGGCACATCGGCCCATCGAGCGGTATTCCTACTACCTACAAAATCCTTATAGAACGGATTGGTATCAAGGTGATGCGCAACGATCTCTGCTCTCGCTTTTTCTACATATTCCTCGTATTCGCTTTCGGGAATACGTTGGATCTTTTCCAAAAACTGTTTGGCCTCGGTAATTGGGAAGCCATTTAATTTTAAGGAAAGTTCGAATAAATTCAACGAGAAATAATTAGGGCTTCAATTTACAAACAATTATTTTTGAAGGCTAATTAAAACAGCATAGCATGAACATTCTAGTCTTGGGTTCGGGAGGCCGCGAACACACTTTTGCCTATCAGATCGCAAAGAGCAAAAACTGCTCGAAGTTATACGTCGCACCGGGAAATGCGGGAACGGCTGCCATTGCAACCAATCTTCCCATTTCGGTGAACGATTTCGATGCGATAAAAGAGGCTGTGCTTAGTCATGCCATTGATATGGTAGTGGTTGGCCCGGAAGACCCATTGGTGAACGGGATCACTAATTTCTTTGCCGAAGACGATGCTCTCAAGAATATAATGATCATTGGGCCCTCAAAGAGAGGTGCCTTACTGGAAGGAAGTAAAGAACGCGCTAAAGAATTTATGATGCATCATAATATTCCAACCGCAGCTTATGCGAGTTTTACCAGCGAGAGTCTGGACGCCGGCAAAAAGTTCCTGGAAACCTTAAGCGCTCCTTATGTCCTCAAGGCAGATGGACTGGCGGCTGGCAAAGGGGTTTTAATACTAGACTCACTGGAAGAGGCAAAAACCGAACTTGAGAATATGCTCGCACACCAAAAATTTGGTGAGGCCAGCGCGAAAGTTGTGATAGAAGAATTTCTTGATGGTATCGAGCTTAGTGTGTTTGTACTTACAGATGGGAAAAACTATAAGATATTGCCCACCGCCAAAGATTACAAGCGTATAGGGGAAGGAGATACAGGACTAAACACCGGAGGAATGGGCGCAGTTTCCCCTGTGCCGTTCGCGGATGCGGAATTAATGAAAAAGATAGAAGACCGGATCGTGATCCCCACAGTGAACGGAATAAGAGAAGAGCAAATAGACTACAAGGGTTTTATTTTTATCGGGCTGATAAAAGTTAATAACGAACCTTATGTGATCGAGTATAATGTACGAATGGGAGACCCCGAAACTGAGGTTGTCTTACCCAGGATAAAAACAGATCTGGTAGCGCTGCTAAAAGCGACCAGCCTTCAGCAATTGGATGGCGTTCAACTGGAGATCGACCCGAGGTCGGCAACTACCATTATGGTGGTATCGGGCGGATATCCGGAAGGCTATGAGAAAGGAAAAGAAATTACAGGAATAGAAAACATAAAAGATTCTATCGTTTTTCATGCGGGAACAGCAATAAAGGACGGTAAGATAGTGACTAATGGCGGCCGGGTTATCGCGGTTACGTCCCTGGATGATGACTTCAGAAAAGCCATAAAAAAATCCTATCAAAACATAGAAAAACTATCTTTTAACAGGATGTATTATAGAACCGATATCGGTTTCGATCTATCCTAGGAAAGAATGTGAAGTTGAGCTACGGTCTTCTTCGCCACTCGCGTTAAAATCGGCCAGTTTTCGCATCCAGTAAAGAAATGCAACAAAACCGATGGCCAGAAACATCCAGCTAATCATATTGGCACCCCACCAGCTATCCAGTTCCATGGCACGCAGCATATCATATGGTGCAAACAAATAATCTACAAATAGTGTTTCTATACCGTAAAAAAAGTCCTTCATAACTGTATCTTTATACTGCAAAAATATAAATTACCCACAATGCTTACAAGCTTTTTCAGTAAATCTAATCCGGTTAATTTTCTTTTATTGGGTACGGCACTGGGAATAGCGTATGTAATCTCATTGTTTGGAAAGGACTATTCGGAATTTGATTTGTGGAATTTCCTGGAGATAGTGGCTGTTGCAGGCTTATTGGTGTTTACTATTTTACTTCTCAATTTTATCGTTAGTAAGAACAACCTTACCCGAAAGAATACTTTTGCAGCCTTTATCTTCACCGCCTATACTTTGATGATCCCGGCTATTTTCGATCACACAAATATTATTATTGCCGTTGTATGTTGTCTATTTGCCCTAAGGAGGATCTTTAGTCTGCCCTCCGAAAAGAACGTGGAGAAGAAAATACTTGATGCCTCCTTGTGGCTGGTACTGGCATCATTTTTTCACTTTTATTGCCTCATATTCTTTGTAGTGGTCTATTACGCGGCATTAAGACGTCCCAGAACCAGTTTCAGATACTTATTAATACCCCTTCTTGCTATTCTAGCAGTGATTAGTATAACAACCTCGTATTTTTACCTTACCGAGAATTCTTTTGCGTGGTTTGAGCGTCATATTTCCACTGTGAGTTTCGATTTCGGGGCATATAATTCGTTCGCCTTACTTATACCTGCCTCTTTATTCCTTAGTTCGGTACTTTGGATATGTTTTTACAGATTGGTGAAGGTGGGTAGCATGATGCGGAAAGAACGACCAAACTTCCTGGTGCTTCTGGTGATCATTCTATCGGCCTTGGCCGTTTCCCTGGGATCTGCCGTGAAGGACGGTAGCGAAATGTATTTTCTTATCCCACCTTTGGCAATTGCTACCGCCGATTATATTGAGAATCGAGAGGAATTGTACATAAAAGAACTTTATATCTGGCTGGTAATGTTGCTTCCGGTGGCTCTGCTTCTCATTTAAAATGTCTAACCCACTTGTAGGAAGAATACAAATGAAATATAATACCTTTGCAGCCAGCAATCTCTATTTTCATTGAGATGCCATAAAATTAAAACTTATGTTTAGCGAAAAAGCGAACCGGATATTCCAGGAAGTCATAGAAACCTACCACCGTATCGACAAGGTGGACCAGCCTTTTACAAATCCGTATGATGGAGAATCTCAATTGATAGAACATTTGTTATATCGTAAATGCTGGATAGACACGGTTCAATGGCATTATGAGGATATTATCAGGGATCCCAATATAGACCCGGTTGCCGCACTTAGCCTTAAAAGAAAAATTGATGCTTCAAACCAGGACCGTACCGATACGGTAGAGTACATCGACAGTTATTTTCTTGAAAAGTATAAAAATGTGGAAGTGGCCGATAATGCCACCATTAATACAGAAAGTCCCGCCTGGGGAATAGACCGCTTATCTATTCTTGCTCTAAAGATCTATCATATGAATGAAGAGGCGAACAGGACCGACGCCAGCCCTGAATATCTTAACACCTGTAAGGCTAAATTAAACGTACTACTGGAACAGCGTGTTGACCTCAGCTCGGCGATAGACCAATTACTTAACGATATAGCTGAAGGAAGTAAATACATGAAAGTCTACAAACAGATGAAAATGTATAACGACGACGAAATGAACCCGGTTCTTCGTAACCAGAAATAATTCGCGAAGATAGGACGTCTCAATACGACCCCATCTAAAAGACACTCTTAATCCACCACCAATGGCATTGCCCAATCACATACTTGTAATAAGACTGTCGGCCCTTGGGGATGTAGCCATGACGGTGCCTGTGTTAAGAGTAGTTAGGAAAAGATACCCCGGAATAAAAATAACTGTAGTTTCACGCAATCAGTTCTCCGCGCTGTTCGAAGACATCGAAGGCATTGAGTTTATGGAGGCTGATGTTTATGGAAGACATAAGGGGTTCGGGCTTTTTAAATTAGCTTCGGAAGCGAATAGGCTGGGTATCGACGCAGTTGCCGACCTCCATAACGTAATTCGATCCAAAGTGGTGCGGTTCCTGCTATGGATAAAGGGTGTTAGAACTCGTTCAATAGATAAAGGCAGAGCCGAAAAGAAAAAACTCACCGTTGGCCTAAACAGAGACAGAGCGGTGTTAAAATCTACTCACGAGCGATATGCTGATGTTTTCAGGGAGTTGGGACTAGATATTAACCTGACAGACCATAGATTCCCTCCAAAAAAGGATATTTCACCCAGAATTCAGCATTTTTTCGGTAAGGAACCTAAAAAAGCAATTGGTATTGCACCTTTCGCTGCCTACGCAAGTAAGATGTATCCTATAGACCTGATGAAGGAGGTGATCGCATCACTAGACCAGACGAATCGATTTAAGATATTCTTATTGGGGGCCGGAGCGGCAGAAGTTTCGGTACTTAAAGAAATAGAGAACAATTATGATAACGTTACCAATGTAGCCGATCAACTCACTTTCGAAGAAGAACTTTCCCTTATCTCCAACCTGGACCTTATGGTCTCCATGGATAGCAGTAACGGACATTTGGCCGCGATGTTCGGGGTGCCGGTGATAACCCTTTGGGGTGTTACGCACCCCTGCCTTGGTTTCACACCCTTTGGGCAGCCACAAGAAAACCAACTACTTTCCGATCTGGAAAAGTATCCACTTATCCCTACCTCGGTCTATGGGAATTCCTTCCCGGCAGGTTATGAGAATGTAATGACCAGTATTAGGCCGGCCCGTATTGTGGAAAAAATAAAAGAGATAGTTTAATTATACATCATCGTAGTCGATCCCGAGCGTAGGGGTACTAGGATGAGCCTGGCAGGTTAGAATAAGACCATCGGCTATCTCCTCATCTGTTAGGATCTGGTTTTTCCTCATTTCGGCTTTACCTTCGGTGATTCTCGCAATACAGGTGCTGCAAATTCCGCCCTGACAGCTGTACGGAGCATCAAGGCCCTGTTTGAGACTTGCTTCCAATACCGAAGTATCCTGGGGCATAATAAAAACCTCTGTTTCATCGTCCAGTGTTACGGTGATCTTGGTTAATCCGTCATGCGGTTCTTCAAGATCGCCTTCTTCCGTTGTAGTAAACAATTCGAAATGAATATCATCTTTACTTACCCCCTTTTCTTTCAGCAGATCGGAAATTGTATAGATCATTTCTTCGGGGCCACACAAATAATAACTGTGGTAGGATTTATTGTTTAGTTTATTATTCAGCAGATAATTTGCAGTAGAGCGATCGATCCGGCCAAACAGACCGACATCTTCCTTTTTGCGGCTAAAAAGATATTCAACAAAAAAGCGCTCGGGGTAAACTTCCTGTAGCGTGGCAATTTCACCGGCAAACATGGTCTCCTCCAGCGATTGATTCCCAAAGATTAGAGAAAAGGTACTTTCCGGCTCCTTTTTAAGTACGGACTTCAATATTGAAAGAATAGGAGTGATCCCACTACCGGCGGCAAACGCAAGATAATTCTTAGCATTGGAAGGATCTGTTTTCAATATAAAATGACCTTCCGGGGGCATTACTTCCAGGGTGTCGCCGGGGTTCAAAGCGGTATTAGCGAAGACCGAAAAGGCTCCGTTTTTCACTTTTTTAATTCCCACACTTAATACCCCGTTTCCCGGCACACTGCATATAGAATAGGCCCGCCTGATCTCTTTTTCGTTTACCTGGTGTTTTATAGTAATATACTGTCCGGGCGTAAAAGTGAATATTTCTGAAATATCATCAGGGATTTCGAAGCTTACTCTAACCGAATTTGGGGTTTCTTTTTTTACTTCTGAAACGGTTAACGTATGGAAGTTGCTCATAGAATGAATTTTCAGCAAAAATACAAATCCTGAATCTGAAATAACAGGTGAGAGGCTGCAATATCACTGAAATTTACCCTAATTACGTAGACAGTTATTAAAAAGAAATGTATTTTTACCGTTCGTTTCTTATTTTACATACTAAACACGAAGGTTTTAAGTTAGAATATCATATAAACCGAAACTATTTTGAAGGGCATCTATAAAATTACCATTTTCTTATTGGCAGTTGTTTTATTCGCTGCGTGTTCACGAAAGAAAAATACTTTTTTAAGTCGGAATTATCATGCTGTCACAGGAGAGTATAATGCCTTGTACAATGGGGGCGTTGCACTTGATCAAGGTAAGAACGAACTCATCCTTACCTATCGCGATAATTTTTGGGAGATCCTCCCGGTGGAACGTTTAGAGCCAATTGACGAATTAGACCTGCCCGGAGAGACCAAGAATCCTAATTTCAATCGAGCTGAAGAAAAGGCCGCAAAGGCCATACAGAAACATTCTATTTACCTGGATGGGAAGGAATACAACCCTCAGATAGATGAGGCGTATATGATGCTTGGGAAAGCGCGTTATTTTGACGGGCGATTTATTCCTGCTCTTGATGCTTTCAACTTTATTCTGAACAAGTATCCCACTAGTAATAATATTAACAGGGCTAAGGTCTGGAAGGCCAAGACTAATATTCGTCTGAATAATGAGGATATCGCCATCGAGAATTTGGAAAAGATGATGAAGACGGTAGATCTTGAAGACGAAGAACTTGCCGATGCCTCTGCCATCCTGGCGCAGGCATTCATTAATCTGGATTCAATAGACGCAGCACTTCCATATATAAAACTGGCTTCAGAATACACCCGAGACAACGAACTAAGAGGTCGGTACGCGTATATCAAAGGGCAGATATATAATCGCCTTGATCTTAAGGACAGCGCCAATATGGCCTTCGATGAGGTGATCGAGCTCAACCGGAAATCTCCCAGGGTTTACATGATCAATGCCTACATCGAGAAAGCACGAAACTTTAATTATGAAAAGGAAGATCGGGTTGCTTTTCTCGAGCTATTGTTCGATCTGGAAAAGAACCGAGAGAACCGTCCGTTCCTTGACAGAATATATAACCAGATAGGAGAATACTACAGAAGCACAGAGAATATAGACACCGCGGTGATCTATTACAACAAATCTATCAAGAATTACAAAGATGACAGGGTGATGCAGTCTGTGAATTATTCAACCCTGGCAGAGATCAATTTCGATAAGGCCGAATATAAACGCGCCGGAAATTATTACGATAGCACGCTTACTTATCTCGAGATAAACACCCGTGAGTGGAGACGTGTAAAGAAAAAGAGGGAGAATCTCGACGATGTGATCAAGTATGAGGATATCGCCACCCTAAACGATAGTGTACTGCGATTAGCGGGCATGAGTGAGGCACAACTACTGGCTTATTTTACAGAATACACGTCGAAGCTAAAGCAACAAGCGATCGAAGATTCTATAGCGGAGGTAAAACTCCAAACTCAGATCGCCAATAACGAGTTCTATCAGAAGAGCAAGGGAGGAAATAGTAAAGCACAAAGCGGAGGTAAATTTTACTTTTATAACACCAGTACGGTTGCTTACGGAAAGCAAGAATTTAGAAAAGTATGGGGAGACCGGAAGTTGGAAGACAACTGGCGAAGATCGGACAGGAAGACCTCGGGCTTAACCGAAGAGATCGCGGTAGAGGAAGACACGCCTATCTCGGAGAATGAACGATTTAAGCCGGAAACCTATATCGCGCTAATCCCAAAGGATGCCGTAGTGATAGACAGCCTTACCAAAGAGCGAGATTTTGCCTACTATCAATTAGGATTGATCTATAAAGAGAAGTTTAAAGAGTACGGCCTGGCAGCCAATCGCCTGGAGAAACTTCTTACCTACAATCCTGAAGAACGGTTGGTTTTACCATCTAAATACAATCTCTACAAGATCTACCAGCAAATGGAACGTCCGGCCCTGGCAGAGAAATATAAGAATGATATCATAGATAATCATCCCGAGTCGAGATATGCCGAGATATTGCGCAACCCCAATGCCATATTGGCGACAGACGAGTCCAGCCCGGAGTTTAAATACAAAGCGCTTTACAAGGAGTTCGAGGCTAACAACTATCAACAAGTGATCGACACCGCCGAGGAGTATATCACTATTTACAATGGTAATGATATTGTGCCGAAACTGGAAATGCTGAAGGCTACAGCCCTTGCACGGAAGGATGGATTCGAGGCGTATAAGAAAGCATTGAACTTTGTTGCCCTTAATTACCCAAATTCTGAAGAAGGGAAGAAGGCCCAGGAGATCTACTCAAGGGTGTTGCCACATTTGGCGGTTAAGGATTTTGTGGCGAGCGCAGACGACCCGAGCAACCAATGGAAGGTGGTTTACCAGTTTGCGGCTACCGATAGAGAAGCGGCGACCCAACTACAAGAAAAACTAGATAAATTTATTACCGAAAGAAGATATGACATCACAATGTCTACTTCTATAGATTACTATAATCCGGATACTATATTTGTTATAATTCACGGATTGAACACTAAACTTGGTGCCCGTGGCTTTGCTCAGGTACTCAACGAAGACAAGAAATATAAGATAAAGAAACCATTTTTCGAGATATCATCTCCAAATTACAAGATTGTTCAAATCCATAAGAACCTGGATGATTATTTGAAGTTTGATACTGTCGAATAGAAAACGTTAATCCCCTTTAATTAAACTAACTATGTTTTCAGACAAAAAAGACAAAAAGAATATGGAACCAACAGCAAGCCAAAACAGAATTAACGAAGGAACAAAACTTAAAGGAGATATCCAGTCGAAAGGATTTTTCCGCATCGATGGTGAGATCGATGGGAATGTGAAAACACCTTCCAAAGTAGTTATTGGAAAGACTGGTACGATCACCGGAACATTAACCTGTGAGAATGCAGATATCGAAGGATCATTTGATGGAAAATTGGATGTGTCCGGTACGCTAACCCTGAAATCTACCGCTAGGATCACCGGCGACGTGATGGTTGGTAAATTAGCAGTCGAGCCGGGAGCTACCTTCAACGCTTCCTGTGAGATGAAAGGATCACAAAAAGCCAAAAGTAACCTAAGCGTTGAGGCTTCTGCTACCGAGGACAAAAAATCTCAAAACCACCCTTTTGACAGAACCCAAAGAATCCAAAAACCAAAAGCGGAGCAGCAAAATTAACAGCTATGCTCGCTTTTCGGGAATTGCATTTCAAATGATTGCAATTATTGTGCTGGGTACCTTTGGGGGAATCAAGCTCGACGAGATCTATCCAAATGAATATTCTTTATTCACGATAATTTGCAGTTTACTGGCTGTAGGCATCTCTATGTATTTTGTTGTAAAGCAAGTAACCGACTTTTCTAAAAAGCAAGACAAAGATTCATGAAAAAAGATCTACCCGCTTTCCTAATAAAATGGCTCGGTTTTACCGCCTTACTTTTTGCCATACATTATTATATTTTCATTAGTTTTTTTTCTGAATTATCCTTGTATTTTCCGCTTTGGGCTATCTATACATTTAATGCTGCCCTTGTGTTATTGGTTTTTCTTATTGTTAGAGTCCAGATGGCCAGGGGATACACCAAAACATATAATTTATTTCTCATCCTCACCATTTCTAAAATGGCTCTGGCCATTGTCTTTCTATTGCCATTATTTGCCGGTAAAGCAGAGAATGCAGTTGTGGATGTGATCAATTTTTTCATCCCGTATTTTTTGTTTTTAGGATTCGAAATTTTTCAACTGAACATTTTTTTCAAAAAGGAGGAAACAAACTAGCATATAGTTTGTCAATTCATTTACTATTAGTACATTTGCACCGAATTTCAGAACCGCAAACGCACTACATTGAAAACTACGAATTTTACTATTGTTAGAAGCCTGTTTATCGGGCTGTTTTTTATGATATCAGTTGGCTCGGTTTTAGCGGCCCCTATTACTTCTGAAGTAAAAAACGAAGGAGGCGAAGACGAAGAGTTCAATGTTACTGAAATGATCATGCACCACGTTACAGATGCGCATGATTTTCACATTTTAGACTGGAAAGGACACGCGGTTTCTTTCCCTCTTCCTATCATCCTCTGGACCGAAAATGGACTGGTAACGTTTATGTCCAGCGAATTTCATCATGACGATTCGGGAAAAGTAGTAGTTGAAAAGGACGGGCAGAAATTTGTAAAATACCACGAAGAGATATACTACGCCAGCGAAACTCCAAATGCCGATGGATCGTATATAACGATGGGCGAGGGAGATCATCCCTCGAATGCAGCACCCATGGATTTTTCCATAACCAAATTGGTTTTCTCCATGTTCCTTTCCATACTCTTGCTTGTCTTGATATTTGGATTGTCTGCGAGAAAGTACGATAAGGCGGGTGTACCTAAAGGAATTGCCAAGTTCACCGAACCCCTTGTGGTCTTTATTCGCGATGAAGTTGCTATCCCTAATATTGGAGAGAAGAAATACGCGAAATACATGCCTTTCCTACTTACGTTGTTCTTCTTTATCTGGATCAACAACATTATGGGACTTATTCCTTTCTTCCCCTTTAGCGCGAATCTAAGTGGAAACATCGCATTTACATTTGTACTAGCTTTAATCACTTTTGTGATCACAACTGTGGTAGCAAATAAAGATTACTGGAAACATATCTTCTGGATGCCGGGTGTACCTGTTCCAATGAAGATCTTCCTGGCTCCCATAGAATTTTTAGGAATATTTATAAAACCAATCTCGCTCATGATTCGTTTGTTCGCAAACATCACCGCGGGACATATTATAGTACTTAGTTTGATCTCCCTGATCTTTATCGCGAAGACGGTATGGGTTTCACCCGCATCGGTTTTCTTTTCGGTATTCATTAGTGTGATCGAAGTACTGGTAGTTGCCATTCAGGCCTACATATTTACCATGCTCTCTGCCTTGTATATAGGTAGTGCCATGGAAGAACATGAACATTAATTAATCTTTAATAAGTAAACACTATGAGTAGTTTAGCATTAATTCAAGACGTAGTAAGTTACGTTCCTTTCGCAGCCATTGGTGCTGGTCTTGCAGCTATCGGTGCCGGTATTGGTATTGGTAGAATTGGAGGATCTGCAATGGACGCTATTGCGCGCCAGCCAGAGATGCAGGGAAAAATACAAGCTTCTGCAATTGTACTTATCGCTTTCGTTGAAGCGGTAGCACTTTTCGCGGTGGTAGTATCACTTATTGCAAAGTAAAAAGGAACGGTGCAACGGTTGGTTGCACCGCCTTTTTTATTAAAACATTAAAGATTAAAAAATATAGAAAATGAATTTAGTAACTCCTGATGTTGGATTGATTTTTTGGACTTTCATCTCTTTCGCTGTCCTTTTCTTTGTATTGAAAAAGTTCGCATGGAAACCTATCGTAGGAACCGTGAACAACAGAGAGCAGTCTATTCGAGAAGCTTTGGCTTCGGCTGAAGCCGCTAAAAAAGAAATGGAAAACCTAACGGCCGATAACGAGCGCATCCTAAAAGAGGCGCGTTTGGAGCGTGAAGCCATGCTTAAGGAAGCTCGCGAGATCAAGGCTAAGATGATCGCAGACGCCGAAGGTGATGCCAAGGCAAAAGCCGATAAATTGATCGCTAACGCCCAGGCTGCTATCGAGAATGAAAAGAAAGCCGCCATTGCAGAATTGAAGAACCAGGTAGCTATTATGTCTGTAGACATAGCCGAGAAAGTGGTGAAAGCCGAGCTTTCAAATAAAGACAAGCAGCTTAAACTGGTTGAGAATATGTTGGACGAAGCAAAGCTAAACTAATTAGGAATGAAGGGAAGCAAAGCAGCCATACGCTACGCGAAAGCAGTTTTACAACAGGCACAGGAAGATAATGTTGCCAAAGAGGTGTTTGGCGATATGCAGGATGTTTTAAACACCTTGCGGGGAAGTAAAGAATTACGCTCGGTACTTCAGAGTCCCGTGATCAAGGCCTCCGATAAGAAAGCATCCTTGCTGGAGATCTTCGGAAGCAGTACCCAAAACACCAAAAGCCTAATCAACACCTTGGTTGAGAACAGAAGAATAAGATTACTGGGTGGGGTTGCAGAGAGCTATGTGAGTTTATACAACCAGGCCAAAGGCGTAATTGTAGCCCAGGTGACCACAGCTGTTGCTTTGTCGCCCGAAATAGAGGCCCAGGTGCTTTCTAAAGTAAAAGCTTTAACGGGAAGCAGCTCAGTTTCCCTTGAAAATACAATTGACGAATCAATCATTGGAGGATTTATCCTTCGCGTTGGAGACTTGCAGTACAATGCAAGTATCTCAAATAATTTAAACAAACTTAGAAGAGAATTTACAGTAAATTAAGGATCCGGCTTTGATAAACCGGCCTAAAACTTTTATAAAATGGCAGAAGTAAAACCAGCTGAAGTTTCAGCGATTTTAAAGAAACAACTTTCAGGTTTTGAAGCAACCGCTTCATTGGATGAAGTAGGAACAGTTCTCACAATTGGGGATGGTATTGCCCGTGTATACGGACTTGCAAATGCCCAATATGGTGAATTAGTTGAGTTTGAAAATGGTTTGGAAGGAATTGTACTAAACCTTGAAGAAGATAATGTTGGGGTTGTATTGTTAGGTCCTTCTATAGATATTAAAGAAGGTGCTACTGTAAAACGTACCCAGCGTATTGCTTCTATCAATGTTGGTGAAGGAATTGTGGGTAGAGTTGTTAATACTCTGGGAGAACCCATCGATGGAAAAGGTCCTATCTCCGGAGAAACTTACGAAATGCCATTAGAGCGTAAAGCTCCCGGTGTAATTTACCGTCAGCCGGTAAACGAGCCACTTCAAACCGGAATTAAATCTGTTGATGCCATGATCCCCGTAGGGCGAGGACAGCGTGAGCTTGTTATTGGTGACCGTCAGACAGGTAAAACCACGGTTTGTATCGATACCATCATTAACCAAAAAGAGTTCTTCGACGCCGGGGAACCTGTTTACTGTATCTATGTGGCAGTTGGACAGAAAGCATCTACGGTTGCGAACATTGCAAGAGTACTTGAAGAGAAAGGTGCTTTGGCCTATACCACTATAGTTGCCGCGAACGCATCAGATCCTGCGCCAATGCAGGTATATGCTCCTTTCGCCGGAGCTGCGATCGGGGAATATTTCCGCGATACGGGTAGACCGGCACTTATTATCTACGATGATCTTTCAAAGCAGGCAGTAGCATATCGTGAAGTATCCCTACTTCTTCGTCGTCCACCGGGACGTGAAGCATATCCAGGGGATGTATTCTACCTTCACTCAAGATTATTGGAGCGTGCTGCAAAAGTGATCGATGACGATTCTATCGCTCAAAACATGAACGACCTTCCGGAGTCTATTAAAGGACTGGTAAAAGGAGGAGGATCTCTTACAGCATTGCCAATTATTGAAACTCAGGCGGGAGACGTTTCGGCGTATATTCCTACCAACGTAATCTCTATTACAGACGGACAGATCTTCCTGGAGTCGGATCTATTTAACTCTGGTGTTCGACCTGCGATCAACGTGGGGATCTCTGTATCCCGTGTAGGTGGTAACGCCCAGATCAAATCCATGAAGAAGGTTGCCGGAACATTAAAGCTGGATCAGGCTCAGTTCCGTGAACTGGAAGCATTTGCCAAGTTTGGTAGTGATTTGGATGCGGCCACAATGAATGTTATTGAAAAAGGTAAACGAAACGTTGAGATCCTGAAACAGGCACAAAATGACCCCTTCACCGTGGAAAACCAGGTAGCGATCATCTATGCCGGATCTAAGAACTTGTTACGTAATGTACCTGTGGAGAAAGTGAAGGAATTCGAGAGAGATTATCTTGAATTGCTTAATGCTAAACACAGAGACACCTTAGACACACTAAAAGCAGGAAAACTTACCGATGAAGTTATCGATACACTTTCTGCAGTAGCTAAAGACGTTTCAGCAAAATATAACTAATTCGAATTCGTAATTATACGCTAAAAGATGGCTAATCTTAAGGAAATACGAAATAGAATCACCTCGGTAGGTTCGACCATGCAGATCACCAGCGCCATGAAAATGGTTTCTGCTGCAAAGTTGAAAAAAGCCCAGGATTCTATTACTGCCATGCGGCCGTATGCAGATAAACTCACCGAATTACTTCAAAATCTAAGTGCAACACTAGATGGAGACAGCGGAAGTAAATTTGCAGACCAGCGCGAAGTGAATAAAGTACTTGTAGTTGCCATTACATCTAATCGTGGACTGGCCGGTGCCTTTAACAGTAATATCGTTAAGGAGGCAAGACGAACCATGGAGGAGGACTTTGGCGGGAAGAAGGTAGATTTTGTTACCATTGGTAAAAAAGGAAATGATATTCTATCTAAAACCGAAACGGTAGTTGATAATAACAACGCGATCTTCGATGATCTTTCCTTCGAGAATGTTTCTACCATAGCCGAATTGCTAATGGCCCAGTATGCAGAAGGAAATTACGATAAGATCGTTTTATTATATAACAAGTTTAAGAATGCAGCTACACAGATCGTAATGAATGAGCAATTCCTGCCCATCTTACCTCCTGCCGCAGATGCAACCGAACAAAAAGGGGCAGCAGATTATATCTTCGAACCCAACAAAGTAAAGATCGTAGAAGAATTAATTCCTAAAAGCTTAAAGACACAGCTCTTTAAAGCCATTCGAGATAGTGTTGCCAGTGAACATGGTGCCCGTATGACGGCCATGCACAAAGCAACAGACAATGCTTCCGAACTAAAAGCAGATCTTACCCTAGAATACAACAAGGCACGACAAGCTGCCATTACCGGTGAGATTCTTGAAATCGTTGGTGGTGCGGAAGCACTTGCCGGCTAAAAGCTTTTTTATAATACTTAAATAGGCCTTCCGCATTTACGGAAGGCTTTTTTGTACCTTTATGGCAGGGCTTTTGATTCCAACCCATTATGAAAACAAAATCACATCTCTTACAGTTCATTTCTCCCGTAGTTTTCATGGTATTATTTGCCAATTGTGGTGGGAGTAAATCCGGGAACACAGACTTTAAACTGGAACAGGATCCGCCATTCAGCGTCAAGGATGCGTATTACCAGGACTGGGTTGCCGGTATTAAAGAAGGAGGCTCCGGAACCAATGTTTATCTCGCCCTCGAAAATTTTACAGACAATGTGGTGATAGAGAAGATCTACTTCAGAAAAATGATCACAAAAGCACAAATATCACCGCAGATCCGGAATCAGTATGTGGGCTATTTCAAAAATGATGATAAGGATATGGTCATGGATATCGACCCCGTTAAAGAAGCCGTGAATACCCCTCGCGAACCCTTTCCTTTTAATCTTGAACACAATGAAGCGGTTATTGCTTATAGATATATGGATGTGCTGAAATACACTCTAGTACGTGACATGCGTAGGGAAGAAATGATCGCATACCCTTCTACCAAACCAAAGAATGAACACTAGCCTCCGAAGACCTTGAGCATTTTCAGGAAATTATTCAAGCAGACCTTTATCTACGGATTGGCCACCGTTTTACCCAGAGCGCTTGGAATTGTTTTGGTACCGCTATATGTTTCAGTTTTAGGAAAGGAACAGTACGGCGTTTATGCAACCTTAATGGCGTTCCTCATTCTGGGGAATGTACTGTTGTCCTACGGCATGGAAACTGCCTTTTTTAGGTATATCAATAAACATGAAGGTGAGAAAGCACTGGTTCAGTCTACTGCGCTAACATCGGTTGCTATTTCCACAGCTGTTTTCCTAGCCATAACGCTTTTTTTCAACGATTCGCTGGCCGAATTTCTGGACTTTAGAAGCGAATTTATCACATACGGCCTGATCATCCTGGCACTGGACGCACTGGCGGTTCTGCCTTTCGCCTGGTTTCGCGCTAACGAGAAACCCATGCGTTATGCGGTTATCAAGATCTTCAATGTGGCCATCAATCTTGGCCTCAATCTATTCTTTTTCCTGGTATTACCCGGCCTGGCCGAAAGTAATCCCGGGTCATTCTGGGAATCTATACTGTTAACCGATACGCGAGTGGCTTACGTATTTATAGCCAATCTCATCGCAAGTGCTATTACTCTCTTGATCGTGTCTCCGCTATATGTGCGTATCGGATTTAAATTTAGTCCGGCACTTTGGAAAGGAATGATCCGTTACGCCATGCCTGTTCTTATCGCCGGAATCGCTTTTTCGATCAATGAGGCCTTCGATAAGATCTTACTGAAGTATCTCCTCCCTGAAGATATTGCTGAAGCGGAAGTAGGTGTATATGCCGCCTGCTATAAGCTGGGCGTATTTATGACCCTGTTTGCCACCGCTTTCAGACTGGGAATAGAGCCATTTTTCTTTAATCACGCCAGTAATGAGAACGCAAAGCAAACCTATGCTACCATTACCAAGTACTTTACCATCTTCGGAAGTGCCATCCTGTTATTCGTGATCGTATATATTGATATCTTCAAACGTATTCTCATTCCGGATCCGAAATTCTGGGACGCCCTGGTTATTGTTCCTATCATTCTGCTGGCCAACCTCTGTTTGGGGATCTATCACAACCTTTCTGTATGGTATAAAGTTACAGATCGGACCCATTTTGGCGCCATAATATCTGTAGTTGGTGCCATGGTCACACTAATCCTTAACCTCTTGCTCATTCCGTTGATTAGTTATAAAGGCTCTGCCATTGCTACCCTCGCCGCTTACGGGAGTATGATGGTTATTTCGTACATTTTAGGTCAACGAAACTATGCAGTCCCGTACAAGCTGAAAGCAATAGGAGGATACTTAATGTTATCGGTAGGTTTTTCGGCTTTATCCTTTTATGTTTTCGATGGTAATTTAATCATTGGCTCAGCATTATTATTGGTATTTTTGTCCTGGATATTTATTTCTGAAAAGAAACAACTTAAGCGCATACTGAAGAGATGAAGATTAGAATTGTAAACACCTCGGATCACCCCCTTCCTCATTATGAGACTATTTATTCGGCCGGAATGGACCTTCGGGCCAATGTGCCCGAACCGTCAACCTTACAGCCTCTGGAGCGCGCTATTGTGAAAACAGGGTTATTTATCGAACTACCCATTGGATATGAAGCCCAGGTTCGTCCCAGAAGTGGCCTCGCTGCCAAAAAAGGGATTACAGTTTTAAATTCACCCGGGACCATCGATGCAGATTACCGCGGCGAGATAGGAGTTATTTTGGTAAATCTATCCAATGAGCCCTTTACGATAGAAAATGGTGAACGGATCGCCCAGTTAGTGATTGCGAAGCACGAGCGTGCCATTTGGGAAGAAGTAGATGAATTATCCGAGACCGAGAGAGGAACGGGTGGATTTGGAAGCACCGGAGTACAATAAAACGTAAGATTAATACTGAAACTAATTTATGAAGATCATTGTCCCAATGGCTGGCCGCGGATCGCGACTACGCCCACATACCTTAACAATTCCCAAACCCTTGATTCCGGTTGCCGGCCGCCCCATCGTCCATCAGCTGGTAACAGAAATTGCCCATATTCTGAAGGAGGAGATCGATGAGATCGCGTTTATCTTAGGAGATCCGGCATTTTTTGGAGATGAGGTAGTGGCAGATCTTGAGAAACTTGCTAAAGAACTTGGTGCCCGTTGTAGTATTTACAGACAATTGGTTCCCAAGGGTACCGGACACGCAATTATGTGTGCCGAACCTTCACTTTCGGGCCCCGCGGTTATCGCCTATGCGGATACCCTAATACGCGCCGATTTCGACCTTGATAAGGAAGCGGATAGTGTGATCTGGACCAAGAAGGTGGATAATCCCGAGGCCTATGGAGTAGTAAAATTAAACGAAAGGAACGAGATCGTTGAACTGGTTGAAAAACCTTCCCAATTTGTGAGCGATCAGGCTGTGATAGGTATTTATTACTTCAAAGACGTAGCCGTATTAAAGGATGAACTGCAGTATGTGCTGGATAACAATATCATTCATGGAGGAGAGTATCAGATCAACGACGGGATCTTGAGAATGATCGGTAAGGGAAAAGTATTTAAAACCGGTACTGTAGACGAATGGATGGATTGCGGAAACAAAGAAGTTACTGTCGAAACTAATGCAAGGATGCTGGATATTCTTGCCGAAAAAGGAGCACCCTTAGTGTTGGACAATATCACTACAGAAAACTCCAGGATCATTCCACCTTGCTTTATTGGGGATGGCGTGGTGTTGAAAAACACTATCCTGGGACCTCATGTTTCTGTGGGAGAAGGCACAATAATTGAGGATAGTACCGTTAAGAATAGTATAATTCAGACGGAGGCGGTCATAAAAAATGCTACTTTAGACAATGCGATGATAGGCAATTACGCCACCTTCGATGGGAATTTTACCAATGTAAGTATTGGAGATTATTCAGAATTAAAATGATAAAAAAACACTCATACCTGCTTCTTGTGTTGGTTGTGGTGTTCCAAATTTCGGGCGGGATGTTCGCCCAGGAGGAGGAACCACCTACCGATGATCTGGGAAATGTGAGTGACGCCTTTCAAGAAAATTTCTTCGAAGGCCTTAAACAAAAAGGGATAGAAAATTACGAATTGGCATTGACCGCTCTTCGAAAGGCAGAAATGGCTGCTAAAGGAGACAAAGAGAATATTGCGGTGGTTCGTTTTGAAATGGGGAAGAATTACGCCTATTTAAAACAGTTTGAAGATGCCGAAAGTATGTATAATCAGGTATTGGAAAGTATGGGGGAACGCCTTGATGTACTGGAAGCCTTGTACGATGTGTATTACCAGCAACAGAATTATAATGCGGCCATTCCCCTGGTAGAAAAACTTACCAAATACGATACGGATTACAAGGAGGACCTTGCCAACCTTTACCACCTCACCGGGCAATTCGACAAGGCTCTGGAGATCCTGGATGAACTTGATGAAGATTGGGGAGAAAGTGTTCTTCGAAATGCATTGCGCCGGCAGATCTATAAAGTTACAGGAAATACCGAAGGAGCCATAACAAACCTGGAAGACAAGATAGATAAGAACCCTAAGAAAGAACAGGATTACCTGAACCTGATCTTTTTATACAGTGAACAGGGAGATTCTAAAAAAGCATACGAAACAGCACAGGAACTATTGAAAAATCAGCCGGACTCCGAATTGGTGCATCTGGCACTCTATAAATTTTATCTGGATGACGGGGAGGTGGAAAAGGCCCTGCATTCTATGGAGGTGGTGTTCTCATCTAACGAAATAGATAAAGACAGCAAGTATCGCGTGCTAGGAGATTTTATTGGGTTTGCAAACCAAAATCCCGGATATGAAGATCGACTGGAAGCTATAGTTGGATCTTTCAGTGACGTAAATTCCGGGCAGGTGTACGAACAGCTGGGGCTGTATTACCTGGCCAAGGAACAAAAGGATAAGGCGCTTCAGTTTTATGAAAAAGGAATGGCAATTGACCAGGATAACTACAGTCTGGTGAAGAATACCTTACTATTGCAGATCGAATTCAAAAAATATAGTGAGGCAGCACGTGCCAGCACAGAAGCCCTGGAAATATTTCCTGCTCAACCCTTGTTGTACCTGGTGAATGGAGTGGCAAATATAGAATTGGAAAAACTTGATATAGCGATCGAAAGTATGGAAACCGGGATCGATTATTTGATTGACGATCTTAAAATGGAAAAGGATTTCTACGAACAACTTAGTATTGCCTATTCAAAAAAAGGTAACGAGGCAAAAGCTGCCTCCTTTGCAAAGAAAGCTTCAGAAATTAACATAGCGAATTGACCATGAGAAAGAGTTTAATTTTTCTGTTTCTGCTTATCCTTTTACATTCTTGTAAAGGGTTAAAAGGGGTTAGTGGTACCGAAACTGCCAATGCATCTCTTCAAGCTAAGGACATTATCTCTACGCATAAACTCGCCTCTCCTAAGTTCTCTACCATGGCGGGACGAATCAAGGTGGAGTATGAGGATGAAAAGAAGTCGCAAAGCATGACGGTAAGCCTGAGGATGGAGAAGGATAAAAAAATATGGATAAAAGCATCACTCCTTGGTATTACCCTGGCCAAGGTCCTCATAACACCAGAGCGAGTGAGTTATTACGAAACTATTTCGAACACGTATTTCGACGGTGATTTCAGCCTGCTTAGTAAATGGTTGGGAACAGAAGTTGATTTCGAAAAAACCCAGGCCATATTATTGGGCCAGACTATGTTCAATATGAATAAGAGTTCGTATACTTCAGAGGTGGTGAATAACAAATACAAACTTTCGCCTAAACGGCAGCTTGAGAATTTCATTCATAGCTTATTTCTCAATCCAGATAATTTTAAGGTTGCCTCCGCCACCTTGTCCCAGCCCAGGGCCAACAGGATGCTAACAGTGAATTACGGCCCGTATCAGCAGATCGAAGGAGCATATTATCCTTCAGAGATATCCATCAACTCCAAAGAAGGAGATTCGCGAACTAAAATAGAGGTCACTTACAGGAAAATAGACCTGAATGTTTCGGTGAGTTTCCCTTTCGACATACCTCAGGGTTTTGAACCAATAGACCTTGGCCGATGAGACGTATAAAGTTTTTCCTTACCCTGCTTTGCTGCCTGGTTCTCGCTACGACATCGATGCATGGACAATCTAAAAAACAGCAGGAGCTTGAAGCGAAGAGACAGGCCATCATGGAGGAGATCAAGCAGATCAACTCATTGCTTTTCAAGACCAGGGGCCAGCAGAAATCGGTTTTAACCCAGGTGGAAGATCTCGATCAACGCATAAGGGCCACGGAAAACCTTATTCGTGTTACCAACCAGCAGGCAAATCTTTTAACCAGGGAGATCAATGATAATCTCAACAAAATGGAGACGCTCAGGGAAGAGTTAAAGTCTCTCAAGGAGGATTATGCCGCCATGATCAAGAAGTCGTATAAGAGCAGGTCTAAGCAGAGCAGGGTGATGTTTCTGTTGTCATCAGACGATTTCCTGCAGGCATACAAAAGACTTCAGTATATGAAACAGTATGCGAAGCACCGAAAAGAGCAGGGAGAACGGATAAAGGAAAAGACAGAGCAACTCCAGATATTGAACACCGGACTGATAGAGCAGAAAAATCAGAAACAATTATTGATAGAACAAAACAAAAAGACCCGGCTAACCCTGGCCAAGGAAAAAAAGGATCAGGAAGCATTAATAGCATCCCTGAAGAAAGATGAAGGTAAATTTGCCTCTCAGATAAGAACCAAACAGAGGGAAGCAGATGCAATTGATAAGCAGATAGATGCCATAATCAGGGCGGCTATCGCCGAATCCAATAAGAGTACAGACACCAAAGTTACCAGGGGAACTGCAGAAACTTTTGCAATGACCGCCGAGGCTAAAGCGCTGGCGGCTAATTTCAGCACCAATAAGGGCAAATTACCCTGGCCGGTGGAAAAGGGTGTTGTGATACGTCGCTATGGAAACCAGAGGCACCCGCAATTACCCAACGTCACCACTTTTAGCAGTGGTGTTGAGATCGCGACCGAAAAAGGCGCGAAGGCCAGAGCAGTGTTTAACGGGGAAGTTTTCCAGGTGCAGAAATCTAAGCAAGGTATAATGGCGGTTTTTGTAAGACATGGAAATTATATTTCTGTGTATTATAACCTTGAAAGTCTGGCAGTAAAGAAAGGAGATAAAGTAAGCACCAAGCAGGAATTGGGAACGATCTTCACTAACGGCCTTACCGGAAAAACCGTATTAAAATTCCTGATCTATCAGAATAGCAGCCGTTTAAATCCTGCCGATTGGGTTTATAAGATGTAATAAAAAAAGGGAGCCAAGTGGCTCCCTTTTTTATGAGAATAATCTCTCTTATCTAATAACCAATTTCTTGGTTGTTGATTGTCCGTCAATTTCAATGGTAACAAAGTACAACCCGGTGCGATAGCTAGACACATCGAGTGTAGCTTCACTTGTACCATTAAGGGCTCTTTCATTCACAGTTTGAAGAGTTTGCCCAAGGCTATTTACAATAGTTACTTCAAAATTGCTGAAGTTGGTATCGCTTAACGAGATAGTTACCTGGTCTGATGCAGGGTTTGGAGACATAACGATGTTTCCTAACACTATATCGTCTAAGCCAAGAGGATCGCAATCCAACAGACCGCTGGAATGAAGTCTGGCAACTGTACGAAGTGTTCTCCATCCTTCGGTCGTGTTTCTGGCTACTACTGCATACCAGAAATCTGTGTTCTCACCGTCAACGATAGGAACAGTGATTTCGGTATCTGTAGTTGTTCCAACAATTTCCATATACTCATCACCAAGCATGTAAAGATCGTATTCTTCTGCGTCTGGCAACGCTATCCAACTAATAGTTGCAGTTGTTTCACAAACCTGGATGGCATCTACACCACCTACTATTCCGGCAATAGAGAATACATCGTCGCTGGTATCGGAGAATGCACCACTAGTAATTCTTACCAGAGCTTCTCCCGAAACGTCATTAGGCACACTCCACTCGAAGTTTGTTACTGTAGAAGCAGCGTTACCTATAGTGTTCCATGTAGAACCATTATCCAGTGAATATTCCAAAAGGAAATTACCGGTTGTATTTGTAGCATCCCAGTGAATGATATGAGTACCAACATTAAGAAGCGCTTCTCCACCATTTGGATAGGTAAGCACAAGGTTATCTGTAATGATCTCGTACACTACGTAGTAGTCTTGAGGTCCAACAGGTACATTGAAACCTGTAATGTCGATATCGTAGTCTCCGGCGGCAGGGTTGTTAATAAGCACCTGCTCTACATTGTTAAGGTGATCAGGACCATTGGTTGCTGGAGTATCAAGATTCACGGGATTAGGCGTGTGATCAAGCACCCATGGTAAATGAGTTCCAGAAGACGGATCTGTTACCACAAGATCAAGGTCGTTTACTAAAGCAGGATCGGCTCCTGGCGTAGCGGCCGGGTCTGACCAGTATACCATAAATCTCACTTGAGTGGTATTGGCTGGTACGTTGATCGTGTGTGTATTAGTTAAACCTTGAGCAACCGTACTGCTCAAGTATCTGTTATCTTGAAGTAATAGTGCTGCTCTATTGGCATTTACAAGTCCCCATCCAAATTTGAAATCGGGACCTACGTTACCCATATCGTTTGCAGTATTCAATAAGGCTGCTTTGATAAGCGCAGATTCTGGTAGAGCACCTGCATTTTCTTCCATATAAACCTGGTATAACTGTGCAGATACACCGGCAATACCTGGAGCGGCTGCTGAAGTACCACCAAAGGTCTGGTACGTGTTGTTTTGATTGGTTGAGATCTGTCCTTGACCGTGAGCAGAGATATCTGGTTTGATTCTTCCGTCATGAGCAGGACCACGGCTACTTGAACTTACAAGTACTCCGTCTTCAAAAAGGTTGGCCGTAGCGATTACGTTCTTTCCTTGTTTGTGACCTCCTGTGATATTACCCCACTGACTACCGGCTCCATAACCACAGTTAAGTCCGTTAGAATTTCCTGCAGAGAATACATGTAATAAGGTAGGGATCGTATTGGTTTGAGTATCCACAGTTTGAGTAATACTGGTATAACCTGCATTACAACCATTACTGTAAGATGAATTGGTTACCTGAACATCGCCATTGTTTATAAGCGTCACCGTGTTTGTGTCGAGGAAATTGGCAGCATATTGAACCACAAATAGATCGGATCCGGCAGCCATTCCCCGGTTGTTTGGATTTAAGTTACCAGCACCGGCAATAATTCCGGATACACCATCACCATGGCTAGATCCATTGGCAATAGGATTAAGCGGGCCGTTATGGCGTCCCTGGAAATCGATGTGAGGTCCTACGGGGCCATCATCACGACAAAGAGTTCCTACACCCAATCCAGTAAAATTGTTTCCTCCGGGAGTTTGTGTATCAAGAAGGTTTGCCCTGTGGATCGTACGACCTTTTTCACTATCAGGTACAGAAGGCGCTACAATAACCTCAACCCATTTAACATAAGGTTGGTTTGAAAGTGTCTCCAAGCAGTCGTTAGGAATTACAAGATCGATATTGTTTGATCCTGCATATTGTTGTTTTACTGAAATTTGCTGCGTTGCCAGGTCGGCAATCACAAACTGAGCGTCAACATAAGGAAAATACTGTAACGTAACTACGTAATTTTCGCCATCCGTAGCCCAGTTACCAATATTTCCGTTCTTAAGGTCTTGCGAAAGCTTAAATCTGCCTTCCACCGGTACTATAGAACGAACCCCAATATTCTGTAAGAATGAAATAGAGGTGTTTTCCGGAAAACGGAATAAGTAGGTGTGATGCGGAATATAGCTGATCAAATCAAGCCCATTTGCAGCAAACAGGTCCTGAACACTTTGCGATGGCGTTTCATAGAATTGAACCCAACCGATGTAACCGTCGCGCAAGTGCGCAGACTCCGGAAATTGATTCCACTGAAAGGTGTCAATGTTCTCCGGCATTTCGATGGTTTCATCCTGAAACGTGATCGTGTATGAATTTTGGGCAGATGCTAATGCGAAGGCAAATATCATGACCAAAAAACTTACACTTTTTCGATTAATCGAGAAAAAGGTAAAGTTTTTCATAGTTGATTTTTTAGAAAAGTTAAAGTTAGAATTATAATGTACGGTTCTTAAATGTGATTAAAAAAAACATAAGAATTTCAAATATATTCAAAAGTGATAAAATAACAATAGTTAAAACAGTTAAAAAATACGAATCTTGCAGAGCTAATACTCTACTAATCAACTGGATTTATAAAGGGTATTGCCCCTATTATTGCCTTGAATTTGGCAGGTGGGTTTATTCGAAAAGTGCCTTGAGTTCGGTTGCTTCTTTTGGAGCCATCTTGCCAGCGAGTACAAGGCTTAGTTGTTTTCTTCTCAAGGCGGCATCGAATCGTTCTTTTTCGAGATCGGTTTCGGGAACCAGATCGGGAACCGGTACAGGATGTCCCATTTCATCCACAGCCACAAAGATGTATATCCCTTCATTGGCTTTCGAGCGCATGCCGCTCTCACGATCTTCTATCCATACATCCATATAGACCTCCATCGAACTTTTAAAGGCGCGTGAGACTTTTGCTTCAACGGTTACCACACTTCCTAGAGGGATCATTTTATTGAAGGCCACATGATTAACCGAAGCGGTAACTACTATACGACGACTGTGTCTGCGAGCTGCAATACTGGCCGCTCTATCCATACGTGCCAGCAATTCACCACCAAACATATTTCCGATGGGATTAGTTTCACTAGGCAGAACAAGATCTGTGATCGTGGTTTTAGAATCTTTGGGATTTTTCGCTACCATAAAACAAATTTTTGCAAAGGTACATTTGTTTTACGGAATTGGAAGTAGTACCATTAATATTGAACTCTTATTCTGAAAGGTCCTTTACTAATAGCCAGGCATCTTTATTCTCGGTGTTTTTGATCTTACGTAACTCACGAAGTGCCTCAACCCTTTCGCTATGAGAACTGTAAATAACTTGGTGTAGCCCATATCTGTTGGCGCCAATTAACCTGGCTGTAAATCCCTTCGAGGCTAATTGCTGAAGTTTTTTATGCGCATTGGCTTCTACTCTAAATGCCCCCGCCACTATATGATATTTACCTTGCTGTTTTGGAACACTTATTTTCAGCATGGGTAACGGATCTGAAATAACAAAGGTGGCTTCCTGTATCTCGTTGGCGATCTGCGCCTTCGCTTTTTGTTCTTCAGCAAAATTGTGTTCCTGAACCTTGCCTTCATATAATTTCATACCTCCCAGACTTCCCAGAGCAATCGCCAGTAAGCCTATTGCGGCATATTTCATATAAGGCACAGCTGTGCGTTTTCCCGGAGTGAATAAAATAGCCGGCTTTTCAACCTTATCCTGAGCTGAGGTGCTCGTTTCCAATTGCCTCTGGATCTCGTGGGAAACAAAAGAACTTAAACCAAAAGAGGCCGTATTGAAATTTTCGGAAGTAGATGGCAGAAATTGCACAGACCCTTCTTTATTTAGCTGAAGGTCTCCAATGCCTTGTAATGAGATCACTGTCCCTTCGTTAAGCTTTTTACTCATGCGACCGGTGAAATTTCGGATCCGCTGAAGGGCCGTTTCATAACTACAACTATCGGCCCCTGCTATGTAATTAGCCAGTAAGCCGTCATTGGTTTGCAATTGCCTGTTGAACGAAACCGATTTGGAGGGCGGATAAAAGGTGTTCGACTTTTCATCGATCGAGGCAGAATTATAGTGGGTGAGAAACGCACCGAAGCCAGGAACGATAACGCATTCATATCGATATAGCAGATCTTTTATATAAGTTTCCAATTGCATTGAAACAAACTTATAGGTTTTTTCAGTTGAATTCAACTGAAGTAGAACGATTTTATTAACAACTCAAAAAAGTAGTATTTTTGAAGGCTCCCCGATTATAACGACCTACATGCTTTCACAAAATGAACTGCGCTATCTGTTGGCCTTAAAGCAGGTACCATACCTAGGGGAAACTTCAGTAAAAAAATTAATCCAAACAGTAGGTTCGGCCGAAGGGATATTTCTGGAGAAAAAAGAGACATTAGAACTAATTCCCGGGATCGGAGCCTATAAACTAAGAGAATTCCATCCAAAGATCGTCTTAGACGAAGCAGATAATGAACTTCAATTCATTTCAGAAAATAATATAAAATGCCTGTATTTTATGGAGGAAGACTATCCAGCACTTTTAAAACATTGTGTAGATGGCCCGGTCTTACTTTATTTGGAGGGTGAACTAAACCTTAAGAACAAACATATTATTAGCGTAGTAGGTACCAGAATTGCCACCTCGCATGGTAAGGCCGCCTGCGAGGCCATTATTTCGGAACTTGCTCCCCTTAATCCGGTGATCGTCTCCGGATTTGCGTACGGAATTGATATTGTAGCACATAATACGGCTGTAGAGCACGGACTGCAAACCATTGCCTGCCTGGCACATGGACTCGATCAAATTTATCCAAAAGTGCATAAGAAATATGTGCCTGCAATACTGGAAAATGGGGGCTTATTAACCGAATTCTCCAGTAACGATCCCTTCGATCGTAAAAATTTCCTGAGACGAAACCGTATCATAGCCGGTATGAGTGAGGCAACCGTGGTAATAGAATCTGCTGCCAAGGGAGGGAGTCTGGTAACAGCAGATATCGCTAATTCATACAACCGGGAAGTGTTTGCCGTTCCGGGAAGGCCGGGTGACCTTCTTAGTGAAGGTTGTAATAACCTCATTAAAACTCAGCAGGCACAACTTATAACCTCGGCCGCAGATCTGGTGTATAATATGGGGTGGAATTTAGATAACAAAGTGACGAAGCCCATTCAAACTGCGTTATTTCCCACCTTATCGGAAGACGAGTCGCTCGTTTTTAATTTCCTGAAAACTAGGGATAAGGAACTTCTGGATAGCATAGCAATCTCATGCCAAATGCCAACCCATAAGACGGCCACCGTTTTGCTTAACCTTGAATTGAAAGGGTTGGTGCAGCCTCTTCCGGGAAAGCTATTCCAAAGGATCTAGTATCCTAGTTTAGCTCGAACTCTATCCAAAACCTTATCTGCCACAACCGAAGCTTTTTTGGCGCCGGACAGCAAGATGTTTTCAAGTTCGTCTTGGTGTGTCATATAGTGATTATAGGTTTCCCTGGGCTTGGCAAATCGCTCGAGAATAAGCTCGTAAAGGGCTTGTTTGGCATGACCATAGCCATATCCGCCTCCTTCGTAATTTGCTCGCATTTCTTTTATTTGTACTTCGGAAGCCATTAAACGATATAGCGCAAAAACATTACAAGTATCCGGATCTTTAGGCTCTTCGAGTGGTGTACTATCTGTCTCAATACTCATAATCTGCTTCCGAAGCTTTTTATCCGGAAGGAATATATTGATAATGTTGTTCTTGGATTTGCTCATTTTGCTGCCATCGGTACCGGGAACGAGTTTAGTCTCCTCCCTTACCTTTCCTTCGGGAAGAACGAAAACTTCTCCCATCCTGGTGTGGAGCCTGCTCGCTACATCGCGAGTAATTTCGATATGCTGCATCTGATCCTTTCCCACAGGGACGATCTGCGCATCGTACAATAATATATCGGCTGCCATAAGCATGGGGTAGGTAAACAATCCTGCATTAACATCTTCCAAACGATCTGCCTTGTCCTTAAAAGAATGTGCAAGGGTTAAGCGCTGATAGGGGAAGAAACAACTTAAATACCAGGACAACTCGGTCACTTGTGGGATATCACTTTGGCGGTAGAAAATAGTTTTATCTGTGTCCAGCCCAAAGGCAAGCCATGCGGCAGCTGTACTGTAGGTATTTTGCTTTAGTGTTTGTGGATCCTTGATCTGAGTGAGGGAATGCATATTGGCAATGAACAGAAAAGATTCATTAGCGGGATCGTTGGCCATTTCGATGGCTGGTAATATCGCTCCTAATATGTTCCCTAAATGAGGGGTTCCGGTACTTTGTATTCCTGTTAGAATTCTCGACATAATATTTTTGCTACCAAAAGGGGAATGGACTGTATTAATTTGAAATATCCGCAAAGTTAAATTATTTGAGGTATTTGAATCACTCAAATCACTATTTTTGGTCTTTCATGAGATTCTTCACAAATATTTTTCTTCTATTATACCGCATCTGGTTTTATATCCTGGTAGCCGTACCCATCCTAATACTATTTCCCGTTTTAATAGTGAGCATTGCATACGAGCGGTGGTACCCGTTTTTTTTCAGGCTGGCGCGAATATGGGCAAAATTTATACTAGTGGGCATGGGGCTGTATCCTGTAGTGAAGAGGGATTTCAGAATAAAAAAGGGACATAGCTATATGCTGGTTGCCAATCATACGTCCATGACAGATATTATGCTCATGCTCTATCTTTCCAAAAATCCGTTTGTCTTTGTAGGCAAGAAGGAGCTGGCCAAGATCCCATTGTTTGGATTCTTTTATAAGCGTACCTGCATTCTGGTGGACAGGGGGAGCGCAAAAAGCAGGCATGATGTATTTATCCGGGCTCAGAAGAAACTCAATCAGGGCTTAAGTGTTTGCATCTTTCCAGAGGGAGGTGTGCCCGACGACAAAAGTATTCTCCTCGACGAATTCAAGGACGGAGCCTTCAGGTTGGCCATAGAACATAAAATTCCAGTTATACCCATCACCCTGCACGATAATAAAAAACGATTTCCGTACGATATCTTTTCAGAAGGAGGCCCAGGCAAATTGCGCGTTAGGATACACCAGGAAATTCCCACCGGTATACTGGACCTTGAAGACAAGCGAATGCTAAAACTACAGGTTAGAGAAATCATACTCAAGGAACTTCAGCATCCATCCATACCATAAAAAAACCGTTCTATGGCGAAAGAACGGTTTTTCTAATCATTGTCTGTTTGGTAACCCAAACCTAACCAACTAAAAAACTAACCTAAAACTTAAAACTCAATCCCGTATAAACCCCCATGTAGAAAGGATTAAAATCTACAGAAGGATCGCTGTAAGGATTAAGTTGGTACTTAAACATAGGCTCAATATTAAACTTTAACCTTTTTGAGAATTTATAGTCGAAGCCCAAACCAATATTGGTTGTAAAGCTCAATGAATTCAAATTATTTGCTTCTCCGAGAACGCTTCTGAAATCTCCGGCCTCAACCGAAATCTCACTATCTCCAAGAAATAAGGTGCTAAATCCTCCTATCATGTGTACTCCAAATTTTGTATCTACCAGGGCGTACTTAAGCTCCATAGGAACTTCATAATACCGTATGCTTTGGTTTATAAAAGCGTCTGCTCCACCTGCCTTTGGGGTAATCGTTCCAAACCCACCTTCGGGGTTAGGCCGTATAGTTCCTTTATCTACTGCTGTTAGCACCTGCCCACTCTGGCGACCGTAATTTACAGATTTAAGGGCGGCACTTACAGGCCCACTACCTAATTCCACATCGGCTGTGCTGTAGCTCAAATTCACATTGTTAATCCCGGTACGTACACTTAATTTTTCCGATATGGCGTAACTCACACCCGCTCCATAGCTAAGGTTAACGTCACCACTCTGGGCGTTATCGGCGAAAGAGGGATCTAATGATGATCCGTTTCCGAAGGAACTATAGTAAACAGGAGCCACATTAGGGCTAACTTCCCATCGGTTCACCGGGCTTTCTTTAGTTGCGATTGCCTCCTCAACCTCCTTGTTCTCTTCTATGGCATCGAAAATAGATTTCTTCTCTTCCTTATTATCTTCATTCTTCTTCTCAATGTCTGTGTCCACCGCTACCGCATCGTTTGTCTTGTTATTTTTTAATTCATTTCCTTCCTTGATAAGAGGATCTGTAACAGACTTTTTGATGTCGGGATCGTTCTTCGCAATTTTTTCTGAATTCACTTTAGAAATATCACGATCGGTTATCTTATTTGTTTCTTCTTTTTTCTTTTCTTCTGAATTCTTTTTATCGGTGATATTCGTAGCAACGGCATCACGCTTGTTTGGATCGGCTACCAGTTTCTTATCGCGGATCAGAGGATCATTTTTCTGAAGGTTCTTTTTCTTCTCTGAAGTTTTTTCCTCTTCAGCAACGGCTGTTTCTACTAAGTTGTCTTTAGATATGACCGCCTTCTCCGATTTATTATTGCTATAGACTTCCTGCTCGTTATTTGGGGTAGGATCTGCCTCCAAATCATTTTCTGTGGCAACTTCAATACCGTCGCCATTTTCATTGGTAATGAGTGCGTCTTTAGTATTCTTATCGGTTGTATTCTCTATAGGAGTATTGTCTTCGTCGGTGAGTTGGGTAGTTCCTTCTCCCGGATTGAAGACAGTATTCCCAATAGTAAGTAACAGGGCAAGCAGGGCAGCAACGCCACCAAGTTTCCACCATAGCGGAATAACCTTGCGGTCCTCCTTTTCCTCCTTTTTAAGTCCGGCCTTAATATTAGACCATGCCTCAGGGGGTGGAGTAGCCTCAAAATTCTGGAAGCGTTCCTGAAAAAGCTTATCTATGTGCTTTTTTTCCTTCATTACTGCTTACTCTTGTTCTGTGTTATAGATATGTATCTTTTGTTTTAAAATCATTCGCGCTCTGGCTAGATTAGATTTAGACGTACCATCGCTAATTCCTAACATTTCGGCTATCTCTTTATGCGAATAACCGTCCAGCACATACAGATTGAAAACCAGTCGATACCTGTCTGGCAATTCCTGGATGATCTTCAGAAGAAAATCCAAGGGAATCGAATTATCTTCAACAACCACATCTTCGTCTTCAAGCTGTGCCTCGTTCGTGATGTCAAAAGCGCGTTGTTTCCTGTACTTCTGAAGTGCGGTATTAACGGTGATTCGTTTTATCCAGCCTTCAAAAGAACCTTTTCCTTCAAATTGCTCTATCCTGTTAAAAATGGTAAGAAATGAATCCTGTAAATTATCCTGCGCTTCAGCATAATTAGGCGAATACTTGAGACAAATGGAGAAAAGCGTATTTGAGTACTTCTTATACAGCTCTTCCTGTGCCGTAGCATCCTGTTTCTTACATTGTATGATGAGCTCCTCTAAAGTCAAACGCAGTACCTTGATTAATAAAAGCTATACCTTACTAAACTTTGAAAGGAGGCAACCTAATTAACCAGGGTATCTACATGGGGTAGATGCGAGCGGTTTAAAAGGGTTGCGTTGCCTTAGAAAGATTATGCCTGAACAGCTTCAATGGCTTCTTTAATTTTTTGTTCCAGTTCATCCATAAGCTCAGGATTATCTTCAAGCAGTGTTTTTACGGCATCTCTACCTTGTCCTAATTTGGTGTCGTCATAGCTAAACCATGAGCCGCTTTTTTTAATGATCTCGAAGTCGACCCCTAGGTCGATGATCTCTCCTACTTTAGAGATTCCTGTGCCGTACATGATGTCAAATTCGGCAGTTTTAAAGGGCGGGGCCACCTTGTTTTTTACAACTTTCACCCGGGTTTTATTACCGCGGGCCTCACTGTTAGAGTCTTTTATCTGGGTAGATCTTCGTATGTCCAGGCGCACGGAGGCATAGAATTTCAGTGCATTTCCACCTGTGGTGGTTTCGGGATTTCCGAACATAACGCCTATTTTTTCTCTCAGCTGGTTAATAAAGATAACCGTACAATTGGTCTTGCTTATAGATCCGGTTAATTTTCGGAGGGCCTGGGACATTAAACGAGCGTGCAGCCCCATTTTACTATCGCCCATTTCACCTTCTATTTCACTTTTTGGGGTTAATGCCGCCACCGAATCGATTATGATGATATCAATCGCGCCGCTGCGAATTAAATTATCTGCGATCTCCAGGGCCTGTTCCCCGTTATCGGGTTGAGAAATAATAAGGTTTTCAATATCAACGCCAAGCTTTTCCGCATAGTAACGATCGAAGGCGTGCTCGGCATCGATAAAAGCAGCTATGCCGCCTTTTTTCTGAGCTTCTGCGATCGCATGAAGGGTTAATGTGGTTTTACCAGAAGATTCCGGACCATAGATCTCGATCACTCTTCCGCGGGGATATCCGCCTACTCCCAAGGCAATATCCAGTCCCAGGGAACCGGTTGGGATCACCTCAACCTCCTGAACGGCAGAGTCGCCCATTTTCATTACCGTACCCTTACCGTAGGTTTTATCTAATTTGTCTAGGGTTAATTTTAATGCTTTTAGTTTAGCGTCTTTTTCGTTACTCATCGTATAAATTTTTGTTTGGGAGTCAGTAGGCTAAGTTACTATTTCTTTGTGTTCACAGCAAAAGGAAAAACGGGGCTTGATCAATTTTTGTTAACAAGAATGAAAAGCGTAATTTTACGCCCTTATTACATTTTATCTTTTCACTAAAAACCAGGTATAGCATGCAACTGTACAATACTTTAAGTGCAAAAGAAAGAGCGGCCTTGCTGGAAGAAGCAGGGGAAGATCGGCTTACTCTTTCTTTTTATCAATATGCCAAGATTGGCAATCCCAAACTCTTTCGAAATCACCTTTTTATCGCATGGAATGAAATGGACGTTCTGGGCCGTATCTATGTAGCTCACGAAGGGATAAATGCCCAGTTATCGGTTCCTGCAAAGAACTTCGAAACTTTTAAGAATTTCCTGGATGGAATTTATTTTCTGAAGGATGTGCGCCTCAATATCGCGATTGAGCAGGACCTGAAATCGTTCCTTAAACTGAAAGTAAAGGTTCGGAAAAAGATCGTAGCCGACGGTCTTAACGACGAAACCTTCGATGTGAGAAACAAAGGGATTCATGTAGATGCCGAAAAATTTAACGAGCTTATTGAAGATCCTGATACAGTGCTGGTAGATATGAGAAATCACTACGAGAGTGAGATCGGCCATTTCCAGGGAGCCATTACTCCGGATGTTGATACTTTCAGGGATTCTCTTCCTATCATCGAAAAGGATCTCTCCAGTTTTAAGGAAGACAAGAACCTGGTTATGTATTGTACGGGAGGTATTCGTTGCGAGAAAGCCAGCGCTTACTATAAGCACAAGGGTTTTAAAAAAGTATATCAGCTTGAAGGTGGCATCATAGAATATGCCAGACAAGTAAAGAATAAAGGCCTTGAGAATAAATTCATTGGGAAGAATTTTGTGTTCGATCACCGCAGGGGTGAGCGAATTTCGGAGGAGGTGATCGCAAACTGTCATCAATGCGGACAGCCATGCGACACCCATGTAAATTGTGCCAACGAGGCCTGCCACCTGCTTTTTATTCAGTGTGAGGCATGTGCCGAAAAAATGGAAAATTGCTGCAGTAGTGAATGTTTGGAAGTGATCCAACTTCCGTATGAAGAGCAAAAGAAGTTAAGGAGCGGAAAGCACAACAGCAATAAAATTTTTAAAAAAGGCCGTTCCGAAAAACTCAAATTCAAAAAGTAAGGCTTCCATAGTATTTTTGGTATCTTTACAGGATTGAGTAATTGTTTAATCTACGTCCTGCTTTTGGCTTAAAGGCAGGCTTTATATATAAAATATGGGCTGTACTAGCTGCGCTACGGGTGCCAACGGACAGCCAAAAGGATGCAGGAACAACGGTACCTGCGGATCTGATGGCTGTAATAAACTAACGGTATTCGACTGGCTTTCCAATATGTCGCTTCCGGGAGATCAGAAACCATTTAATGGGGTGGAAGTACGCTTTAAGAATGGAAGAAAACACTTCTATCAAAATTCGGAGAATTTATCCCTTAGTATAGGCGATGTTGTCGCCACCGAAGCCTCCCCGGGCCATGACATTGGTATTGTTACCCTAACCGGTGAACTTGTTAGAGTTCAGATGAAAAAGAAATCTGAATCTACCGATGTGGAGGCCTTACCCAAGATCTACCGAAAGGCTACTCAAAAAGACATTGATATTTGGCAAAAGTGCCGGGAAAAAGAACTATCGGTTCAGAAGCAATCCAGAGAGATCGCCATGGCACTCGGACTTAAAATGAAAATTAGCGATGTGGAATACCAGGGGGACGGATCGAAAGCGATCTTCTATTATACAGCAGAAGAGCGAGTGGATTTCAGGCAACTGATCAAAGATTTTGCCCGAACCTTCAGTACTCGAATTGAGATGAAACAGGTAGGGTTCAGGCAGGAAGCTGCGCGTTTGGGTGGAGTGGGTTCCTGCGGAAGAGAACTGTGTTGTTCTACATGGCTAACCGATTTCAGGTCGGTGAACACCTCGGCCGCACGCTACCAGCAACTTTCACTAAACCCACTTAAACTGGCCGGCCAGTGTGGGAAATTGAAATGCTGTCTCAATTACGAACTGGACACCTATATGGAGGCGCTGGAGGAATTCCCGAAAACAGACATAAAACTGAAAACCGAAAAAGGGACAGCCAGTTGCCAAAAAATAGATATTTTTAAACGACTTATGTGGTTTGCTTACGACAATGATGGGATGAACTGGCATCAACTGTATGTAGATAAGGTAAATGAGATCATTGCCATCAATAAGAAAGGCAAAACGGTTGCCAGCATAGAGGAATATATTGAAGATGTTATTGAATCGGATAGTAAGTTGTTCAATAATGTTGTTGGGCAGGATAGTTTAACTCGATTCGACCAGCCTAAGCGCCGCCGAAATAAGCGCCGATCCAAAAACCGAAATCGCAGTCGCAGCAGAAATACGAAAAAGAATGGGTAGAGCTGTTGTATTACTTGTGCTGGCTCTGATAGCGGCGTCCTGTACTTCGGATATCGTAGTATCGGAAAGCAGGTCGTTACCGGGGTACTGGGACAAGGATGAAATTGTCGAATTCTCGATACCTCAGTTGGATTCATTGAAGAAGTACAACGTCTTTGTGAACATTAGAAACACCAATGATTATCCCTATAATAACTTATTCCTTATCATCTCTATGGAGTTTCCGTATGGCAAGATCATTGTAGACACCCTGGAGTATAAAATGGCTTATCCTAATGGTGAGTGGATGGGTGAAGGTATTGGGAATGTGAAGGAAAACAAACTTTGGTATAAGGAGAACGTATCCTTTTTCGAAGATGGGAATTATAACATAACTATAACACATGCCGTTCGCAATAACGGTGAGGTTGAAGGCGTTAGGAGACTTGAAGGAATAACCGATGTGGGGTACAGTATAGAGGAAATTAAACAAGATCCGTAAAATGGCAAAGGCGAAAACTACAAAGAAAAAAAGTGCAGCTCAAGGGGAGCAAAATCATATTCGTACGTTCTGGAAGTTATTTGGCGGACTAATTGTACTGGTATTGTTAGTGTTTTTACTGGCTTCCTGGGGTGTTTTTGGTAGTTTACCAGACGAAACCAGTCTCGAGAACCCGGAGAAGAACCTGGCAACCCAGATCATAGGATCTGATGGGGTGACTCTGGGGACCTTCTACAAGCAGAACCGTACTCCTGTAAAATACGAAGACCTACCCGACCATTTGGTTAATTCTCTTATCGCAACCGAAGATGTTCGGTTTTACGACCATTCAGGAATAGACGCCAAGGGAACCGTTCGCGCCATTGTCTTTCTGGGATCCAAAGGAGGTGCGAGTACCATATCACAACAGCTCGCAAAATTATTCTTTACCGAGCAGGTTTCCCGAAATAAACTTGAGCGAGGGATTCAGAAAATAAAAGAATGGATCATTGCCACCCGATTGGAAAGACGGTATACCAAGGAAGAAATCATAACCATGTATTTCAATGAGTACGATTTCGGAAATCAGGCAGTTGGAATACAATCGGCCTCCAAAATTTATTTCAGTAAAGAACCTATAGAATTAACCACCACCGAAGCCGCAACCCTGGTTGGAATGTTTAAAAATTCCTCCTTGTACAATCCTTTGAGGAACCCGGTTGGTGTAAAGAATAGAAGAAATGTGGTCCTGGCCCAGATGGCAAAGTATGATTTCATCACCAATGAGGTTAAAGATTCATTACAGGCTTTAGATCTTAATCTTCGTTATTCTCCGCAGGGCCATAATGAAGGGATCGCCACCTATTTTAGAGAATATGCCCGCGCATTCATGGCAGACTGGGTAGAAGAGAACCCCAAGAGTGATGGTAGTAAATACAATATCTACACCGACGGTTTAAAGATTTATACTACTATCGATTCCAAGATGCAGGAATATGCTGAAGAGGCTATGGATATGCACATGGCGAATCTTCAGAAAGAGTTCGATGCCCAGAACGAAAAGAATAAAACAGCTCCGTTCCGGGATATCACTCCCGAAGAAACCAATAAAATTTTGGATGCGGCTATACAGCGGTCCGACAGATGGAGGGTGATGAAAAAGCAAGGCAAGTCTGAAAAAGAGATACGGGAGAGCTTTAAGAAAGAACGTAAAATGAGTATTTTTTCGTGGCGCGGCGATATTGATACAGTCATGACACCCCTGGACTCTATTCGATACTATAAAGGGATACTGCAGGCGTCACTTATGTCTATGAACCCGCAAACGGGTGAAGTAAAGGCCTGGGTGGGTGGAATAGATTACAAGCATTTTAAATACGACATGGTAAAAACCGGTCAGCGGCAAATTGGTTCAACCTTTAAGCCGTTTGTGTATGCAACGGCCATAGACCAGATGCATATGTCGCCCTGTGATACCTTACCAGATACTCCGTATACTATCCCACAGGGGAAGTACGGGCTGCTGAAACCCTGGACCCCGAAGAATTCCGGTGCAATTTCCGGGGGGCATCTCACCCTTAGAGCCGCTCTGGCGCAATCGATCAACACTATTACTGCCAGACTAATAGACCGTGTTGGGCCTCAGCCTGTGATCGATCTGGTTGCAAAAATGGAAGTTGATACCGAAGATATTCCGGCAGTTCCATCTATTGCGCTGGGAACACCGGATGTAACTCTTTATGAGATGGTTGGCGCTTATAGTACGTTTGCCAATCAAGGTGTGTACATAAGGCCTACGCTCATTCAGCGGATTGAAGACAAAAACGGAACTGTGCTTTATCAAAATGTTCCTCACACTCGTGATGTAATTAGCGACGAGACTGCCTATGTAACTGTTAGTTTAATGGAAGGAGTTACCCAATCCGGGTCCGGATCGAGGCTACGACATACCTGGAGAGGTGGCGACCCTGTTTATAAGAAAGTAGTTACCGGGTATCCTTATGGCTTTAAAAACCCCATTGCCGGGAAAACCGGTACGACACAAAACAATAGCGACGGCTGGTTTATGGGAATGGTTCCTAACCTGGCTACTGGGGTATGGGTAGGCGGCGAGGACCGCGCAACTCATTTTGGCAGTACAGCATATGGGCAGGGAGCGACAATGGCACTACCTATCTGGGCAATTTATATGAAGAAATGCTATGAAGACGAATCGTTGAATATCTCCAAAAGTGGGTTTGTGAAACCAGATAAGATCTCCATAGCAACCAATTGTGCGCAATGGAAAGAAGAGAACAGCGGAGGAGAAATACCAGACGAGTTCGATCTATAGTTAATTCCGAAATGACACGAAATTTCTTGCCGTAGGAAGTTTTATTACTGCCCTAATTTTCGTAATTTTTCATAAAAATAATTTACATGATAAATAAGACTGTTGCCAATGTCCGTGAAGCTTGTGAAGGTATAAAGGATGGAATGACATTTATGTTAGGCGGCTTTGGTTTAAGTGGAATTCCTGAAAACTGCATTGCGGAATTAGTGCGGAGAGAAGTGCGGGATGTTACCTGTATTTCCAACAATGCGGGGGTGGATGATTTTGGGCTCGGACTACTACTTCAGAAAAAACAGATAAAAAAAATGATCTCTTCTTATGTAGGAGAGAACGCCGAATTTGAGCGGCAAATGCTAAGTGGGGAGCTTGAAGTAGAACTAATTCCCCAGGGGACACTCGCCCAGCGTTGTCAGGCAGCCCAGAGTGGCATTCCTGCCTTCTTTACCCCTGCCGGTTATGGAACAGAAGTAGGAGACGGGAAAGAATCACGTGAGTTCAATGGTAAGATGCATTTGATGGAATACGCTTTTAAAGCCGATTTTGGTTTTGTAAAGGCATGGAAAGGAGATACCGCCGGTAATCTCATTTTTAAAGGTACTGCCCGAAATTTTAACCCCAATATGGCCGGTGCGGCTGCCATCACTGTAGCGGAAGTTGAAGAATTAGTTCCAGCGGGAGAGCTCGACCCAAACCATATCCATATTCCCGGAATATTCGTGCAACGAATTTTTAAAGGAGAGTGGTATGAAAAAAGAATTGAACAAAGAACGGTTAGAACCAGAAAGTAATGGCATTAACTAAAGAACAGATCGCACAACGAATAGCGAAAGAAGTAAAAGACGGCTATTACGTGAATCTTGGGATTGGTATTCCCACCCTTGTGGCAAATTTTGTAAGAGAGGATATTGAAGTAGAATTTCAAAGTGAGAACGGAATCCTGGGGATGGGGCCATTTCCATATGATGGTGAAGAAGACCCGGATCTTATTAACGCAGGGAAGCAAACTATTACCGCTTTACCGGGGGCCTCATTTTTCGATTCGGCCTTAAGTTTTTCGATGATCCGTGGTCAGCACGTAGACCTTACTATATTAGGCGCTATGGAAGTAGCGCAAAATGGAGACATTGCGAATTGGAAGATCCCGGGCAAGATGGTGAAGGGTATGGGAGGAGCCATGGACCTGGTTGCGTCTGCCGAAAATATCATCGTAGCCATGATGCATACTAACAGGGCTGGCGAATCTAAATTATTAAAACAATGCAGCCTTCCACTAACAGGAGTGAATTGCGTAAAAAAAATTGTGACCAATCTCGCAGTGCTCAAGATCGAGAACAACAAATTTGTCCTACTCGAGAGAGCACCCGGTGTTAGTGTAGAGGAAATTATGGAAGCGACAGAAGGAGACATGGTAGTATCCGGAGATATACCTGAAATGCAACTCTAAAGAAGCAAATAAGACCTACAGGCGATGTGAAAGCATCGCTTTTTTTATTCAGTAAATGTAAGAAAATACGCAGCAAATATCTTTAAATGTTAAAAAAGAATGCATTTCAACGATTATATGTGCTTTACATCGTTATTTTCAAAAAAATGTTCACATATTAGCAATCCCAAACCAAACCAACTTAACCTACTTATGTTAACTATTACTAAAAGCTTAAAGAATACAGTCCGACTTATTAAAAATGTACTGTATGTTGCAAAAAAAGTGTTTTTATTGATGTAGTTTTTTTCAGAGTACTTTACCCCCGAATCTGCAACGATTCAGATAAAGGTAGGCCCGTTCTTTGTGAGGTTAGAACGGGTCTTTTTTTATATACATTTCTGAAATATTTAAAGCCCCTTCGGAATGGCATCGATAAGTTTCCTGGTGTACTCTCGCGTTGGATTAGCATAGATCTCATCGGCATCTCCCATCTCCTCTATTTTCCCGGAATTCATCACCAGTAATTGATCCGACATATACTTTACCACGGCAAGATCATGCGAGATAAAGATATAAGTGAACCCGAAATCTTCCTTAAGTTCGTTTAGTAAATTAAGGACCTGCGCCTGCACCGAAATATCCAGCGCCGATACAGATTCGTCGCATATAACAAGTTTTGGTCCCAGAGCAATGGTTCTGGCTATTCCTACACGCTGGCGTTGCCCTCCGGAAAGTTCATGTGGATAGCGATTATAGTAGCCGGCATCCAGTCCCACTCTTTCAAGAAGTTCCCTGGCCCTTTCCTCGCGGTCTTTTTTAGAGTTCGCGATCTTATGAACTTTCATAGGCTCCACAAGCGCCTGCCCAATGGGAAGCCTTGGATTTAACGAGGCAAAAGGATCCTGAAAGATCAATTGGATCTCCTTGCGAAGGTTGCGCTCCTCGGTTTTCGAGAGATCGTTCAGCTTTTTTCCTCTGTATTTTATGGTCCCCGATGTTGGTTTGTCCAGTAACATTATCGCTCTACCCAAAGTAGATTTCCCACAGCCCGATTCGCCAACCAGTCCGAGAGTCTCTCCTTCAAAAACACTAAAACTTACGTCGTCTACTGCGCGGGTAACACGTTTTGGCCGAAACCATCCACCACTAGAGTAGAATTCCTTCTTTACATTCCTAACTTCCAAAAGTGGGGCCTTGGTATATAATTCCTTATGTCTAAGAGCGCGTTGCTGCGCTGTGATTTCACGAGCCTGGAAGTCCTTGTTCTCAAGTGAGGCTATGGTAGGTAATTTAGCGAGCCGCTTGTCCAAAACCGGCCTTGCTGCCAGTAATGCCCTGGTGTAGGAGTGTTGAGGAGTTTTAAATATCTGATATACACTGCCTTGTTCTACTATATCCCCCCGGAACATCACCAATACTTTGTTGGCAATTTCGGAAACCAGGCTTAGATCATGCGAAATAAACAATAAACTCATCCCGGTTTGCTGTTGCAGGTCTTTAAGTAGCTGAATGATTTCTTTCTGGACGGTAACATCCAGTGCAGTTGTAGGCTCATCGGCGATAAGCAGCTTGGGTTTGCAGGCAATGGCCATGGCGATCATTACGCGTTGCATTTGCCCTCCGCTAATTTGGTGCGGATAACGGTCATAAAGTTCAGCAGGACGCGGGAGTTTAACGCGTTCAAAGAGTTTCAGGGTTTCTTTTTTTGCTTCGGAATTAGAATATTTGAGGTGGTGTTTAAGGATCTCCGAAACCTGGAATCCACAGCGTAATGAAGGGTTCAAGGCACTCATAGGCTCCTGAAAGATCATAGCGATCTCTTTTCCTCTTACTTTCTGAAGTTCGGAAGGTTTCAATGTAAGAAGTTCTTTCCCCTGAAATTGAATACTGCCTTCAATATGAGAAGTTTTCTTCGGAAGCAGACCTGCTATCGCGAGAGATGTAACAGATTTTCCCGACCCGGATTCACCTACAATACCCAGGATCTCATTTTCAGAAACACTAAAGGAGACAGAGTGAATAACCTCAACAGAGTTTTTAGCCTTTCCGAAGGAAATCTTAAGATCCTTTACCTCTAACAGGCTTTTTTTATCCATTTCTCTACCTCATTGATCGTCTGTAAAGACAAGTTGTTTATAGCGGATCACCCACTTTTACATCACACCGATGTCCTGGTTGGCCATGAGGAGGATTTACCTTAGCTGTGCTACCCGAATTTGTTTGTACAGGAGAACCACTGCCACTGTTGATAACAGGAGAGCCAGTACTTTTTTGCACAGGAGGCGCATTCAAGGGCGCACCAACAGGGATATCACATCGATGTCCAGGCTGCCCGTGAGCAGGATTTTTTGCGACGTTCTCGTTTGCAGCGGGGGTATTATTTGTTGTGGCCTTGTTGGTTTCAACTGTTGTATTTTGAGTGGTGCTCTCTTCTTTTTTGGCATCCTCTCTACATGACATACTCAAGGTAAAGGTTAACATCAACAGGATCCCGAAAGTAAGCTTAACTCTATTTTTCATCATTTTCATAGTTCTTGATTTTATTGACTTTGGTAAAACTACAAAAAACAGAACTTTAAACAGAGAGAATCTCGTCTTCTTTAAGGATAGGTTCATTGCGTAGCCTTAAAAAGATCTGTGCTACGGCCACCGTGTCCTTCTCACAATATTTTATGATGCGGTCTATATCCTTTTCGTCATAAAAAACATCGCGAACCTGGCTCCCGTCGATATCGTCTTTAGGTGAAGGGATTCCCAGCACATGTGTCATGAGCTTCAGGGAGGTAAAAGTTTTATAGTCGCCAAACTTCCACAATTCGAGAGTGTCCAGATGTGGTACTTCCCATGGTTTTTTTCCGAAGAGATTTAACTTATCCGGAAGTTTCATCTGGTGAATGATCATCCTCCTGGCGATATAAGGAAAGTCGAACTCCTTGCCGTTATGTGCACACAAAAGGTGGTAAGGCCTGTTGAAATGAGACTGAAGCAAACTGCCAAATTCTTTCAAAATATGCTTCTCTTCACCATGAAAACTAGTAACGCGAAAGTGTCTAACATCATTTTTTAAGGTGAAATATCCGGCAGAAATACAAATTATCCTCCCAAATTCGGCCCAGATACCTGCGCGGTCGTAAAATTCTTCAGGCGTGAAATCGTCTTTTCGCTGATATTTAGATTTTAACTCCCATAATTGTTTAGTGGTCTCGTCTAGTTGATCGAAAGAAGGGTATTGGGGAACGGTCTCAATATCCAGAAACAAAAGGTGTTCAGGATTTATACGCTGTAACATAATGGAGGTGAATTTATCAGGGAGTCACCTAAATTTACAAAATTATCGAGAACCGGCTTCCAGCATTTTATATCCCTCATCGATATATATATCAATATCTTTTGTAAATACGCCAACACCCTTATTATTGCTTTTGCTGCGACCTAATCTCACGATCATAACATTGTCTTCCCTGTTTACTATTACGTATTGTCCCAGATGTCCGCGCATCATATAAAAAGACTTGCCTTCGGGATTAGTGTATAACCACCAGCCATAACCATACTGCGGACTTTCCTCAAATCTTGGGCGAAGCGATAGTGCCACAAAGGAAGAGTCCAGCAGTTGTTCTCCCCTCCATTTTCCATGATCTTTGAACAATTTTCCAAATCGAGCGAAATCACGGGCATTCCCTGCTACACAACAGTATGCTTTTACCATCCCACCTTCTTCACTGTCTAGTTGCCAAAGCGCATCCTGGCTAGCACCTAAAGGTTTCCAGAACGACTCGCTTAAGTATTCGTTCAGGGTTTTTCCAGTTGCTTTTTCAAGAACCATGGCCAGTAGTTGGATGTCGCCACTGGCATATTTAAATTTTTGTCCGGGTTCCTCCACTACTTTCAATCCCAGGATCACTTTTTTCAGGTCGTCATCGAAATAAGCCCGGGTAGTGATAGATAACGGAGAATAATAGGCTTCGTCCCAATTGGTTCCTGAAGCCATTGAAGACAGGTCGCCAACTGTGGTGCGGGCAGCCATACCTTCACTAAATTCTGGAAAGAAATCCCCTACCGGTTGATCCAGCCCTTTCAGATATCCATCTGTGATCGCTTTCCCCATCATACCGGAAACCATACTCTTTACCATAGAGAAGGAGTTGGATTTCGAATCTTTTCCGTAGCCATCATAATAGGCTTCATACCAGATACTGTCGTTCTTAATAATGAGATAAGCTACTGTTCCAAGGTCGGCATTAGTTTTTTTAAGAACTTCTGTTTCATCTACCGAATTATAATCTGCATGTTCGGGCCAGGGGTGAGTTTCACCAGCCTCTACCACGCTGTTATCGAAGTATTTATAGTCTTCAAGGAAGGCCGTGGTGTGACCGTTAAGATAGATGGTGCGTACCGCTTTCAATAAATAATCGGTGTCTGTGATATAGAGAACAGCGATGATCAATATGATTAGGATTAGTAGCCATTTAAAGAACTTCTTTAGGTATTTCATAGGGTTTTAGAATAATTTTCCTTGTTTTATTGGGCTTTCATGTTCCAGCAACCATTTTTTTCGATCCAATCCCCCGGCATAACCTGTAAGCGATCCGTCCGACCCAATGATACGATGACAGGGAATAATGATAGCGATGGGATTTCGTCCATTTGCCGAGGCAGCTGCACGAATTACTTTAGGATCACCCAGGATATTTGCAATTTGCTGATATGTCCTGGTTTTGCCAAAATCGACAGTTTGCAGGGTGTTCCATACCTTTTTCTGAAATTCGGTTCCCTGAGGATTTAATTTTAGGCTGAATTGAGTTCTGGTTTTGCTGAAATATTCTTTCAACTGCTGAACAGCCTCCTCGAGCGCTTGAGGCGTCTCACCACCTGTAAACACTGCATTTTCGGTGAATTTTACTTCCGAAATTCCTTGCGTATCACCGCTTATTTGAAGGGTTCCCAGGGGTGTTTTGAGGCAGGTGGTCTCCATAAATACGAATGTACGTATTTTCACGTATTTTCATGAGAATTCACCGTTTTACACCTAAAAAGTTAGAATTATAACATTTTTATCTTTAGATTTAGCCCCCCCAAATAATTAAAAATGAGGCTACAACCTACTTTACAGCTACTCATCTTATTTTGCTGTGCACCCATTTTATTGGCTCAGAATTCCTCTACCGAAACCGATAGATTAGAAAAACTATTGGATGATGCCTACACTCAATATTACGAATATGAGTATAAGAAAGCCCTGGAATCCTGTTTATCCCTGTTAAATGAGGCACGCGCCGCGGGTAACGACTACTATATCTTTCGGGCGTATAACAAGTTGGGAAGCATTCACAATTCGGTAAAAGACACAGCACATAGCAGGATCTATTTTGAAAAAGCCTTACAACACGCGCTTGAGATCAAGAGCGACAGCCTGATTTCCTGGGGCTATAACGATCTTGCCAATGTATACGCCGAGGATCCTTTAAGATATTTAAAGACCATCACACTTTACAAGGAAGGGATCAAAGTGAATCAAAGAGCGGGATTGGATGACTACGAAAACCTCACTTTATATATGAACATAGGGTGGACCTATCTGGATGTAGAACGACCGGATGCGGCCTTTCCATATCTTCAGAAAACAAAAGAGCTAAGCAAACAAAAGAAGCAACACCCGCTGTTTCTTATTAATCTCGATATATTATTTGGGCGATACTATTTTTATACAGATCCTATCTCTGAACGGGCTATACAAATACTGGAGGAAACAGCAGGCAGGGCAGTTAAAGGTAATTACCTGGAACAAGCTGCAACTTCATACAAGTATCTTGCAAAATTGTATAATAATTCCGGCGACCTTGCATTGGCCAATTCGAGTTTATTAAAACAACTTGAACTCAAGGAAAAATTACACAAACATCAGATGGAAGCCCAGCTCAACGAAGCCACCGCTAAATTCGAGCTGCAGCAATATCAGAACGATCTGGCAGTGGCCAGGAATGAACAGGTATATGCAGACAGACTGGTAGCCAAATCCCGCCTATTGGTGGTGATATTTGCCGTGGCCTTCATAATACTTTTTAGCGCGCTCGTAGTTTTCTATAAATCGCTTAAGGCACGGAAACGATTTATTAGTAAACTACATGATAAGAATGTAGAGCTTACCAGGGCTAAGGAAAAAGCAGAAAGACTTTCATTGCTGAAAACACAATTCTTCTCTACCGTAAGCCATGAACTTAGAACACCGCTATATGGTGTTATTGGGATCTCCTCATTACTGTTGGACAATAAAAAATTAAATGACCACCGTAACGACCTTCAATCGCTGAAATTTTCGGCAGATTACCTGCTTGCGCTGATCAATGATGTGCTTACCCTCAATAAGATCGAAGCCAATGGAATCAGGCTGGAACATAATGCCTTTCACATGGGCACATTGATGAATAATATAATCCGCTCCTTCGCCTTTGGTCTGGAACAAAACAATAATCAACTTCATTTACGAATCGATAGCGCGTTGCCAGACTCTTTCGTAAGCGATTCGGTGCGTTTATCACAAATTCTCATGAACCTGGTTGGGAATGCGGTAAAGTTCAATGAGAATGGAAATATTTGGGTGACCATTCATAATATGGGTGAGACCAAATCCGGCAACTACAAGGTTTATTTTGAAGTGAAAGACGACGGGATCGGAATTCCGAAGGAACAAAAAAATGCGATCTTCGAAGAATTTTCCCAAATGGAGAACAAGAATTATAACTACCAGGGAACCGGCTTAGGATTATCCATAGTTAAGAAACTGCTTAGTGTTTTTGGTAGCGAAATAAGGCTGGAAAGCGAACTAGGAGCCGGTGCTACATTTTCTTTCGAGATCGAGATGGAAGCAATCCCATCATCGGTGGTTGAGGCCCGTGAATTGAGCCATGAAACCTACGAAACCCTTACTGCCGAGGAGCATTTCTTCGACAATTTTCACATACTTGTGGTAGATGACAACAAGATCAACCAAAAGATCACCCAAAAAATACTGGAAACGCGTAATTTCCAGTGTTCCCTGGCCAATGATGGCGAAGAAGCTCTTGTACTTACACGGGAAGGCAAATTTGATCTTATCCTGATGGACATCCACATGCCGAGAATGAATGGAATTGAAGCAACGAAGATCATTAGAGAATTCGACCAAAGCACACCAATTGTTGCTCTTACTGCGGTTGAGGTTGCCGAAATGCGCAAATCTATTCTCGAATCGGGGATGAATGACATCATCCTCAAACCCTACGATGTTTCACAATTTCTAAATACTCTTTTCCGGAATTTGAGCGCTGCTGTTGGGCACAACGAGACTTTCTAACAGTGATCCCTATTCTGAAGATTCTTCGTCTTCCTGCTCTGCTTCGGCAAGTTTGATCCCCATGCGTTTGGCACGTCTTTCCCAGTTTTTACGTGCTTGAGCCTGCATGTCTTCGATGGTATCGCTCTCGTCCATTATTTCAAGGCCTAGCAGTGTTTCTATGATATCTTCCATAGTAACAATACCAATAGTATTTCCAAATTCGTCTACCACAAGTGCAATATGGCCACGTTGTTTTATGAAGTTTTCGAAAAGTTCGGGGATGGGTTTCTCTGCATCTACCACAAATATATCGCGCCGTATATCGGAGAGGATCTTGTCTCCTTTTTCCTGCACGATCTCTTCAAGGATATCATCCTTTAGCACAAAACCTGTGATATTGTGAGTTTTTTCTTTAAAGACAGGGATCCTGGAGAATTTCAGATTGTTGTGGGCCTCATAGAAGTCTTGTAAGGTGGTTTGCTCATCTTCCGATATCACCACAGGGAATGGAGTCATTACGTCTTTGGCCTGTACCGACTTAAATATGAGTAAATTCTTGATCACTGCGCTTTCGTTCTCTTCGAAGACGCCCTCCTTTTCGGCAGCATCGGTGATAGCCATAAATTCCTCCCTGCTCATATTACTAACATGAGCCGTTTTACCGATCAGCTTAGTTGTAAGCATAAGAAGCCATAATATTCCCGTGTATTTCAGCGGAGCAATAATGATCTTGAGGCTAAAAGCGGTGAATCCACCTAGCTTTTTCCAATAGGTGGCACCAATGGTTTTGGGGATGATCTCCGAGACAATAAGTATAAGAAGCGTCATAACCGCAGAGACGATCCCTACTATATTCACTCCCCAAACATTCACTTTATAAGGCAGTTTTTCGGCTTCTACCCCAACCAGGATTGCACCAACCGTGTGAGCTATGGTATTAATAGTGAGGATAGCGATCAATGGTTTGTCGATATCCTTTTTCATCCTTATCAGAACTTTAGCATAGCCGTGTCCTTCGGTGTCCTTCAGTTTTAAAAAAGTAGGAGTAAAACTCAAAAGAGCTGCTTCCAGAATAGAGCAAAGGAAGGAAAAGAAGATCGATAGTATTGCGTAGACAATTAATAAGGTCATTCGGCCTGAATTTGCTGCAAGTTATAATTTTACTGAAACTCCTTGTTCGATTTCCACCATAATTTTAAAGTTTTCGGAACAAATCAGGAGATTAATTTTACTACATCTTTTGCAAAATAACTAGCAATTATATTGGCTCCGGCACGCTTTATAGCAGTTATTTGTTCCAACATGACACTGTTGTGATCCAGCCAGCCTTTTTCGGCTGCCGCTTTTAACATCGCGTATTCTCCGCTCACCTGGTATACCGCTAAAGGAACATCAATGGCGTCTTTTACCTCTCTTACAATGTCCAGGTAACACAGTCCTGGCTTCACCATAACGATATCGGCACCTTCTTCAATATCCATAAGGGTTTCCTTTATTGCTTCATTGCGATTTGCCGGATCCATCTGATAGGTTTTTTTGTCTCCAAACCCCGGAGCCGAATCCAGGGCATCCCGAAACGGTCCATAAAAAGCCGATGCATACTTTGCGCTGTAGCTCATGATCCCCGTATCGTGGTATCCTTCATCTTCAAGTAAAGTTCTTATCTCGAACACCCTCCCATCCATCATATCGCTGGGCGCAACAAAATCGGCTCCCGCACTGGCGTGAGATAAAGACATTTCGGCCAGGATAGCGTTTGTATCGTCGTTAAGTATCTTTCCTTCAGAAACTATCCCGTCGTGCCCATAGCTGGAATAGGGATCTAAAGCCACATCGGTCATTACCAGCATCTCTGGAACCGCATTTTTCACAGTTTGAATAGCACGCTGCATGAGGCCATCCTTATTTAAAGCTTCTTTACCTGTGTTGTCTTTTAGTTCATCGGCAACTTTTACAAAAAGCAGCACAGCTTTTAATCCCATCGACCATAAGGTCTTTGCCTCTTTGTCCAGCAGGTCCAGGCTTAATCGATAATAGCCCGGCATGGAAGAAATTTCCTCCTTTATACCTTTTCCTTCCACCACAAAAAGCGGCACGAGGAAATCATCCGGGGATATAATCGTTTCTCTCACTAGGCTTCTAATGGCTTCTGAACTGCGTAATCTTCTATTTCTGTTTAAAGGATACATATTTCATTTATTTAGACCCATTCTCTTGGGTTCTGTAACACTTGGATCAGTTTTTCTTCATCACTTCCCGGTTTGGGATGATGGTCGTAGCGCCACTGCACATGGGGTGGAAGGCTCATTAGTATACTTTCAATTCTTCCGTTGGTTTTAAGTCCGAACAAAGTCCCCTTATCATGTACCAGATTGAATTCTACATAGCGTCCCCTTCTAATTTCCTGCCAGTTCCTATGATCGTCATTATAAGGGATGACCTTTCGGCTCTCAACAATTGGAACATAGGCATCGAGAAAGCTATCCCCAACATCGGTAACAAAATCAAACCATTGCTGCATAGACATTTGGGGTGTTTCTTTGAGATAGTCGAAAAACAAACCTCCTATCCCTCTCGCTTCCTTTCTGTGGCTGTTATAAAAGTACTCGTCACATCGCTTCTTAAAGTTACTATAGAATTGCGGGTCATGCCTGTCGCAGGCATCCTTACAGACCTGGTGAAAGTGGGTGGCATCTTCCTTGAAAAGGTAATAAGGAGTAAGGTCTTGCCCACCGCCAAACCAGCTTGTCACTACTTCTCCCTGCTCGTTGTAAAGCTCGAAATATCTCCAGTTTGCATGAACTGTTGGGACGAAAGGATTTTTTGGGTGTAAGACAAGGCTGAGGCCACAGGCAAAGAAGTTTGCATCACTTACCCCGAAATATTGTTGCATACTTTCGGGAAGAGTACCGTGAACTTCACTAATATTTACCCCCCCTTTTTCGAATACGGCTCCATTTTCAATAACTCTGGTTTTACCACCTCCTCCTTCGGGTCGCTTCCATTTGTCCTCGTGGAAATTCCCTTGACCATCAATTTGCTCCAGACGGGAAGTGATGGTGTTTTGTAAATTCCGGATATAGGCTACAAATTCTTTTTTCATTTTTTTTCTGAAGGGTAGATTGTTTTTACGGTTTCGGTAGTGGCGGCGGTTACAGAAAGAGGTAGTACGAGGATGATTCCGAGAACCGGTATCAGTAGCATGAGCATGAATATCATTCCGTTGCCAATGGCCAGACCGCGATGATCACTTACAAAACGCACACTTTGGGAATAGCCGTAATGACGCTCCAGGGTATAATCCATATTTCCGAAACCGGCATAGTAAGATTGAACGAGGAATAGGAGAATAGAGGAGATAAAACCAATAACCGGAATGAAACTAATTATAAAAATGGGGATGGAAAGGAAAAGCTCCATTAACAGGTTTCTGCCGTTTACCTTGATCCCCCGCCAAAGTTGAGAAACGAAGGAAGTTTTTCTGTGCTCACGTGTGGTACCCATAAGATGTGCCTCTATCTTCTCGGATACAGGACTCATAAAGGGAGCGCTAAGGGCCATAACGATGTGTTTATACAATATAAGCCCCAGTGCAACGATCACGATTCCTCCTACAATATTGCTTATGGTTCTGAAAGTTTCTGCTCCCCACTCCCATACCCAGGCCTTTGAGATCAGGCTCCCAATATTGTCTGATAATCCATAGGCAGAAATTCCAATTACTATCGCGGTGATAAAACTTATTAGCATAGGAACACCAAAATATTTCCATAGGCCTAGAGTACTAATTAGCTTTAGTGTTCCACTGTATGCGCGAATGCCACGTAGGATATTTTTAAACATTTAATCTGAAATATAGACCAGCTTGTCCTGGCAGTTATTAATTTCTTCAATTTTCTCGATTTTCACCGCATTTTCCATCATTTTGAGCAAAAAATCGATCATTTTGTCTGTTTTTTGAGCAAAATGACTTAAAAATAGCTTCCTTCCAATGGCGTTATTATGACAATCCATAGCCTCGTCGAGCGGATCGTTTTGAGTTACTTTTTCATACATATTTGTCACTTTTTCGGCCCAAATCGTTGTTTTTTCGTCATTTTTGAACCTTTTTTGACAAAAAATGCAAATTTCGAGGTTCCAAAGCGCGTGGCGAAACGCGTTTTCTTTTCGGTTGGTGTGATGACGCTTCCCGAACAGTTCGTTACACACTTTCATAGTAGTTGTTGAGGCTCTAAAGGTTGGAACTACAAGAAGAGGATTTTTTAGAAACAACATTCCAAATCGGAATAATTGTCTGCCGTTCATCTTTAGTATCCTTTTCCATAGATTCATTCGCTCGTATTGGGGTATTCTTTAACAGCTTCTACAAAAGCCCCGGCATTTTCAACCGGAATGTTGGGAAGAATGCCATGACCTAAATTTACGATATAACGATCTTTTCCAAACTCATCTATCATTTGTCTCACCATTTTCTTGATCTCGGCAGGTGGACTTAACAACCTTGAAGGATCGAAATTCCCTTGCAGCGTTATATTTCCTCCGGTGAGGTATCTCGCGTTCCTGGCAGAGCATGTCCAGTCTATTCCCAGAGCAGAGGCTCCGCTTTTAGCCATGGTATCCAGGGCGAACCAGCAGCCTTTGCCAAAAGCGATCACATGTGTTTCGTCTTTAAGAGCATCTATGATCTGCTGTATGTATTTCCAGCTAAATTCCTGGTAATCCACAGGAGAAAGCATCCCACCCCAGCTGTCGAAGACCTGTACAGCATTGACACCGGCCCTCACTTTTTCCTTCAGAAAGGCTATGGTGGTATCTGTTATCTTCTGTAATAGTTGGTGGGCCGCATCAGGTTGTGTAAAACAAAACTCCTTTGCCATTGCAAAATTTTTCGATCCCTGTCCTTCCACACAATAGCACAAAATGGTCCAGGGGCTTCCGGCAAAACCAATGAGTGGAATCTCATCATTTAATTTTTCTTTGGTCATTTTAATGGCGTCCATTACATACCCCAGACTCTCATCTATATCCGGAACGATCACCCTATCCAGATCTTTAGGATCTCGTATGGGTTCGGGCAACCACGGGCCTACCCCCACTTTCATCTCCACATCTATGTTCATTGCCTGCGGGATGACCAGAATGTCGCTAAACAGGATGGCAGCGTCCATTCCATATCTACGTATAGGTTGCACAGTGATCTCGCTGGCTAATTCGGGAGTACGGCAGCGTGTGAAAAAATCGTATTTAGCCTTAATCTGCATGAATTCGGGCAGGTATCTTCCGGCTTGCCTCATCATCCATACCGGTGGTCTGTCTACGGTTTCCCCTTTTAAGGCTCTTAGAAATAAATCGTTCTTAATCATTTTGATTGTAAAATTTTCACTGTTTTTGCGATCACACTTTCTACTGTCGTGCTATTAGCAATGTATATGTTTTGGGTATGTTTTTTTGCTTCTGAAGCAGTGGTATCTCCTATACAGATCACTGCCGAATTTCCAATCGTATTCAGCGCAGTAAAACTCGATACACCACTGGGGCTAAAAAACATGATTCCGTCGAATTTTCGGTCTATTTTCACCGGTTTTAGCTCAGTTTTGTATGTTTTTACTTCAAAAAGTTCATTTTTTGAGCTATTTAAGCCATCCGGGATTTCATCTCTTCGCGACATTCCGCAGAAGAAATGAAACTGTTCATTTTTGTACGAAAAATTTAAGAAATCAACCAATTCTGAGCTATAATTTACCGTTTTTACCACATTTTGGCCTAAATCCTTCAATTTTTGAGATGTTTTTTCCCCAACTGCAAATACCCTTGTAATTGATGCCCTTTCCGGGTTATTTTTAAAGACAATATCGACAGCGTTACTACTGCTAAAGATCGCATTCCTGATCTCCTTGGGCAATTGGAAATCCAGTGCTGTAATCTTGATGGCATCGTAGTCCACAAAAGACAACCCGGCATTTAATAACAACTCCTTTTGAGGCGCGGTTAATCGCCTTGTGGATAATACAGATCTCACTGCGATTTTTTTATTGTGTTCATTATTTCCGCACCTCCGTTAGCCAGCATTTCTCTTGCAAAGGCACCACCACAGCCTGTGTAGCTGTTTATTTCGATCTCTTTTTCCATCCTAAGCGTAGTACGGCCGTCCAGTGACAGAAGTACGGCTTTAAAGCGAATAAGTTCACCATCAATAATGGCTAGTGCTCCTATTGGTGCGGTGCAACCACCTTCCAACACCTGCAGGAATTCACGCTCTATTTCGGTACAAATAGCCGATGGTTTATGATCGAGCTGTCGGGTTGCTTCAATATGCCGAAGGTCGTCTTGCCTGGCCACTACTACCATTGCTCCCTGAGCCGGAGCCGGGATCATCCAGTCTAAAAGCTTGTGGTTTTCAGGTAATTTTTCTATACGTTCAAGTCCGGCTTTGGCGAAAACAGCTCCCTGCCAGTCGCTATCCACGAGTTTTTGCAACCTCGTGTTTACGTTTCCACGTAAACCCACCACTTTGTGGTGGGGATAGCGACTAAGCCATTGCGCTTTCCTACGCAGGCTTCCCGTTGCCACGGTACAGATATCTTCCGGGTTAAAATCACCGTTGGTAACCAGTATATCTTCCGAAGCCGCTCTTTCCAGCACCGCGGTTTGAACGATCCCCTTTGGTAATAAAGTAGGGACGTCCTTCATGCTATGTACCGCAATGTCTACAGTTCTATTTAGCATTGCAATATCCAGTGTTTTGGTAAAGATCCCGGTGATACCTAATTCGTAAAGTGGCTGGTCCAGGTTGAGGTCGCCAGTAGATTTTACGGCAACAAGTTCTGTCTTATAGCCTAAAAGTTCAAGTTTATCCTTTACTGTATTGGCCTGCCATAGCGCTAATTCGCTGTCGCGTGTTCCTATTCGTATTGGCTTGCTCACAGCTCGTTTTTTGGAAGTTGGAAGACTTGCTTTATGAGTGCAATACCTTCCTGGGTGTCTACATCGCCGTTCTTCAGGTGATTCGCAAAGTGAGTGGTGATCTTATGGATGATCCGGTCGCCTATGACCGCCGCCTGCTCTTCGTTGAAATTGTTGTTTTTCCTGCGCTGATAATCGATCTCGCCTTCCTTGATCTCTGCAAGTTTCAGCTTTAATGCTTTCAATGTAGGAGCAAACCTTCGGTTTTCAGCCCAGGCGTTAAATTCATTTTCAATTTCGGCAATGATCTTTTCGGCCTGGGGGATCTGTGATTGTCGGTGTGCCAGGGTACTGTCTGTAACTTTCGCAAGTTCATCCAGATGAACCAGGCTTACAAATTCATTTTCCAAAACATCGACGGCAACGTTCTTCGGGATGGATAGATCCAGGATCAATAGTGGTTTCTTCAGGTAAAGCAACTCTTTATTAATGGTAGGTTTCTGGGCTCCTGTGGCCACAATAAGGACATCTGCCTGGCAAATTTCACTTTCAATGCTGGAGTAATCCTTAACCACCAGATTAAATTTACCGGCTACCTCTTCGGCCTTAACCTTTGTTCGGTTAATAAGGGTTATATGTTCGTTACGGGTATGTTTTATAAGGTTTTCACAAGTATTCCTCCCTATCTTTCCAATTCCGAATAGTAAAATATTTTTTTCTGAAATATATGGCACTCGTGCCATGATGTATTGTACGGCAGCAAAACTAACTGAAGTTGCGCCTGTAGAAAGTTCGGTTTCGTTCTTTATGCGCTTACTAGCCTGTATAACGGCATTCCCCAGCCGTTCCATATAGGCATTGAGCATACCTAGTTTCTTGGATTGTTTTAATCCACGGCGTAGCTGACTAATGATCTCGAAATCCCCCAGAATCTGACTGTCAAGGCCTGTTGCTACCCTAAATAAATGGGATACAGCGGCATTATTCTTATGGATGTAAGCTACCTTTTCAAATTCTTCTACGGTTCCATTAGTGTAATTGCATAGAAGTTTTATTAGCTGAAATGGATGTGAGGCAATCCCATATAATTCGGTGCGATTGCAGGTTGAGACTACCGTAAGAGACTTTACGCCATTTTCTTTGGCTTGTTCTAAAATAGCAGTTTGTGCTTCTTGTGTTACACTAAAATGCCCGCGAGTTTCAGCATCGGCCTTCTGATAATTGAGACCGATGGCATAAAAACTTTCTTCTCTACTAGCGGAGCCGTTAAGATTTCCGTTCACTTTCATACCTGAACGGCAAAAGTAACAACATCACATACTAAAAAATAACGCCAGAAGCATCATTAATGTCGAAACTTGTTAATTTGTTTTAAAAAATGATATAAATCAGTTAAATGCCCTAAATTTGGCTCTTACAGCCCCACGTTTAGCGTTATTATATAGAATTGTTCTAAATAAGAATCAATTAAACAAGATGTACCCATGCTAGAAAATGTCGCTCAAAGCATTTATGATGAAACGGTAGTGGATTCGAATGTGTTTATACTAAAATTTATAAACGAAACTACCGAGAATAGTTTTTTCAAGCGGGAGGTTAGTTCGAGTTTCATTCAGTTTCATTTTTGTGTAAAAGGCTCAGCCTCATTTAGTTTCAACAACGGGAATTACCGTTTACCTATAATGGATGAGACCTCTTTGCTATTATACAATCCTCAAAGAGATCTGCCTATCGAGGTGTCTGTTAGTCCGCGTTCGTGGGTTGTTTCTTTATTACTTCCCATAAATAGCTTTCACGCGCTCTTCTCCCGTGATGCCGAATACATTTCCTTCCTCAGCGAGGAAAATAAAGATAGAAAGTACTATAAAGACCTGCCAATCACTCCGTCGATGGCAATTGTCCTTAACCAACTGCTTAATTTTAACCTTCACCCTTCGGTAAAGCCGCTGTATTTTAAAGCTAAAACTTACGAACTGCTCAGCCTGTATTTTAACAGACCAGCCAATGTGGATATAGAACAATGCCCATTTCTGGTAGATGAGGACAATGTGATAAAGATAAAAAGGGCCAAGGAGATAGTTCTTGACAGAATGGCCGAACCACCCAGCCTGCAACAGTTAGCAGATGAAGTGCAATTGCCCATTAATCGTTTAAAGGAAGGTTTTAAGCAGGTGTATGGAGATACGGTTTTTGGTTTTCTGTTCGATTATAAAATGGAATATGCCAGACAATTGCTTGCATCGGGCTCATACAATGTTAACGAAGTAGGCCTAAAGGTAGGTTATAGCACCGCGAGTCATTTTATTGCGGCTTTCAAAAAGAAGTATGGCACTACACCAAAGCGTTTCGTGATGGCCCTAACCCGTTAAAAAGTACTTGGATCGGGAGGTTTAGATGAAAGCTTTATTCGAAATAAGGTATCTAAATATTATGTATTAGCCTCCAAAGAATATATTCCCTCGAATTTCGTCACAATTATTGAAGTAGGATTATAACCTTTAAAGTATGATTTCATTTATACTTTTATAACGTTAATCTACTCCTAAAGGCTATTGTCTTTCTGGATTATGAGGTATTTTTGTTTCAAATTTCAGGTCGGATACCCATCTCATCATAACACTGACACGATGATTCGTCCTCTATAAAAACATAAGAAATCAACTTGATGAAAGGAGTTCTACTTGTAAATCTAGGCTCACCAGATAGCACAGACCCTAAAGATGTAAAGAAATACCTGGACGAATTTTTAATGGATCCCCGGGTGATCGATGTCCCTAAATGGGCACGAATCCTGCTCGTGCGGGGAATAATTCTCAATACCAGGCCAAAGAAATCGGCCGAAGCCTATAGCAAGATCTGGTGGGAAGAAGGTTCTCCGCTCATTGTTATTTCGGAGCGACTTCAGAAAAAAATTCAGAAAAAGATCAATATACCAGTAGCTCTGGCAATGCGTTACGGGAGCATGACCCTTAAAAAGGGATTACAGGAACTGATAGACAAAGGCGCTACCGAAGTGCTCGTCATCCCGCTATACCCGCAATTCGCAATGGCTACCACCGAAACGATCAATGTAAAAGTTGATGAGCTTCAGAAGGAATTTTTTCCGCAACTTGAGATCACGTCGCTGCCTGCCTTTTATAATAAACCCGAATATATCGAAGTACTTTCTCGTAGCATAGCCGAATCATTGGAAGGTCAGGATTATGATCATTTACTGTTTAGTTATCACGGGGTGCCGGAAAGGCATATCAGGAAAAGTGATATCACACGAGGACACTGTAAAATTGATGATATATGTTGTTTTACGCCATCGGAGGCACACAGGTTTTGTTACCGTCACCAGTGCTATGAAACTACACGAATGGTAGCCGATAGTCTTCAACTAAAAGAAGGAACCTATTCTACTAGTTTTCAATCTCGGTTAGGTTTCGATCCTTGGCTTCAGCCATATACAGACCGAACCATAGAACGCATGGGCAAATCCGGAATCAGGAAAATGGCCATAGTCACTCCCGCTTTTGTGAGCGATTGCCTGGAGACTCTCGAAGAGATAGCTATGGAAGGAGAGGAGATCTTTCACGAAGTAGGAGGAGAAGAATTCACTACCGTACCATGCCTGAACGACCGGGACGATTTTGCCGAGATCCTGGTTAACTGGATCGAGAAATGGCGAATCACAGATATAAAAACTGCTATTGCCTAAATGAGTAGGAACCGATCAGCCGAGCTCGGCACCAAGCCTATTAGTAAGCTACTCATACAGCAGGCTGTACCTGCATCTATCGGGATACTTGTCATGTCACTCAACATGATCGTCGATACGATCTTTGTAGGTCGATGGATTGGTCCTTTGGCAATTTCGGCTATTACGGTGGTGATACCGGTAACATTTTTTATCGGGGCCATTGGTCTGGCAGTTGGTATTGGTGGAAGCTCTGTACTATCTAGGGCTTTGGGGGCAGGGAATCACGAGAAAGCACTAAGGGTCTTTGGCAATCAAACTACAATTACTTTTATTACATCGGCTGTATTGGCTATACTGGGCCTGGTCTTTCAATATCAACTTATCAATTTTTTCGGGGCCGACGATTCGTTTAGGGAGCTCGCACTTACTTATTATCGCATTGTACTTTATGGGATCGTCATGCTTGCCATGTGCATGATGGGGAACAACGTGATCCGGGCGGAAGGGAAACCCAAATTCGCGATGTATGCCATGATGCTTCCGGCCATTGGCAATATTTTCATGGACTGGATCTTCATAAAAGTATTTAATATGGGGATGGCAGGTGCTGCCTGGGCAACTTTTGTGAGTTATGCGGTTTGCTTTGCGTTTATTCTATGGTTTTTTATAGCCAAGAGCGAATTGCGGTTAAAATGGCAAAGTTTTATTCTGAAACGCAAGATCGTAAACGAGATCAACGCCCTTAGTTTTGTAACGCTGGCGCGGCAGGGCACGATCGCTGTACTTACCATTTTACTGAACAATGTTCTGATACGTTATGGGGATTCTCTGGACATAGCTGCCTATGGAATTATAAGCAGAATGCTCATGTTTGCCTTATTCCCTGTAATAGGTGTAAATCAGGGCTTTTTGCCAATAGCCGGCTACAATTACGGTGCGAAAAAGTTTGGCAGGGTAAGAGAATCTATCAATACCTCCATAAAATATTCGGGCTTTTTTGCCTTACTTATCTTCGCGATCATCATGTTGTTCCCCACCCAGATCGTTTCTATCTTTATAAGTAATTCTTCTTCCCTGGATGCTTCCACTTTAGCCAATAATGAAGAGATCCTGAAAAGAACACCTTCGGCATTACGTTGGGTATTCGCCGTCACGCCGGTGATCGTGATCCAGCTGATAGGAGCTTCCTATTTTCAAGCCATAGGGAAGGCCATCCCGGCCTTACTGCTTAGTCTTACCAAACAAGGATTCTTCCTTATTCCATTATTATTGATCCTTCCTCCATTTATGGGTGTACTGGGGGTATGGGTATCTTTTCCCATTGCAGATACATTAGCTACTATCCTCACGGGATACTATTTAAACCGGGCCGTCAAAAAAGATCTCAATCCCAATATTTCTACAGAAGCTGTTGCTGTAGCCAATCCCGGCGACCATGACTAATGTCATTTTTAAAGTTATCTTTAATTAAGAATTTTATTAATTAACGTTACGCTTATGCTCGAACTTCAGGATTTCAAGGATGTTTCAGACCGGAACACCCTGCTACAGGTTTTACGCTCAAAATTACCGGAAGAGCTGTTTACCGAGGTAATGCAATCGGTGCACTATGAAGATGCACTACTCAAATTACAGGCCGAGCTGGTGGATTTTCAGCAATGGGTTGCCAAGGAAGGCAGGCGGGTTTGTATCATTTTTGAAGGCCGTGACGCTGCGGGCAAAGGTGGTGCTATCAGAAGGTTCACAGAGCACCTTAACCCCCGGTCGATGCGAGTGGTAGCGTTAACCAAACCCACGAATGTGGAGAAAGGCCAATGGTATTTCAGAAGATATATAAAAGTACTGCCGGACCCCGGGGAGATCGTATTTTTCGACAGGAGCTGGTACAATCGGGCTGTGGTCGAGCCTGTTATGGGGTTTTGTAACAAGGACGAATACGAGAAATTTATGGTGCAGGTCCCCGAATTCGAGCATATGTTATACGAAGATGGGGTGGACATCATAAAATTCTGGTTCTCCATTTCGAAGGAAGAGCAGCAAAGACGGTTCAACGCCCGGCTGGAAAATCCTCTGAAACAATGGAAATTTAGTCCTGTTGATAGAGTTGGGCAACGAAAATGGGATGATTATACTTACTATAAGGAACAGATGTTTAGTAAGACCCACACCTCATTTTGCCCCTGGATGATTATAAAGACAAACAACAAGAAAGAAGCCCGCCTGGAGAGTATTCGATATGTGTTGTCCAGGTTTAGCTACGATAATAAAGGAGAATCCGGGGCCGATATATTTCCCGATCCGAATGTGGCACAGCGATACCATCGAATGATCAAACAAATAGATATCTAATGGGATATAAACTATCAGACAAAGAGATAAAGATCCTCAATTCAAAAAAAGGGATCAAACAAATGATCATTACAGATGGGCATTCGGTAGCCAAAGCCCTTCGTTTCGTTAAATATGAAGCGCGTTTAAAGTCTCTTCAGGAGGAACTTATAAAACTGCAACAATGGGTTGCAGAAAACGATAAAAAGTTAGTGATACTGTTCGAAGGTAGAGATGCCGCCGGAAAGGGAGGTGCGATAAGACGGATCACACAACATCTCAATCCCAGGGAATTTAGTATCGTTGCCCTCCCAAAACCCACCGAGGAAGAACAGAGTCAGTGGTATTTCCAACGCTACATTAACAGATTACCTCAAAAGGGCAAGATCGTATTTTTCGACAGGAGCTGGTACAATCGGGCAGTGGTAGAGCCGGTTAATGGCTTCTGCGACGAGCACCAGTATCAAACTTTTATGAACCAGGTGAACGAATTTGAGCGTATGATCATAGAATCGGGGATCCTTCTCATAAAACTATATTTTTCAATAAGTAAAGGAGAGCAGGCAAGGCGTTTTGAAGACATAAAGAAGAGTCCCGTTAAGAAATGGAAATTTAGTCCGGTAGACCAAAATGCTTTGAAATTATGGGATGTTTATACTGAATACAAAACAAAGATGTTTGCCAGAACAAATACCGAGATCGCACCCTGGCATATTATCAGGGCTAACAAAAAAACCAAAGCCAGGATCGAGGTAATAGAAAAGATACTGGACCTTGTACCCTACGATCCTAAAGACACCAAATTGATCACCCACGTTAAAATGGATTAGCATAATCCTGGGGTAACGTATAAACCTGTTAGGGTTCTGTTTATAACACTTAAACGAATTTATTCGGGATTGGTTTTACTGAAAATACCTATCTTTAACCAAACTAATTTAATCCCGATTTATGTCGCTATACCACCCAAAACTCAAGTTACTCCTTCTATTTTTTTTCTTCGGAATTTTTACTGAAAATTTACCTGCACAAACCTACGAAACAGGTCTTTACGATGCCATGGAATATCGGCTCATAGGGCCATTTCGAGGAGGCAGAAGTGCTGCGGTAACCGGGGTGCCCGGAAAACCAAACCTATTTTATTTTGGAGCTACAGGGGGCGGTGTTTGGAGAACGACAGATGGTGGCCGTCATTGGCAGAATATTTCCGACGGATATTTTGGAGGATCGATCGGGGCCATCGAAGTGGCACAGGGCGACCCCAACGTGATCTATGTTGGCGGAGGAGAAAAGACAGTTCGCGGTAATGTTTCGTCTGGCTACGGAATTTGGAAAACCGAAGATGCCGGAAAGACCTGGGTTCAGTCCGGGCTGGAAAAGGCAAGGCACATCCCTCGTATTGCAGTTCATCCAAAAGACCATCAAATTGTATATGCCGCAGTGCTTGGTAACATTTACAAACCAACACCCGATCGTGGGGTATACAAGAGTACCGATGGTGGTAAATCCTGGAGAAAGACCTTATTCGCCAATGAGGATGCGGGCGCAGTAGATCTTATCATGGATCCTAACAACCCTCGGATATTATATGCTTCAACATGGAATGTTCGACGCACTCCCTACAGCCTTAGTAGTGGTGGTGACGGATCTGCACTTTGGAAAAGTACAGATAGCGGTGAAAGCTGGAAGGAAATATCGAAGAATGAAGGATTTCCTGCCGACACCCTGGGTATTATTGGCGTTACCGTTTCTCCTGTAAACAGTGATCGCGTATGGGCTATAGTAGAGAACAAAGAAAAAGGAGGAGTTTACCGTAGTGAAGATGGAGGAGAAACATGGAAATTGGTAAACAGCGAACGAAAACTTAGACAAAGAGCCTGGTACTATACCCGTATTTATGCCGACCCTAAAGATGAAGATGTGATGTATGTTCTTAATGTACGTTACCATAAAAGCACCGATGGCGGAAAAACCTACGAGACGTATAACGCACCTCATGGCGATCATCACGATCTGTGGATAGCCCCCGAAAATCCTATGCGAATGATCATTGGAGATGACGGTGGTGCACAGGTTACCTATGATGGTGGGGAGACATGGAGTACCTATTACAATCAGCCTACTTCACAATTTTACCGGGTAACTACAGATAATTCTTTTCCCTATCGAATTTACGCTGCACAGCAGGACAACTCCACCGTAAGGATAGCACATCGTAATGAAAGCAGAAGCATAGATGAGGATGACTGGGAATCGACTGCCGGAGGTGAAAGTGCTCATATAGCGGTTGATCCGGAAAACAACGAAATTGTGTATGGCGGGAGTTATGACGGCTTCTTAACGCGCTATAACCATGATAATGGAACGGTACGAAGTGTAAGTGTGTGGCCGGACAATCCAATGGGTCATGGTGCCGAGGCGATGAAATACAGGTTTCAATGGAACTTTCCTATTTTCTTTTCACCACATGATCCAAATAAATTATATACTGCATCCAATCATCTTCATGTTACTACCAATGAGGGGGAAAGCTGGAAAGTTATCAGTCCCGATCTTACTAGAAACGACCCCACTAAATTAGGTTCTTCAGGAGGTCCTATTACTCAGGATAATACTTCGGTAGAATATTATTGTACCATTTTTGCAGCAGCCGAATCGCCGGTAACACCAGGTTTATTATGGACAGGAAGTGATGACGGCCTGGTTCATGTGTCGAGAAACGGAGGTTCTACATGGGAAAATGTAACTCCCAAAGGAATGCCCGAATGGATGATGATCAATAGCGTCGAGCCGTCTGTATACGACCCTGCTACCTGTTATATCGCAGGAACTAAATATAAGTCGGGAGATTTTGCCCCGTATTTGTATAAGACCAATGATTACGGAAAAACCTGGAAGAAGATCACCAACGGGATACCTTCCGAGCATTTTACACGTGTACTACGGGAAGATCCAAAACGAAAAGGTGTTCTCTACGCCGGTACCGAGACCGGGATGTATATTTCTTTCGATGATGGGGCAAGCTGGAGTTCCTTTCAGCTTAATTTACCCATAGTGCCTATAACAGATCTTGCATTGAAAGACAATAATCTTATTGTAGCCACTCAAGGAAGAAGCCTCTGGATAATAGACGACCTTACGGTACTTCATCAATTGGCAGCCGCAAAAAACAAAGAGAATTTTCTTTATAAACCTAAGGATACTTATAGGATGGGGGGCAATTCCCGTAGTGGGTCGCTCACATCCGGGACCAATCATCCCGCCGGCGTGATGACCTATTTCTATGTAAAAGATCCGGAAGAAAAGGAGATCAGGCTAAGTTATCTCAATAGCAAAGGAGATACCATAAAGACCTTCAGCACTAAAGACAAAAAGGATAAACTCAAGGTGAAGAAAGGAGCCAACCTTCATACCTGGAATCTGGAAGGAAAGGGGGCCGAAAAACTGGACGGTATGATATTATGGTGGGCAAGTACCGATGCCCCAAAGGCAGTTCCCGGACAATATAAGGTGGTACTCGAAATTGAAGATGAGTCCTTTTCACAACCATTTACGGTCCTGGCCGATAAGAATGCCGAGACGGATGCTGCCGGGATGCAGCGGCAATTCGATTTTATTACAGATATCAATGAAACGGTGGACAAAGCGCATAAATCCATAAAGAAGATTAGGAATATAAATAAGCAACTTTCGGCCTTTCAGAAACAATACAAGGACAATGAAGAAGTAAAAGAACTGGTAGAAAAGGCGAAAACGCTTAGTGAAAACTTCTCAGAAATTGAAAAGGCGCTGTATCAAACCAAAAACAAGAGCGGCCAGGATCCATTGAATTTTCCTATAAAATTAACCAATAAACTAGCGCATCTGAACAGCCTTGTAAGTATGGACGATTTTCCACCTACCCAACAGGACGTGGCCGTTAAGGATGAGCTCACCGCCAAGATCAATGCCCAATTGGTAAAATTTGATAAGCTGGTCTCTGAAGAAATAGCAGAATTTAATAGACAGTTCAACAGCAAAAACCTGAATTATCTGTTTGTTGAAGACGAAAAGGAATAGTGGAATATAATTATATAAAATCCTTACATCTCATCTTTGTGATCACCTGGTTTGCCGGTCTGTTCTACATAGTTCGCCTTTTTGTATACCAGATCGAAGCCTCGCAAAAACCTTCACCCGATAAGGAAATAATAGGTGAGCAGCTAAAACTTATGGCGCGACGCCTGTGGTTTATCATTAGCTGGCCATCTATGATACTGGCCACCGGCTTTGCTGTATGGCTGTTAGTACTAAGACCTTTCTACATCTCGGATGCATGGATGCAGGTGAAACTGGGGTTTGTGGTCCTGCTTATAATTTACCACATAAAATGTCATCTCATCTTCAAAGATCTCCAGCGCGATAAGGTAACTTATTCGTCTAATTTTATGCGGATTTTTAATGAAGGAGCTACGATAATTTTATTTGCTGTGGTTTTCTTGGTGATTCTGAAGAATGCCATAAACTGGATCTACGGCACCATTGGACTCATTCTCTTTGCCGTTATCATTATGATGGGCTTTAAACTTTATAAACGAATTCGGGAAAAGTAACAGAAGCAGTTCGCGGGTGCCCCAACTGCTTCAAATTGGTTTGATTATTGCTATCTTCACTAAAAAATACAAGCTTGGCTTTTTACAAACGTTCACTTCGAAACCGGATCTTCTTTTCCATGATAGCCCTAATACTGCTGGCATCGGTGTTGATTGCTATAGTGACTATATTTCAGTACAGGGAAGAGGCTGTAGATTATCACAGGGAACGGCTGCAAAGAAAAGAAGCCAATATTAGGGAAAACATCGATTATGTGCTTCGGAATACAACCTACCCGGTTGAAACAGACAAAGTACCTCTAATTTTTAAGGAGAAGATCTACGAACTTAAAGACATTCATAAGCTTGAGATCTACCTTTACGACCTGGAAGGCGGCTTATTGAAATCGTCTAAAGCATCTTTTTTCAGGGACACAACAAACACTCGTGTCCCCGAGTATGTCCTCAAAGAGCTGGAATCGCGTTCTAACAAAACCTACATAGAACAATTTACAGAAGACGGACAGCACTACCAATCGTCTTATAGCATTATTACCGACCAGTATTTTAAACCCCTGGCCATTTTATACCTGCCTTATATAGAGGATGATGGTTTTATTAACAGAGAACTGAAGGAAAGCCTTTCCAGATTAGGCCTTGCGTACTTCGTTATGCTCCTTATTGCTATCGCCCTGGCGTATTTCCTCTCAAAATATATCACACGTTCCCTCAATGATGTGAGTGAAAAGATAACCGAAACACGGCTTAATAAGCGAAATAAAAAGATCGAGGTGGACAAGAGAACCACCGAAGAGATCTTCACCCTTGTAAAGGCGTATAACGGGATGATCGATGAACTGGAAAGCAGTGCTGCGCAACTGGCGGCCAACGAGAGAGAGGCAGCATGGAGAGAAATGGCAAAACAGGTGGCTCACGAGATCAAAAATCCCCTTACGCCTATGCGGTTAACTGTGCAAAGTTTTCAGCGGAATTTCGATCCTGAGGATCCGGATGTTCATACTAAACTTGAAGAATACAGTAATACACTTATACAGCAGATAGATACAATGAGTTCCATAGCGTCTGCCTTCTCTACTTACGCCAAAATGCCGGCTCAGCAGGACGAAACCCTTAATGTGGTACAGATCACAAAACTGGCACTGGATATTTTTAACGAAGATTATATCTACTTTTTCCCTGAGGAGAAAGAATTGATCGCCCGCTTCGATCGAACGCAGCTTATACGGGTGGTTACTAATCTTATAAAAAACAGTATTCAGGCTATAGAGCAGGGAGAAATCGATGAGCCTCGAATTGAGGTGAAAGTTTTTGCCGAAGCCAATAATGCGGTCATTACCGTAACCGATAATGGTGTGGGAGTTTCTGAAGAAAACATCGACAAGGTTTTCGAGCCTAAATTTACCACCAAAACCAGTGGCATGGGTCTGGGACTGGCCATGGTGAAGAAGATCGTAGAAACCTACAACGGAAAGATCACCTTCGTTTCTAAAGTACATGAAAGCACCACATTTAAGGTGACATTTCCCAGAACGTAAACGGGATTTTCGTATTTTTATATCCTACATATCCCCAAAACCTAACACTATTCACAATGAAATACGAAAATGTACTTACCCATTCCGATAACGGGATCACAACAATTACTATTAACAGACCTTCCAAATTAAACGCCCTGAACAAAGCCACAATCAAAGAGCTGCATGAGGCATTTAAAGAAGCAGACAATGATAAGGCCACCAGGGTAATACTGGTAACCGGAAGCGGCGAAAAGGCCTTCGTTGCTGGCGCCGATATCAGCGAGTTTGCAGATTATTCTGTTTCCCAGGGAGCAGAGCTCGCCTCTCAGGGGCAGGCGCTACTATTCGATTTTGTAGCGCATTTATCTACCCCTGTAATTGCCGCTATCAATGGTTTTGCGCTGGGAGGGGGCCTTGAACTTGCCATGTCTGCCCATTTCCGAATTGCCAGCGATAATGCCAAAATGGGATTGCCGGAGGTTTCTTTGGGGGTTATCCCGGGTTATGGAGGGACACAACGACTTCCACAGCTTGTTGGCAAAGGCCGGGCCTTCGAAATGATCATGACCGCAGGAATGATTAGTGCCGAACAGGCTCTTCAGTACGGGCTGGTGAATCATGTTACTACTCTGGAAGATCTAATGCCCTTAACCGAAAAGATCGCCGGAAAGATCGCAAATAATTCTTCGGTGGCAATTTCAGCAGCCATTACTGCGATCAATGCAGGATACGAAGATGGCGAGAATGGTTATGATGAAGAGATAACCCAATTTGGTAAATGTTTTGGAACTGCCGATTTCCATGAAGGTACCCAAGCATTTCTCGAAAAAAGAAAGGCAAATTTTCCTGGTAAATAGGAAATAGTCCGAATCGAATAGGAAATAATCCAATAAATAATTAACTTTGAGGTTCTCCACAAGAATCTCAAAGTTTTTTTATGTCCCAACCCATTAAAGGCCGCGGCGCTCAGCGTAAGGTTCACAATCGTTTTTTTGAATTAGAACATGAGTTTCGTGCAGATTTTCTTAATTACTGCGCACAGGAAGGAGAAGAACATGAGTCTAACCAAACCCGTTATATAGAGGTCTTCCCAAAAAGCTTCGTGAACAAAGTGGTGAGTCCGGATGTTCGGATGGAATTTTCGGCCAACCCATACCAGGGCTGCGAACACGGTTGTGTGTATTGTTATGCCCGAAATTCGCACGAATACTGGGGTTATGGTGCAGGGGTAGATTTTGAACGGAACATCCTTATTAAACGTAACGCCCCCAAGTTACTCGAGCAAACGCTTCAGAAAAAATCCTGGAAGGGCAACACCATTGTTTTCTCCGGAAACACAGACTGCTATCAACCAGTAGAACGAAAGCTCAAAATAACCCGGGCCTGCCTTGAGGTCATGTTGAAATGGAAACATCCCACCGGAATTATCACCAAGAACTCTCTTATATTAAGAGATCTTGACCTCCTGATCGAAATGGCAAAATTCAATACCATTGCTGTAAATGTTTCAATTAATACGCTTAGCGAAAAGACGCGCCGGCTTTTGGAGCCCAGAACTGCCAGTATAAAGCAACGTTTAAAGACCGTTGAAATTCTTTCTGAAAACGGGATCCCGGTGAATGTAATGATCGCTCCGGTTATACCCTCTCTTAATAGTCATGAAATGTTACCCATTATTAAAAAAGTATCTCAATTGGGTGCGGTGAGCGTGGCACATACGGTAGTCCGCTTAAACGGACAGATAGCCTTATTATTTGAAGACTGGGCCAGAAAGACCATCCCTCATCGAGCCGACAGAATATTAAACCAGATAGCCCAGTGCCACGGCGGAAACTTAAACGACAGTAATTGGGGCCGCAGGATAAGAGGGGAAGGGACGATCGCGAAACAAATTTCAGATTCGGTGAAGCTGGGCAAGAAAAAATACCTCAAAGGCGGAGGGATGCCCCAATTGGATAAGACACACTATCTTCAGCTAAAAGATCCGCAAATGAGACTTTTCTAAGTTTTAAGGCTGTGTTAATTTGTTTCAGTAAAGAAAATAGAATAGCTATCTTGGAATTGAGATCAATAAAGAACAATGAAGAAGGTCCTATTAATCTTAATTTATATTTGTGCTTGTAGTGTTTACTCCCAGGATGCGAATCTGAAGGAAGAAACAAGTGCAAATAATCCGGATAATCTTGTCTATGGCGTTGTGTATAACGAAGCTGGGCCAATACAGGGTGCGATAGTTAGGATTAAAGATTCTTTTGAAGAGACCCGGACTGCGGCTAATGGTATGTACAGGATCATGGCTTCAAAAGGAGATATACTTGAGATCAGGGCGCTTGGTATGCTTATAAAGGATACTATGGTTCTGGATTCCAGAAAGATCCACATACCCCTGGAACCGGATGGAGAATTACTGGAAACCATTAGAATATTGGCAAAAAAAGGGGAAAAAGAAACTGTTAATACTGCTTTTGGTGAAAAGAAAAAAGCTGCAGTAGGTTATTCTACGAGAAATACAATAAGCAGGGAAGAAATACGAAGCGACCAACTGGAATTGTGGCAGATCTTACAGAAAATGCCCGGGGTGGTGGTGGAAAATCCGGGAGGTCCTAATCCCTTGTATAAACTACGAAGAACGATGGAGATCACCATCCACGGTACCACCTACCCTGTACTTGTGGTGAATGGGATGTTGTTCGAACAAAACGGACAACAACCTTATGTGAACGTGCAGCAAATTAAAAGTATCAAAGTGCTAAACTCTCTCAATGCTACCGTTAAATACGGCCAGTTAGCTGCCTTTGGGGCTATAGTTATTGAAACAGATCAGGGACCGGAAAGAGAGTATATCGAGCAACCCCAGCTAAAACAGCTAAGTGGGAACGACTATAATGAAATGATAAGCACCCTGGCTGAAGCACGGGAAAAGTCTCCAAAATCCGTATATGTTGCCCAGCTAGAAAAAGCCAAAGATCTCGATGAGGCCAGACGCATTTATTTGGATTTGCTGAAACAGACAAAACCCAAGTCGGTGAGTTTTTATCTGGAAGCCGGCGATTATTTCAGGAAATGGGATCCCAACTTCGCTAATGAAGTAGTATCGGATATAGCCGAAATTGCCCCTACCAATGTAAAAGCCCTGAGGTCCTTAGCCTATACCTACGAGGCCTATGGCGAAGATGAATTGGCAACCCCCATTTACGAACGAATCGTGAATCTGGCCCCTTCCGAAATTCAACCTTACCTGGATCTGGCCAGGAATTATAAGCAGGTTGGCAACTATCAATTATCGGCTACTTTATATAAACAAATGGTGGCCAATAGTATTCCCAAAGTAGACTTTAATGATGTTGGTGTGATCGTTTTTAACGAATTCAAACAACTTATAGCCCTGCATAAATCGAAGATAAACTATCAAGACATTCCCAACGAATTATTGCGGGTAGGATTTAAGAAGGATATACGCCTGGTGGTAGAATGGAACGACCCTCTCGCAGATTTCGAACTGCAGTTTATCACCCCTGGCAAAAAGTACTATCCGTACCTTCATAATCTGTATGGAGATCAGGATCGGTTACGACAGGAAATAGAACAGGGGTTTTCAATAAAGGAGTTCGACATTGAAGATGCCGATCGTGGCACCTGGATGATCAATATAAAGTATTCGGGTATACAAGATGAAATTAATCCAATCATGTTGAAATACACCTTATACAGAAATTATGGTTTACCCACCGAGGAACGTATCGTTAAGATCGTGAAATTACAGGATTTTGAAGAGAAGGTCACCCTGGATTCGTTTGTGTATTAATCACTTCATAATTCTACTTTCCTAAACGAAACAACTGTTTCCCTCAATGTATATTTTTTTCTAAATGTCCCGATAGTAGTTTCAGGGTATAAAAATCTGTTCGCATGAGAATTTATACCCTAGTCACATTTTTGTTCGTTTGTCTTTCGGTATTCAGCCAGGAGGAGCTCGCCATTCGGGCCACCATTGTCGATGCAAATTCCGGCAAGCCCGTAGAATATGTAAATATTGGTTTTGAAGGAAAGGGAATAGGCACAGTAAGTGCTTCCGATGGAAGTTTCTTTCTGAAACTGAATAATACTCTTATCTCTTTAGAGACCGACCTGGTTGTCTCTTCCATAGGTTATGTTACCGAGCGTATTCCTTTTAACGAATGGAAAGATTGGGGAGAGCCTGGAAAGTATATCTTGCTGCAACATGAAACTACTACCCTGGATCCGGTAGTGATAGTGGCTGGGAAAAGAGAATATGAACGATTGGGCAGCGAAACCTATTCGCTTAGTGAGTTGGGCTACTGGACCGAGAAGGATGCCCTGGGAGGGGAACTTGCCTCGAGGATAAGGATTGATAATGAGAGAACTCGGCTGCACGATCTTAAATTTCATGTGATCCGCAACGAGGCGGATAGTATTAAGTTGCGCATCAATATCTACCGTTGCGAGAATAATATGCCCGGGGAGAATATCTTACGCACTAACATCTATCATACGATCAGGAAAACAAAAGGAATTGAGATTATACCCTTGAAGCAGCACAATATAGTTGTAGACAACGACATTGTGGTGGGGATCGAAATGATCGAATCCTACGGGGAGGAACTTTATCTGTCTGTTTCGGCCACTCCTTTTGGCGGCACAGCCTATCTAAGAGAAAGGAGTCAGTCTAACTGGGATGTACGATGGAATTTCGGACTCGCATTCGGGTTGTTGAGTTCGTACCCTATTGCCCCATCCAACCCTTGATTTTGGCGGTCTATTTAGGGATCTCTATTTCTGAAATGATCAGTTGCTCAACTTTATCGATCAATGCCGAAGGATCATTTCCGGCAACCTGAAGTGGTGGATGCACTTTCATGATAAGATGAGTGCCTACTGGCATGGGAAACATCCCAAACTGTTGTAATTTCCATGAATTACTGATACTAATGGGTAACACCCATGCATCTGGTGCGTGCTCCATTAGCGTGAGTAACCCCTTACGTTTAAAAGGCTTGGGGACTCCAGTCCTGCTTCGGGTACCCTCGGGGAATATTACCACCGCTCTCTTATATTGCTGAATGTACTTTCCTATCTTTTCAATTTGTTCGGTGGCCTGTTTAGGGTTTTTCCGATCGATAAGTACGGAACCTCCATATTTAAGATTGTAGGAAATGGTTGGGATCTTTCTGCCCAGTTCGATCTTCGAAATAAATTTGGGATGTAGTTTTCGAAGAAACCAGATCATAGGTGGGATATCCCACATACTTTGATGATTTGACGCAATGATCACTGGCACATTGTCTGGTAAAAACTCGGGGATGCGAATAGAATACCTGGTACCCAGAAGATGAAGGGACCTAATTACCAGCCAATTAAAATAATCTACACTGTTCTTATGAGCCTGATACCCGAACACATTCAGACAGATTCGCTGAATGGGGTCGAAAAGGAGGAGTAAAAGCCCAAAGACCAGGTAAAAAACAACCGATAGAACGTAGCTTAAAAATTTTAATATGGGTTTCACGCTATAAAAATAAAAAAACCGCTCACAGCAGCCTGCGAACGGTCTTTGGTTTTTTAGGCTTCGGAATTCTTAACAGAACTCGTTATAAGCGCCCATTAGATTTTCGGCTATTATGTCTGCCGAACGCCCTTCAATGTGATGACGCTCCAGCATATGTACTAATTCCCCGTTTTTGAACAACGCCATAGAGGGCGAACTAGGAGGAAATGGAACCATTTGTGCACGTGCAGCATCCACTGCCTCGGTTTCCATACCTGCAAATACGGTTACCAGGTGATCCGGTGTTTTCGCATTTTGCAAAGACATACGTGCTCCTGGCCTGGCGTTGGCAGCGGCACAACCACAAACCGAATTTACCACAACCAATGTGGTTCCTTCTTTTGCTAAAGCCTGCTCTACATCACCGGCCGTTTTAAGTTCGGTAAAACCAATACTCGTTAGGTCTTCGCGCATAGGTTTTACTAGTTCTTCTGGATACATAGGTATATTATTTAAGATGTAACAATTTTAATGCAAAGATAAGCAATTTAGTTCCTAAAACTATCACAAAACGGCAGGGTGGTTCGCCGGGAAATTTATAGTTTCGTTGTGTAACATCCTCCATGGACCGATTACTTATCTTTGTCACGAATTTATACACAGTTACCATTTCATGTATCGTTGGATTGCCGCTATTTTAGGATTCGCCCTGTACCGCTTGCCGGGGGCGATTGTTGGATTTCTTTTAGGGAGTTTCCTGGATAATCTCGGCGGTGCGAAAAAGACCGGGGGTTATAAGCAGGTGTTTCAACAACAAAGGAGTGATAGGGTGAGTCCGGCCGATTTCGAGCTGAATTTACTCTCTCTGGCGTCGTTGGTTATAAAAGCAGATGGTAAGGTAAGCCAGGCCGAACTGGACTATGTGCGGCAGTATTTTGTACAGGCCTATGGGAAAGATCGGGCCAATGCTATCTTCAAGGTCTTTAATGAAGTTATAAAAAAGCGGGAAATATCCGGTTCCCGTATTGGAAACGTACTTAGACAACGAATGCGCTACGAGTCGCGTCTTCAGGTAGTTCATTTTCTATTCAGTATTGCCAATGCCGATGGTTTTGTATCGAATGCTGAAGTAAATACCATACAGGGAATATCTGTAAATCTTGGGATTCAGAATAAAGACTTTGAAAGCATCAAGGCTATGTTCTTTAAAAATCCTGATAGCGCTTATAAGATCCTGGAAATAGACCGAACTGCCACCATACAGGAAATTAAAACTGCCTACAGGCATATGGCCAAGAAATATCATCCCGATAAACTACAGCACATGGATGAAGCCTATCGCAAAGGGGCGGAAGACAAATTTAGAAAGGTCCAGGAGGCTTACGAACAACTTCAGAAGGAAAAAGGATTCTAAAAATTTTACTGCAAAATGATGTGAAAATGTAAGGGTTAAGTGTTTTATTTTTTATAATTTAGACTAACCGAAAAATAATAACATTATAAATCAAAAAATATATTTACCTTTGTATTATGTATTCACTTGCGGAAGAGAATTATCTGAAAGCTATCTATCACCTCGAACAGGAAGTAAAGGGCGAGGTAAGCACTAATTCCATAGCAGATCGTATGGCTACCAAACCCTCATCTGTTACCGACATGATCCAGAAACTAGCAGAGAAGAACTTGCTGTCCTATAAACGGTATAAGGGGGCAGTGCTTACTTCGGAGGGGAGGAAGATAGCCGCCGATGTAATTAGAAAACACCGGCTTTGGGAGGTTTTTCTTGTTGAAAAGCTGGATTTTCACTGGGATGAGGTCCATGAGATCGCAGAACAACTGGAGCATGTTCATTCGGAGAAGTTAATAAGCAGGCTCGATCAATTTCTGGGAAGTCCGGATTTCGATCCGCATGGCGATCCTATCCCAGATAAACACGGAAATATCAAGAGAACTGAGAAAAAACTACTCTCCGAACTCGAAAAGAAACAGAGAGGAGTTTGTGTGGGTGTAAAGGAATCCAGTAGTGATTTCCTTCAATATCTGGATAAGAAAAAGATCACTATCGGGACGAAGATCCTGGTCCTGGGAAAGGAATTCTTTGATGGCTCCATGGTTATCCAGGTAGGCAGGGATCAATTCTTTATTTCAAAAAAAATAGCAGAAAATCTATATGTACAAACGAACTAACATAAAAGCTACGCGGTTTATACTAATGTGTATTTGCTTCGGAATTTCCTTCGGAACAATGGCCCAGGAGGAAGAGATTGTGGGAACCATAGTAACAGACAGACCAGACGCCACCGAGGCTTCCAGTACCGTTGGTAAAGGGATCCTTCAAATTGAAACAGGAGCATTTTATACTTCTTTTGAAAAGGATAATATCAAGGAGGAAGTCCTGGGTTTTAACACCACCTTACTGCGATACGGGTTACTTGAACATCTGGAATTACGGCTGGGCTGGAACTTCGAGGAAGGCAGAACAAGTGTAAATGGCATGAGACTGGAGGATATAACTAGCGGTTTCTCCCCCCTGCTTGCGGGAGCTAAAATAGATGTGGCTGAAGAAAACGGTTTCTTACCCGAGATCGCCCTGATAGGGCATATTTTTCTACCCTTATCTGCCTCGTCAGACTATCGTCCTGAGACCACAGGGGTGGATTTCAGGTTCTCTTTATCACATACTTTGAGCGAAAGATCCAGCCTGGGGTATAATATTGGTGCACAATGGGGATCAGATTCTCCGGAAGCCGCCTATATATACACTCTTGCTTATGGATACAGTATCACGGAAAACTTTGGTTTTTATGCCGAATTATACGGCGATATGCCGGAAGATAGTAGTGCAAATCATTATTGGGATGCCGGGTTTACTTATTTGCTTCTGAAAAATTTACAACTGGATGCAACGGTAGGAAGTAGTATCACGGAAGGACAAGACATATTACTAAGTGCCGGGGTAAGTTACAGGATCCCGAAATAACACATAGAAAATGAAGAAAACAGCATGGATATTGATCTTTATTATAGCCGGTTGGAGCTGTAAAACCAATAAAGAAACCTCCGAAAAATTAAAAGTGGTTTGTACCACTACCATGATCACGGACCTGGTAAGGAATATTGGTGGCGATAGCATTACCTTGAATGGCTTGATGGGTGCGGGTGTGGATCCGCATTTATACAAGGCCAGTGAAGGCGATGTTACCAAATTGTACGAGGCCGATATAATCTTTTACAATGGGCTGCACCTGGAAGGGAAGCTGGTCGAGGTATTCGAAAAGATGGAGACTCAGGGAAAAGCTCAGTTTGCACTGGCTGAAAGGCTTGATAAATCGGGGCTTATCGGCTCTGATTATTTTGCGTCCAATTATGACCCCCACGTGTGGTTTGATATTTCGTACTTCAAAGTTTTCGCCACGACCGTAGCCGAGGTACTTTCGGAAAAAGATCCTAAAAACAAGACATTCTATCAGGCGAATCTCGAAAGTTATCTCGCAGAGCTGGATGCTCTCGAGCTTGAAGTTCAGAAAAAAATTGAAACCCTTCCGAAGGAAAAAAGAATACTGGTAACGGCTCATGATGCCTTTAATTATTTCGGAAAAGCATACGATTTTGAAGTAGTTGGTCTGCAAGGACTTTCCACTGCAACCGAAGCAGGTGTTCAGGATGTACAGCGATTGTCCGAATTTATCATCGAAAACAAAGTAAAAGCGATCTTTATTGAAAGCTCCGTACCCCGTAGAACCATAGAAGCATTGCAGGAAGCAGTTTTGTCTAAAGGGCACCAGGTAACTATAGGAGGTTCCCTCTATAGTGATGCCCTGGGGAATGAAGGGACCGTTGAAGGAACCTATCTCGGGATGTTCCGCTACAATGTGAACACTATCGTAAACGAACTTCAATAATGACAACAGCTAGCGCCATACAAGTTGACGACCTTACGGTAGCCTACGATTATAAACCTGTTTTATGGGACATAGATCTAAGTGTGCCCGAAGGAGTGCTAATGGCCATCGTAGGGCCAAATGGTGCCGGTAAATCTACCCTTATAAAAGCAATTCTAGGGATCATCAAACCTATAGCGGGTACGATAAGCATCTATGGAAAGTCGTATACAGATCAGCGGAAACTCGTGGCCTACGTACCTCAAAAAGGGAGTGTAGACTGGGACTTCCCAACAACGGCTCTGGATGTTGTAATGATGGGAACCTACGGAAGCCTGGGATGGATAAAACGCCCGGGTAAGAAAGAAAAGAAAGCAGCACTGGAAGCCCTTGAAAAAGTAGGAATGCTGTCGTTTAAGAAAAGACAAATTAGTCAGTTAAGCGGCGGACAACAACAACGGGTATTTCTGGCCAGAGCGCTGGTGCAGAATGCATCCATTTACCTTATGGATGAACCATTCCAGGGAGTGGATGCCACCACCGAGATAGCCATCATCAATATTTTGAAGGAGTTGCGAAAAGCAGGTAAAACTGTGGTAGTAGTACATCATGACCTTCAAACCGTTCCCGAATATTTCGACTGGGTAACTTTTTTAAATGTAAAGAAAATAGCTACGGGTCCGGTAAAGGATATTTTCAATGATGATAATCTAACTAAAACCTACGGTATCAATTACAAGGTAGCCGTTAATAAATAATGTCCATAACAGACTATTTCGAGCAGTTATTTTCAGACTATACGCTGAGAACGATCACCTTGGGAACCGCGGTGCTGGGTGCTATTTGCGGTATGCTGGGTAGTTTTGCGGTGCTTAGAAAACAGAGTTTGCTGGGAGATGCGATCTCGCATGCAGCCCTGCCCGGGATTGCGATAGCCTTTCTCATCACAGGCGCCAAAGACAGTAACGTACTTTTATTGGGGGCGTTAGTGAGTGGTTTAATAGGGACATTCTGGATACGCGGAATTATTACAAAAACACATTTAAAGACAGACACTGCCCTTGGTCTTATACTCTCCCTGTTCTTTGGGTTTGGGATGCTTTTACTCACTTTTATTCAGAAACAACCCAATGCAAATCAGGCCGGCCTGGACAAATATCTCTTTGGGCAGGCGGCTACCCTGGTTGTAAGCGATGTGATAGTGATGGTGATAGTTACTGGTGTTAGTCTGTTTACCCTATTGTTGTTCTGGAAAGAGTTTAAAATTCTATTGTTCGATGCAGACTACACTAAAACCCTGGGTTTCAATACCAGGATCATTGATATTCTGATCACATTTTTTATAGTTCTGGCTATTGTAATTGGCTTGCAAACTGTAGGCGTGGTATTAATGAGTGCCATGCTGCTGGCCCCGGCCGCTGCAGCAAGGCAATGGACCAACAGCCTGAGCGTTATGATCGGGTTGGCTGCTATATTTGGAGCTTTTTCGGGGGTTGTCGGGACAGCGATCAGCGCGAGCCAGGACAACCTTTCCACAGGGCCGGTGATCGTATTGGTAGCAGCGGTCTTTGTGTTAATTTCCTTTATTTTCTCACCGGGACGAGGATTATTATTCCGAGAAATTAGATTCAGGCAGAACAGAAGAGATCTAAAACTAAAGAAAACACTGCAGTTGATGTATCGCATTGCGAGTACGCATGAGAACATCTCCCATCCCCACTCGATCAAGATCCTTAACGATTTTCAAGGCTTTACCAGGGGAACTCTAAAAACGATGGAAGAGAGAGAATGGATCGAGATCGAGCAAAAATCCTGGATGCTCACATCCAAAGGTTACCGGGAAGCGTCTAATTTGTTCAGTAAATCAACTACCGATGACACAGCCACAGATTGAAATACAGCTCATAGCCATGGTGGTTGCGATAGCTTGCGCTATCCCGGGAGTATTTCTGGTGCTTCGGAAGATGGCCCTCATTAGCGATGCAATTAGCCATTCTATTTTACCTGGGATCGTGATCGGGTTTTTTATTACCCAGGATCTTAATTCGCCACTACTTATAGCCTTGGCGGCGGTAACGGGAGTAATAACCGTTGTGCTGGTAGAATGGATACAGAAAACCGGCCTGGTAAAAGAGGACACAGCTATTGGTCTGGTATTCCCAGCCTTGTTCAGTATTGGGGTTATATTAATAGCTAAGAATGCCAACGATGTGCATCTGGACGTGGATGCGGTTTTACTTGGCGAACTTGCCTTTGCGCCCTTTGATCGATTGATGATGTCCGGCATGGATATGGGTCCTAAATCATTATGGATCATGGGCGTGATCCTTCTGGTTACCTTATTACTACTTTTACTTTTCTATAAAGAATTGAAGGTAAGTACCTTCGATGTTGGACTGTCTGCCGCCATGGGAATTTCTCCTATGGTAATGCACTACGGACTAATGTCTGTCTCGTCTGTAACGGTGGTTGGAGCCTTCGATGCTGTAGGCGCCATCCTGGTTGTGGCCCTGATGATCACCCCGGCCGCTACGGCATATTTGATCACATCCAATTTAAAAAAGATGTTGTTGATCTCTGTTGGGATAGGAATATTCTCGGCCATTGGAGGCTACTGGCTCGCCCATTTGCTGGATGCATCAATTAGTGGTTCTATGACCACGGTTCTGGCTGTTGTATTTTTAATGGTCTATCTATTTGCGCCAGGTAAAGGCCTTATCGCAGTACTTTACAGGCAGCGCCAGCAACGAACAGAAGTTTCGCTCATTACCTTTCTTCTCCATCTTAATAACCATTCCGAAGAAAACGAAAGACATATCAATCATCTACAGGAGCATATCAACTGGCAGAAAGTTAGGTCCAAAACCGTCCTGAATCTCGCCGAGCGAAATAACATGATCACTATAGATAATGATGTTGTTTCACTTACAAAAAAAGGAAAAGATTTTACAGATCTCGCTTTGGAGTATATTATTACCAATAAGGACGAAAAGATCGAGCATATGAAGGAAGACTTCTTTCTATTCAGGGGGTAGAAAGTGGCATGGTTATTTCCTTTATCTTTATATAAATATCTGAAATGAGATCACTTATACTACTTTTCATACTTTTAACAACAGTAACGGGTCAATCACAAGAGGAGCAGGTGGAAGTTCCTCAGATCGCTATTCGAATTCCGTTAGGTAAAACCATAGAGATCGATGAAACCTTAATTACCTTCGAAAGGGTTGTGGAAGATTCTCGATGCCCTAGAAAGGTACAATGTGTTTGGGCGGGGAGAGCCCGTGTTGAGGTAGTGGTAGAGCAAGAAGATGAAGAAGCGGTTTCTATAGAGGTAATTCTGGGCCAGGTTAAGCAAAACGAGGTTGCCAATAGAACTATCGTTGAAAAGGATGACTATATTATAGATGTTATAAACCTTACTCCTTATCCGGAGCAACCTGGAATGATAGAAAATTATTGGCTATTGATAAGGAAGATCAAGAATGATCAATGACACCCACAATCTTTATTCCCACATTTGGTGCGGTTACCATCGAGAGTAGCCATGGTTTTGTTTCTGGATTCGAAGACCGGGTTCCAGACAAATTTCTTCAGGAGAAATCCCACGGCCAGCAAAAAGGTTATTATTACTAAATACGTTTGCATACTACAAAGTTAACTTAAAATTTGATACGCTCCCAGGGCAACCACATAGGCAATTGCACTCATAACGATGAGTTGCCACAGAGGCCATTTCCAGCTATTGGTCTCTCGTTTCACAATCGCCAGTGTACTCATACATTGCATAGCAAAAGCATAGAACAATAAAAGCGAAACTCCGCTGGCAAAATTGAATCGCGGTGTCCCTAATACCGGATTCACCTCTGCCGCCATTCTGTTTTTAATGGTTTCTTCTTCCTCACTGCCCACACTGTATATGGTTGCAAGGGTACCTACAAAAACTTCCCGTGCAGCAAAGGAACTTACGATCGCTATCCCAATCTTCCAGTCGTAACCCAGAGGCCTTACCGCGGGTTCGATCCCCTTTCCAATTATACCAATATAGGAGTGCTCTAGTTTATAGGAGGCTATTCGAGTTTCCAGTTCAGATTTAGGAAGATTTTCTGAAAGGGACTCTGCTGTCACAATTTCTTCAGCCCGGTTGAAATCGCCCGGGCCATAGGAGGCAAGGACCCATAAGATGATGGATATCGCCAAGATGATCTTTCCGGCGCCCAGGACAAAGGATTTGGTCTTTTCAACAACGGTAATAGCCACGTTTTTAGGTAAGGGAACTTTATAATTAGGCATTTCAACCACAAAGAAGGTCTTCGTCCTAATTTTTAGAACTTTATTAAGTAACCAGGCGGACAGGATGGCGGCGGCGAATCCCAGAAGGTATAAAAACATAAGGGTGAGTCCCTGCAGGCTGAATATTCCTAAAATACGTTGTTCCGGGATAACCAAAGCGATAATAATTAGATAAACCGGCAGCCGTGCCGAGCAGGTAGTAAAGGGTGTCACCAGGATGGTAATAAGTCGTTCTTTCCAGCTTTCTATGTTCCGGGTGGCCATAATGGCCGGAATGGCACAGGCAGTACCAGAAACAAGCGGGACCACACTTTTTCCGCTTAGCCCGAACCGGCGCATTACCTTGTCCATTAGAAAGACAACCCTGCTCATATAACCGGTCTCCTCAAGAATGGAAATGAATAGGAACAGAAACGCGATCTGCGGAATAAAGATCACAATTCCACCAAGGCCGGGTACGATACCTTCTGCGATGAGGTTGGTGAAATCTCCGGCGGGGAGTGTGTTTTTCAGCCATTCGCTAAGAGATGCGAAGCTGCTGTCTATAAAATCCATGGGGTAGCTACTCCAGTCGAAAATAGCCTGGAATATGAGTAATAGAATGCCAAAAAAGATAACGTAGCCCCAGAATTTATGAGTAAGGATCCTGTCCATGCGGCTGCGTAGGTCTTTAGCGTTGGCGGTATCGATCACCATGGTCTCCTTTAACGCCTCGTTGATAAATTTATAGCGGGCAATGGTTTCTTTTTGCTGAAGCCGTTTTAAAGTGCTTTTGGATTCAGTTTTAAAAGTGGCAATACCACTTACTTCTTTACGTTCCAGCTTTCCGAAGTTCACATCCTGGGTAATAACCAACCACAGTTTGTAGAGATCCTGGTTAGGAAAAGCCTTTTTGAGTCGGTTGAAATACTCCGGTGCAATGGCGGAGGCATTCATACACGGCTTCACCGACAGGGAAGTGTAATTAGCGATAAGTTCTTTGAGATTTTCGAACCCTTCATTTTTTCGCGAACTAATTAGAGCGATACGCGTTTCCATACGTTGCTCTAGTTTCTCAATATCCAGGGAGATCGCTTTACGTTTCATGCGATCGGCCATATTGATAACCAAGATAGCAGGGATTCCCAGGTCTTTAATTTGTGTAAAGAGGAGCAGGTTTCGCTTGAGGTTCTCAATTTCGGTCACAACCACTGCAACGTCGGGGAAATCCTTGTCGTTTTTATTGAGTAGCAGCTCGATCACCACGTTCTCGTCCAGGGAAGAGGCATTAAGGCTATAGGTTCCTGGAAGATCCAGAATATGTGCCTTTAAGGTACGGGTGAGTTTACAGACACCTTCTTTTTTTTCAACGGTGATCCCGGGATAGTTTCCCACTTTCTGGTTCAGGCCGGTAAGCCTGTTGAAAACAGAGGTTTTACCTGTATTGGGATTCCCTATTAGGGCTACGTTGATCTGCCGGGCCATAGATTAAATTAATTCTATTTCTATTTGTTCGGCGGTTTCCTTTCTAATTGCCAGATGGCTGCCATTGATGTTGAGATACAACGGATCCCGGAAGGGGGCCTGTTGTACCAGATGTACTTCATTGCCCGGGAGGCAGCCCATTTCCAATAGTTTGAGCGGTACCGATTCTATGGAAAAACCTTTAATTATGGCTCGTTCTCCCTTTTGTAAGTTGGCAATAGTAAGCATTAATTTTATTTAGATTGATTATAAACAATGCAAATGTAGTGCAAATAGGTCAGGTATAAAAGTTAATGTTGTTGCTAATTTATTCTGCTTTCAAAACTTTGATATCCTCCAGTAGTCTGGCGATTTCATCGGGGTTAGTGCCGTCATAAAAACCGCGTATTCTACGCTTTTTATCTACCAGCACGAAGTTTTCGGTGTGGATGAGGTCGTATTCGCTGTAGGGAAGGTCTTTGGCTGCCAGATACGATTTGCGGGCCAGGTTGTAGATCTCCTTTTTAGAGCCCGTAACCAGGTTCCATTTTTGGTCGTCTACACCCTTCTCGAGGGCGTATTTTTTCAGCTGGGGGACGCTGTCGATCTCCGGAGTTACCGTATGAGATAGTAGTAATACATCATTTTCTTGTTGTAATTCTTTCTGAATTTTTACCATATGGTCTGTCATAACAGGGCAAATGGTCTGGCAGGTTGTGAAGAAGAAGTCGGCCACATAGATCTTGTCTTCGTAGTCTTTTTGTGTGATCTGTTCGCCATTCTGATTGGTAAGGCTGAAATCTGCGATGGTGTGGTATTTTTTCACGTGCTGAACCGTACTATCTACAAGTTCGACGGTAACATCGGTGGGCTGATATACAGGCAGAACTTTTTTAGGGTCGAGAGCCTGGTACATAATGGTAATTATTATAGCCGATAGGATGAGAAGGACAATTCCGAAGAATTTATATTTTGCAAAAAACTGAAGCATACGAATGCAAAATTACAACCCAGTTAAAGATTGGCAATGCTGTAACAGTTAAAAAAAATATAAGACTGATAGGCCAATTTGCATTTATTTTTTTAAGAGCGGTTAAAAGGTTACTTTTGTCCCTCAATTTTGATGATATATGAGTCCATTTGCGGTTAAGGCAATTCAGCTTCTGTTAAGCTTATCTATACTAATCGTGCTTCATGAAATGGGGCACTTCATTCCAGCTAAAATATTTAAGACACGGGTAGAGAAATTCTTTCTATTCTTCGACATAAAATTCGCGCTTTTTAAAAAGAAGATCGGTGAAACGGTGTATGGTATTGGCTGGCTACCTTTAGGGGGTTATGTGAAGATCTCCGGGATGATCGATGAAAGCATGGATAAGGAACAAATGGCACAACCTCCGCAGCCGTGGGAGTTTCGCTCTAAACCGGCCTGGCAGCGACTTATTATTATGCTGGGTGGTGTTACCGTGAATATTATCGTTGGGTTTCTTATCTACATGATGATCTTATTTTTCTACGGAAGAGATGTGGTGACCAATGATGATCTTCCGGAAGGATTTGCCATTGCACAGGAGTTTAAGGAATACGGTTTTAGGGATGGAGATAAGATACTGAAGGTAAACAACGAAGAGTTCCCCTATGTAACCGAGATCAATAAATACCTTTTCCTGAGAGATGTGAATTCGATTACTGTACAGCATATGGACGGTACAGAAGAAACCATCACCTTACCAGAAGAGATAGGAACCGAGATGTTTCAGAAGGATGTGCTCACACCGTTTATTGAGAGACGCGAACCTATAGTACAAGTAGTAGGAGGGGAAGATTTTCCGGCTGCTGCCGCAGGCTTTAAACCAGGTGATAGAATTACCACGGTCAATGGACAGCCTATCGTTTACTGGCACGAATTTAAACAGCGAATCGCAGAGAATGAAGGTGCTGAGAACATTATCGAAGTAGAACGGGATGGTGTTACAGAGATCATTAAGGTAACACCTAATGAGGATGGTGTAGTAGGGATCAATATTGGTAGTGGAACACGACATATTTCCTTTTCATTTGGTGAAGCTGTAACCCAGGGAACCAGTTATGGTTATAATATCTTAAAGGATTATGTAAAGCAGTTTAAATATGTCTTTACCAAAAAGGGAGCCTCTCAGGTGGGTGGATTTGGAGCGATAGGGAATTTATTCCCCGGCAAATGGAGTTGGGTAGCTTTCTGGCAAACGACAGCCCTGATCTCCATAATTCTCGCGTTTATGAACATACTTCCTATCCCTGCCCTGGATGGAGGCCATGTTGCATTCCTGCTATATGAAATGGTTACCGGAAGAAAACCGGGAGATAAATTTTTGGAGTATGCGCAGATGATTGGATTCTTCCTGCTTATTGCCCTGGTTTTATTTGCTAATGGTAATGATATTTATCGCTGGCTATTCAAGTAAAAAAATTAGTGTTTCTTTTTTGCAGCACTTAAAAAAAATTTATATTTGCGTCCGCTTTAAGCGATAAGCATTCCTCCATAGCTCAGTTGGTTAGAGCACCTGACTGTTAATCAGGGTGTCGCTGGTTCGAGTCCAGCTGGAGGAGCCATATTGGACTCCCGGCCATTTTGGTCGGGATTTTTTATTTCCAACCGCTGGAAAGGCGCGTTATTACTAAGAATAAGAAACATGAACTCATCGATTTTAGCGGTTCGATAACTTTTTCCGAGGAACTCTAATTTTTCAGGAAATATCGAACCGGTTATCTGTTTCTTGATTTCAACTGGTGCATTTTTATAGAATTGGTCTACTCCGTGAAGGAATGAGATTCCCAGTTTCAGGTACTCTTCGATGTTTTGCTTAACATCCTCAATACCCTTTAGTTCCGCACCTAGTTCATCAATTTTTTCTTCGGTTCGTTGCCTCATGGAATAGTATGTAGGTGCATCAATTAGATCGTCCAGAAACTTCACTTCAATGGACTCTAGACGGGAGGATAGTTTTGAAAGTTCAGATTTGATTTGCTTGGTCCTGAGTTCCCTTCCCTTCTCCTCACCGTGAAATGCTTTTTTTAACAAGTCCTTGTAGAGTTTCTTTACGTTTTGGGTAATGACCATTTCTCCTAATAGTTCCTCGTAGATTCTATTTACTTCATCAGCTTTGAATCTTACCTTACACGGGGGTTGACAATGGTAATAAAAGTGACGTTTTCCGTTTCTGCCTTTTGACGCACTTCCGGTCAGAGGGTTTCCGCAGATGTGGCAGAGGAGGTGTCCTCTAAGAGGCAGACGCTCATCTATCTCCGTGTACTTGTGAACACGTTTTGGTTTCTTTCCATCAAGGATTGCTTGAACACTATGAAAAGTCTCAGGATCTATAATTCCAGGATGTAACCCCTGCACTATCATTTCATCTTCCTTCTTCCACGGTTTAATTCTTATCATACCGCAGTACACAGGATTGCGAAAAATGTTGAGCATGGTCTGTTTGGTGATCTTCAGTCCCTCATTGTAGTACTTTCTTCTGACTTGTTCAGAAGTTAGATTCCCTGTTGAAAAATCAAGGAATGCCTTCTTTATAATTGGAGCAAGTTGTGGATGATGAGCTAAAGTAGACTTGTCATCCTCATTTCGAGTTAATACATATCCGGCGGGTGCCTTAGCAACATAACACCCCTCTTTCATGGCTCTGCGTAGTCCTTCCTTGGTTCTAATACCTATCTTGTCATTCTCAACCTCTGGCATGACCAAGTACACGGCGAGCATGACCTTGGAATCAGGCTGTGAGAAGTCGAGAGGTTGCTCCACCGCGTTTATCTCAATTCCCTGCTCCCGGAATTCCCTGATAACCCGGTAGGCTTCTTCTACGTTTCTACTAAAGCGATCCCATCGTGTAATGTAGAGGTAGTCAATTCTCTTACGGTGAATCTTAACGTATGCAAGAACTTCTTTGAAAGTTGGACGTTCAAAATTCTTGGCCGAATAATCTTCTTGGAAGTGTTTAAGGATAGTAATTCCCCTATGGTTGCAGTATAAATCCAGAACGCTCTTTTGGTGCGGCAGGCTGTATCCTTTGGATGCCTGCTCGTCGGTAGATACTCGAGTATAAATTACCGCATTTGGCATTTCTTGTTCAAATACTGACCTTCGTATTCTAATCGAGCAAATAATATAAGTAGCTGCTTGATTCCACAGAGTTGATCGTGGGAGTACGAAATAGGGGTGTTGTTTGTAATTATAGACATAAATGAATTCAAATATATGCAATAAAAGGCATATATAAAAATAAAAGTATGTCAAAAAAGCCCTATTCTTAAAGAAAATCCTTAAATTTGACCAAACACGAATAGTAATGGACGAGTTTCACAAGGTTTTTTGCAATAATGTTGAGAGAATACGGAAGGAGAAAGGACTTTCTCAAAAGGAACTTGCCGATAGAATGGGTATTGGACAGACTCGACTTAGTAGGATAGAAAATGGGAAAGTTGAGCCAGGTCTGCTTACCTTAGATTCACTTGCACGGGGTCTTGATATTAGCCCCGTTGAGTTGATTATAGATCCAACGGGCAAAGACAAAGGTCTTATTGAAACACTTGGACAGGTACGATCAGTTTCTGAGGCAGATCAGAAATTAATCTTACTGCTTTTGGAAAATTTTCTCGAAAAGAATAGGTTGGAAAAATTGCATAATATTAAACTGAAAAGTCGATTGGATGAGTTGAAGAATATTAGAGAGGAAAATCGACATTGACTCAGTCCAAAGGGATAGTAGCTCCTCTAAATTTTTCGGGACTTTTGCCTGTTATTGATTCCTTACTCTTACTTAGGGTAGTAGTTTATTTCAATGAATATTTAACTTATCATATTTGTTTTTTCATCCACGGACCGTACCTTTGTTACAAAGGTACGGTCCGTGGTACGAATGTCTATAGTTTCTTCATTTAGTTAGACATTACTTCCTCTATTATATCCGCCATATATCCGACATGTAGCATCTATATCCGCCATATATCCGACATCCTATTGATTTATCTCATAACGAGTTCCTTTCTTTTCACCTACCTTTCTAAGGACACCTAATTGAACAAGTTCGTCAAGATGTCTTAAGGCAGTTCTATCAGATACTTCGTATAATTCTTGATAAACACCGTTAGTAATATACTTGTTCTCCCTAATATATTTAACCGCCTTGATTTGATACTCATTCAAATCTAAAGCAGAAAGATACTCATCATTAGCCTTATCCTTAAATAAAGTTACTGCCACACCTCCAGTAAGTTCTTCAATCTTTGGTTCAGGGAGACCCGCATTTTCACATTCCTCCATTACATTAATAGTCCCTCGACCCCACGTCTCAATAAAACCTGCTTTAAAAAAGACATCTGCAATTCTAGGATTTCGTGCAATAGAAGAATGCTTTACTTTTAGGTCCTTCGGTTCAAGAGGTTCTGGAAGTGTGCCTGGATTCCAAAACATAATTCGGTCATCATAAACACTAATCTGAACAGGCGTTTCATAAAATACACGATGAACCAGAGCATTTAAAAGAACTTCCCGTATCGCTTTATAAGGATATTCAAATGTTTCCACTCTTTGTATCCCATCATAGCTTATTGAACTACCAATATATTTTGTAAAGAGAATTTCTAATGTACCGTCCAAAAGAGAAAACAGATTGCCTTCTATAACATCTTGAAATTGTAAATCAGAATCCGACTTTCCGAATTTCCCAATTTTTACAAAACAACTTACATAAAATTTACGGGGGTTATGCCCAAAAAGTATCAAAGCCGCTCGTTTTAAATTCCCGTTCTCAGAAAGCAAGAGATTCTCGAAAACAGTTTTTTTATCCGTATCACTGGCACTGTTTGACAATCTCCCAGCGGTAGTAGCGAGCTTAATAAATTCTTCGATCCCTTCTTCGTAAATATCACCAAAAGTCGCGTTGGGTTCTACAACATCATCCCAAGTTTTCCCTGTCCTTTTGAGCAAAAACTCAGTTAGATCATTCCCTTTGAGTTCTTGTGTAGTACTTCCAGTTCGGTAATAATATTTGCCGTTGTAAGAAATACCATTGTTATATGGTTTCGTGATAATCTCAATAAAATCCTTTCCATCCTCATTGTGATGGTTTATGTCACAGAGGACTCCCAGTTTATTGGAAATCTTATTTGGTAGTTTAACGAGAAGTTTTTCATGATCTGAAACACCCACAACCTTACCCTTGTCATCTTTCCCGATGTATAAAACCCCTCCTTCAGCATTGGCGAATGCCGAGATCCATTTAAGATAATCATCCTTCCACGACTCTTTCCATTCTATATTTTGTTTTTCAAGCATATCTTATTTTATAATTTTCAACTTGAAAATCAAAGGTAAGACATAGTTCAAGAGAAAAAGAATCCAACCTTGTATTCAGGTCAGTTTGTTAATCATCTAACAATTTAAACATCTGCGATAAAGCCATGACGGCTTTTTGTGCATAACTAGCTATTCGAGGTTCTATTTGACTAGGGAATACTTCGGGGCCTATAATACCAACACCAATCGGTTTCTCAAATTCCAATTGAAGATCAATGCAAGCCTTGATAACAGAATCTCCCATTATAAATCCATGTTTAGTTTCTCCTCTTTCTATTATCCCAAGAATGACCACACCATCAATTTCTTTTTTCTTTAAAAGATGCTTGATAATTATTGGTTTCTCCATTGATCCTGGGACCCATACTTCATCTACAATGTTCAGATTTTGATTCTTAGCGGTGTGCTTTCCGGATTCAAGCATCTGGGTTACCTGTTCTTTGTGGAAACTTCCAAGTACGAATGCAATATTTTTCATATTTCTGTTTTTAGATTATTGAATTTAATGACCATTTCTCCAGATTCTCATGCCCGGACTATTGTCGGGATATGTTTCGAATCCATATTTATTATAGAATTTTTTAAGACCTGGGGCTATCATTACGCTGATAAAACTACCAGTATTTAACGGAGCTTTTTCAAATACAAACTTCATAATCCTGCTCATTATCTCCGAGCCAATCCCGTTGTTTTGATACTGTGGATGAACCAATACATCTTGTATGTAGAAATACGTATAACCATCTCCTACAATTCTTGCAAATCCAATAACTTTTTCCCGTCTTTGGGCGTAAACTGAAAACAAAGAGTTATTTAACCCATGCAAAGCCCTATCTTTGGGATATCCATGCCATCCATTGAGCTCTCTTAAAGATAGATAATCCTCTATTTCGGGAATCCCTACAACGTATTCAATTTGATCCTTCATTCTAATTTCAAGTCTATCTCCTTTTTCTGAGTTCCTTTACATAGTTATCCAAAACTTCAATATCGCTTTTAACTTCATCGGCATCTGGATAGCTTTCGATAAGTGCCCCTGCACTATCATGGCCATGAAAATAGGTGGAACATTTTGACATGTTTGCTTCAATGATATTGTAATCATCCTCCGTGATATCAATGACCTTCTTTAGCCTTTGAGTTTGGATCTCCCTTCCAAATCGTTGTACCGACATATTAAGCAGGATTTCCTCAACAAGTCTCTCCCAGGTCTCCCTTAGCTTTCCATAAAAAGGTTTTACGCTTTCAAGATACGCTTCTTCGGTATCAGTCCTCTCAATTTTGTCCAGCTTCTGGTGATAGCTATTCAAAGCCCCAATCCTCCTCTTTACATTCAGTGCATCCCAAGGGGGATTTTCAGCGGGAATACCTGTTTCCGTCCTTTTACGGGTAAGACTTTTGATATCGATAACACTATCTTCTTTGGCCGTGTCCTCCTGGAGCATCATTAAGAACGTTATATCGTGGGTAAACACGATAACCTGTCGTTCTTTTGCTTCCTGGACGATCCTTTTGGAAATCTTGCTTCGCCATTTATGATCCAGTGAGGAAACAGGATCATCAAATATAATAGTGGATTTATGTTCTGAAATAGAAAGTTCCGATAGAAATGTAGCCAGTGAAATACACCTGTGTTCTCCTTCACTCAATATTTCTTTTAGGCTTACACCTAGTCCATACGAAGTGTCCAACTGCAAATAATGATACTGCCTTCCCCGCTGTCCTTTTGTTCCAGTGGTGACCTTAATATTTTTAAAACCAAGGCTCCTGAGTTCGTCCTTGAAATTGTCTTCCAAAGTATTTGTAACATACTCTTTAGCCAGGTTGTTACTGAAAAGTGTCACGTTCCTTGTACTACACTGTGAGGAACACTTATCTAATGATACCCTTCTTTTCATTCTAGCTATTTCATCTTCTACCTGTTGGCGGCATTTATGTAAATTCTTAACAGCCACAAGATTCCTATACTCCTTTTCTAGTGGCGCAAGTTCTTTTTCTATGGAGATTTTAGCCAAACGTTCATTGTGTTTTTCAATCCCGGAAACTAAGTTGTCTATTGCCATTATTGGCGTGTCGTCAAAATCAATTCTTGCTATGGCTTCAATCATTTTTGAAGCAACAACCAAGTCTATTATTTTATTCCTTTCGGTCTCCAGTTGGCTTAAATACGAATTTTGCAACTCATCAAAACCTTCATTCAATTCATCAATCTCCTCTATCGTTGGGGCAGTTTGAGAAAAATCAAAATCCAAATTTTCGTAGTACTCCTTTATCCTGTCAAGTTTTTCTTTCGCCTTATCCAGTTGCTCCTGCAAATCCGCTTTTACAAATTCCTCAAAATTTGAAAAACGTTTCTTTGCGTCATCACTTAAATCCTGCAAGCAAAGCGGGCAGGCGTTTTCTTCAATTTCTGGAAACTTGTCTTCACCGCTGACTTGGTTGTAAAACTTTCGTGCACTTTCCCAAAGCCTGTTCCAATGATCCCCACCTATATCTTTTATTGGAAGATTGGAAAAAGCCTTTTCGGAGGCAGCTTTTGAGGCATTGGACGAAGCCACGTATTCGTTAATTGCATCTCGCGTTGCATTTAGAGTTTTTTCAGAAAATGCCTTGTCAACGGTTTGATAGTTTGATCTTAGAGAATTGAAACGTCTTATCCTCTGCGTGTTTTCCTTGATCTCTTTTGTTGGATCAGTTGCTTTTAACTTGGCGATGTTCCCAACAAGTTCTTTAATTCGCTCATCCGATTCCTTGGAATGATCTGAGTGTAATTTCAGATCTTTCACTTTTGTTTGAGCATTTAATCCCTGTAAGAACTTTGAAACATCTGTTCCAAAGTCATCAATTAAAATAGAGTAATCGAACGCTTGGGCGGTTAAACCAGCTTTTTCTTCCTCAATTTTCTGATTAACATCATTACATGCCCTTGCTAGTTTTTCCAAAACAATCAAACCAGAAGGAATGAAAGCGATCTCATCTTCCCCTTCTATATAGTGGTTAGCACTTGATGCATCAAAAACATCCACTGCCTTTAGTATGGAACTATCAATCTCATCGTCTTCCCAGGTTACTACATCCGTTGACCCATTTTCCATTTTATATTCCACCTGAGCAAATTGTCTTTTCGTGTCACTATCAGGGTCAAACAGGTTATAGTTTATAGTGGGTAAATCACCGCGGGTGTTACAGGTGTTCTTTAATATGCTGACATAACTTGACTTACCTGATCCGTTATCACCATATATTGCCGTAAGACCGATATCGGCAAACATTAGTTCAGAGTTGTCCTTAAGCGCATTGATATTCTCATTGTTTATTATCCTTGAAAGCAAAATACTTTCCTCGGTATTTGAACTGCCGACCAGTTCCTTTAAGGCATCAATATCAACATCTTCAAATTCTAATTCTGAAATTCCATGTTCAGCCTTGCATATTTCCACAAGATCAGTGATATCATCCTCGGTTAGATTTTTATTCCGAATGATTCGGTTGACAGCTTCCTGCCAGAACTTTGGCTTGTCCTCCACCCAATCAATAATGTCTATCAAAATTGGCATACGCTATGTTGTTTTTAAGTATATACTAATCGAGCAAATTAGATAAACTAACTTACCTACCAATACGGCTTCCCGTATCCGCTAAAAATCAACTGGGGAGTTAAAAGATGAAATTTGAACAGTAAAGATATGGCTTTCTAGCCAATCGGATGCTATTTTTCAATAGCCTTATGTCGGTTTCAAGATCGTCTTGATGATAGCTTTTGGCTGAAGAAATGTCGCAACGTTCCACCATTTATTGTATCTAAGGTTTTATATATAGAACCCCTTTCACAGATCCAATGAAAACTTATATTTTGGAAAATGAAATGATTTTGATTTAACGATTCGTCTCGAAAACAATATCATCAATCAAATAGAAGAAAAATTAGCCCTTCCTTTCTTTCACGCCAATAATGCATGAAGCTATTTTATTGTCGATATCGTCTACAATAGGGCTATTCTCTATAATTTTTAGAAGTTGCTTTTCTTCAAATGTAATGGATTTATGGCTCCTCTTTAAGCTGGAAAGATTGTGAACTTCCTTTTTTCTAGTGTTTTTTAATCGCTTCTTATTTAAGTAGGGTTGAAGCAAATCAATCCAATCTTCTGACAGTCTTTCGTAATCCACTACTTCCCTGGGATTTGGTTTTAGGAAATCTAACATAGTTTTAATCAGCTTTTTCTTTTGCTCACTAACATTCTTATCCTCAATCTTTTTCCCCAAGATATATTCGGCTACTTCTAGTGCCCTTTTTTTCTTGGGAGGAAGTAAATCCCGCTCCTTTAACTTGAAAAGCTTAACGTATTTTCTTAAAGCCTTATCATTCCAATCTAAGCCTTTTGATTTGTTGGTAATGTGTGCCCTTAATTGACGGCAGATATCTGGAAAGTCAGTATGGATTTGGTTTTCTCTATCTATGAAATACCATTTCGGGCTTTTGCTCTTGCTTCCTTTCATGGCTATGAAACACCATTCACTATCGGTTTGCAGGAAACTTACCCTGGTTTTTATTGTTGTGGACTGGCTTCGTATTTCTTCATAAACCTGCTCATCAATCAAAGAATTCCCACCTTCTTTCAAATCCATAACCGATTGAAAGCTATCGTGTATTCCAGTCCAGGATTCATCCTTGTCAACAAAATCTTTGTATTCCTGTATTATGGCTGCTACGGATTGGACATTCTCAAATTTACGTTCCAACAGTTCCCGAGGAATATTGAAGTTAGATCCATATATCTGTTCTACCATCGTATTGGTTTCAATCAAACGCCTATCAGCATTCAATGAGTATGCATCGGAATCAACTGGCCAATAAATCTCTATCCTCTTATGCATGCTGTCCATCCGATCGATCCTTCCAATTCGTTGCTCCACGATTCTAAGAACACTGGGCAAATCCATTAACACGATGCACGAAGCTTTTTGAAGGTCTATACTTTCAGACATTTTATCAGAGCAAAGGGCAATGTAATTCTCTTTAGTATCAGAGTCCAACTTGAAAACTTCTAAAACTTTTTTGCTTTCCTTGTCCTTGTCACTTCCAGAAGCCACTAAAACGTTCCAATCCGAAAATTTTGATCTGAACAGATGGCGCAAATAGTAGAGAGTTATTACGGTGCTGTCAAAAGCCAGTACGTCGCCATGTATTTTCGATATTCTTATTAACTCCTCTACTTTCCCATGCTCCCTTTGACCAGACAGCTTTTTAGCTAAATTGCCTATTTCTTTATAGATTTTCAGCTCAGCCGTGCAGGTTGCAAGGTATGTTTCCTTATTAACCAACCAAATTGGGAAGTACTCTTTCTTGAATAATCGATTTCTTTTTGGCAGTTTTCCATGATCAATAATCTTTTGAATTTTGGCAATTTGATCGCCAGTAGCATTCTTTTTTGTTTTAAATCCAAAATAATCGGATGCTTTTTTCGAACCTTCAATGTGCTCAACAAGTGCAACGTGGGAAGAGCGAAGGGCAGCCCTTATCTGATAAATAGGTAGCGCACGCCCTGAACTCAATCTCCTTTGAATGTAATTCCTTAGAGCATCTTCTTTTGATATTTCATATTTAGGCTTGTAAAATGTAGTCAGGTATGTAACTCCTTTCAACTGTTGGGTAAGTTCATTGATCTTTAGGACAATTTTTATATCCTCGGGTGTCTCCCGGGTTTCATAGGTCTGTTCGATCTGGTTCGGAAACCTACACGTATTACCCAGTCGATTAATATATTTGTCACTCTCTTTATCGATTTCCCTGTTAAGAATCTTTTTTGTCCTTCGGACGGTGAACTTACTGATGAACTTTCTTAGGCTATTAATATTTTCCTGTTTGTTTCGTAGGTAAGGTTTATGAAGGAGATTCTTGTATATCTCAAAGTCCTCATCGCTAAGGTTATCAATATCCAATAGCTCAATCAAACGCAGAAGGTCTTCGACTTTTTTACTTATCGGGGTTGCCGTAACCAAGATTTTAAAATCTGCCTTGTTGTTCTTTATCAACTTTGTCCTGTTAGACGTAGGGGATAGATAGTTGTGGGCTTCGTCAATAGTGAGAATATTGGCTATATCCAGCTCTTCGATAATCTTCTTTTTATTAATGATAGATGAATTACTCAATATTCCCATTGAACGAGTATTGTTTATATTCCTGAGGCTTCTAAACTCTTCCTCCCATTTTCCGATTACCATCGGAGGACATATAATCAATGAATCAGTCCTGTAATTCTTGCCGACTTCAAAAAGCCAATGCTTTAATGCAAGAACCAAGGAGGTGCACAGCTTCGTCTTTCCGGCCCCCGTCGGATCTGCAATTAGAACGTTTGATTGATTCTGTAGTATGGATATTGCCTGGGCAAGACCTTTCCATTGGGTCGGCCAAAGATTTGTATCTTCAAGCCTTTCGAGAATATCTTTATATTCTTTAAGCCACTCTCCTTCAATAATTTCGGCAATAGCCCGTGCCAATGCTTCTTCCCAAGTAACTTTTTGAATTAGTCTCTCCAGTAGGTCGATCATGGTCTCATTGTACGAAAGGGCATCTTCATAATAGCTGTTAGCAATTTGCCTAACACCACCGTACTGGTCCCTTTCTATTTCGAATGAGCTCGAGTTGTGAACTCTTATGTTGGCTTCTTCCTGTAGAGTAAGCCCATTTATACTGAAGTTTGATGACCCTAAAATTGCATGCCGATCCCCAACATAAAGTTTGGCATGTAATTTATCTCTATATCTAAATTCAATTGTGCTTGAACGGATTTTTTCGATTAAGTTAATTACAGCCCCACCTAACATAATGGACAGACCCTTTTTGAGCCAGTAGTCCTTGATCTCCCTATCCAGGTTGAATTTTAGGTACTTTTTTCGTCCTCGAATATTTGGTTCAAAGCCAATTAAAATACACACTTTCTTGAGTTTCTCAAAGTCCTGGCTTCCAAAAAAATCCACGATATTAGACAATGAAGTGAAACCCGTAACAATAATGTAATTCTCACTGTCCTTGATATCTTGATAGATAATTGATTCAACCGATCTGTTTCGGTTTTTTTGATTCAGCGGAAACTTATCATTCTCAGGCCACCGGACTTTTTCAAAATCCAGTTGAGTTTGATTATTGTTTGATATTTTTGCTTTACTACCCAAAGCGATCAAATTACAATCAATTTACTGGAAATCCGAAAAGAATTCGGCCAGGCTCATCTCCAATGCATCCAATATCTTAAGTAGGCTTTCGAACTGAAAGTTCGTACCCTTTTCCATTCGCCAGTACTGCATCCTCGGCAGTCCCTTGTCAATGGCAAAGTTCTCGTAGGAAGTGTAGCCCCGCTGCTTTCGTATGCTCTCCAGTTTGTCAGCTATTTTCATGATCCGGTGATCAAGTTTCTTTTTGGTACCCGTTTTCTTTGCCATACCCTTGTCAATTAAATTACTCTCAACAAAGGTGGGAATTGGGTACAAAGTGTATTACACCTTACATGTGTAACACATATGATACATTTTTCTTATGTTTGTCCTTATTAACAGTAAAACCAGTTTATTATGAGACAAACACTTTTTATTATCTTAATTATTATTGGGGCTATTTCAGGCGTTTCAGCACAAGCTGATGTGCCAACGACCCTTCGGAGTTTAAGCCTGGATGAGAAATCCTGGATACGTGAGGCTGGTTTCCCTTTGACTAAGTACGACTACGATAATTCAGAAATCAATGAGGAACTTGCAGAGGGTCTCAAGCTTCGAAAGCAAGGACGAAACATGACAACCTTGGGTTGGATTGGCGCAGGTGCAGGATTGATCGCTATTTTTATTCCAAAGGATGGGACCAGTTCCGGGGGACAGGCTTTGGCTTATGGATCGGCTGGATTATCTCTGGGAGGAGTTGTCTTGACTTTTATCGGTTCCGGTAAAAAGCGAAAGGGACAACGACGTATTGAAAACGCAGCGTACTTGTATGAATCAGAAAACTGAGAAAGGTAGGATGTTATTTAGTTATAAAGAGACCACGGGAGTGGTCTCTTTTCTTTTCTTTGAGAAGATACAGGATTATTTCTTGAGCTTTTTCATTAGGCCAGCTAATAATTGATCTGAGTCCATATCCAATGTTGCTGAAAGTTTTAAGATTGTTGCAAATGAACTATATACTACTTCCATTGCATCTTCCTTATTGAAATTGGAATCATGCTCATAGCTTTCACATATACCAGCTAGAACTCCAGCCGATTTCGATAAATGTCTTGAACTATGAGAAATGATTTCGACATTCCACTCTTCTTGTGGAAGGTGTTTTAATTTCCAATAGTTCTTAGGGTCGCATTCAAAGGTTTGATCTACAAGTGAAATCAAATGATTAATATTTAATCTAGCTTGTTCTTTCTCCATTTTTTGTTTTTTCCATTATACGAATCTTTACTAGAATGAACTATTGACATAAATATTGTTAATGTGTTGTAAGTATTTGATATTTAGATGTTTGAGATTTATAAAAAATTTTATATATTTGAGTTCATTAGCGCAATATTTTATGGCAATTTTACAGTTTACCCTGTCTTCCCTATTTATAGGGAAAAAGTCAAGTAGTGCTAACCTCTCCCTAAATGACATTTTGAATTTGTATCGGCAACTCTCGAAAGCTAACTCGTTGGCCTTGGAAAAGTGTAATGCCGCGTATGATATGTATGAGAATACACTCTTTGTTTGGCTTGAAATAACGGATAAGAGATTGGAAGAGAAAGTGTACAAACTTCAAGATAGTATTAACAAAAAAATTAAATCTTCCGGATTGCGGGTTTTTACGACTGTTATGAATGATTGGTCGGGATTACCAATACCCGATAAGTACAATCCAATGTTTTAGTTCATTCAGTTGAGTAAAAGTTCAAAAGATTTCATACAAGAACAACTTCGTTGGCATAATAGAAATCCTCATGGTTGTTTATATGCTACTAGAATGTCCAAGAGTTCTGAAGACTATGGATGGACAATTGTAACCATTTCTGATGAAAATGTTGAAAATATTTGCAAAAGGGCAGATGAATTAATACAAGAAGCTATTTCTGATGAAAGTGTATTCGCCTTGAGTTTAATTATTCCCTATCTAAATAGTATTAATCGACTTGAGAAGTTTGTTGAAACAGTACGGGATTTACCAAACTGGAATGTTACCACGGATAGAATTGAATCCACAAACGAGAGGCTGGTCAGAATTAACTACAACCTTGCAGAAAAAAGTTCTTCAGGTGAAAATCGCGTTATCTGGATACTTGGGTTTGGAAACTTTTCTTGTTTTGCGAAGACAAGACAAAGCCCTTATACTGAATTGGCAATGACGGTGAAATCAAAACAATTTTTTAAGCAAAAGTTTCGACGCTTTAGCCTTTCAAAACATCATCCGGAAAGTATTGATAGGGATCCAAAATCTAAGGCAACTGATGAAGGACATTTAGCTGATATACATCTAGCCAAAATTACGGATGACATAAATACTGACAGGAAATTTTGGAAAGGAACTCAATTAAGAAAGCGAAGAATATTAGGGATTAGCCTTGATACGGATAGTGAAAGAGGTTATTCAGATACTCAAAAAACTAAGGCTCGATTGACCTTTGTCTTACCTGGTTAGTGCCTAAATTATCGGCCGTATTGAGTTTTCATAAGCTATGTGCAGGATTGCATTATGACAATCACAGGCTCTTTTTCATAATGCATCCTGCCAGGGAGACCCTGGAACCCCTAAAAAAAGGAGAAGCGAACAGCTTCTCCTTGGGTATTTGATTTTACTGGAGTAACTCAATGAGTTCATCCAATTCTGAATGTAAGGTTGCTATGCAACCCTCTACTTGAGACTGTAGTACCCTCTCTGAAACCATGTATCGTTGAACGGCCCAACCATCCGGGTCATCCCCCAGAGCCAGTGCTATTATCGCCTCTTCAATTTGAATCCAAGACTGATAAGTTTTCTTTTCAATCCTGAAGTTCCGGTCGTCTGATGAATCAATATTGAGCATTGGCAGATCTGCTTTAAGTAACTTAGGGATTTCCTTCAAGAGGCCATTGGATTCAAATTGGAAGTAACGGATATTGGGATTTGGTACGCGAGTAATGTGAATAGTATTCATTTGTAGCATTTTAATGAGTTACCGGAGACCACATTGTTGCGACCTTTGGTAACTCATTAAAATTGTATTCAGCTGAATGGTATCACAATTAAAGTAATCTGTCAATATCTAGCTCCAGTTGTTGAGCTTGTCGCGATCTTCAGAGATCCAGTCTCGCAATCGCTCTACACTCGACTCAATATCTTCAATTTTGTCGTCTAGTTCATCAAGCCAACCCTCTGCTTTAGATCGCCACTCATCGCTGTCAGAGTCATATATTTTGCTTTGAAGGTTACGGCGGTTCTCACGGCACCGTTCTAGGGCATTGAGTGCCTTAGCAAGGCGTTCCCTATTTTTCTCCAGGTTATTCTCGATCCTATTTCGGATCATTCGACTTTTTTCTTGTTTCTGCTCCCAGGCGCGTTGCTTTTCCTCCCAGGCGCGCTGTTTTTCTTCTCTCCTTTTTTCGTACTGCTGGCGAGAAATCTCCTTGTATCTGGACCAGAAAAGGTCGTGGTTATTGCGAATATCAACAATGCGATTAAAGATCTCGGCTTTGTCTTCACGGGTCATCTCATGCTTGACACTAGAGAAATACTGGCCAGCTTCTTTGAGTTTTTGTCCGGCCCACTTCATTTCTTCAGCCCTGGTGGCCATTAGACCGAATGAAAGGACTTGGCCCACGATAAAATCGGCGAGCCAATCGTAGTCAACAGCGTAAAGCATACCGTATATTTCGCTTTTTCGCTCCTTGGAAGTTGTCTTTTGGATTCGGTTTCGTTCTTCATAAGCCTTGTGACGAAGGTTAAAGAATCGCTGCCATGCGACAGATCGCTCATTCTTAGTGGGGTACCTCACACCTTTGAAATTCTCATTGATTTCTATACACAAAGACATGATTTTTAACCACTCGTCTCGGTTATAGGAATTGAGCCAGTTGGACGCGCTATTAACATCAGATTCTAAAGAATCAATCTTGCTATCGAGTTCCTGCCATGATACGGAGAACATTGCTTACTATTTAAGTGTTTTATTTCGGGACTTAGTTAAAGAGTCTGAACATGCTGTTGTTCAATTTAACTTTAGGGGAGAACTTAAAAATACAAAGATGATTAATTCCAGCAAAACGTTTGTAATGATTCAATGCAAGTTATCGTGTTCTTCCCCTTTGATGTTCTCGTTGCACATTTCGAATACGAGCTATCGTCTCTAGCCGTTTCAATTTGGAAAGATTCTTTTCCAGAGCCTTTAAAATATGGCGGTTATAACCTAGTGTTCGAAATCGAAACTGCCTTTTCAGCACCACACCGGCTTGTCTTCCTCCACGATGATAGAGTTCAAAACCTTCTTTTTTCAATAAGGAATAGAAATTCTTTTCAGATGTAGCTTCTACATAGGCCTTCTCTAAAGCTGTCACCAATCGTTCTTTATCCGATACCACTCCTCGGAGCTTCATCTGACACTCAGGATCTTTAATCAGATGTTGTCTTTTTTTTTTACTCGGGTTGTGGTCAATTTCAGAGCGGGAGAGCTGTGGGAAGCGGCTTTTTTGAAAAGCCTCCATATCCAGTTTGATCTTCTGAAATTCAGCCTTTGATAGGCGGGTGGACTTCCCGCTTCGCCATTCTACTCCGGAGAATACAAAATGAAGATGTGTATGCTTGGTGTCACGATGTACGGTCGCCACGCACATGGCCAGATTAGAACGTAGGGAAATATACTTTCGAGCGATCTTCTCCAAAATGTCATTTCGATTTTTTAGTTTTTCTGAATCATCCGGATGGAAGGAGAGTATTTCCATGTGCACCTTTACACTGTTTTTGCGTTGATGGACACGATGTTTTTCATTCTCCTGAAACTGATCGGAAATCGTATCGGGCGAGTAGTCTTTGCCTTGTACAAACCGTGCGAGCACAAAAGAGCCTTCACGCTCGGCCTCGCGCATGACGTAGTGGATGACCGAGCGGATACTCCTCTGATTTTTATAACTCTTAGACTTTACAATCATGCTCACAGAGCAAGCGTTTAAATTGAGAGAGGATTTTATCAAGATCACTTTTCACCGGATCACGTAGTAACCCATCAATAAGGGCTTCTTCTAAGAGCCCTGAGATTAAAACAAGTTGTTGTTCTATCACGGGATTATTCAAAATCGAAGGTTTAGGTACCGACAATTCAGCATAGGTAAGAACCGTCTGACGAATGAAGTCGGATACCGGCAGATCCTCAATATACTTTTGCAGCTGGGTAAACTCCTCGGCTGTAAACCAAACGGAAAACTCCTTCCGTCCCGATCGTTGCCTGGCTTTAAGATCGGTATTGTACATACGCCAGTAATTCTTTTTGGCTGCGATAATCTGATCATCACTAACCGCCCATCGATCTTTAAACACTTCATCTAAGTACTCATGTAGATTGTTAAACTCCATGATCACCCAAAGCTTCAGGTGCCATAGCCTCCAGATCTGGAAGCGATGGCATCGGCAAACCTCCGAATTCCAATTCAGGAGGTGGTAACTCACTCAAAGCCCGGTGTTTTCTGATTTTATAAAAAGGCTTCACCTTTTTAAGGTGTACCCCGCGTTCGGCTCCTACAAAGAGCAGACACTCCCCTTGTTTCATAGCACGGATGGAATCCGCAGTCACCAGTTTGCGGTTTCGGTCGGTCTCACTCTTGGTATCCTGATAGGTGTATTCTCCAAGCATATCGGCGATGGTTTTGGAGAAATTGATATCCAGATTGCGAAGAAAGATTTTTACGTAGCTGTTTTGCAGAATATTGACAGCATCTTCGCGAGAATAAAGTGTCTCCAATTGCTGATAGGCCTGAAGGCCAAGTACAATACTTCCCCGGTACTTTCGAAGGTTTACCATAGCCAGGGGTAGCATGGGCCCAAGGCGGATGGAGGCCGCTTCATCACAGAGAAAATAGCACATTGGGGCATCCGGAGATCGTAGTTCTCGCATTAAGTTTTCAAAGAAGAAATAGAAGAATAGCGAGTTAACGGGACGGAGAAATTCCTGAGACAACACCGAATTTTGAATAAATACTACTTGTTTATCCTCGGCTATAAAATGCTCCATAGAAAAGGTGTGATTACCTGTAATGCGGTTTACGTTCTCATTATCAAAGACGGTCAGTGCTGCCTGGCAGGTAGCCAGGATTCCAGAGATCACTTTGGAATCAGAGGCTATGAACGCTTTGTAGGTATTAAACACTGAATCCGAGGCGTACTTTGAAAACAAGTGATCAAAAAGTTGCTGCTCACCTGCAAAGCGTGTTAGCAGGTATTTTAGAAAGTACATGGTGTGATACTCTCTATCGAAGACTTCGAAGATGAAGTCAATAAAGAGTGCTATAAGGTTAATGCTCGAGAGGTTCCAGAAGGGATCAGAGGCCGACCCCATAGTGTTGTTTACCAAAAGCATTGCAAAACTCTTACTGCTCTCAGAGGACCGTTTTAGTTCCTCTAACGGATTCCACCCATCGGTAGAACGTTCGGCATTGTTCAGGTTCAGCACTGAAATGGTATAACCACGTGCTTCCAATGCAGCGCCGGTAAGCTCCAAAAGTTCGCCGGAGACGTCCAAAACCACAAAATTACCAGAAGATGCCATGAGTGAATTAATGAAGAATAAGGTGCTCTTTCCGGTCCCGGAGGGCCCAATAATAATCTGTGATTTTCCACTGTCAGCTTCTGAGAGGCGTAACTGTCCCACTGCAAGCCCGGTATGAGACCGTTTCAGAAGCCATTTTGAGCCAAACGAGGCTTTCAGGCGATGGTCTTTCCAAAGGAGCTCGAAGGCCAGAGCGACTACTTCAGTGATGCTTTCCACTATAATTTTAAGGATATCGATAAAGATTTTCATATTATAATTTCTGCTTTATGTATTGATTGAGGTTTTTAAGGATGATCTCTACAAGGGAGCTGACGATGTAGAAACACAGCACGATTATTTTAAAGAGCAGTCCGGAGACTGCTCTTAGAATTTGCCAGAGGCGATTTTTACGGTTCATAAGGGAGTGGTAGCGTTTGGAAGACCCACGTGAATAGCAAGCCCGGCACCTTCAAATAGACGTTTATAAAATGTAACGATTGCTCGAAAACGCAGGGCATCTGTTTTGTCATGCGGGTAGTAGATAATATACAGATCAACTCCCTGTAGCGATAATTCCGATGTTATTGGGAGAAACTCCTGGGCTACCTCCTCGGGATTACTCAATAGCTTACTTGCAGTCTTCGGATCATACGTGTTCAGCAGGTGTGAAAACTCATAGCCGTCACTGTAGAGTAGTGCCGTTTTTACCTGTGCTGATGATTTTGATAGCACCTCTAGCGCTTCGGTAAGGACGGTAAGAATACTCGAACCCTCCTGAGAAAACATTTTATTGTTCTCCCATTGAATAAGACTATCGATCTTGGTTAAGAAATGATCTACGGCTACCTTGCGTCTAATGGTATTTTCAAATGTAGATGTTGGCTTTAGCGAAAGCGAATAGGCTGGAAGAAATTCATTTTCTCCTATGTTACGCAGGCGAAAGTGAATCCCGGTCTGCTTATTAATAGTCTCAGGTAATACGGATCGTATCTGATCTAAAGTGGGCGCAGCAATACGGTTAGGATCACTTCGATCTGCCAGTACCACTAGGTCAAACAAATCGGGCTTCGAATTACAGGAGAACAGCCAAAGACTAATAAATGTTAATACGAACCATTTCATAGGGTGGATTGAGCGTTTTCAAACTCCGCGCTAATGTCCTTGTAGTTTCGATGGAGTTGTGGCAGATCTTTGGGGAGCTTCCCGGTAAAGAGCGGTGCGCACCGGCCGTTTGTCTTTAGGTACAGCTCGGCCTTAAACTGCTCGTAGCAGCTTTTCATTCGGCTTTCAATCTCATCTTCGGTGTTCTTTCCTAATAGCAGGATGGCATAACGATCCGTGAGTTGTTCCCGGAGCGCACCGGGTAGGGCGTCCTGCTTTTGTTGTAAGGATTCTAATGCATTGTTTAATGTATTAATGCGCTTGGTGTCCCTTCGATACTTTCGGTAGCTCTCAAGGATTTGTTTAGCCGGACGGTACATCCATACAATCCAAAAGGAAATCAGGTAGGCAAAGGTATTTATGAAAATAAAGGGAAGCGGACTTGTATTAAATGATGTTCCATTGGGGTCTAGAATTTGCAGGTACTGGATTCTAAGGAGTGCTAAAACGGTAAATACCGCTACCACAGGTAACAATAGTAGTAAGAAAACGAGTACTTGCCTTTTGGTGTTGTCACCTCCCCACTGCCGCACTTTAGTTGGGCTGATGTGTGCCCACCAGTAGACACATATGGAAGTGAGCAGGCCGATACCTAAATTAGTAGCAAAGCCGCCACCCAGGGTAGCAATAATCTCAATATTGGTAAGTAATTCAGCAAAGCTGATACCCACTAAAAGCACAATCATCCACTGCCATTTAATGATGGCCGGGCGGTATTTTTTAGCCGAATCGTCATAGGAGCCGATAAGTGGGTTTAGAACTGAGAGCAACTTTTTTCGCTTTCGTGATAACTGTTTGTCACTGTCCTTATTTTCGGCGATATGGGACTGACTTTTTAGGCGCTGCACCTCACCCGCAATTTTACCGTTGGTGTGATCGATGAGCTTCTGGTAGTCCATCACCAGCTCTCCGATGAAATCGGAGATACGGGCCGAAGCGGGTAGTTTGTCAAATTCCAGTACGGACAGCTTCTGGGAGGTCTTCGTTTTGTGTTTGTGGACCAGTTCACGGTCGGTCTTTTCAATGTGTGTTTCCAATTCTTTGTCCACCATTATGGTAAACGGCGCGGAACTGGATTTTTTGTGTTGTTTCATTGTACAATGAAAGCGTTAGGGTTAGTAGATTACTAAGGAGTTTTGCTTTGTAAAATCGGTGTTGTTTTCCCCGGAGCAAATCGTACTGCGCACCATTTGATTAAAAAACCACCGGGCTGTTGCAAGCTCAGGGGTCTGATAGGTTTGATTGGTGCGACCATCGAGAATGATATACATATAAGACGGGGTAAAGCCTTTATCATGTAGCGTATCATGTAATAGGCGAATCTTGTTTGTGCTTTCGATCAGGATCATCGACATGATTCGATCATAGGTAATTTCTTCTAGCGGTTTGCAATGCTCGTTTGTGTTGACTTTTCTTGTCATTCATCTCTCTAGCGTTAAAGATTGGAATCTGTTTATATGGCAATATCATTGTTAAGATGATGGGCTGATTTCACTCACCTTTGAAGTGCATTTTTAGCAGGTAATTCAGTTTTAGGTGGCGTTTGGAGGAAATCCAGCGACCATTGCAGAAATCTTTGGGGGTTGGTAGGAACTTTTCTCTTTGACGGTTTTTGTTTAGTTTTGAATGTTTCATCATTGAAATTGTGTTAAGAAAACCGACGTAGACCCCCAGTGGTCAAAGTGGTTTCCTACAGGTTAATGAAGCGGCTTTCTCCAAGGTGAAGTCTGGGAAGAAAAAGTCTGATTGTCCTAAGGGACACGCTTCAGGAATATTTAAATTGAGCCCAACCTAGTGTAGGTTGGGTTTCTTATTTAGAGAACTTATACAGATGCCATTGTACATCTAATTTTGATTTTGTCAATTTCTCGATCAGATTTGGATGCGCATCAAAAAATTTCGCTGCCATGTTTTGATCTCCGAATGAGGCATAAACTAACCAAAGTTCACCGCCTGATTTTAGATGCTTTTCATAGGTATTTAATAATCGCAAGTATAGATCATCAAAATCAACATCAATGATGGGTAGATTGGCGAAAATATAGTCGTATTGGCCTGTTGGGATCTGATGAAATAAATCACTCCAAACCATGGTAATACTATCCACGCAGCCATTGAGATCGGCATTGACTTCTGCTGCCTTCAGCGCCTTTTTATCGATATCGATGGCAAGGACATTTTTAGCATTATTGAGTGCTGAGCGAATGGCAATAATTCCGCTGCCCGTCCCCATATCCATAACGGACTTTTCATTCAAATCTGAAGGTATATGCTCCAGGAGCATACCACTGGAATAGGTGAGGCTCGATGATGGGTTGAACACCCCAGGTGGGATGGTAAGTGGTACATCTGCAACAGTAATGTTAAGAACGTACGGAGCGATATTTTCAGACCTCCATTGGTGTAAATATTTTTCTTCTTTTTGTGACATTTATCCTTTAAAATCGAATAGTTTTCGTGAGGTAGCGATGTTTCGAACCATATACACAAACGGTGTGTCGAGCATGGCGATCATCCATTTAATAATGACTTGCCCGATGATAATTGAGATGATCACATCAGATGTTAATAGCCCCCCGAAAGCGATCAGCACAAATACCGTACTGTCTATCAGTTGCGACCCTAATGTCGAGAGATTATTACGTAGCCACAATCTGTTTTTGCCTTGGTGCCTCTGTTTTAAATAGTGGAAGATAAGTACATCGACTACTTGACTGACTGGATAGGTGAGTATACCTGCCAGAATGATTCGCGAAGAACCCGATAGTACAGACTCATAAGCCAATTGATTATCCCATACCGGGGCGCCTGAGCCTTCTACACCTACGGCAAATAGTAAAAAAAGTAAGGTTCCAATACGCGCAATAAATCCGGTAAAAACCAATAGCATGGCATGTTTCTTTCCCCATATTTCGGATACGGCATCGGTACACAAGAATGTGATAGCAAATAAACTGGTTCCCACAGGAATTACAATTTCCAGTGATAGTAAGCTGATGGTATAGAGTTTAGATGCTGTTATACTACTTACCAATAGTGCGCCCACAAAGGCACCGATACACATGATAAACACCAGTAGTTTTCTACCTTCGGGAGTTTTGATATAGGTGAACATTTCTTTCATATCTATAGTATATTAGTTGTTAAAAATACTTTCAACACTTTTAAAGAGGATCAAGCTTTCATTGTTAGGTAGTGGATACCAAAAACTATTCGAATCGTTGTTCATCTCGCGGTAGGATTCAGCAAAAATCGCTTCAGAGAAAGCAAACTTTTTAACCTCTCCGTAGTATTGGGTTTTAAGTAACATGAATTTGAACATTGGGTGTGTTAGTACGATATCTTCCACAAGACGGTAGTCCAAATGTTCCTTAATGTATGATTCGGGATGAGCGACAAAAGCATCAATGCCTCTAAACTGGTTATCGTCTAGTGCTATGCGCTGCATTTTCTGTGTGTACTTATTATGCATAAACTCCAGGGCTTCCCATTCAATATTATTCTCGAACTTATCAAAATGAATCTTGATTTGCTCCGAGGGTTTAGGATAAACATATCTGAATTTTACCCCGGCCTTTATTCTGTCGAGGATAAGATCTCGTATTTCAATGTCCTTAAATTCCCATGGGTTTTCGGTGGTGATAAGGGTATAGGTGTCTCCTTTTTCTAGCTGGGCAATTAAGGAGGAAATTTCTTTTTGGTAAGAGTTGGCGATTTTCGAAAAGACGCGACCTTTTTCTTCTAGCAGTGCTATAGAGCTATCGGCTCCGGTGCGAAGTTCCTGGGTAATAGTCTTAAGAAAAATATTTTTCTCAACATCAAGTGCGGAGCAAAGTTTATCGGAGAAAACAGTCTGATAGCTATCATTTTTAGTCATGTACCGTAAACTACTGGTCAGGGTATTGGGAAGCATGTCCATTTTATCGGCCAACTCATTAAAAGTGTCAAAACCTTTGGAATGCATCAGAGCCTTAATCCGCTCCATTTTTTCTCTGTAATCATTCATTTTCTGGTCTATTTTCATTACAAAGATATAAAAATATCATATTTACACAAAAATAACGTTAAAAAAAATGAAAATATGCAAATAAGCTAATTTTGTAAATACCAATAAACCATCACCAAACTCACCGCATCAAAGACTCCGGTGTTGTGGTTTTCACTCATCCACTTCCCACGCTTCGGGAACTCATAGGCTTTTAGTACCGGATACCACTCGATCAGCTTTTTCGAGATCTGGTATTTGGTAGAGGCGCTAAACTGTGAAAATACATTTTGGATATCACTTCGGGTATAGGAATGCACCTCCAGTCCCTTCGATTTTGCTTCAGCGCAGATCCGATCAATCAGTTTTTTAGTGCGTTTCCCGGCACGCTTTTTCAGATCGTTCACATTTCGAGCTAGCACTATGTCGGGTTTAAAAAAGTCGAGGTACTCCCGAATCTTTTCCATCATCTTTTTGTTACTTATCGGCTGGACAAAGGAAATGCCGTAGTCCACTAGATTCTCCGGGGTATCAAAGACGGCATAGCTAATTCCATGACGGTTAGGATAGATTGCCAGCACGGTTTGCCCGTCTTGCTTACTCATAGGTTTGATGCAGGTTTTTAAGTCGATCAATGATGGTCTCAAGCCCTTCCAGCCGATAGGCATTACGGGTTGTGGGAGCAGACGCTAAAACGGTCTCAATGACATTGTCACAACGATCCAGTAGCTGCTTGAAACCTCCCTGAAATACTTGCGTAATTGATTTTTGTATTGATAAATTAAAGAGCGTGTGGTACCCTACCAGAGCTTTGGGGTTTTGGAGTTCTCCTGCCTCAAAGCGGGACAGGCTACCGGGATCAATTTCTAAGATGCATGCCAGGTCTTTCAGCTTCAAATGATGGTCCAGGCGCGCTCTTTTATATATGGTTTTTGGTTTCATGTTTCGTGGGAAGGCAATGGGGTTACGTTCATTGCCTTTTCACATCCTAAACCAGAATATACAGCTGTGGGAGCGTCAGTAAATTGTTCCAGGGACAATTTTTTTCGCGGTAGCGTGAGAATTTGGTGGATAAGATGTGGATTAGGGAGTGTCTTTTTTATTCGTTGAGTGGCGGTTTTCCTGAATTTGTTTAAATCTTTGGACATCTGAGATACGCTGACCCCCTTGTGAACTATTGTAACAAGATAGTTTTATTTGTTTTAGTTTAATAGTGTGAGAAAATGTCACTGGCTTTTGACAAGCTGCTTCACTCACTTTCGATGATGGTTTAACTTCAAGCCGCAAGCGGCTTGCAAAATACAGACGGGAAATCCCCCGTCTTTTACTTTTGGTCTTGAGCACATGCCCTGCTATGTCGGATACTTCGATGAGGGATTTTTTAACGAGCGTATCAATAGCCGAGGAGACGGCTCGTCCGGATAAACTACAGGCCCGGCAGAAAAGCCACTGGCTAATCCAGGCTCGCTCCAGGCGCCCTGTAGGGCTATCAGGATCACGAATTCCAATGGTTCTACGAATGATAAAGAGTAAGACCTTATGCTCAGATGAGGACAGGGTTTTCAGCAACACATCAAAGAGTTCATTAGGCACTTGGGTTGTGTTTTTATAGAGAGACATACAGGTTAGTGTACGAAAATATGGGAGGACTTGGCAGGGACAGGAAATTGCACCATATATTGACTATGTAACTGTGAACAATTCTTTCTCTAACTGTGGTTTCGCCACCAATTTTCTGACACTCCCCAGGGTTTGGTTACTGCGGTAGAGTTGGACCATGCAAACAGTAATTCCTCCTTCATTTACCCTTTCCGATGAATCCTTAAATCAGCTAAGGGTTTTAGTGATAGAAGAAATTGGTCCGGAAAAGGCAGCTACCTTTTCGAAGCAAGATCTTCATGATTTTGGCATTTTTCTTCTAACTGTATCTGCCCTTAGTTTGGAGATTCAACATATGGAGAAGAATGGATTGTTGCATGGATAATGTAATTAGATATACTTGAAGGAGCCAGACTTAAGGAGGTTTTTATATATCGGAAGTTTCCATATTGTGAGCAAGAAAGGGATAACAACCCTCTTTGAGTCTGGCGACAAAAAAGAGACCTTTGTTGTTATCCCTTTTTTGCTTGATTGAAAACCATTTATGAGTACTCCATATTACAATGAAATAGTCTATGGCGTGTATGCCCGTAAAAGCTCAGAGTCAGAAGATAAACAGGTGCAAAGTATTGAGCGGCAGATTGATGAACTTACAGAGACTGCTCAAAGAAATAATCTTGCCTCGTACAAGCCCTATATCACCGAGAAACAATCGGCTTTTAGTCCTGGGAGAGAAGGGTTCGCCAATCTAGTCAAACTGACCAATGAAGGAAAGATCAACGCCTGGCTTTGTTACCACGCTAACCGGCTTTCTCGCAATTCTGTTGATGCCGGGGCAATTATCTATTTGATGGATCAGGGACATTTAGATCATATACGCACCCCATCAAAGGTCTATTATAACAACCCTACGGATAAGATGATGCTCCAGATTGAGTTTACGATGTCAAAAAAGGACTCAGATGATAAGAGTGTCTTCGTAAAGAGTGGTCTTAACAAACGTTATAAGAAAGGGCTTCCCAATGGTAAGGCTCCTATTGGTTTTTTAAATGACAAAACGGGAGAAAAGGGAGATCGACAGTGGCTCTTGGATGAAGAAAAATTCGACAAACTAAAACTGCTCTTTAGTCAATTTCTTAAAGGGAATGATTCAATTTCCACTATCACAGACTTTGCCAGGGAGCAACTGCTGCTTAAAACACCCCAACACAAGCGACAGGGAGGAAAGCTGGTGACACGATCCCTGGTAGAGCGAATACTGAAAAATCCAGTTTATGCGGGTTTTTTCTACTCGAAAGATGCTCAGGGAGAAGGTCGCACCAAAAGGACGCTCCATCTGGAGATACCGAGGATTCTATGTGAGCAGGAGCATTTATACATTTTGGAGATGCTCAGATCACGTACAACACCTAAAGAGCAACGCCACCAATCGGTTTATTCCCGATTCCTTAAGGGTAAAAACAACGAAAAAATGGGGGCAGATCATAAGTTCCAACTCATCTGTGATTGTAGGCGCAAGTTTGCGTATCGAAATGTAGATTGTTGTCCGGGTTGTGGTGTTCCCATCGATTTGATACAGCGTCCGAAGTACCTCTCCTATACATATTATTACAATCTAAAGCGCAGGAAGACTAAGGGAGTTACCGCCAAATGTATTGAGGAGAAAAAGGTAGAATCTTTTATACAGGACTATGTTGTGAAGAACATGCATTTAAGTCCGCGGTTTGTACGTTGGATCAAATTACACTTAATGGTGATGCGTAAAGACACATTAGAACAAAAAAAGCTGCTCGATAGAACCATTGAGGATGATAAGGCATCGATTGAGAAGCGCAAACAAAAATTACGTGAGTTGTATTCCAAGGGGCTCATTAACGACAAGGACTTTGCAAGTGATTACCAAAGGTTAGAACAAGAGCAGCAAAATCTTAAACCTACCTCCAGACCGATGAGAGATTATTTTTCGGAGATGGAACAACTCCTGGAGGTATGTCTTGCTTTCCTAAAAGTCATTCGATCAGGCAATCCGGATCACAAAAAGGAGCTGCTCAGTAATTTTCGGTCGAACCTAACTTGGGACGAGGAAAAACTCGAAATTATAAGGCCCAAATGGATAGAAGCCTTTGAAATGATGCGTAAGCATATACTGGCCAAATATGGCTCGGTCGAACCTGAATTAGACCTTATTGGACAAGGAAAAAACGCCCGTTTAAAGGCGGTCTGTCCAACCTTGCTCCAATGGTTGGACAGAGTTCGAACCTATTTGATAAAGGAATGAATTACGGCCCCATGTGGTGAGAAGTTATTTTTGCATTTTCAAAATTTTTGTCAAAATCAGTAAACATCTATAAAGTGTCAAGGCAATAATGATTAAGCCAAATACATTGTAGAAGAATACAAATTTTAAATGTTCTTTCGGTAAGCCTAATTTTAATGCATATCCAATAACTGAAATCAAGATTAAGGATTTTATACAATTTTTTAAAATTCGGACTGTTGTAAAGTATAGGTCAGATGCAAAGAACAAGTCAAATAAAGAGTCGTCTTCTGAATAGTTCTTCTTATTTATTCTTGAGCTACTTTTAAACGTTATTAAAACCGTTAAAAGCGTAAGAATAAAGCCAGCGCTCGTTAGTCCAACATTTGCCAAATCAGATGTCATCGATAATGAGCGATCATCTTTCGGCAGATTGAAAAGTTGATTGAAAGAAGCCAAAAACAATATGAATCCAATTATTATTGAAATCAGATAATCGTATAAGATTGGCCTTCTGAAATATTTATCAAGAATCATCAATTGAATTTTACCATAAATTCGTTAAAATCTTCTTCTATAAGCTCGTACCAATGTCTTTTCTTTTTTAACGTTGACATCTCAACATCATACTCAAGCTCCTTTTTTTCTCGAAGTAGATTGAAAAGTTCTTCGTTACCTTCTTTGTCCTCATATTTAATTACAAAATCTTCGAAGCAATCTATGTTAAATGGTCTAGCCTTAAACTTTCCAAGAAGCGTTTTTACCATTGAGTTTGCCTCTTTATTTAATTCTTTGCTTGTAACATTTCCCCCAGGTGATTGAAAGTAAGTCTCAACTCTTATATAATTTGGTTTGAGCCTGTTTCCAATAGTATTTATACCAGTAAAATATTGACCTTTTATGTCGTTGTCCATTTGAGCAATCTTACTTGGCTGAATCTTAATTTGCATATTCAAAACATTTCGAAGATTCTCCAATGTTTTATCAATTGTATTACTCATATACAAATTAACATCCAAAGCCTTTGAGAGTTTTAATTTGTCTCTTGCAACATTTCTTAAATAGTATTCTACATCAGACATTCTTGGTCCGTAATGATTGTACTCAATGCAAACAACTCCATAATTTCTACTATAATCAATGAAAAAATGAGTTTCTTCCGCAATTGAACCAAGGGTTTTGATAGGAACTAATTTAAATTCGTCAGCAGGCTTAATTTTTGGAACTCGTCCAGATCGTAAAAGTGCAAGCGTACATCTTATTCTTCTTTCCTTAGGCATAAAAACTGCGCTCGTCATAAATAATTCACGAGGACTTTCATTTTCTCGATTCCTATGCTTGTCAATCAAATAGCCCTGACCTTTGTGAAGTTCATTTGTCAAGAAGGTAATTACATCTTTTAAAATCGTTGTACTATTATATTCACTTTCCAGCTTTGAATAGGCTTTAAATTTTAATGAGTAGAAATGGAATTTTAATATTTCTCTTGGCATTTACTCGATTGTTTTTTTAATTACTCTCAACGTTGTTGTATAAGATTTATTGCGTGTTTTAAATACCTAATTTAGCAAATACTAACCGAATAGAATATCCGTGAGGATTTTCATAAGTAGGCTTGAGCTAGCAATTAATTTTATACGGTGTTAGGCACAGGCGGTATTTTCATATGGAACTAATCTTATTGGATTCCTAAGATGCTCTACTTCTTTGAAGGATTCGGTTCTCTCTAGGATGACGATTGAACGTTTAATTTTCCAACAAATATTTCTTGCGAGTTTTTCACTCATGATATTGGTCAACAATTCAATAATATTCAAATCAGTTTTGAATTCAAACCATAGCCCATTAATTTTGAATATGTTTCGGACTTGGTCATTATCTATTAAATAACAATTGTTTAATTCTTCAAGAAGTTTTCGGTCAAATTTTGATACTCCTTCGCAAATCGAATTCAAAGTTTTTTCAGATGATAATACGCTGGTTATTTTAGATTCCCATCCTTGTTTAATTTTAATCCGTTTCTTGTTTTCTATAGAGTCTTTAAACTGATCATATAGATTTTCTATTGCAGAATTAAGAGGATCATCTTTTATTGATTCGTTTGGGGCTAAAATGTTCAAATCAGGAAGTTTTACTAAATCCTCAATTTTCACTTGCGTAAGAGAACAGGAAATAACTTTCATTGCTAGAGATTCGAAATGAGTATTAAAATGCTCTTTATTCATTATTACTAGAGGAATACTGGGTTTGGCAACCTGATCGTTTGTGTTTTTGGTTAAATGAAAATTCAAATCCGAATCTGAGTTAAAAGAAATGGTAAAGTGTTGTTTGGAAGGTAGATTCTTAAAACCGAATGTCACTAAGTGCTTCTTTAGTTGAATCCAGAATAAATCCTTAACATATAAATAATTCGGTATTTTTTCGCTTGTTTTCACTTTTTTAAGCTTGTGCCTAACGTCCATGGCTATGAATTCAACGCGCTTGGACAGCAGTTTTGGGTAGCTTTTTGCACCCAAAAATGCTGCTGCGGGATGGTCATATTCACCAGGAGTATTAATTTGTAGATGAAGTTAATGATTTTAGCTTAAAACTCTGGCGTTGATTTATTGCCACTGTTGGCAACTGGCAGTTGGAGTAAAAATTAATTGACAGCAAAATGTATACTTTCCCCATTGTAGATGCTTTCTAAGCTTAAAGGTCCATTTTCATAATGTGAGGGGCATTTAGTAATTTCAATGATATTTGCCTTATAATTACGTCCATAAGTATGATGAACAAATTGTCTTATAGACTCAATTTCAACACCGGACCTGATTAAACTTAACGCAACAATTTTGATATCTTTTTCTGGAACACTCGCTCCGAACCAAAGACAATTGCTTTTTCTATTTTCGAGTGAATCAACACTTTTTTTACTCCTAAAATCATAGCCCAAGCTCTTGAGTTGCCCTTCAAGTTTTTCATCATCTAAATTCTTTTTATAGTACCTGAGAATAATATTATTCCTTGAATCAGTATTAGAGTTTTTAGTTAACTTATTAATGTAGTTATTTGCCTTAATACTTTTATCAATTATTTTAGATGTAACAGCATTACGTAAACTATCGGATGGATTGCTTACATGTTCGTTTTTTAGGATTTCATTTGTTTTTTCTTCAATTCCGATACCTTGAGCCTCTACAAAATATTTACCCACATTTTTAATCGAGTCCGATAAAACTGATATCGAATCTTTCTTGATAAGAATTATTGAACTTAACTTTTGCTCTTCTTCTTTGAGTTTGTCAACCCGTTGCTTTGAAAAATAAATCCAAGAAATGCCGAATAATACTAGAGCGATCGCCGTAAGATTTGACAACAGTCTATACCTATGTTCTTTCTTTTCAATTCTTAATATTTCTTTATTGCTGTCCATTATGAAGTACTAACAAGGTTTTGTAATACCTTCTCAACCAATATCTTTTCGTATCCTTCCAAGTATTCGAAATTATCTACTTTATCCAAACTGTATCTAAGCTGGGATATTTCGGAATCCGTTTCTTTAAATCGAAACTGTTGAATTAAACCGAACAATGCTGTAATTATTGAAAACGCAAACTCCCAAATGCTTTTATCACCTTTATTATAATTTAGAATTACAAAAAGCATAAAACTTCCAATGCCCAACGACAAGAAAGTATATTTCAATATCCGATTGTTGCGCTGAGTTTTCATTTTAGCCTGTATTTTAGCTAAAACTAAATCTCTTAGTTTCATCTGCTTAAATGCACTTTAAAGATTAATTGAGGGGAGAAATTTAAAATTATAAAAAATAAATGAATTTTCATAGTGCTTGTTGCCAACGGTCCTGTATAACGCTAGTGGCGGTTGGCGGCTGAGATTCGGAGTGAGTCATTTTGCGGAGCAAAAGTGGGAAGCGCAGCGTGCGAATCAGAAGCCAGGCCGAGCCGCTAGGATTTTTTGTTTAGTTAAAGATATCAATTTTATAGTTGCAAATCGCCAAACTACCTATAAACACAGCCATTTGCGGTATGCGTTGTTGGGCACAGTTTTATATACTGAGTTCGTTCATCAGTAGAAATAAACTGGATGATGATAATATTCATTTCGTAATCTCAATAAATTCGGAAACGGTTTAAGTAATTCAGTCGTTTTGTTCAAATCAATGTCGATTTTTTTATCAAGGTACTCTCCGGCAAATATTATTTGATAGTAGTAGGTCATACATATAAGTAAAGCTCCAACTGAATTTAACACATTTTGCAAATTGGCCATATTGAAATATTCATTCCTTTGGTGTTTAACTTTGTTATAACTACGCCACCAATTAGGACTTTCATCGCCATTCCAATTTTCCCAAGGCACAAATTCTAAACCATATCTATGAACAAAAATTGGTTCATTAATCAAATCTGGTAAATATTCTTGAATGACCTCTCTGTAATCATTGATATTATTGGCGTTTTTATCTTCATCTAATATTTTACAAATTTCTCTAAGAATAACATCTACTTCCGATGACGCCGAAATCAAAATATGGGCTAATTCGATTGAGTAAGTCTGAAGATTGTCTTCACAAAACTCTATGAATCTCGCTGTTTTAATCAAATCTGTTTCGATTGCAAGGAAATAGTTCCAATGAAGTTTTGATGGCTTACTTTTTATCATTAGGATTTTTAATTAAAATTGTGCCCAACGGTCTCGGCTATGAGTAGTTGCGTGGGTTAGCAATTAACTTTGCAAGTACACACCAAACTGAAAATCCGCGAGGATTTTCAGAAGTAGTCGAGCAGAAGCAATTACTTATAGCCATTGAAATCGGCTACTAGTAAAGAACCGTTTTTCTATACCGATATACAGTATTATTTTAAGGTATAAATGCCAATTTACGATTTTGGATGTATGCTACAAATTATCAATTGGCATTTATTCTTATTACTTGTTAAGAAAAACACCATCTTTCACCGATGGTGTTTCGTAATTATTTCAGCCAAATATCTTTGGCCTTATCAAACCCACACCACCGGTGATTTTTATCAAACCCGCGTGCGGCGAGTTCTTGTCTGATAAATTTCTCCAATGGAACTTTCTGGGCTAGAATAAACCGGAGTATTTCTCCGTCCACAGAGGAGAACATACCATAGATATGTTCCCAAAAGTATAGCGGCTCAGTATCAGATCGAATCTGCTCAATATCCTGATAGGACATTTGTTGGTAGGAATGAACCTCTGGGATATGAATAAATTCTTCTCTTTTAAAAGTCGGATGTGAAGTAGGTGCTACCAGGTACCCCCTCTGGTGGGAGGGAATCACACCAAAGACCTCGCCCTGCACCCTGTGACTAAAATTCAGCCACAGGGCACGGTCGAAGGCTTTTTGCAGGTGGTAGTAGCGCTCGGGAAGCTCTTTACTTTTTACCATCGCTTTTGGCTTTATGGGAAGCTGGAGGTTTTTTCTCGCTCGCCGGATTCTCTGTAACAGGGATACCATCTTCACACCATTTGGCCGTCAGATGGGCTATGATGTGGAGTTCATTTCCAATTGCACTTAAGAGTTCTTCATTTTCCATTTTCAATAAATCGATCTCTTTGACATTGTTAGAACCTACGAAAGAAGGAGAGGTAATGATCTCTATTAGTTCGGCACGTGAAAGGTACCGAAGTACCAGTGGATTAATGGAAGTTTGCTCTGTACCATTTGCTAAGGATCTAAATACTGTGGCAAAGTGTTTTAGCAGTTTTACTGTATCAGTTTTCATTTGATAATTGTTTAAAGGTTTACATCGTCTTTGAATTCGCAGTGATTTATGATGGTAGCCAAAAGGTGGTCATAATCAGCACTTTTAGCTTCCGTGAGTACCTGCTGAATTTCATTGGGGGTCCATCCTTCGCGCTGGGCTTGTCGTTTAAAGACGGCTATAATTGCAAAGGCATTGCCGTCAGTCCCGACCAGGTCGAGGTCAACGGTTTTATTGATGACTCGTTTCATCTAATATTGAATTAAGGGTTGAACAATGGTTTAGGAAATAGATGGTTAGGTAGCGCTTCCTGCCGAATTGCCTTGTTTACTTGGATTTTCGTGTTTTTAGCGCCCGGTCTTACCTGTTTCATTTATTAACCTCGGGCCTTGCCTATCGCACCCGGTCGTACCGGGTAGTTGGTGATAAGGAGTTCTGTTTTACGTTTGGTTCTGGGTTTTCCAAGTTTACCCTTACTGGCGGTAAGTGGTTTGTCGATGGAGATAACATGCCATCCGTTACGCTGGATGTGCCTATCGAGTAAGGTAGATGGATAGGAGCTAAGCATAAACTTCCCCTTCACCTTTGAGAGCGTATCTAAAAGTCGTGCAAAATCCTTCTCAGTGTAACCTGAGTAGTGTCCCTGATCCACTGGTTTAGGCAATTTATCCGAAACATATGGTGGATCCACATAATGAAAGGTATCGATGGTATCGCGACTCTCAATTACCTTACAGGCGTCATGGGATTCGATCTGCGTATTTTCAAGCCGGTCGACAATCGTAGTATCAAAAGCGAGTTTTTTATTTCTAAAGGAGGCAACCCGCTTTCCGTACTTATCGTATCCCCAGGAGGAGATGTTACAAGAGAATCCCATGTTGGTGGCCACGTAGAAGGCCCACGCCTGTTGGATAGGTTCGAACAGATGTGGAATACGGTAGATACTCTTGGCAACTACGTATGTAACTCTACTAAATAACGTATTCACAACTTTGGATTGTAGCTTGTCAAAGTCCGTTTTAACCACTCGATAGAAGTTAACCACCATCGAATCGATATCATTGATGATTTCAGATTCCGATGGGGTTTTTGCAAAAAACACCGCTCCACCTCCAAAGAAAGCTTCTGTGTAGATTCGGTGCTCAGGAATGAGCGGGAGTATGTGGGAGAGTAAGGATTGCTTACCTCCGTAATAGGAGATGGGGGTCTTGGGCATTCTAAAAAAGATTAACAGAGGATAAGGGTATAAAAAGGAAGTCTGCCATCGATAATTACAGACTTCCATTGTCGGAGAAAGAATAGAAGGATTCAGAGGTAAAGATCAGATGGTCTAGTAAGGTTATGTCTAAAAGTTTACAGGCTTTATTCATTTCCTTGGTAAACTTCAAATCACTGACCGAAGGCTTAAGGGTTCCTGAGGGATGATTGTGGGCCATAATAAGAGAAGAGCTGTGGGTCAGCAGAGCTAACTGAAGCATCTCTTTCGGGTTGGTAACCACCCCTCGAGCGGTGCCTGAGGCGACCTGGGCTGTGCACAATACGCGGTTGGCGTTGGTGAGCAGTAGCACAAAAAAGAATTCCTTCAAGTCGATACGATTAGGGTTTACAAAAGAAGTTAATAGATCGAAGGCATCTTGGGAGCAGCCAATAAAGGTCATCGTTTCAAAGAGTGGTCGAATGTAGTGGAGTTCCACCACATGGCATCCCGAATGTTGAACCGTAGGCAGTAATGATTTCATGAGTTATTAATTTAAGGTGATTTGAGACTAAGTCTAACTCAATTGAATTCTGCTGGGGAGCGTCAGTAAATTGGGCTGCTAGAAGCCACAGTAAAAAACACTTCTTTACAATAAACAGTGTATCCTTTGTAGATTAGAATATTCACTTATCGATAAGGCCGAATAACCTTGGAAATTTCTTCAGGCGATAATGTAACCGCTGAAAAACCTTTCGAGGGTTTTCCATGTATCATAAGTTTGAGATAGATATCATAATTGGAGAGGTTTATAAAATCAGAGGCCTCGAACTCGGGATAGAACTGTTTTTCCATCAGGCGCGCATCACTGTACCCTAACCGAAAGCAGACGATGGTACCGACATTCCCCAGGACGGCATCACGAATAGTCGGATCAAGTTGTGAGAGGTACTGATGTGCCATAATAAGTCCGAGGCGAAATTTACGAAGCTCAGAGAGCATTTGGGCAATGGCAGGGGTGGTATAGTTTTGAAACTCATCGAGGTAGCAGAAAAACACCTCTCGCTTATGGCTTGGGATCTCGATTCGGGAAAAGGCTGCTGAGGCCAGTGAAGTAAGAAGCAGTGAACCTAAAATATAGGAAGCCTCACTACCGATAGATCCCTTCGCTATATTGACCAGAAGTATCTTCCTGCCATCGATGATGGCGCGTAGGGACAGCTGATCGGGGTTACTCACCAAGATGCGACGAATGGACGGATAACTTAATAGTCCTCCCAGTTTGTTGTAGATAGGAAGCAGATCGTTTTTGGTATAGCTGTCGAATTCCTGGGTCCAAAAGCGAAGCACATCTGGATTTTCAATATGTGAAAGACACAAGGTGCGATAGGTTTTATCCTGCAAGATGCGAATCACGTAAGATAGATTTGCAGTAGGTTGATCCAAAAGAGTCAGTAGTACATTACGCAAGATATGGGAGAGTTTGACTCCCCATCCCGATCTTCCCCAGAGGGTTTGAAAAATCTCCAAGAGATTTGATACGATTAGGGCTCTCTTCTCTGGAGATACTTTTCGAAGCGGATTGTAGCCCAAGGTGAGCGAGGGATCGGTAGCATCCAGGTAAATACGGTCCTTTTTTCTTTGATCTGGAATGATCTTTTGTATCTGGTCAATTAAATCTCCATGGACATCGATAACACAGATGCCATGACCAGCATGAATATCCTGAGATATTTTGGACAGCAGCAACGAGGTCTTCCCACTTCCTGTTTTTCCCAGGATATAGAAATGGTGCAAACGATCGGGCAGTAGAATTCCAAAAGGCGGACCACCCTCCCTAAAATTGCTTTTTGCGAAATAGCAGATTTGGTTCTTGTCTGATAAGTTCATCGCTATATTTTTACGTTCAACTAGCTTAAAGCGAAGGGTAAGTAAAGAGGAAATAAACTCTAAATGAGGGAGTTGTTTGTGGTATTTAAAATGAATAAAAATTATTTTAATAAAAGCATTGCATCATTAAAATTTTATAACTTTACATCTCTCCCCAGTTAGAATTTCTAAATCCATCAAAAGCATCAAGCTTATGGGATTAGAGATTCGTCCTTCAAATATTTACTAATATTATGTTGCTTTTAAATTATTAGCAGCAGGTTTGTTGTACCTGATACGACATGAAAATTTTAACTATCGATGAAGAATTCAGTTCTCCTTGTGTTAGCGCTGTGCTGTTCACTACCACTCTGTGCTCAAAGTGAAACATTTTTTAACCCTATTAACACCATTTCTAAGGTGCCTCAGACTCCTGAGGTTGCGGCGTTCGAAAAATTCTCAGGCAGTGTCAATATGTATAATGGTACACCTACCATTGGGATTCCTTTATACACCCTACAGGGAAAGGAAGTGAGCATTCCTATATCGCTATCCTATGATGCTTCGGGAATCAAGGTAGAGCAAATTGCCTCTACCGTTGGACTGGGATGGAATTTGAACTTTGGAGGCGTAGTCTCGAGAAATGTCAATGGCCATCCAGATGACTATATAGCTACTACCGCACATCCTCTATATAAGATAGCAGATACAGATACCCGAGAGTGGCTAGAATATTTAATGGTCAAGCAAGTGATCCACGGTGATCATGATAGCCTCTCGCAGGCAAACAGAGCCTACGATACCTACTATCGATACAATCAGAATGAAGTTGACCTGCAACCCGATACATTCTCGTTTTCTGTCAACGGTCTTTCCGGTACTATTTTACTAGACTATGAGAATCCCATATCGGCTGGTAAGTATACTGGTTATTGTTTGGAAGATCCCTACATAAAAGTCACTGCGGATATTTCGAATGGGATCTTCACGATCACCGATACCTCAGGAAATATCTACACCTTTTCGGAGAAAGAGATTACCGAGCATACTATTTCATCGGAGGATGGTGGTCAAGGAGGCGTGGATGAATATACTAATGAATACACGACCGCGTGGTATTTAACCAAAATTGAATCGGTCAATAGACTGGATAAGTTTGAATTTGTCTACGATGTGTACGAGTGGACTGACAACGAAACACCCAATAAGCTCCAACAAATAGAGATTAAGCCTTTGGGGATATGTACTTCAGGAAATTACCAGTCGAGCTCAATTCGAGACCTCGGATACAATGAGTATATAAAAATCCATGTAGTGCTCAAACATATAAAATATAACGATGTGGAAGTTGTCAGAGCTTCGCGGGATACGCGATCCGATTTACCTGGTATGAAACGAATTTCAAAACTAGAGGTATTCGACCGGGTCTATGATGCCACCAATCCCAACCCCACACCCATACTGCAAGTAGATTTCGACAATGGGAATTATTTTGGAACTGGTTCTGGAGCAACCCAAAAGCGTCTGAAACTAGACGAGGTGAAGCTCTACCGAAGTGATTCGACAGATGCCAAGCGATATAAGTTCACCTATCAATCTCCAACCTTAGTCCCAGATCGTAAATCAGATGCCGTTGATTTTTGGGGGTACTATAACGGGCAGGATGGCAACGATCACCGAGCACCGAACCCAAATCTTACAGGCTATTCCGATATTGCCAATTGGTACCCGGAGGTTACCGGTTTCACCTTTAGCGGTACAGAACAAGGAGTGGATAGAAGGCCTGATTTTACCAAGACCAAAATCGGTACGTTAACCGATATTGTCTTTCCCACAGGAGGGAAAGCCACCTATACCTATGAAGAACACTTTGACCGTAACGATAAGATTGTGGGAGGACTTCGAATACGGAAAGTCTCTTCTCAAACCAATGATCCGGTAACTGGGGAGAATCAAACCTTAGACACGTACTATTTCTACGCAGGAATGTCGGAGTTAGCACCTTCGAGCACCCCTCCAGCACTTCCCAGTAATATACCTACGGCTCAAAATTATACTTCCTCGGGAATAACCCAACAAGACTTGATTTTCAGTAAGGAAGAAACAGTGGATCCCAATCAGGATTGTAATGACCTAAAGAAATACCTTACCTCCTTTAACAGGGCTGTTGAAGTACCCTTTGACATCACCTATTCGACCGTAACGCAGCTGCGGTACAATAGTGATCAAACCAATGGTTTTGAAGGATGTACGATTACAAATTTTTATAACGGGGTTTATGATAATGCCTCTGGACTTGCAGATGATCAGCGACCATTTTTTAATCAGAATTTACACTATGGGCAGGTCGACACACAGGAAATCTATGATAGCTCGCTCGACCTATTGGAGAAAACCAAGAATACCTATTCCACCCAGACAGACACCAATGCAAATCTTCCCAGCAAAGTAGGGCTTATCATGACGCCTAACAACGAGGATATTGATACCTATGGAGGGGCTCAGGGATGTTACCGCATTTATTTCAATGGCACCGATTACACCTACGAAAACACCTACACCCAAACATTGGGTAGTTGTCCTGCGGGGACGGGATATCAAAATATCCCCGGCGCCCAGTATTCGCACTACCAAGATGCGACTAGTTATGGGTACGAGCAGTATTGGACAAAATTGGAAAAGAGTGAAAGCTGGAGGTATGAAGGCTCAGAATTGCAAGATACCTCAGTGAGTTATAGCTATGACAGTGGAGATCATAACTTCACCACCAAGATAGAAGCTAAGGATAGTAAAAATAGGATCACCAAAACGGAGTTGTTTTATCCAACGGAGAAAGACAGTCTCCCGGATCAACCCCTGGGGGACAATACCGAGCTCACTCGTATGAAGGACAGGAACCAGCTTAGTACTCCGGTATATGTGAAAACCTCGCTTCAGGCAGATTCCACAAGTGCGACCTACAATGTGATCTCAGAGCAGCGACGGATCATGGATGATTTTACCCCGGGCACGTATGCCTCGGGTGCCTATATGATCATGCCCAGCGTCATACAAGTATCCAGAGGCGGTGATGATCTGGAAGACCGTATGGAGTTCCATGACTATGATGATTTTGGGAATCTGTTGGAGTACTCCTACCCGGATGGAACCCACTACATCAATATCTGGGGATACAAGGGTGATTACCTGCTGGCAGAGATTAAAAATGCGAGCTACAGTGGTATGACAGCTACCCAAACAGATCCAATAGAAGATATTAAAACTGCCTCTAATTCTGAAAATTCTGAAGCGGAAGAGGCAGATCTGCTAGAGGATCTTAACGATTTAAGAGACCTAACCTACTTTGATGACTCCTTTATCACGGTCTATGTCTATGATCCAGGCATAGGACTCAAGCGCACTTCGGATGTGAGGGAGTATACGACCTTCTACTACTACGATCAGCACAACCGATTCAAGTATGCCACCGATGAGGACGGAAAGGTCTTAAGTGAAAACGAGTATAGTCTAAGAGTCAACAATTAAAAAAGCAAGCAAGATGAAACGTATTACTAATATTTTACTAGCCATTTCTCTTACTTGCACATCACTTGTAAGCGGACAAACCGATACTGAAAATTATATCTATTCAACCAGCTTTAGAGAGGCCTTTACTAAGGCTCAGGTGGATGCAGGAACACCCCTTGATAACGAGAAGATAGAGACCATAACCTATGTCGATGGTATGGGCCGGGTCAAGCAGACGATAAGTCTTAGAGCTGGGGGCAACCGGGAGAATATCATCCAGCACAATGAGTATGATGACCTGGGGCGACAACAGAAGCAGTACCTGCCCTACGCGACGGCAAGTCAGGTTTCCTCTTCAACAGCGGCGAATTACTTGACTCAGAGTAGCGCCCTTACCAACACGCTTAACTTTTATGACACGGCTAAGTACCAGGACACTGAAAACCCGTACACCGAAAACATCTATGAGAAATCTCCTAGGAGCCGTGTGATGGAGGTAGGGGCTCCCGGAGAAGACTGGGAGTATGATCCGCTGGACAATAGCCGTCATACAATAAGGACGGACTATGATTATAATAATGCCTTAGAGGTCTACCAGTTTACCGTTAGCCCAAACGACCCGGATTTAGAGTACGATGGCACCTACTTAAAGGAAGAACTTTCCAAGACCATTCTAAAAGATGAGAACTGGATATCGACCGATGGAGCCAATAACACGGTGGAGACTTTTACTGACCAACAAGGTCGGCTCATACTCAAGCGATATAAGGTGTACGACGCAGAGCGAACCACCAACCAGACCTACACCATGGACACCTACTATATCTACGATGATTTTGGGAATCTCGCGTACGTACTACCCCCTGAGGCATCGGACCAGATCATATCGGGAGGCAGTATGTTAAGTGGAACAGCCCTGGAGAATTTGCTGGATGATTTTGCCTACCAGTACCGATACGATGAGCGTAACCGCCTGAAGTGGAAGAAACTTCCGGGAAAAGACTATGAAATTATTGTGTACGACAAACTGGACAGGCCGGTACTGACCCAGGATGCGAATTTACGTGCAGATAACAAGTTTCTCTTTACCAAGTATGATGCTATTGACCGGGTGGTCTATACGGGTATTTATACCAGCCCAACAGCCCAAACGCAGGCTCAGATGCAAACGACGGTTAACAACCAGTCAAGCTTCAGTGAAGAAGCTACTCCGGGTTACGTAACTATTGGCGGGACCAACGTGTATTATTCAAATAGTGTATTTCCAACCAGCACCACAAATAGTGAGGTGCTTACGGTGAGCTATTACGACCGTTATGTAGATATGGGAGGGCTCTCGTCCCCACCGTCGAGCACCAGTTATGGAGATGTGATAACTACCCGTTATAAGGGATTACCCACGGTAAGTAAGGTAAAGGTACTGGACGGGGGCAGTACTCAAAACTGGATTACCACGGTAAGTGGTTATGACGAGAAAGGACGTGTTATCTATGTCAAAAGTGAGAACCCTTATTTAGGGAAGACCGATCTGATCGAAAACCAGCTTGATTTTACAGGCAATGTACTAGAGTCCAAATCGGTACATGATGATACGGCAGGCTCCCTGCCCGATATTACGATCTACGATTACTTCACCTACGACCATGTGGGCCGCCTGACCCATCACGAGCAGATGATCGATGATGAGAAGGTACAGCTTATCGCCCACAATAGCTATGACAACATGGGGCAACTCGTGCAGAAGAAGGTTGGAGGAGAAACATACGTGGATGGATACTCCGATATTTTAAACCTGGATATATCCCCGGATGAGACCATTGAGAATATTGCCACGACCACCGGCTGGAATGCAGGGCTGTTAACCCGCGGAAAGATACTGGGAGAGGGAGGCGTACAATTCGAGGTCAACACCGAGAATAAACTCCTGAGGGTTGGGCTCTATAAAACTGGGCAGAGCGTTCCATACAACTATGTGCACTACGGAATAGAACTCACCGAAGAGGAAGTGGGAACAAGCGGCACCTATAAGGTGAAATACATTGTTAATGGTTCGGCCAGCTATGCCTCGGTGACATATGATGCGGCCAACACACCGGAATTTACTGTGGAACGTGTAGAGAATGGTGCAAACTTCAAAATTGAGTATGCCAAAAATGGTACGGTGTTTCATACGGCAACCTCGAGCATAAGTACCGATCCCTTAGTGGGAAAAGCGGTCTTTCATGCCATTGGGGGTAAGATCGATCACCTGGATTTAATTGGCACCAACATAGACAAGGTGCTTCAGGAGGTGGACTACAAGTACAACGTCAGAGGTTGGCTTACTGATATCAACAACATTGATGGGGGTGAAGAGGAGATAGAAGATCTGTTTAACTTTAAGATTCAGTACAATGAATCCCCGCAAGGCACGGCGAGTGTACCAAAACTGTACAATGGGAACATTTCCCAGACCATCTGGAAGACGGTCAAGGATGATACGAAAAGGTCCTATGCTTACCAGTACGACCAGGTAGACCGTCTGATCAAAGCCACGGGTCGCAAAGGCAGTACGCTCTCCACGGCAGAGGATTTTAACGTGGAGGATATTACCTACGATCTAAACGGAAACATCCTAACCTTAAAGCGACATGGGACTGATGGCGATGGAACGGTGAGCGATATTTGGGATGAACTTACCTATACCTACAGTGGCAATCAGCTCACTAAAGTAGTAGACGGCGCTGAGCACAGTGACCTGTTTGAATACGGATTTAAAGATGACTACACCGGATCCTCGGACGAGTATGAATACGATGATAATGGGAACATGGTTATGGATCGTAACAAGTCCCTTCAGGGATATGGCACTGATGATTCCATACTGTACAACTACCTGAACCTCCCTGATACCATCACGGTATATCAGAGTCCTTCAAGTTCGACGGTACGCGGAATAATTACTTATATTTATGATGCCATAGGCACCCGATTGGAAAAGAAAGTTGTGGAGGGATTAAACACCTATATCACCCAGTACGCTGGTCAGTTTATCTACCTCGATGATGAATTGCAGTTTATCTCACATTCGGAGGGCTACATTGCTCCGCTGGCCATTGAAGAGAGCAACGGAGGGTTTGAGAAAGGAGGAAGTGGCACCATCACCTATTCCACGTATGATTATGTGTTTCAGTACACCGATCACCTTGGAAATGTGAGACTCTCCTATTCGGATGAGAATAAGAATGGAGCGATCAATAAAGCTACTGAGATCATTGAAGAATCGAACTACTATCCCTTTGGACTCAAACAACTGGGGTATAATAACGTGATTACCAGTTATGGAAATGATCTGGCCCAAGAGTGGAAATTCAATGGGATGCAACTCAGCTCCGATCTTGATCTGAAATGGTATGATTTTGGAGCAAGGAACTACGATGCGGTACTGGGCAGATGGATGAACCATGACCCACTTGCGGAAACCTCAAGGCGTTTTTCACCGTATGCCTTTGCACTGGATAACCCAATCTTTTTTATTGATCCTGATGGAATGGAAGCCACGGCCTCTAACATCTATGGAGCCTCAAACCCGGGTATGGGTGCTGCTTCAAGTGGGCACTTCGGTTTAACGGAGATTGCCGGAGGTAATTTGAGAATTGATGTCACAGGGGCCAATGGTTCTACTCATGTACCTATAATTGAAGGAAGTTTCGATAAATCTGATTTAGGAAAAGCTGCGGATCGAGTGGGGAGTTCTGACAATGGAGGATGTGATAAACCACCTTGCAATGGGATTAACTCGCAAAACTCACCTCAAACTTTATCGAGGGTTGCTCCAGTAGCAGATTTTGAAAGTCTAGACAATGTTATCGCAACTGAAGACAAGCTCAAAGGGCCTACATACAATGGAGAGGTAAAAGGTGGTCCAGGAATGATAGAACTGATTGGTGGTGGTCCGGTATTTATTAAAGGTTTTGGGTGGGTAAAAAAATTGCTCAAAGCTGAAGATGCAGTTCAAGGATCTAGAGGCCTTTGGAAACTTACAGAAGAAGGAGCTTCTGTAGTTAAATATCATTCAAAATTTGGCAAGTTTTTCAAGAGTAAGTCTGACAATTTATGGTGGTCTGTGGATCGAGCTGGACATGGCGGAAGTAAGTTTAAGGTTTTTAAGGAGACCAAAAAAGGGTTACAATGGATTAAAGATGCCGATGAGTTTGGTGATTTCATAATTAAGAAGCACAAAGGTGCAACAGGTTCATTTATCCCATGGGGTCAACTAAAAACACTAAACTAGATTTGAATGAGAGTTCTGAAAAAAAATAATTCTGAAAATAATATTGTTTTTGACTGGCTAAACTTCGACTATCTTCCCAATAGTGATGGTTTTAAATTTGAAATATACTTTGATGACAAACTAGATGATTTGGTGGCGGAATCAATATTGGTTTTTTATTTATTGTTCAAATCATCCTCGGATAACATTCTAATCAAACCATTTGGAGAGAATAGTAAGTGGGGAGATTTTTGTCTTGATACTTGGGATATTGAGAATGACCTTTATGATTATTCTACTGAAAACAAAAATGAGCCATCTATAAGTTATCTAAAAATGCTAAGGGAAAATATGATTGAACCAGAATATTCAGGTTATTGTGAATGTAATGACTGGGATAAGTTTCTATATATTACGCTTAACTGTGTTATGAGACACATAGCGCCTTATAGTATGATGTTTTATGACTTTCGAAATGAATTTGTATTCTATTTTCATCATTCTGGAAGCATCGCGATATATTATAAAGATTTAAACGATGTTGTACAAAAAATATTAAAAAAGGCGACTGAGGAAAACATGGTAGTCAAAAAATGAAGATAACTCCCTAAAAGCGATGATAAAGGATAATAATTGGGAAAGGAACGTTCTTTGAGAAAAGCGGCTCCCGGCTCCCTCTAAGCGATGAAGATGATAACTAACATAGAAATTGAGGAAAGAGTATTAGCGGTGAAGTATTGAAAACACTGGGCTTTTGGAATGATAGAATTTCTATAATAGTCTATTCGAAAATTCGAAAGACCTTAGAAGGTAAAAAAGAGCTTTGAGTTTGACTAAAAAACCAAGTAAAAAAGTGGTTTTGGTTTTAGAGAACTACTTTTTGAAATAGAAAAAGAATGCAACTTCATATTTGAAGTTGGATTAAATTAAAAGTTCATTGAAATTATGAGGTATAAGTGCTGATTAACACTTTTTGATACAGGATCGTTTCTTATTAGACGCAATTCGATCTTTGCGAGCAGAAGCTATGGTAGGACGAACATCTTTAAGTTTCGGATTGTCGTGGATTTCACAGGGGGTATATATCTTATGTTCGTAGTGTGGTCTCATGGTATTGTAATCACGTACAAAGAATTCCATTTCTTTTTCAATGGTTGAAGAGAGGATGGAACGCTTACGAAAGTAGGACTGTTTCATAATACGGAAGTTCCCTTCCACAACTGAGTTTGAAAACGTGACGTCTTTTAAAGCCACCTTTTTATCAATAGACACGTGAGAATCACGAATAAAGGACTCAATGGTTTGGTTGTTATTTTCAGAACCACCATCGACAATTAGGTCAAGTGTTGGTTTAGAAGACAGATGAACACCAAACTCAGATAGGATGGCACGGCGAAGACTACCCACGCGCACCAAACCAGAAAGCTCACGGGTTACATCATAGGCAAGAATTTTACGAGAGAAGTTATCGATAACGGTATAGACGTAGTACTGCACGTTATCCAAGGTTTTAAAATAAGACACATCCATGTGCCAGGTGTGATTGGGTCTATGTACGCGAAGGGATACCTTCTTACGTTTGGCTTTGTATGTTTTACGCTTTTTAGAAAGACCAAGAAGTCGAGCATACTGATACCAAGTAGCTCTGGACATAGATGTTTTACCACGCACGAAACAGTACCCCCAAACGGATGCTATTGACCAGTGGAGAAACCGAGGATGAGTAAGGTATCGTTTCAAAATGGTAATCTCACTAAAAGAAACTTGATTGGGCACGCGTTTAAAACACAGCCGAAGTGGAGAAGAAGGACAGGAGTATGCCTTGTATCGCCTCCATGTTTGAAAAGAACCAAAGGAGATTCGGAGCATACGACACAGTAGAGGGCTCCCTTTAAGCAATGAATAGGAGTAGAAACATAGAATTGAAAAAAGAAAAACCTTGCGTAAGCAATGATAACACGGAGCTTAAGGAATGGCAGACTTTCTATAATCACCTATTCGAAAATTCGAAAGGACTTTTAAGGTAAAAAAGAGCCTTGAAATTGACCAAAGAACGAAATGAAAAGTGGTTTAGATTTTAGAAAACCGCTTTTGGAAATAGAACATGAATTCAACTAACAATATAAAGTTGGATTTAACCAATAGTTCATTGGAATATTGAAGTACTTGTACTGGTTAGCACTTTTTGATGCACGATCGCTTCTTGTTGGACGCAATTCGATCTTTGAGTGCAGAGGCTATAGTCGGCCTGACATCTTTGAGTTTGGGATTGTCGTGGATTTCATTGGGGGTGTAGATCTCGTGCACGTAGTGTGGCCGCATGTTGTTGTAGTCATGGACGAAGAACTCCATTTCTCTCTCAATGGTATCGGATAGGATGGGACGTTTTCTAAAGTAGGATTGCTTCATAATCCGGAAGTTCCCTTCCACTACTGAGTTAGAAAAGGTGACGTCTTTGAGAGCCCTCCCTGAAATTGCTTTTTGCAAAATAGTAGATTTCGTTTTGCCTGATAGGTTCGTCGCCACATTTTTACGTGCAGTTAATAAAATGTAAAGGGCAGCTAATGGGAGAATGCATTAAAAATGAGGGAGGTGTTGTAAGGTATTTCAAATGAGAAAAAATTGTTTGAGAGAACCGATTTGCATTGTAATTTTTTTATAACTTTATATCTCCCCCTAGTAAGAATTTTTTGATCCTTGATTGATGTAGGTTAATCGGGATTAAAGAATTTCTCCCCGATTATGATGATTGTCATTTTGTATTCTATTGGATGCAACTAGTATTGTTTTTAATTTGATTAACCTTTAATCTAACCATCAATGAAGAAGCCTCTTCTCCTCTCTGTACTTTTCCTTATTTCAATTTCGATTTTTGCCCAACAAGACGGAAACACCAATCCATATGATTTGATGAGTTCCATTGATAAGACTGTGAGTATACCACAATCACCGGAAGTAGCTGCCTTTGAAAAATATGGTGCGGCTCCAGTTAATTTGTTTTCTGGCACACCTTCTATTTCTATTCCAATATATACTTTGAAAGGTCATGAATTAAGTGTTCCCATATCGCTGACCTATGATGCATCAGGCATTAAGATAGATCAGATTGCAACTAACATTGGTCTAGGATGGAATCTCAATTTTGGAGGGGTGGTTTCAAGAAAGGTGAATCACTTGGCTGATGATCTGGTTTTTGGATTAGCTTATAACAAAGTTTACGATGCTGGGTTTGAAAGTATTCAACAATATGTGTATGACAATACAGTAACGAAGTTTGACCAGTACCATCCGGCATCCAAAATTACTTCTTTGAAAAATTTATATGAAGACTTTATGTATGCTGAGGCAGACACCCAAGCTGACACGTTTACTTTTAATGTTGGTGGTCTTTCTGGTAATATAGTTATCGAATATATCCCGAATGGTGGTAACGTTGATATTAATGCCTACTGTTTTGAAAACCCTGACATTAAGGTAAGTTCTATTCCTGAAACGGCTGGTACTCCTATTACAGGTTGGAAAATTACTAATGTGGATGGGACTAATTATTATTTTGAAGCTGCTGAGGCTACCTGGAATAGCTTTAGCGCGATTTCATACTTTGCCGATGGAAGCCATCTGGATTACACCCGAAAATACAACTCAGCCTGGTATCTTACAAAAATTGTGTCTGCTAATGGATTGGATGTGTTTGAATTTGACTATAGCAATGCGACAGAGTGGGGTGTCTCTGTCTCAAGAGCTACACAGCACAGAGTTGGTGGTTTTAGAGAGACTCAATGTGTCGGTAGCTTTTTAGAGAGCAGAGGCCAGGGAGTTAGTTATAATGACTACAAGATGTATCAGTTTCACCTTGAGAATATCATCTACAACGGAATAAATGTTTTAAGTACTCAGGTGAGTGGGACGGCACGGACGGATCTCCCAGGACAGAAAAGAATAACAGGATTAACAGTAAAAGATGAAAATCTCCTTACGGTTTTACAAGTGGATTTTGACAATAGTACTTATTTTAAAGCAAGTTCGGGGCAAACCAATTCAGCGACTAATACACGCTTAAAACTCGATGGTGTTTCTATATACCGTAATAATTCCTCGGATGCTAAAAATTATAGTTTTGACTATATTCTACCTAATAGTGTTCCCGATCGCACATGTAATGCCAAGGATTATTGGGGATATTATAATGGAGGCAATTGCTCCGGTAATCTATATGCTGAACCACCTTCTTCAGAGGGTTGGCCAACATATACCATTGTGGGAAGAGATCGTTCCCCAAGCTTTAGTGACACAAAAATAGGATCCCTACAATTCATTACCTATCCCACAGGAGGTAAAACGGAATTTGTTTATGAGGAACATTCTGGGATTTCTCATAATAGCAGTTATACACACAATGGCGTAGTAGGTGGATTGCGGATCAAAAAGACCATTGATTATACAGATGGATCAACTCCGGTCTTGACAAAGTATTATTTCTATAATGATCTTAAAGCAAAAGTGGATGATGGCACCTATACCCTTGGAGGATTGAGCCCAACTATGCTTAATGCCAGCTATGCATCTTCCGGGAAAGCCAATCAACCACTTCGGTTTTGGGAGATAAAAACGGTGTACAATCCAGCAGAAGTACTTGCAAATGGCTGTACCAATCATTCAAATTATTTTAAATATCCCACTAATCTTGCAGCCACTGCTCCCAGCATTGTGTCTTACGATGCGGTAACACAAATTATTTTCAGAGGGAATAGTTTTGAAGGAGCCACTGTCACAGAGTTTTACAATGACGATTACAATGTTCCCTATGCCCCCAATCAACCCTACATAAACAGGGAGGTGCTAAATGGAGAGACTAAATATGTGACGAGCTATGATGATAATTTGGATATTTTAACCCAGCAGTATAATAATTTTCAAAAACTTCAGATTACGGACCCCAATCTTTTGGACTATCAGGGAATCTACATTTATGATAATTCCAATAACCCCTATGCATTGGGTTGTATGAAAACAACAACAAGTGGGTCGAATGAACTCATTTCGTTTGTTGATCAGACCTTAACTTGCTTGGGAGGCAATTGTGCCTGGAGTTGTAGCCAGATTCCCAATACTATTTACACCACCAATTCCTACTTGAAATACAGTATTAACCGCTATTCCATGAAGCAGCAGTGGAAGAAATTGGTTAGCAGTTCGAGCAAAACTTATTCCGGTGTATCATTTTTGGAAGAGGTAACTAATTTCGACTATAACAGTAGCAAGCATTACTTAACAACAGAGATTACTAAAACTGATAGTAAAGGGTTGGTTGATAAAACGGAGGTATTCTATGTAGCTGATAAAACAGATCTTATCAATAATCACGGATATCCTTCTTCCTCGGCAACGATCTTGGATACTCTCATAAATAGAAATCAGATCTCAGCTCCGATCTATGTGAAGCAGTACTATAATACTGTACTTACAGGTACTCAGCGAAAGATGTATCAAGTTGCGGGACAACACTCTCCGGAGGTAGGGGTTACCTATCACATTATTCGTCCGGATAAGATTGAAGCTTCCAAGGGAGCGGTAACCTTAGAAGATCGATTTATCTATCACTCTTTTGATGAAAACGGAAATCCGCAAGAGGTGTCTCAACCTGACGGGACCAAGACCTATTATATTTGGGGATATCATGGGAAACAGCTCATAGCTGAGATAAAGAATAAAGGAGGCACAATTCCCTCAGGAGTCCAAACTCTTATCAATACGGCTGTAACTGCTTCCAACAACGACACCAATAGTACCAATGAAGATGCACTTAGAACTGCCCTTGCTAACTTAAGAGGCGATAGTTTTTTTAATGATTCCCAGGTTACGACTTTTACCTATGACCCGGGTATTGGATTAACCTCTATCACTGACCCAAGGGGTTATACGATGTTTTACTTCTACGATCAGCATAATAGACTCAAACGTGTTGAAGATAAGGATGGAAACATTGTAGGAGAAAACGAGTATAACTATCGAATCAACTAACCTTTTAAAAAGAAGCAAGATGAAAAAAGCACTTTTATTCGCCATAGTCGTAGTACTTCCTTTCTTAGTAAAAGGTCAGAATACCGATGAAAATTATATTAAAACAACTACATATCAAGTAGAGACTACCACGGGAACTGTTGGAGTTGATGATAAGATAGAAGCCATTACTTACTATGATGGCCTGGGAAGGCCGGTGCAAGGTATTGGTGTTCGAGCCGGAGGTGGTCGAGAGAATATCATGACCTATATGGAATACGATGAGCTCGGCATGCAACCAAAACAATATCTTCCTTTTGCTACTACGGGTCAGGTTGATCTAAATAGTAGCCTAGATGATATGAATCCTACAGTGCTTCTTGATAGTTTAGAATACTTCTACAATACCAATAAGTACGACAATACTACTAACCCCTTTAGTGAAGCAGTTTATGAGAATTCTCCTCTTTTCAGGGTAGAAGAACAAGGCGCTCCGGGGAACGATTGGGAGGTTGATGACACTAGCGATAATGACCACACGATAAAATACGAATACCTGCTTAACAATGCCAGTAGTGTGATGCAGTTCTCGGTAAGTTTTATCGGCACGGATTATAGTGCTCCTTCCCTAGTCTACGACGGGTACTACCCGGCAAAGGAATTATATCTTACCAGAACTCGGGATGAGAACTGGCAAACCACTGATGGTATCTATGGAAAGACCTATGAGTATAAAAATAAAAAAGGGCAACTTATACTCAAACGTATTTCAGTAGATGATTTAGTGGAAGGTCCACAGATCCCTAATTACCATGACACCTACTTTATCTATGATATGTTTGGAAACCTGACCTATGTTCTCTCACCGGAAGGATCTGAGAACATACTCAATGGCAGTTCGATAGATACCGATGTACTTGATAATTTGTGTTACCAATATAAGTATGATGATAGAAACAGGCTCATTCGAAAGAAAATCCCCGGCAAAGGATGGGAATATATCTTTTACGATAGGATGGATCGCCATGTACTTACCCAGGATGCTGTTCAACGGACTAAGAATCCACCTGAATATCTTTTTACCAAATATGATGCTTTGGACCGGGTAGTATATACCGGCCTATTCACCTCTACATCTACGCCAACTCAAATTGAAAACACCTTAAATACGGCTACAAGTTTCTATGAGGCAAGGCAATCGACATCTACGAGTATTAGCGGAACAATCATCTATTATAGTAACACCGTTTTTCCGACAAGTTCCTTAGATGTTCTAACGATTAATTATTACGATGATGACGATAATTTGGATTTGGCCGGGCTTTCTCTACCGACTAGTGTATATGGCATTAATCCTAATAATAGTAATACCAAAGGACTGCCAACGGTAAATAAGTCTAAAGTATTAGAAACTAGTTATTGGATTACAAGTCTTGTTGGGTATGATGAAAAGGCACGCTCGGTGTACGGTTCATCTTATAATGGCTACTTCGATACAACAGATAAGTTAGAAACAAAAATTGATTTTTCCGGAAAAGTAATCGAAACCAAAAGTACCCATCAAAGAACTGGATTTGCTACTATTGAAATAGAGGATTACTTTTACTATGATCATATGGGGAGACTCATAACCCATGATCAAAAGATCGATAATGAACCGGTTCAGCTTATTTCTGAAAGCAAATATGATGAACTTGGAAAACCGATAAGAAAAGATGTGGGTGGTGAATCGGTTGTGGATGGATACACGGGAATCGCGGAGGCCGATGTTAGTTTCGATGGTACCATTACCAGAAACACTCCAGGGCCAGGGTGGACTTCGGGAGCTTACACAAAAGGAGAGATCATCAGTGACGGCGGGGTTAGCTATACTATCCCACAAGATGATAAGTATGTACGGGTGGGACTCGAGACTACCGTAGGGTTTATAGGTGGATGGGATGATTATGATTACGGAATTCATCACTACAACACCAGTATTGATTTGGATCCACGAAAGGACTTTAAAATAGAAGTTGCTGGAACTATAATTTCTTATAACGGTAATTATGATCCCGACGATACTTTTTCCATTGAGCGTAGTGGCGGAAATATTGTTTACAAGCAAAACGGTGCTACTATACATACTGCTACCTATTCCGGGAGTGACACTTTCGTTGGTAAAACAGGGATTTTCTCAGGCTATGGTTCTGTAGAAGATTTCACCATATTCGGAGGTAATATTGATAAGAAGCTTCAAAATGTGGATTATACATACAACATTAGGGGCTGGCTCACGGAGATCAACAAGATAGTATCTCCGGGAGAAGAAGAGAATCCGGATCTGTTCAACCTTAAAATAAACTATAACAATATTGATGGGAATAGTAGTGGCACTAAACTATATAATGGTAACATAGTTCAGACTATTTGGCGAAGCCAAAGTTCGGACAAGAATATCCGCAGTTATAATTATGAGTATGATGATTTAAACAGAATTATCAGTGCTACCGGGTATAAAGGTAGTACCATATCATCTATGACAGCAAATACCGCTCATGATCTTACTGGGGTAAGTTATGACTATAATGGAAACATTACTGCCCTATCAAGGAATGGTGCCGGAACAACCGAAACTACCCAGGCCTGGGATGATCTGACATATACATATTACAGTGGTACCAATCAACTTCGAGGCGTAACGGAGAATGCATTGGGGATTTATGCAACTGAAGGATTTAATGATGGCAACACCACCTTAAATCCGGACTATGAGTATGATGCTAATGGAAATATGATCAAAGACCTCAACAAGGGGATTGACGTTATCGAGTACAATCATCTTAACTTACCTATTGCTGTACGATTTGATCCAAATTTGGCGAACCCGAGTATTAATTATATCTACGACGCTACCGGAGTGAAGCTTTCCAAATCGGTGGTAGATGAAGGCAGTAATATTACCGAATATGCAGGAAATTTCATTTATTCAGGACTAGGAACAACGGCTTTAGAGTTTATTAGTCATCCCGAGGGATATATTATGCCAGTGGCCGGAACTTCTGAATCGACCAAAGGATCAAGCGGAGGGACCACCACTTATTCTGCTTATGAGTACGTGTTTCAGTATAAAGATCATCTTGGCAATGTAAGACTGTCCTATAGTGATAGTAACTTAGATGGAGCGATAAGTGCATCTACAGAGATCATTGAGGAATCGAACTACTACCCATTCGGGCTCAAACAAAATGGGTATAATACCATCATTACATCCAACGGAAATGATCTGGCACAACAGTGGAAGTACAATGGGATACAATATAGCGAGGACTTTGGCCTGAATCTTTATGAGATGGATATGCGTCAGTATGATCCGGCTATAGCCAGGTGGACATCAATAGATCCGGTCGTCCACCATTCTATGTCTACCTATACAGCTTTTGATAATAACCCAGTATTCTGGGCCGATCCATCAGGAGCAGATTCAGATTCCCTATGGGCAAATGGAGATGGAGAAAGCGAAGCAGAAAAAGAAGAAAGAAAGAAAGGAAGATCATCTAGTTTAACAAAGGAAGTAGGTCACACAGCTGATAATGTGGCTATGGCTGAAAGTATGGCAAATGGAGTTAATGAAGCATTGAAGTCTAACAACTCAAGCAATAAACAAGAAAGTAATACTGAGGACCTTGACAAAGATGAAAATGAAGATGTTGGAATGGATGGTGTCAACGATACGGGTAATCTAGTATTAGATGAAAGACCGAATAATGTAGTTCATAATTCCCCGAGTGCAGATAAACCTGATCCTGACAGCTTCCGATTTACCACTAGAGGAAACTGGCAAACAGCAGCGGTGAAAGATATTCATTTTTCAATAGTTTTGGTTGAAATTACCCCAAAGGGAATTCGTTTTGAGTATAAGAATAGGGTTTTAATTTCAAATGTTACTCTATTTGGAATGCCAAGTACTTTAAGTAAAGGACCTAGATCTATAAGCAACGAGGTTGCTAGTGAGCTAACCGCTGATATTGTTAACTTAGCTATGAGAAATACTGCTAAGAGGTTCTACAAATCAACAGCTTCTCCAATGGAGGTTGAACAATATTTTAGAAATGAATTATCCAAGGAATATTCAATACGTATTCCAGGAGCACGTGTTAATTTTAACTCTATGAATTACTTAGACACACCTACAATTTTTAGGCATGAATAGTAAACTTACCGAGAGCATATTTAGAAGCTTAGTTCAATTATATTATCCTCGTAATATTTCGGCTACAACTGATTATGAAAAGTACATACAAGACCCTAGATTTTTAGGTCTAAAAAGTCAAATAAATTCGACTGTTGAATTAGTGAACAGAACGAATTTAAGGGAATTCTTATTGAAGAAATTCGATAATTCTAAAATGTTAGTAGGAGTTGAAGATGTTACAAATATTGAAATGGATAAGTGCCTTACATTTAAAATAGAATATATAGAAGAAACTTCATTACATCAGCTTTATTTGACCATGAGTTTGATCGTTCCATTTTATTATACTTATGTTTTATGTAATAGAGTTAAGTTAAATCCGTACAAGTGGCTCGAACTCCCAAAAAGAGATTTAATTGTCGAAAATAATATATATTGTAATCAAATTACTATTTTGAACCAAATTGTAGAAATGGAAACAAACTATTTTAGGTTTCCTGATTTTCTAATAAATAAAACTATTCCCGAAATCAGTTATGCTGGTAATGACTTTGGGGAATTCACTTTTTTTAATGCATTTTTTGTTGATGATTTGAAATTATGAAAAAATTTATAACAATAGTTTTTGTCTTATTAATCCTGTCAATACTCGGCAGTCTGTTTTTTGAAGGAAATGCTATTGTATTTAATTATTCCGATACTTATTATGCGATAAATATCTTCGATACACTAATAATCATAACCTCCATTATTTTTATTTTTAGTCTGATGGTATATCTAATAAGCAAATTCAGGAGAAAATATTCAAGCTAATGAATTCGGTAGTGTAGTATTTTGGCGCATTTCTGGCTCCCTCTAAGCGATGAAAATGAGAGTTAATATAAGAATTGAGAAATTGAGATCAGAGGTGAAGTTTTGAAAACATTGGGCTTTCGTAAGGGTAGATTTTCTATAAGGTGAATTCGTTAGAGTATACTATAATAAGGGAATTTGTTGATTTAATCTTTACCCTATCACACTACTTAGTTTAAACATCGGCAAGTACATTGCTACAAGAATTATCCCAACAATAATACCCACAAAGAGTGTCAATAAGAAATTAAACACATTGGTCATGATCTGTCCCTTGTGCTTTAGTTCTGTACTGTAACTATCATAGAGTTTCTGAAAAATAAACTCACTTTGATTTGTTTCTTCCGCCACTTTCAAGAGTGAAATCATTTTCTTTTCAAATATCGGATGTTTCGCAAATGATCTGTGGAGTTTTTCCCCTCGTATCAGGTCCTTTTCTATTACTTCCAGCGATTTTTCCAAAGGATAAAATCGAATCATCCTTTTAGTGAGATGAATGCCACTGACCACTGGAATTTTTGCACTAGTGAGAAGAGACATCGCCTGGGTGAATTGGATCAGGTATATTTTCTTCAGATAATTCCCCAGTACTGGAATTTTAAGTTGAAGTTTACCTGATATCTTTCGATATGAGTTGGTTTTAGACACGAAGCGAAATAAAAAGTAGATCGCTATTGACCCAATAATTATAAAAAGCCCGTTTCCATCAATTATATGAGACAACTTCACAATTTGATTGGTAATCCAGGGTAATTCCACCTGGTTCTGTTTAAAGATATCTTCAAACATGGGTACGACATAGGCCAGCATAAATAGTACCACAAGGACAGCAGTAAAAAGAACAATAATTGGATAGGACAAGGAGGAAATAAGTTGCCGCCTCAGCTCATTCTTCCTTTGAAAATAAGAACGGAGGTCTTCTGTGATTTCCGCCAATTTTCCCGTTTGTTCTCCAATTTTAATGGCTTGAATTTCATAGGCAGAAAAACCATCTTGATCTTCTAGCGCATCGGATAGCGAACTACCTTCGATGATAACCTGGTTGATATTCGAGACTAGTTTCTTTTGCTTGGCCTTGGTCCACATGTCAGCGATCATCTCAAGGGCTGTTTTCAGATTGATCCCAGAATTTAACAGAATACTCAGCTCTCCATAGAAATCCTCCTTTACTTTTGAGGAAATTTTCGCTCCAAATAGATGAATCTCCCGACTGAGAAAGTTTGTGCTTTCTTTTGCTTTAAGTGCTTTAGATTCTATTTGCTCGAATTTAATTCCCATTTGTGATCATGAAAGCTTTCGCATCCTGTTTTTTAGAAATAAAAAGATAAGGAATGTTAGGGTCATCTGATGATAATTTGACCGCATCCATTGATCCGGTTTGTACATCTTCTCCAGAATAAAAATAACTAGTCATATATGGGGTCTTTAACAAAGTGTCACTTTCCCGAATTAATAAGGAATCATTTATATGGTAGGTAACAGAATCAATTGGTGAGGTAAAAACAATTTTATCTTCACTGGGTTTTAGTCTAACCTCAGGGTAGGTGCTAAAGTCGATTAAAAGCTGGCTTTCTACAAGTTGGAGGCTATTTTTCTGGCTGTAATTTTCGCTTATTATATCAATGTTGTAGGTAAAAAGGGTCACTATCGTAAATGCCAAGCCAGCGACGATCGAGCTTATGGCCAAAGTCACCATCATCTCGGTTAAAGTAAAGGACGGTATCTTCATTGGGTTACTCATAAATAACTTGACTGGTCTTTTTATTTGTTGGCTTATGTAGACTCTCAATTACAATGTTCTCCCCCTTTTTTTCGATTGAAATATCGTAGGTTTCAGTTTCTTCATAATAGGGTAAGGTTATCTTCCTATGTTGGGTCAGATATAGGAGTTCATTAATTCGGCTTTTCATCAGGCTATCATTACCTTTTATTCCAGATACAAATACGTTATTAAGACTAAGGCTCCCAATTACAAACACAATGAGAATTATTGCTGAAGCCACCAAAACTTCAACCAAGGTTGCCGACTTTATTTTCTTTAATATAGCCATTGCACCACTCCTTTCTCTTCCGTTTCAAATGGCAGTCCACAAAACTCTGTTGGTAGCCTAAGGGCATCAATTGTACCATTGTACAGATGGTTTATATATCTACCACCAAAGTCATTTGTGATAAAATGCTTGGCGTATACATTCCCCAGTATTGTGCCATATAACTCAATGTTTGAGGTCGAATAGACACTTCCGCGTATCAATGCATCCTCGGATATCGATATAGCAATATTGGATCTTCCTTCCGTTATAAGATCACTTGAATAAATAATTACACCTTCGAGTGAAGAATCTGAAGCAATATGAATTGGTTCTTCGCCTTTGGCCATAATTTTGTCACGATCTTTATTTGAATCCAGGACAACGAGAGATGAGGGATAGTTCAATATAACATTTTCTTCCACTTTGATTTGCAAATCGGCAAGAACATGGATTGAACCGGTAAATCCTTTTTCTATAGTAACTTTTTCTGCAACCACTAAAACATCGGTTAGCTTAGCTGAAGAAGTGATACGAATTTCTGAATCACTTTTGATTATCACATTACCAACGAGCTCTTGAATAATAATTAGATCATTTCGACTATACATCACCAAGGTCGGATCTAAAAATGAGTTTTTTACCACTCTTTCAACTTCCATGATCATAACTTTTTGGGGATCATTGTCGATCAGTTTCTTATTCTCAGTTATCCAGTCCGCATCCAATCTTGGAAGGAGGCCGTTAGTAGCTGATATACTACCATTAATTAGTGTAGTGCCAGTATAATAGTTTCCTGCGATAACACCGGCCTTTACTCCTTTGTCTGAAATAAAAGCGCTTCCCTTAATACTTGATTCTCCAACCATAACCAGAGGTAACCTGCCATCACTTAAATAAACTGCCGTTGGTGGATTAGATAGTTTAGCCCCGGTGAGTGCAATTTTCTCAAACTCTTTGGATTTTGCCTTTGATTGAGCTTTGATTTTTAAATACCCTCCCCAGGCTTCTTTTAAAATTGTGGTTGAAACAAGGTCGTCTTCAATTCGGATGGAATCAATTATATTATTTGAAGGATCTAAAGACCACGAAACACCATTGTTGGCCGCATTTACCGTTTCGATCATCAAATTAGACTGTTTTGAGAAAAAACGATGGGTGTGGGTAAGGAGCAGAAAGGAGGAGAGTAAAATCGCAACAAGACTCGCTACTAAAATAGCAAACTGCATGGCAGAAGCCTTGATTCTTTTAATTCGTATCACTTTATTGAAAACTCTTTGTTGCTCCCATCAAATTGAAGTCTAATTGACTTATTATTCCCGCTGATGACCCTGATACCGTCCGCAGACTCACCTTTCTTAACTGTAAATTGATTTCCATTAATGGAGATGATAAATACATTTTGCTTTAAGTCACTGGTACTTACCAAACCATGATACTCAATAGATGGCCAATTCACTTCTTTTTCTGAGTTTCGTTTCACCGTGTTTATTGCTCTTTTCCTTTTGATAGGAGTTCCCAAAAAGGGATCATTATCAATAGGAAGTAAGTCAAATTGTTCTCGTTCCTTAAACTGAGCAGGAGAATATGAATAAGCTTTGTCAGCTGAAAACTGAATCTCATCCGGGTTTAATGTATCGAAAATTCTGTAGAACAATAATCCGTAGATAACTATCACAATAGGAAGTAAAATGCGTATATTTTTTTTGTTTTTGAGCACTATTGATTTACCGTAATACTAAAGGTGTTGCTACCATCACTTTGATTCCCTGCCTGGTCAAATGCCTGAACTTGCCAAAAATATGTGTCGTTACTAAGTACGGTTGTAAACGGACTGTCTGTCTGCTCTTTAAGTACTAGGTCGGTGAGTCCAGCATCTCGATATAAATATATACTATCAAACTCAACGCTTCCGTTAATTAGATCTCGCGACCATTCAAATGTCACATCCCCCGATGTTAATGTGGCTCCATCCGCAGGCATTGACAAAACAGGGGTGTTTGGGATAGTGAGATCAACCAGTATATTTCGGGCAAAGAAAAGTGTGTTTTGAGTCCCATTTTCAGCCCTTACTTGCCAGGTTAAATCGCCTTCCCCGAACGAGAGGTTAATACTATTTGAACTGGTTGTGCTTTCTTGGGCAATAGTCCCGGATTCCAAAACCTGTATGCGATATAGGGTTGCTCCATCGACCGGCTCCCACAGCAGTGATTGATCTGCTTCATTGGTAATAAGATCATCCTCCGGAGATAAAAGATTCACAATAAAATCAGAGAAGTTTTCAGTAGGCACTACTTTAAAACTGGCTGTCGAATAGGGAGTCTGGTAATTCGAGTTTAGTGCCCTCACCCGCCACTGGTAGTCTCCCACATTTAAGGAAAGCTCTACCGTAGTTATGGAATCAATTTGATTGAGTAGTAGTTGTTGGGTATTGTCGAAATCAGGGGTGGCTACCTGAATTTCGTAACTCGTGGCATCTTCAACGCCCCCCCAGTTAAACTGTATCTGTGTTGTCGCTATTTCTGTATTGTCTTGAGGGGCGATCAGGAGAACTGATTTCTCGCTGATGTCCGGTTCGATGAGTAAGCCACCATCATCACAACTCATCACAAGAAGCAACATTATTAAACAAAGGAACTTTTTCATTTAAAAACCAAAATTATATTTGTTTTCTGCTTTTTTTGCCGATTTATAACTTCCCTTGTTACATGACTGGGAATTTGGGACCAGATCCAGAATAGCAATTCTTGATGCTCCCACGGAGCCCCAGCAAAAATCAAGGGTTTTAAAATCTATAATTTCAGCCTCATCCAGATAGATGATTTCAACTACTTCGGTGCTGTTTTTCAGCCGAATTATCTCTCTGTTTGATTCATCAACTAAAAGATCGTACCAGTTCGTCTTATCTATAATCTCGGCCTGGGTCTCTGAGAGCTTTAATTCGATCATTGTTATGATAGATAAATCTTCCCCGCTCTTTAAATATCGTATCAGCCTTTTATCACCGTTGATCTGATCGAGAAGTTGTTTTTGATCAGCAATTTCAAATCTGAAGTGGATGCTATCACCTAATGTCTTTTCTCCTCTTTTGCTGAATAATTCTCTTTGGCCGATTTCCACTCTCATTATTTCAAGATCAATAGGACTCGTTAACTGAATTGATGTTTTTTGAGTCAATACGTTCTCCAGTGCATATCTTTCAAATATCCCAATGGCTCCCAATTGCGGTAATCGTTCCACCGAACTTTTTGAGTACTTAATGGAATTGCAACTAAAAAGGGGGAGAAATAATAAGACAAGGAAAAATCTCAAGGCGAAATTATTTACATATAAAAATAAGGTTTAGCCTTCGATCTGACAAGTGAAAGCAATGATTTTATGTATTAATTTCGACACACAACTACGCGTTAAATTATAATATGAGTAGTTGCCAACTTTTTAACCAACAATCGACGGAATTTCGGTCAAGTTTCCTTCAAAAAAACAGATAAAAAACTTACATTTGATAAGGGACGTATTTACTGCTTTTTATGAAAAATTACCTACGCAAGAAAGTAAAGGCATTTACTTTAAATGAGATGTTATTGGTGCTTGCCATTATAGGAATATTACTACTATTAGCCCTTCCGCAGTTTATGCCTCTTATATCTAAGACCAAAGCCCAGGAAGCTAAAATTCAGCTCAAGCATATTGCCAATCTGCAGACCCAGTACAGGTATTTGAATTCAAAGTATTCCATGGAATTTATGGAGATTGATTTTGAGCACCCAAAAACCATTGAAGAAGGTGGGACGGGAAACTACCGTTATCAGGTGGTTGAAGCGGGTGTGGGATCATTTAAAGTAAGGGCAGAAGCGATCGTTGATTTTGACGGTGATGGAGTTTTCAATGTTTGGGAAATTGATGAGAACGGTAACCCAAAAGAAATTGTGAAAGATTGATGCTACTGATAGTCAAGATTATTCTTCTTTTGTCTCTTGTCCTAATAAGTTATCAGGATTTTAAGGATAAACAGGTGTGGGCCTTTCTCTTTCCCGTTTATGCACTTTGTGGGGCGTTGCTTTTTTTTGATGCTTCTCAGTTAAATACATACTTGGTGAATATTGCAATCAATCTTAGCGTAATTTGCATGATTCTTTTAGTTAGTTTCTTGGTTGCGAAATTCGGCTATAGAAAAAAGTTTTTAAACAAATCAATCGGGCTTGGGGATATCTTATTTTTTGTGGCCTTTGCTATTTCTTTTCCGAGTATAAGTTTTCTTAACTTCTTTACTTTTTCCGTTTTATTTGCCTTACTTTTAGTAGGTGTAAGAGCCTTGCTTAGCAGTTCGAAATTTCGTTCTGTCCCCCTGGCTGGCTGTATGTCCCTTTTTTTAATTGGTGTGTATCTGTCTCATTGGATGGGATGGTATGATTCTATTTATTATTTGTGAAAGAAACCCTCGACATACCTGTAGCGCTACGACAGCTGATCTCTTCAAATCAAGCGTTCCATTATCGTATTGTGCCGGTACGAAATGAGGGTGATAAGGTGGTACTTAAAACAGATAGTGATAAACTGGATACGTTACTGGTCGAACTCTCAATTATGCTTCCCTTTAAAGCAGTTTTGGAGCAAGAGTCATCCACTACTATTGATAATCTGCTCTCAAAGAACTATCGACAAACCACTAAGGAATCCACCCTTGGTAATGGTAATTTTCTAAGTCAGCTACTACTTACGGCCAAAGAATTCAACAGTAGTGATATTCATCTTGAACCCTACGAAAAGTCGTGTCGGGTTCGTTTTCGTTTGGATGGTAAGTTAAAGACCCAGTATTCAATACCTCTGTCTGAATACCCCCAAGTAATAAATCAAATAAAAATTCAGGCAGGGTTAGACATCTCTCAAAAAAGATTATCCCAGGACGGCCGAATAACTCAAAAGGATGGACACAGTGATTTTGACATCAGGGTATCAACCATGCCTACCTTGCATGGAGAGAAAGTGGTGCTACGAATTTTAAAGAGAGATGCCCAGGCGGTTGAACTTGCCACTTTGGGTTTCAATGAAAAGGAATTAAAAATCTATTTGGAAGGAATTAAAAAGCCCAACGGGATCGTTTTAATTTCGGGTCCAACAGGATCAGGTAAAACAACCACCTTGTACGGTACCTTGAAACTTCTAAATCATGATGATAGAAACATTCTCACCATTGAAGACCCTATTGAATATACCTTGGATGGGATCAACCAGGTACAATTAAAGGAAGATATTGGGTTTGATTTTCCTTCTGCCCTTCGAACTTTTCTCAGGCAAGACCCTGATATCATTATGGTTGGAGAGATACGGGATGATAAGACAGCCAATATGGCCATAAAGGCTGCACTGACCGGGCATTTGGTCTTATCGACCATTCATACGAACTCGGCCTGGGCGACCATCTCACGGCTTATTGACATGGGTGTTCCCCCTTATCTTTTGGCAAGTACATTAAACATGAGTGTAGCGCAGCGACTCGTGCGCACACTCTGCGATACTTGTAAAAAGAAGGTAGACGCAACCGATGCTATTTTTCCTGAAAAATTCGATCAAAAGGATAAAATTAAATCACTCTACGTGCCGGTGGGTTGCAATTCCTGCTATGGGACAGGCTACGATGGGCGAAAAGCGATTTATGAAATTATTCCCGTCGACAAACAGCTTTCACGCTCCATCAAACAAAACCAATTGCAGATTGATGAATTCTTGCAGGAGCATGGACTTGAATCGCTTAAGTCCAATGCGATTAAAATGGTTCAGAAAGGAGAAACGTCAGTGGAAGAAGTATATGCACTACTGGCAAACTAGATAATCTATGAAACGAATATTATCCATATTACTCATAATTTCAACCATCCAATGTACCTTATATGGCCAGGTAAGAGATTCCAGGATTGCTTCCATCGAGAACCAACTCGAGGCACTAAAAGTGGAAACTGATGGGCTTGAAGAGCCGATCAATATTAATATATCTCAAACCACACTATCAAATTTTCTAATTGCCATTGCCAAAGTTCATAATCTTAACATTAATGTTTCTCCTGAATTAGGCTCTATTGAGATTGTCAATAATTTCTCGGATGTTTCCGTTGATGAGATTTTGCTTTTTTTGGTCAAGGAGTATGAATTGGATATTGACTTTACCGGTAATATTCTTTCGATTGGAAAATACGTTCCCCCGCCTACTGCGGATGTTCAGCCAAAAATAAATGCGGAGTATGACCTCACTGGGCAGAGCTTAAGTCTCGATCTAAAGAACAATAAATTGGACCGGGTCTTTAGAACGATTATGGATCTTTCGGGAAAGAATTTATTGTATCAACCTGATATTGAAAATCAGCCGCTCTCTATTTACATCAAAGATGCGCCGTTCGATTTAGCCCTATCAAAATTGGCAGAGACCAATAATCTTGTTCTCAATAAATCAAGGGACGGATTCTACACCTTTGAATCGGCTATTACCACCCCAGCGGGAAATTCCAACAATGCTTCCAAGCCTGTTAGAAGAAGATCGACCGGTTTTTACTATCAGATCGTGGATTCACTAAACAGGAGAGTCTCAGTGGATTTTCAAAACACACCTATAGCCGACATTGTATATTCCATCTCCGAGGATCTAAATCTTGATGTTTTTACAGCTTCCCCTCTCGACCAGGCTGGGTTGGCCTCAGTAACGGCCAATGATATTTCCTTTGACCTGCTTTTAGACAAGATTTTTGAGAGCAACAGTGCTGTACAAAACACCAATACTGGAGATGCGCCTTCGGTTAGGTTTACCTACAAGAAGGACAATAATATTTATTATTTCGGCACGGAGGATCAGCTTTCACTTAAGCGAGTCGAACTGGTTCCCATGATGCATAGATCGGTACAACTGCTCAAAAACCCTTCAGGGGGTGGGCGACGACGTGCTGGTAGAAACAATTTTGCTGTTGGTGGAACAAGCTTTGTGGGAGGGGTTAATCCCATAAATCAGAATCAAAATAATCGATTTAATAATACAGGAACTTCAGAAACCACCGAAAACCTAGCATCCATAGAAGATATTATTCCGGAAGACGTTAAAAACGGACTTGACATCAAAATTGATCCAGAGCTGAACAGTTTTATCGTTAGCGGACCGGCTACTGGAGTGGAGCGTTTTAAGGAGTTTATTACCTATATCGATAAGCCTGTCCCTGTGATTTTAATTGAAGTGATGATATTGGAAGTTAATCGCAGTGCGATTACCGAAACTGGCATATCGTTTGGAGTAGGAGATCAGCCAGTAGAAACGAGAGGTGAATTTTTTCCTGCTGGGAATGTCAATATTGGAGCTAGGGATGTAAATAAGGTCATTGGTAATTTTGATGGTTTTGGTTCTCTTAATATTGGAAAAGTGGTTCCTAACTTTTATCTGGATATAAAAGCGATGGAGGCCAGCGGAACCCTGAAAATACGATCCACACCAAAGTTAGCCACAATCAACGGGCATAAGGCCTATTTATCAAGTGGCGAAACGACCTATTATGCAGTTACCAATCAGACCTTCTTTGGTTCTCAGATTCCTCAAACCTCTGAGATCACGAATTACTACCCCATAGATGCAGAATTATCATTGGAGATACTCCCGTTTGTATCTGGAGATGGTCAAATCACGTTAGATGTACAAGTTTTGCAATCGGCCTTTAGTGGAGAGCGAATAACCGAAGAAGCACCTCCGGGAATTTCTTCCAGGGAGTTTTCTTCTATTGTGCGAATGCAGGATCAGGACGTAGTGGTCTTGGGAGGGATCGAGTCGATCCGAAAAGACGATTCCGGGTCCGGAGTGCCCTTTTTAGCACGTATACCTGTTATTAAATGGCTGTTTAGCAAAAGAAGGAGAGAAGCTACCAAGAGAAATTTAAATATCCTTATTCGCCCAACTGTAATTGACTAATGATTCAAAAACTAAAGTCATATTGGAATTACGGTTCAACCTATTGTGCTGTTGATTTCTCAATTGCAGAAGGGGCGGATAGACTAAATGCAGTAACCTCGAAATATAAGAATGGAGAATTTACCAATATACAACAGTTCTCCTCTGATTCATTTACATCACTATCAGGCCAGTTACCAAAGGGTCAACATTGTGTCCTGGTAATAAACACCGATAAGGTGCTAGTAAAGAGAATATCTAAATCTTCCCACATTAATGCTGTCGTGGTCGAAGCTTTTCCGGGAATCGAACCTAGAGAGTTTTTCTATGAAGTTGTGGAAGGCAAAGATCATTATTATGTTAGTGTGTGTAAACGATCTGAGGCACAACGATTAATTGACATGGCCCAAACCGAAAATTTGGAGATCGTTGGAATCAGAATTGGTTTTGGTGCAATTCAAAGTCTGATCTCAGTTCTTGATAAAACAAATGTAGTTGCTGGCCGATGGAAATTAAACATCTCACTAGGTGGGATTGATGGTTTCGAAGCGACTGAGAGAATAAGTGAAAACTATGATATTGGTGGTGATAGCGTCAATTCCGATCATTTACTGAGCTTATCCGCCTTATCAAATTACCTGGGACAGGCAAATCAGGTTTTACATAATCTCTCAGACTTTGACTCTGGTTTAAAAAATGCATACTTTGAGAAAGTATTCTTTAAAAAAGGACTTAGGGTAGCAGTTGGATTATTACTGTTTTTAGCCCTTGTAAATTTCCTCTTTTTCAGTAGTTACAGACAAAAACTAACTCAGCTAAGTGCAGAGCAGGAATTGGTTGAAAATCAGAGTACGCTTTATGGGCAGCGTAAACAAGCAGTTGAGAAAAAAGAAAAACTAGTTTCAAACCTCCTGCGTAATGGGAATTCCAGGGTATCGTATTACCTGAACAGGCTAGTGGCTGGTAAGCCGGAAACCATCATTTTTCAGCAGATCAACTATCAACCCCTGGTTAGAAATATAAGGCCAGATAAGCCCATTGAGATTGGTGAAAACGTTTTGATTGTTTCAGGTAGTAGTTTCGACAACAGTGCCTTTAGTAATTGGCTCGAAGAGCTGGAGAATATTGAATGGATAGAGAGTGTTTCACCTATTAGTTTTGGCCAAGGTGCCTCAGGAGATAATTTTTCACTTCAACTAAAGTTAAACGATGTCTCAACGAAGTAAAAATATATTACTCATATTCGGTTTTTTAGCTGCTCTGGTGATTGCTTACAACTATTCTTTTTCCAAAACTTTGGAACTGAAAAAGGAACTGAGAACTCTGGAGAGTAAATTACTAATCAAACGAAATATTTCCTCATTGAACACTCAACTGTTGATGCGAGAGAAGTTCTCCGATTCAATTCTTGAATCCCATAATCTAAGAAATTCATCTATCCAGAATAATTTGCTCGAATTTCTTAATAACAAAGCCGAAAATAACTCATTGGAAATCGTTTCTTTTGATCCAACGCACAGAATTGAATCTGAGGATGGTGATGAATTAATCTTCCAAATCATGCTTAGAGGAACCTACACTAACATCGAGGAAGTTGTACATAGCATAGAACAGGATTATGCCTTTGGTGAGTTAATTCATTTACAATTTCAGAAGAAAACAGATTTTCGGCTGCGAAGGACTTATTTGGAATGTTTATTCATTATCAGAAATTATGAAAATTGAGTTTTTCTAATCAAACCTAATTTTCATTTGAATTCTTGGAGATGGCACTCATCGACAATAGTACAAGATCAATTCCTTACGTTCTAAATACTTGAATATCTTTATTTTATAGAGTTCATTTTCACCTTCAATTCTATAAAATCTAAATTTTTGTTTATCTTTAGTATTCTCCCCTTGCAGGACTTTAGTCACTTGCCAATCTTAAGTAATATACTGGAAATAAAAAGACTCCTACGATCTTAATAACTTAGTAATATCATGATTAAGAGTACACAAACAATCTGGATTGTTATTTTTTTTCTCATCGGATGTGGGGTTGTCTATTTCTATAATGGCTCCTTAGTTGGAATTCTTTCTTTGCTGGCAATGGCGGGTGCTTTTGGAGGATTATTATACACAATTCGAGATAGTGGATTAGAGTTAATACATCGAGATGCGACTTTAGAAAAAGGGCATATTATTAACTTGGGTTGGTTGGCTGATTGCGCTTATGGTATTGCCGGTGCCTTTGTGGTCTTTTTAATTATTCCAACAGATCTCAATGATAATCTTCTGGTGAAACCTCTTTTCGATAGAGAAAATGCACTGGATCTAATCAAATTTTTATCACTAGCCCTAGTTGGAGGTTATGGAGGACGCAGCCTGGTGGATAGGGCCTTAGCAAATGTAGCCAAGGATGCACAGGAGGCTAAATCCAAGTCCACTAAAGCGCAACAAGAAGTTGAACAAATGAAGGCGGAAATCGATAAGAAGAACGAGCGAGATTCAAGAGCACTAGAGAACTTCTATGCTTATATGAATGATGAAGAAAGCAACGTAGACATAGAATCTCTAAAAAGCGATATAGCCGATGCTTCCATTTTGGCTCGTTATGATATTTTGAAGGAAACAAGAAAAAAACGACGGGAGGGGTACAAAGAAAGTGATGCTTCAACCATTGAGTCGACCATTCCAATTTTTGAAGCCCTTATTGCAAGCGATGTGCAAAATAAGTACCACCGAAATCACGGTCAGTTAGGATATGCTTTATGGGATGCCGGTAATTTGACGGGTAATCAGGACTATATCAAAAGGGCTCATCTCGAGCTAACTACTGCGATTAGGCTCAGAGATGAATCAGGAAAGCAGGGATTTTTGTATTATGAATTTGTCCGTGCGATGTGCAAAATAAAACTAAATGATACGTCTGAGGATATAATAGCAGATATTATAAAGGCATCGTCAAATCCGTCTCTTAATACGAAGATACGAGAGACCGAAATATTCAAGAGTTGGGCTGAAAACAACCAATTTAATTTAGAGAAACTAAAATAAGACTGAATCTTTAATATCAAAAGTAAGCTGTATAAGTGAATATACAGGTGCGAGGCGTGTTGAATTTAAAAAATAATCATGGCATTTTATCACTCATTGAAAGACTACGAAGGGGACACCAACTATCCCAATAAGCAATCATGGATCACTTCCAGGTTGTTAACATTGCGACACGATCTATATGAGACAATAGAAAAAGATCGCCGTTCCAATTCCTTGATAATTGGATCTTGGAATATCAGAGCATTCGATGATGGTGTTCCACGACTTGATGAAAGTTATCACTATATAGCCGAGATCATAGATCATTTTGATATTTGTGCAATTCAGGAAGTTAAAGATGATTTGGGCCCCCTTAGAAAATTAGTGAAATTTTTAGGGCCCAGCTGGGATTTTTTCGTATCAGATGTTTCTACTCACAAAGGGGGTAATAACGAACGAATGGCATTTTTGTACAATACCAATAAAGTATTTTTTCGCAATTTAATTGGAGAAATCGTCTTGCCAACAAAGAACCTAATAGCGGGAGAACAGGTTGCCAGATCTCCATTTTTCGCCTCATTTCAAGCCGGATGGTTTAAATTTTCTCTCTGCTCCGCTCATATTATTTATGGCAAAGATCTAGGTCTTCGTGCAGCTGAAATAAAAGCCATCGCTGATGTGCTAGTAAAACGTGCGAAAAAGGAAGATCAGGTACATATATTTCTCGGAGATATGAACATTGAGAAGAAAGACGATGCTGTAATGCAAGCATTAAAAAACTCAAAGCTTACCGTACCAGATTTTGGACCTACCAATATGAGTGGTAATAGATGGTTCGATCAAATGGCCTTCACAGAAAAGGGAAAAGCCGGGCGTAAAACAAGACTCCTTCGACATGGAAAGTTTGACTGGCGACATTCGGTATTTGGACCACACCCGAAGGTGGATCCTTCTGCATTTTCAAAGCAAGATATCTTCGAAGGTAAAAAGAGGCTCTCTACTCAAGAAATACTTGATCACTATAAAAAAATTGTTGAAATGGTCCGAATTAAATATGGCAAGAAACCCTATGTAAATTGGTCCAAATCTTACAAGAATTGGACAACTTTTGAAATGTCTGACCACCTACCAATTTGGATGGAACTTGAGATAGATTATTCGGATGATTATTTACGTCGATACTTATAAAATAATATTGAATAAGGACGAATAGAGGATTATTGATTAATTGTATACTCTCCTTTGTCCATGTTGACTTATAAGAAGTTGTTGCCCCCATTTATTAGTTTATGCCTAATTATAGAATAGTGTTATTGGGTAGAAAAACGGTATTATGGGAAATAAACATGTTTATGTTAAAACAAGGCAGCAAATTGCCCAGGAGTATGGAATCTCCACACGTACTCTAAGGAGGTGGCTGTTAAAGTCAGAAATCAATCTTCCAAAACGATTGCTAGGCCCAAAGGAACAAGCAATAATTTATGAAAAATTTGGCAACCCCAATCAAGGGTAACTAAACTAAGTGACTTTCTTAACAATGGACTGGTTTAATATTCTAAGGTCGCTATTGTCCAAGTATGTCCAAAACTGTTCGAAATAATCCAAACTTATCCGATGTATTAAATTTTGAACTCCCTAAATTTATATAGAATAATACTGAGCTCAGATTTATCAGTTTGTGACTATACCAGTTCATAAATTACTTAGGACAAACATAACCTATAATTAATTTAAAATCAGTATTATGAAAAAATTTGGAATAATTTATTCAGTCGCTGTATTGGCTATGATAGCATTGTATGGCTTTAACTCAAACGACAAATATCCGGATTCAATTGATGAAGGCCGTGTAGCAATGTTTGAATCTCATTTTATAAAAACTATTAGTAAAAATGAGTTAAACAGACAATTGGAAAGAAATTTTTTACCATTATTTGATAAGGTGACCTCTGTTGACGCCCAACATTCTGATGACTGGGGTTACTATTATCTTGTATTTGGTGAAAAAAATAATATCGAAAAGATTGAACTCTTAAAAATTGAAAAAGAAGATGTGGTAAATGAAACGTATACCTATTTCGATTTTGAAGGCTTTACGGTAACTGAAAATACTTTGTATTGTTATAGAGGAGGTACCTGTGTGGGATGTGTAATTCCTGATTCTCTTGATTGTCCCATACTTTGTGGTCCATATCCAATAGCTTGTGACTAAAATTGAGTTTTTTAGAGGGTATTAAGAAATTATATACCGTTCTTAATTCAATTAAGTAAGAAACCTCCACTTTGTGGAGGTTTTATTTTACAATGTTATTATAAAATTAATAATGGAATGAGAAAAAGGAAAACCCTTATAAAAAAGGCAATTGGTTTGAGCCCATAAGAGGTTATAAATTCTTTAGTTTGTTAAAATTGAGAAGAATGCAGTTCGATAAAAGTCCAATTGAGGGAGCGATAAAGTAGAGCATAGCTCACATCACGGCAATAATGTGAACGAAGTTTTACTTCGTGGCCAAAATAGATTATACCCAGTACCTAGTTGAAGGAATTGGGTTTTTTGATATATTCGATAGATGATGGACAAGGCATCAAATTTATTAATCACTTAATGCATCTTCTAAGTTCAAATATGCTAAAGAGTGTATAGTCGTTATCCGCAATTTAAATGTCTTATTCCATTTCTCGTAAAATAATTCTTTTTCTAATACCTCTATTTCTTTCACCTTTTGGGAAAATGAGAATAAATGCGTTATATCCATTTTTAAATAGGTGGTAGTTGCAATCTAGTATTTCACCGCCCTCAAGAGTGAGAGATGTAAATCCGTTCGTTACGAAAGGTGATTTAGTAAGATATGTTTGAATGAAGTCCCAATCATAGCTAAATTTATTAGGTAAATTTATTTTTCCAAATTCTGAAATAAAGGATTTTGAATGAAATAGATTTCTTTTCGAACAGATTGGTTTGTTAAGTGTTTTATTCTGAATTGGATCTAGAATTAATAATATGCAACGCTTGTTTGTTTTAAAAATGTAATTTCTAAAGGAGGCATGCACAGATGATCCAAATTTTTTTGATAAAGCAATAATACCTGGAAGTCCAAAATCAACTTTTTTCATTTCTCGATCATACCGATTATGTTGAAATAATGTAATTGAGGCGAAATAGTTTGCCTCTTCTTCAAATTGATCTTCGAAATCAGGGTTGAGGGTAGAAGAATTATCAAAAGCCCCAATAACAGCATTCTGCCATGGCAAAACACCATGTCCGGTTTCATGTAACTTTACAAAATTCTTCCTGCCTAAATGTCTGGTTTGAGAAATGTAAATAGTCTTTTCAGTGCGGTCGAATAAACCCCTAATATTAGCCAATCCTTCTTGAAGAAATTTAAATCCTTCATCGGCTTTTTCTTTAATGGAGTCAATAAATGATTTCTCAATATTAGCTAGGTCAATGTTATTATTTACGACTAAATTGGAATACTCTACAATTTGGTCTACAGGTGTGGGAAATATATCTAAAGATTTACTTTGCCTTAAAAGTTCAAAGGACACCTCTTCGATGTCCTTTTTTGTTGATTCAATCATTTATTACGACTTTTTAGAAATTCTAAATATTCTAAGACGGATTCTTTTTGCTCTTTTGTTAACCCGTCAGACGAGTATTGAATAGCATTCATAAATTTAGTCGTTTCATCTCTTTCCTCTACAGGATTTTCTTTAATTATTCCTGCAGAGTATAGTAAAACATCCAAATCGATATTATAAAGTTTAGCAAGTTTATAAAGAATGTTTGCAGAAGGTTGTTTTACTTTATCATTTTCCAACTGGCTCAAATAAGCATTTGATATTCCCAGTTTTTGCTCTACATCTTTAAGAGTAAATCTCTTAAGATTTCTGAGGCTTTTTAGGGTTTCTCCTAGGCTGCTCATAGTTTGTTTATTGATTACAAAATTAAAGAATATTGTTTGATTTAACAAGAAAATTATTCATTAAATTAAGATAGATAAATTTAGATTAAATTTTGTTATATATAGAATTTTGAATATATTTGTCAATAATTCCGAAAATTTAGTCATGAAAAAAAATCAACATGTAGTTAGAAAAGAGAACGGTTGGGCAGTGCGGGGAGCGGGTAATAAAAAAGCCACGAAAATCACTCGAACTCAGAAGGAAGCAATAGAAGCTGCTCGAGAAATCGCAAAGAACCAGAAATCTGAGGTAGTAATTCATGGTAGAGATGGAAAAATCCGAGACAAGGATAGTTACGGGAATGATCCAAATCCTCCAAAAGATCAAAAACATTAGAGTAATGTGCAATCATTTAATACTTAAGTGATCAAAAAAAACCCAATCGACATTTGGTACGTGTCAATTGGGTGTAGAAGGGAAATAAGTCTGTTCACTTAATCAAGACTGATCATCTTGATTGCAATCCCTTTTAATTTAAGAAGTAAATGTATGTGTTTGTATTGAACTATACAAGCTTCGTCTTGTGCCGGCAGGATTAGTAACTCCGAACTACTCCCCAAGAATAAGGAGGTAATTTAATACTATAACACAATGCATAATAATAAAACTGAGGCAAAAGCCTCGCGGATCAAGAAATATATAATCAACGTAGACGGTATTAAGGTCAAGTTTGATGAACCGATTGTGACTGGTGAGGAAATACTCGCTAAAGTTGGCAAGGTACCAGTAGAATGTTTTGCCCTGTATCAAAAATTTAAGGGTTGTGATTTTGAAAAAATTGAACAAACGGAAGATGTTGATCTTTCAGAGAAAGGAATTGAACGGTTTACAGTGAAGGAGGCTGAAACTTACTATTACCTTTTGGATGAAGAACCTGAAACTTCAGAAAAAAAGTTACTTTCAGCCAATGAAATTATGCAACGAGGGGGATTGAAGCCTGTGACGGATTATTATCTCATTGAGTTAACCGCATCCGGAGATGAGATTTCTCATAGAGAGAATCCTAAAGAGCCAATTGAGCTTCGGTGTCCTGGATCTAAGTTCGTGTCTATTTACGACGGGGAGGTACCTGTATCTTAATATGGAGAATATGGCACAACAAGATTTCATTGATCAGCTAAGAGCTCTTGGTTTACATCCCCAAGAGCTAAGACAAGATATGGTTGGTTTTGACTATACCATACCGATAGGGAAAAATACCGGGAAGAATGTAAAGATTGCTTTTCAAGTTCCTAAAGACTTCCCAATGAACTGTCCTCCTGGTCCGCACATTGACTCTCTGGATTGTCTGGGATGGGTTGAATCACCTAGGAACGTACACAAAAGTCCTTTGGGACCAAGTTGGCGGTATTGGAGTCGTCCGTTTCCGAATTGGAATAAAACCTGTCGAACTGTAAGGGTGTATCTAAGTCATGTTCGTAACATTTTAAACTCAATATGATGGATAGATATAGTATAGTTATTCGTAGTGATGTAGACAGAACCTTCAAAAGCCACCTCATTCGCTCAGACGGTCAAGAGGATTTGTGTTTTGCAACCTATAAGAAGAGTACGGCGGATAAACGCTTGACAGCAATTATTACTGAACTTATCCTCCCAATGAAAGGAGAACGTGATATTCACGGGAACGTGGGATTCTATCCTCAGTATCTTGAGCGAGCACTCAAGTTTGCTCGGGATCGAAATGAGGGACTGGTCTTTTGCCATTCTCATCCCGCTCCCGGGTGGCAAGGAATGAGCCTCGATGATGTTATCGCCGAAAGGAGAATGGCACCTGCGGCCATGTCCTTTACTGATCATCCTTTAGTTGGTATGACCGTTGGTGATAATGGGTCGTGGAGTGGAAGGTTTTGGGCGCGTAGTTCAGAGAAAGCACGAAGTTTTGAATGCTGTTGGTGCGAATCTGTTCGAGTTCAAGGCAAGAAACTTTCGATAACTTTTAACGATCAACTTCTTCCGGCAAAATTTGATATTCACAAACAGCTACGGACAATATCTGCTTGGGGAAAACAAACCCAGGAAGACCTTTCAAGAATGCGTATTGGCATCGTTGGTCTGGGAAGTGTTGGAAGCATTGTTGCAACGATCTTGGCTCGAACGGGTTTTTCAAACTTTGTCCTAATTGATTTTGATGGCGTTGAGGAGAAAAATCTCGATAGATCGAACTATTTGGTTCCGGACATAGGCCGGGCTAAGGTGAGTGCCGTTGCAGATTCCATCCGCAGATCTTCAACTTCACCCAAGGTGCATATTGAGGAGGTTGAGTACAGCGTCTGCGAGAAAGAAGGGTACTTTGCCGCATTAGGTTGCGATGCGATATTCAGTTGTGTCGATAGGCCATGGCCGAGACAGGTTCTTAACTATATATCCTATAACCATCTCATACCAGTTATTGATGGAGGAATTTTAGTTAGGACGAACAATGACAACTCACGACTTATTGGAGCTGATTGGAGTGCTCATACCATTGGTTTTAAGAGAACATGCCTTGAGTGCTTAGGTCAGTACAAGACTGAGAAAGCAATATTAGAAAAGGGAGGTTATCTTGATGATCCTTCATATATACGAGGACTGGAGAATAAGGAGTTATTGGAAGTTCATGAAAATGTCTATGCCTTTAGTTCGCATTTGGCTTCCCTTGAGGTCCTACAACTCCTTAATCTCTACATTGCACCTTCAGGGCTTGCGGATGTTGGACAACAGACTTATCACTTTGTCACTGGATCTCTTGATCGTGAGAAGAATCAGGAGTGTTTTGAAGGATGCTATTTTCAACAGAATGTTGGCTTGGGTGATAGCAATCCAGTCGTGGTGTATGCTCGCCACCCTATCGCTGAGCTAGCAAGAAGATGGAGAGAACGAAAAGAGCTAAACAGTGATGAGTTGGAATGATTTTAAGGAAGGTTTTAAGTTCTCAAAAGAATAGATGTTTCGAGTCCAATTAGGGTTGAATTTCATTTAACTTGCCAAATAACAACCGAATACGGTTCGATAATAGTCCAGTAAGGGGAGCTTAGTTAAGATCCGGTCTTTCGACCGGATTTTTTCGTTTATGGAATTGCTGTACTCGAACTCAGCGACACGCCAGCGCACCATCTGGCCCCTCACTTTGAAAGATCCACCGGACCTTTCAACTTCTAAAGAAGACGTTCGGTCCGGTTCGAGTCCAGCTGGAGGAGCGATAAAGTAGAGCATAGCTCACTTTATCGCGGTAAAGTGAATGAAATTCTACTTTACTGCGATTCGGATTTAAAACCCATGTCATAAAGACATGGGTTTTTTTTATTCTACTATGGTTTTACCTTATTGCGTATATGTGCTTCAAAGTGAAAAGGATCTTCTTTTATATCACGGGTTTACTACGAACCTGCAAAAAAGATTGATCGATCATAATAAAGGAGGAACGATTAGCACAGCCAAGAGACGCCCTTTAAAGCTAGTTTATTGTGAGTTCTTTTTAAGTAGAGTAGATGCTATTCGAAGAGAGAAATATTTCAAAACTACTGCAGGGAAAAGAATGTTGAAGTTGATGCTTCGAGACACTTTATTACAAATTAAATATCCTAAATGACAATTTCTAACTCAGCGACACGCCAGCGCACCACCTGGCCCATTAATTAATTCTCTCAATTATATTCAGGGTAAAAAAGGCCAACGCACCACCTGGCCCCTCACTTTGAAAGGTCCACCGGACCTTTCAACTTCTAAAGAAGACGTTCGGTCCGGTTCGAGTCCGGTAGGGCGAGAAGTTTACCCCGCACTTGATGCGGGGAGTCCGGTAGGGCGAGAAGTTTACCCCGCACTTGATGCGGGGAACCTGCCTGCCCCGCCTTTGCCAGCAGGAAGGCGGTAGGCAGGTCCAAAAGTGGAGCAGAAGTCCCCTGTTAATCACCGGCAGAATAAAAATAATTATAGGTCTTAGCAAAATAGAAACCAATAGCTTACATTAGATTATAATCACAAGTAAATGGATCTAAAGGACGGAGTAAAAACAGCTGAAAATAAAGTATCATTAGAAACTCAAAAGTTGAGCGAGTTCGTGAAGGATAAATCTAAAAAACTTGTCGACCGATTGGAAAGCTATGAAGATATTATAAATTTAGAAGTAGGTGATACCGGGTTGAATCGTGCAAAAGCATTAGAACGAGAACTTGATATTCGTCAATTGTATATTAAATACGAAGGAGAGAACCCCACAGGAACTCAAAAGGACCGCATTGCTTTCGCACAAGTATATGACGCTTTACGTCGAAAGTTTAAAGTAGTTTCGCTGGCTACTTGCGGGAATTATGGAGTGGCGGTAGCACTTGCAGCAAAACTAGCCGGTATTAGTTGTAAAATATTTATTCCCGAATCCTACCATACCGAACGTATCAAAGAAATGGAGATCCTTGGTGCTGAAATCATAAGATTAGCAGGTAGTTATGAGGATGCAGTGGCCAAAAGCAGTGGACTGGCTGAAGAAAATAAATGGTACGATGCAAACCCCGGTGGTGCAAACACCCCTTTACAAATTTCTGCATATTCACATATTGCGCATGAAATTTATGAAGAACTCGGAGATGCCCCTAAATATTGTGCAGTTCCTGTATCAAACGGGACGCTGCTTGCCGGAATTTACAGAGGTTTTGTGAGTTTATATAAAAGAGGTAAGATTTCGCGAATTCCCAAAATGATTGCAGCTTCATCCACCGGTAAAAACCCAATTGTTCAGTCATTTAAACAAGGATTGGATTATTGCAAAGATTTAAGCCCCGAGATGATTAAAGAAACCAAATACAATGAACCTTTAATAAACTGGCACAGCTTTGATGGAGAAGAGGCTCTTTATGCTATCCAGCAATCTCAGGGAGATGCGTATAACATTAGTGATAAGAAAATGAAAGAAATGAGTTCGTTTTTACTAAAAAAAGAAGGGTTTCGAATTCTTCCTGCTTCTACAGCAGGACTAATTGCTCTGTTAGAAATGGATGAAAAATTAAAATTTGAACCCGACCGCTATGTGGCGGTATTAACAGCCAAATATTAATTTATTATGATAAAATCAATTGACGGAAAAGCGCTCGTATATTGTGAAGGTGCTTTTAACACTCCCAATGGTAAAACAGCACATGGATTGGTTCGATTTACGGAACGATATCAAATCGTTGGAGTAATTGATAGTCGCTATGCCGGGCAAGATGCAGGTGCTGTTCTTGACGGTAAAGCAAGTAGTATACCTATTTTCAAAAGCATTAGTACAGCCGTAAAACAACTCACGGAAGTAGGCAATATACCAAAGTCATTAGTTATAGGTCTTGCTCCCGATGGTGGAAGACTTCCTTCGGAAGCAAGAAGCACCATTCAAAAAGCGCTGGAAATGGGTTGGAATATAGATAGCGGGTTACATGATTTTTTAACCAATGATAAAGCATTGGTCAAATTGGCTCAAGAAAACAAGTGCCTCATCCGGGATGTACGCAAAACCCCCGACAGAGATCAGCTACATTTTTTTACCGGGGATATTGAAAAGGTGGACTGCCTGAAAATTGCCGTACTCGGAACAGATTCTGCCATAGGAAAGCGGACTACCGCCTGGTTATTGGTACATGGATTCCGAAAAGCGGGATTCACAGCTGAGATGATTGGGACCGGGCAAACCGCCTGGATGCAAGGAGCTAAATACAGCATGATCATGGATAGTTGTATTAACGATTTTGTTTCCGGTGAAATCGAACATGCCATAGTAAGTGCTTATAAAAATGAAAACCCTGATGTTATTGTCATAGAGGGACAAGGAAGCTTGATGAATCCTGCCTATCCAGGTGGTTTTGAGATTCTGGCAGCAGGCCGACCCGATTATGTGATTTTACAACACGCGCCGAAACGTCTGGAATACGATGGCTTTCCGGGCTATAAATTGCATTCACTTAAAGAACAAATTAATGCTATTGAAGTGATTTCAGGAAAAAAAGTGATTGCCATTACAGTGAATCACGAAGAAATGAAAGAAGCCGATATCATTCCTGCTTGTAAAGCTATCACCAAGGAAACAAATTTGCCAGCATTTGATGTGCTCGCTCATGGTGCCGATGAATTAATTTCAATTCTGAAAAAGAAAATTAAGTGACCAAAATTGTCGATTTAGTCGTTTTTTCAAAACTAAAAGTACACCAGTTAGTCGTTGAACCTAAGCGGGTAAAGGCGACTTATACTGTTTTTAAGAAGGATGGTTCTGAAGTTAGTAATGAGTTGATTTATAGTTACGACAGTATATATTTTAACAAAACTACTGAAACTGATGTCAATCTGGCCTCTATGATGCTGGCGCAAGTCGCCCTTAATTATGGATTGTTTTTCGAAACGATCGAATTCGATGGATTATTTGATGAAACCGATAAGCGTTTTTTGTTGGATATGATTGAAAATACCTCACGAGAAATTCTGGTTAACAAATTTATGAGTAAAAATGAATTTCTGAAGCCTCCTTTTGATGCAATTCAATTTGAAAAATTAAAGAAATATACAGCGTCCAATGTGGTATTTGTCAATAGTCAATTTGGTGATTTGAAGTTGGAAAAACAGAATGCAGTAACCGATGCACATCAGTATGCAATATTAAGCAGTGGCGGAAAAGACAGCTTACTCTCCTATGGCATAGCTAAAGAATTGGGTGCAGCACATCCCATTTTCATCAATGAAGCTGGCAGACACTGGTTTACCGCTGTCAATTCGCACAAGTATTTTAAAGAAATAGAACCCAATACTTCAAAACCATGGTGCAATAGCGATCGGATTTTTAACTGGATGGTAAAGCAAATGCCTTTTATAAAGGAAAATTTTCAGAATATTCGTTCAGATATTTATCCTATTCGATTGTGGACGGTTGCTGTATTTCTTTTTGGAGCGTTACCCATAGCCCGCAAACGTGGACTTGGTAATATTTTAATCGGTAATGAATATGACACAACTGTAAAAGGAAATCACAAAGGAATTTCACACTATAACGCACTCTATGACCAGAGCAAATATTTTGATAACGCCCTTACCCGATATTATCACAAAAAAGGATGGAATATCTATCAATACTCAATTTTACGAAGCATTTCAGAATTACTGATTTTGAAAATTCTGGTAAAACGGTATCCCGACCTTCAAAAACATCAGATATCCTGTCATGCAGCACACGAACAAAACGGAAAAATGCTTCCTTGTGGGAACTGTGAAAAATGCCGAAGAATTGTAGGCATGCTCAAAGCATTGGATGAAGATCCAACAAGATGTGGTTATACGGCGGTTCAAATAGAAAAAGGATTGGAGGCACTATCGAAAAGAAGCGTAAAGCAAATTGGAAGTGATGCCGCTCACCTGTATCATTTATTGGTAACCAAAAACCTCATCACTAAAAATGAACATACGGAACTTCTAGCTAAAGCGCATCCTGAAATTGTTGGACTGCGATTCGATAATGAGCGCAGTATGCTTTCCGACTTGCCCAAACATATAAGAAAACCCTTATTTAATATTTTATTAAAATATTGTGATGGAGCCATGCAAATGCGAGACAGAAAATGGCATACATTTATATTGAAAAAGGAAAATTTTGAAATTCCATATTTTTTAAACAAAACAGATGAACAGACCGCATAAAAAGACAAGTTTCCTATGGGAAAACTTAACCTGGCCAGAAATTGAAGCATATTTAAAAACGGTAGATACAGTGATATTGCCCTGTGGTGCGATCGAACAACACGGGCCCCATTTGCCTGTAGATATAGACTATTTTGATGCGAAATATATGGCATACAAAGTAGCGGAAGCCTGCCCCGAGCCAAAACCGTTGGTCTTACCACCCATTCCGTTTGGAGTATCGTACCATCATGACGATTTTAAAGGTACGTTAAGTGTTACAAATGACGCTTTATCGAAATTTGTTTACGACTTAGGGATGAGCCTTGCAAAAAACGGCGTTAAGAAAATTGTCATTCTCAATGGTCACGGAGACAATGCACCAACGCTAAGCTATGCCGCTCAAATGATCAACCGTGATGCCAAGATCTTTGTCTGTGTAGATACAGGGGAAACCAGTGATGTTGATCTGTATAAACTCATTGATACGCCTAATGATATTCATGCCGGAGAAATTGAAACCAGTACGACGCTTGCAGTACGACCCGATATGGTACAAATGGACAAAGCCATGAATGAAACCCTGGAATTTGGCAGTAAGTTTCTTGATTTTGATAATGAACGCAGTGTAAATTGGTATGTTCATACCCATAAAATTTCTAAAAGTGGCATCATGGGTGATGCCACCAAAGCAACGGCAGAAAAGGGGAAAAAAATGTGGGAATTGATGATCCATCACATGGTTAATTTAGTCGAATCTATAAAAAACACGCCTTTGGAAGATCTATATCAAAAGCGTTATTAATGAAAATAACAAAAGTATCATTCGACCGACTTGAGCTCAAGTTATCTGAGCCCTATACCATTGCTTACGAAACCATCGCGAAGACCACCAATTTTATTCTCAAAATAGAAACCAACGCAGGTTTTGTAGGTTATGGCTGTGCGGCACCCGATATTGTTGTAACAGAAGAACGCCCTGAACAAGTGGAAGCATCTATCACCCAAACAATCATACCCTACCTATTGGACAAAGATCCGTTTACATATGCCAGGATATTAAATGAACTCAAAGTACTATTAGACAAAAAGTCTTCTACCTTGGCAATGGTCGATATGGCATTGTTTGACTTGATCTCCCGAAAAGCTGAAGTACCCTTATACAAGTTTTTAGGGGGTTATCGAAATAGTATCCCAACAAGCATTACCATCGGTATTATACCTATCGACGAAACAATCATCCAAGCCGGTGAATATATTAAACAAGGGTTTTTTATATTAAAAATCAAGGGGGGGCTCAACTTAGAAGAAGACATCGAAAAGATGATGTTAATTCGGGAAAAATTTCCGGAAGTAAGAATACGTTTCGATGGTAATCAGGGTTATTCAGTTGAAGAGGCTATTGCTTTTGTAGAAGCAACCAATGCTATTGGCATAGAAATTTTTGAGCAGCCTACCAAAATGAGCAATGAATCAAAACTAGGTTTGGTAACACAAAAAGTCAATATTCCTGTAATGGCGGATGAAAGTTTAAAAACATTGAAAGATACTTTTAGGTTGGCTCAAAACGAGTATATAGATATGGTCAATATCAAATTGATGAAAGTTGGAGGCATTTCTGAAGGAATGCATATCAATTCTGTCGCTAAATCTGCCAACCTGGAAGCCATGGTGGGTTGTATTGATGAATGTGGTCTTGGTATCTCAGCCGGCTTACATTTTGCCTTATCAAGACCAAATATTCACTATGCTGATCTAGACGGACATCTCGATATAATTAATGATCCTTTTAAAGGGCTTTTTACTCTTTCTAAAGGAATTTTATATCCTGCCGATGCTGCTGGTTTAGGTAGTATAAAATGGTAATGCAAATTCCTCGTTAATAAAATAAATGTATCGAGTATAGAAAAGGCTCAAAATTGGGTAACCCTTCCAATTCAATAAGAAAGCGGTTCGATAATAGTGCAAAGTGAGGAGCTTCGAAAAGAAAATGCCATCCGAAAGATTGGCATATTATTTTTTCCCCAGATGGGCGAGAAGGTTACCCCGCACTTGACGCGGGCAGTCCAGCCCGTTAAGCGAACCAAATTCCCTTATAATTTCCAGCCTTAGTTAAATATTTTACAAGTAAGTGGTATAAAGGGAAATCCTCTGTCAAGGGCTTTCTAACTAATTAAAAAACCCTTGATAGAGGTTCAACTCGTTCAGTGGAATGGCTAATTCAAACTGTGAGTTTTCTAAAACTATAAGCGCTTCGGAAATAGTTTCAGACCTAAGAAAATATCTTGGTCAAGACCTTAATTATTAAGATTGAAGTTGTTAACTGCTACGCCTACTTCATTCCCCAATCGTAATCCTTCGTTACTGTCTGCCTGCACATGGACCCCTAACGGGACTCTTGAGTATGCATTTTCTTCGGCCATTTCAGAAAAAGAACTGAAACTCCTGGGTGTTCCGTTAAATTGTGTTCTGCCCTCGTGGGTCCTGTCTGTAAAGCTTATGTTATTCCCGCCATAATTCTGCGTAAAAACGGCTGCCGCTGCCGAAGCAAAAGTGGCATGACCGGAAGGATAACTTGGGAAAGCCGGATTAGGCGATGAGATAAACCTGGCCAAATTCGTCACAAAATCCGGATTAATAAACTTTACTATATACGCACTAGGCCGTTGTGTGTTGTATGTATATTTATCGTTCCAGGCAGAGACTGCAGCGTCATTTAATGCAAATCCTAATCTTAACAGTAGTTCGAGCGTCTGTTCATATCCCAGATCTGCTTCTTCTATAAGTTGATTGGCAATGGAAAATTGTCTTCCCGGCGGACTTAGCTGTAGCCCCTCCACATCATCAGACCAAAATTCGGCTATCCAAAGGTCTTCATTGTTCTCCGCACGTGCTGTGGTGGTAAGCGTATTTACCTCATCCATCGTAGCATAATAATCGCTTGATACATTTTCACTGTAAGCGTAAGGCGGTGGCGTACTGGAAGTTTCAGCAGGTGAGATCACAAAAGTCCTCACCTCATTCCAATATGGGAACCATGCACTCTCACCAGGGGCTGCCACCCATAATCCATCTCCAACCGGAGCCACGTACGAATCGGGATTTGGGTTTAGCTGTTGGACTTCTCCTTGGTTGTCGGTTTGACTGTATGCGATAACCCTCTGTGCCACATAAGTACCCCATTCAATCGAGTTTTCGATTTCAGATTGGGACAGGCCATCGCTTAGTTCATCTGCTCTTTCATTTTGTAAAACTGCAATATTCGATTTTATGTTAGAGGAAACACTAAACATGAAATGATCGATCACCTGAGCATAGCAGGTATTCAATGCCAATGCCAGATCTACGTTATCCTCCCTCTGATTCAGGTTAATATTAAAGCCTTGAAGCCTGTTACGGTTGGAGCTGTAACCCTGCATATCGGCGACTGCCGTTTCATATCCCGCCAGGTGAATATAGGCCAGCGATCTTGCCGTCGTGTTTGGCCTCATCCTGTCGGTATATCGATCGATATCAAGCCACAACGTATTCCACTGTGTAATGATTTCGGTGATTCGATTGGATACGATTGGAGTGTTATCGTTAGATACTCCGGTTGTTTCATCTTCTAATTCTAATGATGTGTCATCCGTTGTACAGGATTGAAAAATGGAAACTACCACGAGTGCCATAATCAAAATTCTAATTTCTTGTTTTTTCATAGCAATGATTTTTTAAATGTGAAACATATCATTGGTAGTATGAATTGTGAAGTGGATAGGTTCACAAGGTGTTGCCGTCATCTCTACATGCCGGCAATTATTTAGAGAATTCGGGATTTTAACCGCGCTGCTGCCTGATATTTCTATTGCTGCCAGATGGACCCTGACCAGGTGGGGGGCCATGCCTTTCTTCCTCAAACTCTCCCATTAAACAGCGGCCCACATAAGGATAAGTGTCTGTTACTATATAGGCATAGGTGCCATCGATCTCGATACCGTTGCACGCATCCAGATCGCCCAGTCCTTCTACGTATTCCCAGTCTGAAACAAAAGTTCCGTCGGGATCACTTTCTTCAATTGCAACATCCAATTGATACCCCGGCCTGTTATACGAACATTCGTCGCCTTCCCTTTCTTCGTCGTAGAGTCTGTAGCTGGGAGAATACACACCACTTTTAGAATAGTAAATGGCAAAACCATCTTTGGCAAATCCTATGTGGACAAGGTCGCTCCCCGTATCAAATTGTTCTATCATTGAAGTTGGACTGCCGTGATAATGATAAGCACCTGTAGGTTGCACATGAGCATTATTAAAATCGAGCCCCATATCGATTAGCTCCTGTTTGGCCTCAACACGATATCGTTCTCCGCTTTCGCAAACCACAACTTCTGCCGTCTCTGGTTCGAACTTGATCCCGTTTAATGCTACGCCTGGTTCTCGCACCCATTTAGCAACTCCGGTAAATTTCGGATTCAGTGGAAGTGAATAGGTTCTGTTTTGTGCTTTTATAGTGTTTGGGTTGCCTTCGTTTGGAAATGTCCCTGTTTGATGATTGGGTAATGCATTGGTTACTATAATACGCTTTCCGTCTTTCAATGTGACCACTGTCCTGGTTCCATATTGCTCGTCTTCCAGAGTGTAAGAACCAAAATAATCGATAGGATTATTCTCGGAGCTACCCTCATTATGTGTATGCGTACTATCACCATGTGTGTGAGACATAGATGCAGGTAAATTATTACAGCCGGTTAGAGTGGCTGCGCCTATTACCAAAGACAGAATTTTCTTGTGAATTTTCATAAGTTTCAATATTAAAAAGTGAAATTAAAACCCCGCAATTTCTCACGAGGTTTTACAACATTCACGCACCATCAACCTAAACACTTTTAATTTCTATTCGTATCTATGACTAATAAAGGAGGCAATAGTTGAAAGATATGATGACGTTTTCTGCGAAACACCTTTAGTTTACGGTGAATGCCGTATCTTATTCAGGGAAAGTCTATTATTTTATTCTGAAATGCTACAGGCTCGATTGATAGAATAGCAAAACTTTGAAGAAATGAAAAGGTATTGCCGGAACCAATTTGTGGAGAAATATCTAATATCGCCTGTCTAAATTTTGGTTATTTCTAACCTGTAATATGATAACCTCCGTCTACATGACGGATCTCCCCGGTAATTCTACTTTTTGGCCGCATCAGGTGAACGATCTCATTCGCCAGGTCCTCAGGGGCAGCATTGCCTAAGGGGCTCATCCTGTTTGAAATTTCAATATCCTCTTCGTTAAGGGTAGCGTTTCCGGCCTTACTCCCCATAAAGGGTGAGAACCGAACAGCATTTACCCGAATTCCATGACTCCTGCCCAATTCATCGGCCAGTTCTATGGTAATGCGTTCCAGGGCTGCCTTGGCAATACTTATATTTCTGTAGGGATGGAAGGTCACTTTTGCCGCAGCGATATAACTTAATGAACATATAGAGGCGTCGTTCTGAAGTACCCCATATTTAAGTAAATAGCGTGTAAGCCTGATAAGCGAATAGGCCGAAACATCCATAGTATCGCAAAATTCTTCCTTGGTTACTTCTAGAAGCGGTTTCACTTTTTTATTCCTAATGGTCTTGTCCATCGCAATGGCGTGTAATAACCCGTTAAGTTTAACACCCTCTTCTTTCAACTGTCGCGATAAGGAATCAAGATTCTCTTCCAGTGTGATATCCAGCACCTCCACCCTTGAATTTCCCAGGGAACGGTGTACGGCTTCCTTAAAATCTTCAAAATTCTTATTTAGAAAGGCTTTCGCTTTTTCAGACAGATCCTTGTGGAAAGGACTCACTCCTAGTCCGGTACAGATCACACTCCCGCCCTGTTTTATAATTTCTTTTGCTGCATAGGTTGCAAGGGATTGTTCGTCGGCGATTCCGGTAATTAAAAATGTCTTGTCTTTTAACATAGGCTAAACTTATAATAATTTTATTTTGAAGATTACCACTTATAGAGTGCAGAACCCCAGGTCCATCCGGCTCCAACAGCCGCGAACAATACCAGGTCACCCCTCCTAAATTCGTCGTTTCTGGATACCTCATCCAAAATGATCGGAATGGTACCCCCCGAGGTATTGGCGTATTTATCCATATTGGTCTTCACTTTCTGAAATGGCATCTCCACTCTTCTGGCAACTTCCTGTAGGATCTTAATACTTGGTTGATGCGGTAACAAACATTTTATCTGATCGATGGTAACCCGATTGCGTTCCAGCAATTTCTTAATGCATTTTGGAACCACTTCGATCGCAGTTTTATACACTTCGGGGCCATTCATCTGAAAGAAATGTTGCCCGGTTTTTATACTATTCTCGCTGGCTGGTTGTTCAGATCCCCCGGCCGGAATTGTGAAATGATCTTTTCCTGTTCCGTCTGTGTATAAAAGGAAGTCCATAAATCCCTTGTCCTCATTAGTTCTGGATAATACCATTGCTCCGGCTCCATCACCAAAGAATACTGCGTCCCTTCGGGTCCAGTCTGTGATATTAGAAAAGGTGTCTGCACCAATCACCAGTACGTTTTCGTACATACCTGAAGTTATAAACTGAACCCCGGTAGAGGTTGCAAATAATGCCCCCGAACATACGGCAGATAGATCGAACGCAACTGCTTTCTTAGCTTGTAACTTTTCCTGTACGAAACAGGCGCAGGACGGAGCCTGTCTGTCTGCGGTTGCAGTGGCCACGATTATAAGATCGATATCCATGGGTGTTAACCCTGCATTTTCGATGGCGCGCATCCCGGCCTTTGCTGCCAAATCGCTGGTGACCTCCCCTTTTGCGATGCGTCTTTCTTTAATTCCTAAATTTTTATAGATCCATTCGTCCGATGATCCAACAGATTCGAAGAAATCATTTTTTACGACATTATTGGGAACATAGGAACCTGTTCCTCTGATAAAAGCTCGTATCATATTTGAAAATTTAGGGGATAAAAATCCGCTTTTTAATCGATTTCAACCATACAATTGTTATTTAATTGCCTGCTGTTGTGATATCCTGAAAATAGAGATGTGATAATTGTCAATACCATATTTTTCTATCTAATTCTATGGCTTTAAATACAGGATTGACAATTCGGAAGTATAAAAAATTGCCGATTTTGACTAAAAAATGCGAGGTTTTTACCCAAAAATCGAAGAAAAACGTCAATTTATTACAATTCAGCACACATTCAATAACCTAACGGAATAGTTTGGACTTACAATTCAGAAGAAAAAATCAAGGCACCGCCTAATTTCCAATTTTAAGTTATAGAACCTTGCCTTTAATTCGTTTCCAGACTTTAATAAGTAAGAGCCCGGAAATTATACTTACCGCCATTAAGCTGAACGCTTTAGGATATTCTCCATAAATAAAATAACCAGTGGTAAACATCGCGCTGTAAATAAATGCAATGCCGAGTAACATGGCCAATATTCCGGAAGGCACACTCCATGCCTCACTGGTTTGTACAATGGTTTCGTTTTCTGATCTGGCTTCTGAAACGACCTTTCTCCATCCGGGGCCTCCGGGTTGAGTTTTGCGATAGAAACGGTAGAGAACGGTTTTAGATTCAGGTTTAGTAAGGAAAGTAACAGTGAGCCAGATAGCCATAGAACTAAATACTACGAAGGGAAATCTTAAATAGCCGGGCATAATACCAACTTCTCCAAACAGATAGTCGCCAAGGGGTGTAAAAGCGATTAAAATGGAGATTAATCCGGAAGCTACCATCGCACTTATCTCGGTCCATGCATTGATCCGCCACCAGAACCAGCGTAAGATAAAAATGAGCCCTGTTCCCGCACCAAACATTAAAATGATATCGAAAAGTTGAAGGGCATTGGTAAGCAATAAAGCAATAGAAGCACTAATTACCATCAAAACTATGGTGGTGATCCTTCCTACTCTTACAAGTTCCTTTTCCGACGCCGATGGCTTCACCTGTTGGGCGTAAAAATCGTTCACCACATAGGAGGCTCCCCAATTCAGGTGGGTGCTTATGGTACTCATATACGCTGCCGATAAGGAGGCTAGTACAAGGCCTAGAAGTCCACTGGGAAGCATAGTGAGCATAGCCGAATACGCCAGGTCATGGCCTAACTTGTCTTCAGAAACATTTGGGAAGGCCTCCTGTATACTCGCCAGATCCGGAAACACAATAAGCGATGCCAGAGCAACGACGATCCATGGCCACGGACGTAAGGCGTAGTGCATAATATTGTAAAAGAAAGTAGCTCCTATAGCGTGATTTTCATTTTTCGCTGCCAGCATACGTTGCGCCACATAGCCACCTCCACCGGGCTCCGAACCGGGATACCAGGAGCTCCACCATTGAACGGCCAGGGGAATGATCAATAAGGCCACCAGCATTTCGGTGTCTCCAAAATCTGGGAGAATATTGAGTTTATCACTTACATTTTCATGCTGGATAAGGGCATCTAGTCCACCTATCTCGGGAAGGCCAACAATATAATATGCCGCTCCAAAAGCACCCGCCATGGCTACGAAGAACAGGATAAAATCTGTATACACTACCCCTTTAAAACCTCCTATAGCACTAAAGATAGCAGTTACCAAACCAGCGATCACAACAGTGGTTAACGGGTCTAGCCCTAACATGACCTCGCCAATTTTTATGGCTGCCAGTGTAACACCTGCCATTGCTAGAACATTAAAGAGTATGCCTAGATAGATGGCACGAAAGCCCCGCAGAAAACGGGCTGGTTTACCACCGTAACGCAATTCGTAAAATTCGATGTCTGTTTTAACTTCCGATTTACGCCAGAGCTTTGCATAGACAAACACAGTAAGCAAACCCGTCACGAGGAAGGCCCACCACACCCAGTTACCAGACACCCCATTGGTTCGAACAATGTCTGTAACCAGATTTGGTGTATCTGTAGAAAAGGTAGTGGCAACCATCGAAAGTCCTAATAACCACCAGGGCATGTTTCGCCCAGACAGGAAATATTGAGAACTGCTCTTACCGGAGGTTTTACCAACGTAAATACCTATAAACAAGATCAACACGAATAGGGCGATGATAATTACAAAATCTAAGGTGGATAATTCGATCATAGGATTTTAGTCTAGGTTGTCCAGTTCAATTTAGAAAAGTGGGTAGAAAGATAATCATTCAAAATTGCAATATCATCTTTTCCGGTTAGATCGGGAACATGTTCGGACAGAGGGATGGCCCTCATGGAATGGGGATGATCTTGAATCATTGAAAGTATAGCTACGGGGAGTTCTTTCTCGTTCCGCTCCGGAGAGACCTTACAGTTTTTCAGGTATGGATAGATCATGGTGCCGTTCAATTTCCAGAGATTCATACTTACACGCCATGTAATATTTGGAGATCTTGACGACTTCAATTCCATCATCTTCGGTTTTTCCACTATATCTTTTAAAAATCCTTCCGAATCTGTTTTGGTGATGGCAAATTGCGCAATCCTTTCAGCAGGGAATTGCAATGCATCGCGATCGTAGTTAATAAAAGCATTTTCAGAAGTTATTTCTGAAAGAAGCCTGAAGGCCTTTTCACTGTAGAGGTTATCTCCATTGCAAACCACAAAAGATTCCTGAAGCAAATCTGGTATTTGATCAATCGCCTGCTGAAGGGCATCGGCTGTACCAAAAGGTTTCACCCTGTCTGACGCAATGTACTGAATTGCAAACGAGATCTTCAGTCCGTGAAAATCGTTATTAAGATTCTTCTCCCCATAATACGACCTGAATTTAGAATTCTCTTTCCCGGTCACGATCACAACCGTATTAAAACCGGCTTTTTTAGCATTGTACAAGATGTAGTCCAGCATAGGCCGGTTATTGAGGCGGATCAGGGATTTACTAACCGTATTGGCGTCTTTCAATTCGGTTTCAGAAAGTGATCCACGGGATGCCTGCTTCATTCTTGATGAAGCGCCCGCAGCCAATATGATCAACGTTCTAGTCATTTATAATACAGGCGCCTTTAGATACATTAACACCATAGGCTTTTATCGCTCCCGCCCTATTAATAGCTTCAATAATTTCCTGTTCATTTCGTTCATTCGCCAAAGCCACTATACTTCCACCACCTCCGGACCCAACAATTTTTACACCGTAGGCGCCAGCTCCTAATGCAGCGTCTACCATTTTATCAATAACAGGTACAGTAGTGTGAAGTATATCTTTTAATACGCTATGATGAACATTCATTAAAGTTCCGATCTTTTTTAGTCCGGGTTGCGGTTGTTGAAATTCGGTATAGGCTTCCCTTGTGATCGAATAATTCTTTATTGCTGCATGGAAATATGGCCTAAGGTTTTCCGGAAGGAGTTCCTTATATCTTTCATAAGATTCTATCCCCGATTTCCCGATTTCGAATTCGGGATTACGCTCTTCGATAATCGATATGGCCTTTTGTGCATTGAATTTCAGATCCTCTAATAAGCCCAATGTATTTTTCGGGATCCCCGATTCGCCAATTATAAGACTGCCGAGGTCTGCCTGTAGTTTCAGAAAAGATTCATTGCCGGCAGTTTCAAGGTATATGATCTCACCAAGTGCACTTGTAAATTGGTCCATTTTACCTCCCGGAGATTTTTGTTCCACCACTTCGGCTTCGTAGGCTACCTGCCCCAGGAATGCGGGTGTTATATCGTGATCACAACCAAAAGTGGCGAACAACCATTGCATCCATGCTACCACCAAGGCCGACGAACTGGAGAGCCCGGCGTTTATAGGGACATCTCCTCGAATAATGATATCGAAACCGGAACGAGGATCGCAGCCATATCGTTTGGCCACTTCCAAAGCCGCCTTGAGGTGTTCTCCTTTGTTTACACTATGATGCTGATGTTCACACTCTATAATGAGAGTTTCACCCAGATCGGGCATATTGATCTTAAAGTGGGTTTTGTTGTTAGGCACTCCTTCCACCCAAACATAACGATCTATCGCGCAGGCGATCACGGGTAATCCCAGATAATCCTGATGATCTCCAAATAGACAAATACGTCCGGGCGCTTTAGATACGATCGCAGCCATTAATAATCGTCTTTCATCCAATTGTATGGTTTACGGCTAACCCATAATCCTCGTGTAAAATCCGGGAAATCCTGGGGTTCTCCATTGTTGGCAATGGAAGCTTCAGACAGGGGGGTTATTGCACTCCAGGCAGCAGCATCGTATGCGTCCAGTGGAGGAGCGACATTTCTTTTTGCGCTTTCAACAAAAGCATTCAGAACAAAGAAATCCATCCCACCATGCCCTGAACCGGTGGCGTATTCCCCAAATTTCTTCCATAAAGGGTGGTCGTACTGGTCCAGCCATTCCTGGGCATCATCCCAGCGATGGGGTTTGCTTTTACCTTCAATATAGATGCGGTTGCCGTCTACTTCCCATAGTCCTTCACTTCCCTGAACCCGGAAACCCAGAGAGTAAGGGCGAGGTGAATTACAATCATGCGTAACGATGATGGTCTCACCCCTGGCAGTATTGATAGTTGAGGTTATTACATCACCCTGCTGCCAGTTTAACCCGGCATTGGGGTGGTCCGGACCTGCATTATCCAATATGTACTTTTTAAGGCCAATGGCCTTTGTTGCATGGGAGGTCATAGAAATAAAACGATTGCCCCTGTTTATATCACACATGGTGGCTATAGGGCCCACACCATGGGTTGGATAAACATCGCCATTGCGCAGTAATGAATGCTGTGTACGCCATTTAGATTCTGAAATTCCTTTCTCACCAAATTCCACACCTTTTCCATAGGGAGTTTTACCATCATTTAATTTTACGAACCTTAGATCGTGCTGATAGCCACACCTGAAATGCAAGAGTTCTCCAAATACATTATTGCGTACCATATTGAGAACTGCCATGATATCGCGACGATAGTTCACATTTTCAAGTATCATAAGATGCGAACCGGTAGCTTCGTGTGTGTTAACGAGGTCCCAGCATTCTTCCATCGTATTGGCAGCAGAGACTTCTACACCGGTGTATTTACCAGCTTTCATCGCATCTTTGGCCATACGGGTATGCCACAGCCAGGGAGTGGAAATGATCACAGCATCTACGCTTTTTTCTTCCAGGAGATTTCTATAATCGTAATCATCCTTTCCAAATATTTTAGGAGTAGGATATCCCGCTTTGGCAATGTGATCTTTTGCGATCGTAATTCTGGCTTGATCGATGTCGCAAATGCTGGTTACTGCTACATCTTTTCGCTGTAGCAGGTTTGATAAATGATTGGTGCCTCTAAGCCCAACACCAATAAGCCCTACGTTTAGTTTGTTAGAAGGGGCATTTACTGCACTATAGGTAAGTCCTGGTGCCAGTGTTAAACCGGCTCCAAGTAAAGTTGTTTTCTTTACAAAATCTCTCCGGGAACTCATTTGAAAAACTGATTTATAATTTCTTAAAATTAGGTATTTTAAAACAGAGATCGATATTTCAGTTTCGATAATTTCATTACCGCACTTTTTTATTAGAGTGTACATTTATACTAGTATTCAGTAAAGATTTATCTTTATTCCCGACTACCACTTTTCTTATAAAAGCTGCACTTAAAATAATTCAATGAGAGACTTTAAACCTAAATCGAATTACCTTCTAATTTTGCTTATTGGTGTCTCCTTAGCTGTAACTGGCTGTAAAGACCAACAGCAACCGAACCCGGAAACTCTTGTTAATAAAAGCATAGTGGCACATGGGATGGATAAGATCTACGGAAAACAGCTTCAGTTTAAATTTCGGGACAGGGAATACAGATTATATCGGGATAGTTTAACATACGTCTACACCAGAATTACAGATGATAGCATAGAAGACGTACTCCATAGTGTGGAAGGATTTAGCCGGATTGTAAATGGAAAGCCTATTCGGCTGGCCGATTCCATGGCTGTGAAGTACAGCTCTTCGGTGAATTCGGTGTTGTATTTTTTTCAGTTGCCTTTGGTGCTGAACGACCCTGCAGTGAAGAAGGAATATTTAGGAACTCGTATCATTAAGGATTCTGAATACCATACAATAAAGATCACCTTCGCCCAGGAGGGCGGGGGAGAAGATTTTGAGGATGAGTTCAGGTATTGGATCCATACCGGGACGTTGGAGATCGATTACCTTGCCTATTCATATCTTACCGATGGTGGGGGAATCCGATTCAGGGAAGCCTTCAACAAACGAAGGTTGGCTGATATATTGCTCCAGGATTATCGCAATTATAAACCTCCATCCTTGGAAATCTCCCTGGATAGTTTGCCAGCAATGTTCGAAAAAGATAAGCTAGAATTACTTTCCATAATCGAAAACACGGATGTTGACTTCATTAACAACTAGGGCTTTTTCATTTCTGAAATAAATAAAATAGTAATTTTACATTCTTGTTTTTTTGGCCCCGTAGTTCAAGGGATAGAATAGAAGTTTCCTAAACTTTAGATCCAGGTTCGAGTCCTGGCGGGGCTACAACGATCCATTCCCGCGTAAGCGGGATTTTCTTTTTCTGATAAATCTGAGCTTGCTCGGTAATTTATATGGAAAAAGAAAAAATCCACGAAGTGGAATGGATCGTTGGGTAAGAAAACATCTGCGGCAGGTCCAAGGAGCGAATGCGAGTTAATCCTGGCGCAAGTTTTTCTGAGGAGGGCTATTGTAGGTTGTATGGATCGTTGGGTAAGAAAACATCTGCGGCAGGTCCAAGGAGCGAATGAAAAAAGGGCTTTGCAGCAAAAAAATTATTCTGAAGTGTTTAAAATACTGCCCTGTAAATTCGAAAGCATTACATCGGTCATTTCCTTTAGGTCGTAGGTATGCGCCCAGCCCCAATCTTCGCGTGCCGGTGAATCGTCTATAGTATTTGGCCATGAATCTGCAATAGCCTGCCTGAAGTCGGGTTCGTACACGATCTCGAATTCGGGAATATGTTTCCTAATGCTATCCGCCAGTTCTTCGGGAGCGAAGCTAATGGCTGCCAGATTATAACTGCTTCTAAGTTTGATCTCATGTGGTTTAGCCTCCATGATCCCAATAGTAGCATTGATGGCATCATCAATAAACATCATCGGCAGGGTGGTTCCTTTGTCGAGAAATGAAATATATTTCTTGTGCTTTATAGCCTTGTGATAGATCTCCACAGCATAGTCTGTGGTTCCACCTCCCGGTAGGGTCTTGTAACTAATTAATCCGGGATAACGGATGCTACGTACATCCACACCAAATTTCTTATGGTAATATTCGCACCAGCGTTCACCGGTGAGTTTACTTATACCATACACAGTTGTTGGCTCGGCAATGGTGTGTTGGGGGGTGTTAATTTTCGGGGTAGTAGGTCCAAAGACAGCAATGCTCGAGGGCCAGAACACCTTTTCGATCTTGCCTTCCTTGGCAAGATTTAGTACGTTGAAAAGAGAGTTCATATTGAGGTTCCAAGCCTTCATAGGAAATTTTTCTGCGGTTGCAGAAAGCATAGCTGCCATCAGGTAGACTTCAGATATCTCATAATTGATCACTATATCTTCCAGGGCCTCATAATCCATAGCATCGAGCACTTCGAAAGGCCCACCTTCCATTAATTCTGCATCCCCTTCCCTTATATCGCTTGCAATTACTTTATGTGGGGCGTATATTCGACGGAGCCTTTCTGTAAGTTCGGTACCAATCTGGCCACAGGCACCAATGATGAGGATTCGTTTCTTCATTTTTAGGATTGAATTTACAGGGTAAATATATGGATAATAGCTGCTAGATCTTTTAAAAGTATATTAATGTTTTTTGAGGCAAGAAGATTTATATTTGCTGAATAATGAAGAATTTCCTCCTTATCATTTCTACGGTAACATTATCGTTGTGCTTATCCTGCGGGACTTCCGGAGAAAATTCTATTGAGGATGATCTTATTGTTCAGGATGTGAATAATCAATATGGGGACACTACAGTTGCCTTTCCGAAATTATCACCCGAGGCCGAAGCTGAAATTTCTAATTGGTCTGTTTTCGATGATTTCCAAAATGAAATGAATTCCTTAAATGGGTCTACCATCTCCGAGATCAGGAACAAGACAGAGAGGTTGAAGTTGTTTACCGATTCCCTTAGCAAGAAGATTCCCGAAACCCTGGCAACCCAGCCTATCACCTCTAGACTCCTCGTTGTTAGATCACGAGTGTATTTGCTCGATCAGGAAGCGAAAAAGTCGAGAGTAGATTCATTATCCATAGAAGAGCATCTAAAAGAACTAACCTCGGCAAGCATTAACTTTTATCGCCAGATAGATGAGAAGTTTCATAAGGCCAGGATCGATCAGGAGCGTGAAGACGACGAAAAGAAAGAGCTGGAAAAACAAAAACGATTCCTGGATTCTGTATACCAGGCAGAACTTCGCGATCAGCAAAATTAAGATTGTAACAAATTTTAAAATTCGATACTTATACACCAGGCGTTTACGCCTGAAACAATTAAAAACATAATCTTAAACAATGAAAACCAACTATTTTAAACCCCTGCTCGCCGCTATTTGCATCGCCTTTGCAATGTCGGCTTGTGCAGATAAGGACGGCAAGATGGCCGTTGAAGATGACGGACCTCATGGTCTTATTCTGGCCAATATGGATACCACGGTAAGCCCTAAAAATGATTTTTACAATTACGTAAACGGAACCTGGATGAAGAACACGGAGATCCCGGACGACCAGGTACGTTGGGGAGGATTCATGGTACTTAGAAAAAGTACCGATATGGATGTGCTTGAGATCATTGCCGAAGCTAAGGAGAGCAACAAGTACGCACCGGATACAGACCAAGCCAAAGCGATCATGATCTTCGAATCTGAACTGGATACGGTGGCGCGAAACGAAGCCGGGATCGAACCATTACGTCCAATACTGGAAAAGATCGATGCGATCACCAATGTGGAAGAATTTCAGAAATTGATCACCAAGAATGCTGTCACAGTCTCACAACCATTTATGGGTTTTGCGGCATTTTCGAATCCCAGCAACAGTGCGATGAATTCGGGATATGTACTTCCCGGTGGTTTAGGGCTTCCCGATCGTGATTACTACACGAATACAGATGAAGCCTCTAAAACCATCCGTAAACAATATAAAGAGCACATTACCCGTATGCTTCAATTCCTTGGAGATACTGAAGAAGAGGCAAAAGCACAAGCAGAAACTATTTTGGCTTTCGAAACCAGATTGGCTATTCCAAGGCTGGATAAGGTTGCACGTCGTGATTTCAGAAATTTCAATAATCCGAGATCCATGGAACAACTTCAAAAAATGGTTCCCCAGATTAAATGGAAAGAGGCTTTACAAGATCTGGGCGTAACTAAACAGGTAGATACTGTTTTAGTGATGCAACCAGCTTATATGGATGTATTAAAGAAGGTCCTTGCGGAAGGGGATGTTGATACCTGGAAAACCGTGATGCGATGGTCTACGCTTAATAATTCTGCAGGAATGCTAACAACCGAGATCGAAAAGGCTAATTGGGATTTTTATTCCAAAACTTTGAGAGGAGCAAAAAAACAAAGACCGGCAGACGAACGAGCTTTAAGTACTGTAAACAATACGGTTGGGGAAGCACTTGGTAAACTTTACGTGGATGCAAAATTCCCGCCTGAAGCCAAGGAGAAAGCCGAACTAATGATCGACAATATTATCGCTGCTTATAAAGATAGGATCCAGGCCCTGGACTGGATGAGTGATAGTACAAAAATCAAAGCGATTCAGAAACTTGACAAGTTTACCGTAAAGATCGGCTATCCCGACAAATGGAAAGATTATTCTTCCATGAACGTTAAACCCGAAAATGGTTATTTCGAGAATATGGTGGCTGTAGGTGAATGGGAATTAAAGGACAATCTGGACCGAGTGAACGAACCTGTAGACCGTACCGAATGGGGAATGTCTCCACAGACAGTGAATGCTTACTTCCAGCCGTTTAATAATGAGATCGTTTTTCCAGCGGCCATATTACAACCTCCATTCTACGATTATAAAGCCGATGAGGCTGTGAATTACGGTGGTATTGGCGCGGTGATCGGCCATGAGATCTCTCATGCGTTCGACGACAGTGGATCAAGATTTGATGGCGATGGTAACCTGGTAAACTGGTGGACAGAAAACGACCTGAAAGAATTTACCGAAAGAGGTAACAAACTGGCAGAGCAGTACGATAATATCGAGGTTCTGGACAGTGTTTTCATCAACGGGAAATTTACCCTTGGTGAGAATATCGGAGACCTTGGCGGGATCCTGGGGGCCTATGACGGGCTTCAGCGATTCTATAAGGAAAACGGAAGGCCTGGTAAGATCGATGGATTTACACCGGAGCAACGTTTCTTTATGAGTTGGGCAACCGTTTGGAGAACTAAACAAACCGAGAAATACTCCCGTGAGCAGGTAAAAACAGATCCGCACTCGCCGGGAAGATACAGAGCAACACAACCCCTTATGAATGTGGATGCATTCTACGAGGCCTTCGACATACAGGAAGGTGACGGGATGTGGCTGGCCCCGGAAGACAGGGTAAGAATTTGGTAACACATAAAAGGAGCTTTCGGGCTCCTTTTTTTATAAGTTGTGTTTGAAAGTATAATTAAGAACTTCTGAAATATTCACAGAATCCACTTGCTTGAACATCTCCTCCGAATTTCCTGCTGAATATTGCGGCGGAACCATATCCAGTTGTGAGGCAACTTTCACATAGTATTCTCTTTTACTGGGATGGGAGGGTAACACAGCATTGAAAATATGTCCGAAAGCCTGTTGTTTAATGATCTCTGTTAGAATCCCAATGCAATCTGAACGGTGAATGAGATTTACTGGCGCGTCGCCATTGCTAAGATCGGTTCGGCCTGCCAGATAACGAACGGGTTGCCTGCTTCCCCCAAAGAGCCCCCCAAATCTCACAATGGTGGTTTTTATTTTTTCTGAAGTAAAGAAAAGCTGCTCGACCTGCAGTAGTTGTTTCCCGGCCTGTGTTTCCGGTCTGGGGATTTCCTTTTCGGTTACTTTTCCCTGCTTATCACCATACACCGAAGTACTGCTTACAAGGATCACATTTTGCACCGAAGATCTTTCAACTTCCGAAAGCAAATAGGACATCTTTAATACATGATCTGCACCCGAATGTCGTCTAAGCCCGGGTGGGATCATAATAACCAGATAGTCTGCATCTTCCAGCAGTAATTCCACAGGGCCACTCACGCCGCCTTCGGTCACTACGATAGTGATGGCTTGAAAACCACTCTTTCGGAGAGCCTCTGCCTTTTCTTCACTTGTCACTGAGCCTTTAACTTTATATCCCAGGGTTTTCAGATGTCGGGCCAACGAAAGTCCCAACCAGCCCATACCAGCTATGGCTACTTTTTTACTCATTCGTTACCAATTAGTTCTTCTACCGTATAGCCAAGGGTATCTTGTTTTTGTTTTCGAAGTTCATCAAGGGTAAATGATCGCTTAACTACGATAGCATCGGTATTGATAAAAGGTTTTGGCATCATATGGCGAGGCCTCTTATTAATTGTAAACTGAGGATGTGACAACAGGTCGTACGAATATTCCAGAACGGTGAACTCAAGATTGTCTTTACCGGGACTTGTAAGGGAAATATTTAGTGAATCACCTTTCCCCAGATAATATCTCAGCAGTCTTTTATTTGCGATATTGGCATGAGCGTTGCCTTTCTCGTCTCTCAGGCCTTCATTTCCGTTAAAGCTTAATTTCGAATATGTATTGGTTGTATCGGAATAAATGAACAGCTCGGTAACCTCTCGTTTGGGTACAATTGTAAAGGAGATCTCCCGTCCGTCTGTGGTAAGAGAGTCTTTGTCAAGCCTCACTTCGAAAGGTGCTATGTCTTTTAGTGGTGCTTCGGCGGCATAGCGGAAGGAAGTGTTATACTTACTGCCGGCAGCAGATTCGATATATTTTGAAGCGGGTTCCGGCTCTTCTCCTAAATATCCCCTGGTCCAATCGTCCAGGATCTCGTCGTAAGTAACCCAGTAGGCTGCTCCTTTATCGGAATTGTGATAATAAACCAGGCTGTTTGGTTTCTGGCGTTCTTCTGTAAAATCGCTGCGATTGTGCGCCTGTATAAAATACCCGATACCAACCAGCAGGCAAATAATTGCAATAAGACGTTTAGAGCTGTAATACCCGAAGACAGTGTATACCAGACCGAACAATAAAACCGTAAACACACTACTAATAAATACGTGATCAGAGCCCAGACCTACCGGAAAGAACTGTACTAATGGTGCAAATAAGAATATAGCTGGTGCGGCGAGAAGGGCAAGTAAAAGGAGGTTTGGTTTTTCCTGGCGGATCACAACCCAGAGGGAAATAAGGGCGAAGAATACAGGAATTATAAAATATCCTGCTCCTTTTAAGAACATAGATACCACCACATTGAGTAGTATCCATATAAAAATAGGAGCCACTAACATCCCGGCGACCTTTTGGCCTTTCCCGATTCTTCTGTAGCTCCAAAAACTAATTGAGATCGAGATCAATACAAAAAAGGCGATGTAGCTATGGCCGTTGTATTTAAAACCGTGCTGGATCTCGTTGTATTCGGGGTATAGATAAACAATTAGCTCCCAGCCGAAATAACCAATCAGTCCGCATACCACAAGTGAAAACAAGGTAGCGGCAAATCCTCTGGCAATCGATTTGCCATTCATTTCTCCTTGTTTAAATCCGTAGAAAACAAGAAATAGAAATAAGAGAATCGCAACAATAAGCATGGGTAAGATCCAGCTAAAGGGATAATGGATCATTTTAAATAGCGGAAAATTTACATAAACATGATCCTCGTTGGATTTCAGGTTTTCCAGGTCTGCATCGGCAAAATAATGAAGAAGCGGCAAGAGATAACTCCCCTGATGTTGTAAGGTTTCCACATCCAGATTCTCCACGGTATCATTGGCGGTATGGTAATCGAAATGATCGTCGATAAAGGCAAAAAAGAAACTGTCTATGTCACCGTCTTCACGAAAGACAGTGGAATCTGTATCGTTTGGGAGCATTTTATAGATACTGTACATTAGGGAGGAGGCAACCGGATATTCCGGATTTGCCTCTACAAAGGCCTTAACCAGGTTCTCGTTTCCCCCGTTGGTTTCGAGTATCATATTACTAGGGCCACCACTACCTCTGGCTTCAAAATTTAGCACAAGAGCGGCATCTTTTGCCCAGGGGTGCTCATTCACGAAAAGCGATGCACCGTCCAGCCCGATCTCTTCCGCATCGGTGAACAGTATGATAATATCATTAACGGGTGTTTTTCCACTCGCCTGGTAAGCTCGCAGGCATTCCAAAATTGTCACTACCCCGCTACCGGCATCACTTGCTCCCGGAGAAGGAACCTTTGCACTATCGTAATGCGATAATAATACAAGTGCTTTCCCATCGCCGCTCCCTTTGATGCGAGCCATGATATTTGCAGGTTGATCCATATGGTATCCTGCCGGGATCGAATGGACCGAATCTCCTTCCTTTACAGTGCTCCAGTACGGTGAAAGCACATAACCTTTCTGCGTTTCAACCTCCAGACCCATTTTTTGCATTTCGGCCACCAGAAATTCCCTTACGCGGGTATGTTCCTCGTTAGCGTGATAATGTGGTGCTTTACTAATTTCTTTTAAGGTAGAGAGTGCGCGAGCAGTTGAGAATTCGGTTTCAGGGGTGTCTTCGGAAGTTCCACCGGAGGGCATTAAACTTGAAAAACTAAAGTAAATCAACCCTAATATAAGAAGGAAAGAGGCCAGGGCCGTGAGCTGTTTCATTCGCTTGATTTTATTGTCTTAAAGGTACAATTTTAATGTAAGAATTTATTACGAACCTAATTCACTGGAATTTAGTATATTTAAGAGAAACAAACGCCTAACATCATGAGTATTAAAAGTTATATTGGGAAGCGCGCCAAACCCACAAAGGGCTCTTCCGAGAACATCAAGGTCTCAGATTACATGACCACCAACCTAATTACGTTCCGGCCCAATCAATCGGTTCTGGAAGTAATGAACACTCTTATCAAGAAGAGAATTTCCGGGGGTCCCGTTGTAAATGATAAGAATGAACTGGTTGGTATAATATCTGAAGGGGACTGTATGAAACAGATCAGTAATAGCCGATATTACAATCAACCTCTACAGGATTTCAAAGTGGAACAGCACATGGCTACCAATGTGGATACCATCGATGGAAACATGAATGTATTCGATGCTGCTGATAAATTCCTCACCTCCAAACACCGTAGGTTTCCCATTGTTGAAAATGGTAAACTAGTGGGGCAGATCAGTCAGAAAGACGTGTTGAAAGCAGCACTTCAATTGAAGGGTAGGAGCTGGTAATAAACCTCTTTATCAGGAATCTCTTTTCACAAGTAAATACCAATCGTTGTCTAACGGTAAATATCCCTGGTCGTACACATAGTTGTACACCGAACCCGTTTTGGTAATGTATTGGCTGGTAAAATAATCGAAACTAAATCCATGTCTTAGGAGGGTTTCTTTATTAACCTTTGTCTTGTCTTTGGAGTTCAATTGCTCTAGAATTCGGTAATTCTTCCTCAGGCGGTTATTGATATTTCGCAGCAGGTTCTTGCTGTCTTTGTTTAAGGCGTTGTTGTACGAATTTCTACAGGCATCGCTACAAAACTTCTTATCGGCTCTGCCAATGATCTTGTCTCCACATTCCGGACATAATCGTTCCATACTGTCATTTTTATTCTGAAGGGGAGTTAGATTCGTCGTTTTCCTGTTTCAGGTGAAAACGATAGATTGCTTCAAATTTAAGAAATAATCCGCCGCTAACGTTAGGATTTAATTGGGTGCGGTCGTCGCCAAAACTAAAGGCCGAAAGTCCGAAATCGATTTCCTGCCCTTGCGGGTATACTTCATAATCATTACTGGAATAACCAAATTTAGCTCTTAAGAGGACACTTTTATTCAAGGCGTTGAATTGAATATAACTCGCAAATTCCAACGAGCTGAGGTCTACATAAACCTCGGGGCTATTGTCCTCTGTGATATTGAAACTTCTACCAATTCCGAAGTAATCCATACCTATGGTTGTCGCTCCCAGGCAGTAATTGATATCGGCAGAAATAGGCAGGCTCATGTCCATTTCGAAGCGGCCGTTCGCACTCAGATAATACCAGCCAATAATTGGGGTGGAAAATATACCAAATGCTTCGGTAGAAGCATAGGCCCCGAACCTGTAGATCAACCGATCCGATCTCTTCAGTTTCAGAAGGGCAAATCCGCCCAGGTAGAAATCGTCTCCCGAAATATTTTTATAATCTGAAGCTACCTTTGGTAAAAGGACAACGGTAGTGCTCCATTTTTCGTTAAAGGTTGTGGCCAGACCCAATTTCAGGGTGGTGCTTAACAAACTTGTGAAATCTGCATCCGGGAAAAGTTGCAGGTTGTTTCGGCTGAAGGCTCCGCCAGTAATAAGAACATTCTTCTCGCTTAAAGGAACAGGGAATGTTAGGTCCGCTTCGAAGGATCTTACCTGCGTACTACTGCCCGAATTCTCAAAATTGTTATTGAATGTTTGTCCGTAACCAATTCGCAACAGGTCCACATAATTTTGTGAGACACAAAACGCTGGTAGAAATACGAATAGGAGAAGTAATTTTTTCAATAGTATTGCGGTTGATTGAGATAAAGATATAACTTTTTGAAATTGGGAGTACAACTCCCGTAAAGCCTTAGAATTTTATTACAAAATTCCGTAATTTCGCGTCCTTATCTGACGGCAACAGGTTATGAGCAAGAATTTTAAAGAATATAACGGACTAAATCTTCCTGAACTAGCGGAGGATATACTTACTTTTTGGAAGGACGAGAAGATCTTCGAAAAGAGTATTTCCATTCGGGAGGGAGCCGAACCTTTTGTATTCTTTGAAGGGCCGCCATCGGCCAACGGCTTACCTGGTATCCACCATGTTATGGCTCGGGCTATCAAGGACATATTTTGTCGCTACAAAACCCAAAAAGGATATAAAGTCGATCGAAAGGCAGGATGGGATACACACGGACTTCCCATCGAGCTAGGCGTAGAAAAGGAGTTGGGAATCACTAAAGAAGATATCGGGAAGAAGATCTCGGTGGAAGCATATAATGAGGCTTGTAAGAAGGCCGTAATGCGCTATACAGACGTTTGGAACAAAGTAACCGAAAGCTACGGATACTGGGTAGATATGGACGATCCGTATATTACCTACAAGAGTAAGTATATGGAGACAGTATGGTGGATACTCAGGCAGATCTGGGACAAGGACCTGCTGTACAAAGGGTACACCATACAGCCCTATTCACCCAAAGCGGGTACCGGCCTTAGCTCGCATGAGTTAAATCAGCCAGGAACGTACCAGGATGTTACAGATACCACAGTTGTGGCACAGTTTAAGGCCGAGATCAACACCTTACCCGAATTTCTCAATAGTTATGGCGACGTGCATTTTCTGGCATGGACCACAACACCATGGACACTGCCCAGTAACACCGCGCTTACTGTTGGTCCGAAGATAGATTACGTGCTCGTTAAAACCTTTAATCAATACACTTTCGAGCCAGTTAATGTCATCCTCGCCAAGAATCTGGTAGGGTATCAGTTTAGCGGTAAATATGAAGAAGTAGAAGCCATAGAGGCTCTTGATACCTATGAAGAAGGGGCTAAGAAAATTCCATATTATATACTGAAAGATTTTAAAGGAGCTGCTTTGGAAGGGATACGTTATGAGCAATTGTTGCCGTATGCCTTACCCAATGACAATCCGGAAAACGCCTTTAGGGTGATCACGGGAGATTTTGTGACAACCGAAGACGGTACAGGGATCGTACACACTGCACCCACTTTTGGTGCAGACGATGCCAAAGTAGCGAAAGAAGCTACCCCCGAAGTCCCTCCGTTGCTGGTAAAAGACGAAAACGACAACCTGGTTCCATTGGTAGATCTCCAGGGTAGATTCCGTCCAGAAATGGGCGAATTTGCCGGGAAATATGTGAAGAACGAATATTATGATGATGGCGACGCACCCGAAAAAAGTGTGGACGTGGAACTGGCTATCAAACTTAAAACCGAGAACAAAGCCTTTAAAGTAGAGAAATACGTGCACAGCTATCCTAATTGCTGGCGTACAGACAAACCCATCCTTTATTACCCGTTGGATTCGTGGTTTATAAAGGTAACCGAATTCAAGGACAGAATGTTCCAGTTAAACCAGACCATCAACTGGAAGCCGAAAGCGACCGGAGAAGGACGTTTTGGAAACTGGCTGGCCAATGCGAACGACTGGAACCTGTCTCGATCCCGTTATTGGGGAATCCCGTTACCTATCTGGCGCACAGAAGACGGAAAAGAAGCCAAATGTATCGGGAGTATAGAAGAACTTGAAACGGAAATGCGACGTTCTGTAGAAGCTGGATTTATGGAAAAGGTGCTGTTTGAGGATTTTGTGATCGGTGATTATTCCGAAGAAAACTACGAAAAAGCAGATCTTCATAAGAATATCGTGGATGAGATCATCCTGGTTTCAGATACAGGGCAACCCATGAAGCGGGAGGCCGATCTTATCGATGTTTGGTTCGATAGCGGAAGCATGCCATACGCACAATGGCATTATCCATTCGAAAACAAGGAAAAAGTTGAAAATACTTGGCGAAAAGCCGATTTCATTGCGGAAGGGGTAGACCAAACACGTGGGTGGTTCTATACCCTGCACGCAATCGCTACCATGTTGTTTGATGATGTGGCCTATAAAAATGTGGTAAGCAATGGCCTGGTGCTGGATAAAGACGGGCAGAAAATGTCTAAACGCCTTGGGAACGCTGTGGATCCTTTCGAAACTCTAAAAATGTATGGTCCCGATGCCACGCGATGGTATATGATAAGCAATGCCAATCCTTGGGATAACCTGAAATTCGATAGTGACGGGATCGCCGAGGTGAGGAATAAGTTCTTCGGAACCCTGTATAATACATATAGCTTTTTCAGTTTATATGCGAATCTGGACGAGTTCGATTATTCGGAAGATGACATTAAGCTTGAAAAGCGACCAGAGATAGACAGATGGATCCTTTCCGAGCTCCACACCCTTGTTCAGAAAGTAGACGAAGCCTACGCCGATTATGAGCCAACCAGGGCTGCAAGGGCAATTTCGCTCTTCGTTCAGGAAAATTTAAGCAACTGGTTTGTACGTCTTAGTAGAAGGCGCTTTTGGAAGGGTAGTTATGGCGAAGATAAGATCTCTGCCTACCAGACCTTGTATCGCTGCCTTGAGGTAGTGACGCGCTTGGGAGCTCCTATAGCCCCATTCTTTATGGACCGCATGTATAAGGACCTAACGGCCGGGATAGTAAAAAAAGGACAGGAATCGGTGCATTTGAGTAACTTTCCGGTAGCCGATGCGTCTTATGTGGACAAGGAGCTGGAGGAGAAGATGCATAGGGCCCAAACAATAAGTTCGTTAGTTTTATCGTTGAGACAGCGCGAGAAGATCAAGGTTCGTCAGCCACTTCAGAAGATCATGATCCCCGTTTTGGATGCTTCGGAAAAAAGTGCCATTGAAGCCGTTTCGGATCTTATAAAATCTGAAGTAAACGTAAAAGAAATAGAGCTGATCGATGAAGGTTCCGGGATACTGGTAAAGCAGATCAAACCTAATTTTAAGAAACTGGGACCGCATTTCGGAAAAGACATGAAAGCTGTAGCTCAAGCGATTATGAATTTTGGTCAGGAAGAAATAGCCCAGCTTGAAAAAGATGGTGAAATATCAGTGATAATTAACGAAAAAAACACTACATTAACAATTGATGATGTGTTGATCAGCTCACAGGATATCGAGGGTTGGCTGGTTGCAAATGCAGATGGGATTACAGTTGCATTGGATGTTACTATAACGCCCAAATTGAAGAAAGAAGGAATCGCCAGAGAATTGGTGAATCGAATTCAGAATATACGAAAAGATTCAGGTTTTGAGGTTACAGACAGGGTGGATATCACCATTCAGGATGATGCAGAATTACAACCTGCGGTAGCCGAAAATCTTGATTATATAAAACAAGAAACCCTAACAGAGGTACTACAGTTTGAAAGCGAGGTAGTAAATGGAACGGAAATTGCTTTCGACGAGGTAGCAACCAGATTACGAATTCAAAAACATTGAAATTATGGCAAATGATGCTAAGAACAGATATAGCGATAAAGAACTGGAGGAATTCAGAAAGCTTATCCTTGAGAAGATCGATAAGGCGAAGGAACAACTTGAGCTAATCGAAAGCGCATATAAAAACGATAGTAATAATGGTACGGACGACACTTCACCAACTTTTAAGGCCTTCGACGAAGGCAGCGAGGTGATGAGTAAGGAAACGTCTTCCCAATTAGCCATTAGACAGGAAAAATTTATACGTGATTTAAAGAATGCACTTATCCGTATTGAGAATAAAACCTACGGAATTTGCCGTGTTACAGGTAAACTTATTAATCCTGAGCGATTGAAGCTTGTACCGCATGCTACTTTGAGCATAGAGGCCAAGAACATGCAAAAATAGACGGACACGCTATTACTTATTAAATTCACCCCCAAATGTTTTATTTGGGGTTTTTTTATGCTGAAAAGACCAATCTTCATACTCCTTGTACTGATTTCCACCCATGGCATGTTCGCTCAAAAAAAGGTACAGAAACAATGGAATGCCTCGGCGATCGATACATTATGGATCGATTCGGATGTGGTGTATAAGGTGAGAATTAGTACGAGCGGAGCAGAATCGATCGATCTGCTAACCAGCATAGAGGGCGAATACTTCGAATCTGTTACTGTGGATACTAAAATTATAAGCAGAACTCTAAAAATAGACACCGGCTTTAGCCCCTTTTTCAAACCAAAAAACGATAAACTTGCTGCTCACAAGGTGTTGTCTATTGAAATGACCTTACAAATACCAGAAAATCTGGCAGTTGTTATCAGGTCGAAGTCGGCATCTGTAGGCTTAAATGGATCTCTTTCATTTCTCGAAACTGCGTTGGAAAATGGTAATTGTGATCTGATGCGTTTTAGGGGGAATGCCAGATTATACTCAGTTTTCGGTAATATTACGGTAGATGCATTGTCCAATGTGGGGGGAAGAGCAATTTCGGAAGAGGGAAATATGTATAACGAACTAGAACTGGAGGGAGCCTATTTTATCGAGGCTAAAAGTAGACGAGGATCGGTAAGCCTAAGGCGTTTTCAGCAATAAGACTGATTAAAACCTGATAGTGAAGGTGCTTCCCTGCCCAGCTTCGCTTTGAACGGAGATGGTTCCCTGTAGTGACTCGATTTTATTTTTAATTAGGAATAAGCCTACTCCTTCCGCATCTTTGTTAGGATGGAAGGTTTGATAAATATTAAATATCCTGTTCCCGTATTTCTTCAGATCGATCCCTAAACCGTTGTCCTTTACCATCAAACAAGGACTGTCATTTTCATAAAAGGAATAGATCTCTATCACCGGACTTCTTTCAGGATGCCTGTATTTCACAGCATTAGTGATTAGATTCACCAGTATACTTTCCATATAGGACGTGATATATTTTATCGAGGGGACTTCAGAAAAATCTGTAAAGATTTCGGTCCTGGTATCGTTAAGTGTAAGTCTAACCTTCTTCTTTACATCCTCCAGAACCTGTTCAAAATATACTGTTTCTGTAGGTTCTTTAGATTTTGCCTGAATCGATCCCAATTCGGAAAGGTGACCCATAGTTGTTGAGATATTCTCCGATATCTCGTATAGACTCTCACTAATTTCTTCTCGTTCTGCTTCAGATTCTGCTGCTTTAAATAAATCCAGCACCATCTGCAGGTTACTGGCGTGTGAACGAAGGCTATGAGTGATAATATTTGCGAAGTTATTGAGCTTGGTATTTTGAGATTCTATGATCTTCATGCTCCTTAAAAGCTCAAGTTCTTTTTGTTTATCGTCGCTTATATCCTGAAAGACACCTTGAATTCCTACAACCTCGTTCTCTTCGTTAAAAATAGGTTTCCCTATTACCCGTGCCCAAAATTGCCTCTTGTTATACGTCTGCATTTTCAGGGTTGTGGTAAAAGGATGCCCTTCTGAACATTCCAGGAACAGGGCCGTTGCCTTTTCTTTATGCTCTTCTGCGTAGAAATCTAGTGCGGTGCGTAAGCTAGGATGATAGTTTTCGGGAATTTCGAGTATTCTTTTCCCTTCAGGATCCAGAAAGCTCTTCTTTTCCTTAAAATTTACAGACCATCCTCCTGATCCGGTAAGTTTCGATAATTCCTGGTAGTAAAAGTGATCAGGAGTAACAGAATCCGGGGGCGGGGATGTAGTGTTATTAGTACTATTCTGCAACAGTATTCTACTGCGCTTCTGAGCCAAAAAGTTCATTCATTCAACTTTACGACCGAAATATAGGGAAAATATCTTAATTGTAAGATAATTCCTTCAAATAGAAAGAATTTTAACGAGGGCTATTTTACAAATGGATAGAACGATAAATTGCGTATAACCCAGTAAAGCACTGCGATACCGAAGTACGAATAAATAAATATCTTATTGTAAAAAAGTTTAATTCTGTGCTCAGTATCGAATAAATAATTATGTGCCCTGGTCCCTAATCCATAAACGATAAGAGGTATGGATAGCACCATTAATGGATTCAACTGAAATGCCGCAAACAGATTGCCGTGAAGTAGCTGATGGATAGCACGTTGAGAGCCGCATCCGGGGCAGTTATAACCGGAAATTAATTTAAACGGACAGGGAAGAAAAAGTGAATTATTGGAAGGATTATAGTAGAAATATAAAAAAAAACCGCCCCCAAGAATAATGATCGTGAGGGCGATAAATAAAATTTTCTTAGAATCCACCACCGGCAACTCCTAATACTACAACAAAGATGATATAAAGTATTACTACAACACCACCTGCAACCATACCCCAGATAGAGTATTTCTTTGCATCATCAGCAGCTTTTTGAGCACCTGCATGATCTCCTTGTAGCCAGAGCTCTTTTACCTTTGTTGATTTAATAATAGCTACAATACCTAAGGGTAGGCAACAAAGCACTGTACAAATAATTGCCCATACCAGATTGTTATCCGGAGGAGTTCCTGCTGGATTGTTAGATGTTTCCATAATTTTAATTTAGTTGGTTATTAATTGACTATAAATATAGGTCAGAATTTTTAAAACCATATATTTTTTTCGGTGTAATGCAGTAATCCAGTGGAAAATCCATGTTTTCATGGATAAACTTTTCTTCCGCTTTAAACAAAGAAAGTCCCACTTTTATACTCTCAGGGCGACATTGCGATAAAAAGCGGTCGTAAAATCCTTTTCCATAGCCAATTCTATGACCTAAATGGTTGAAAGACAGAAGTGGAACAAATATCACATCCAGCAATTCGGGATCAATTCGCACTCCATTTTCCGGCTCGGGTATGCCAAATTCGGACACCTTTATTTTAGTGTTTTCCTGAAGTAAAAAATGCTCCATTTCCAGGGTATCGAAGTTTGATCTCGATATTACAATGCTCTTATCCTTTCCCTGAAGGATATGAAGTAAAAACTCCGTATTTACCTCCTTTTTACTTGAAATGGGTAGGAATACGTGATAATAATCCGCTTCCCAAATAGACAGCTCAAGACTTCGATTAGCGATTTCCAGACTTAATGCCTCTATATCCTCTTCATTTAGGTTTTGTCTAAGCTTCTTGTATTTTTTACGGATTTCGGCCTTATCCATTAACTCACTCCTGTGGAAATATGAAACAGCGCATCACCCTGGTAAACCAGAGGCGCCTCATTTACGTTGAACACATAGCCCTCATTGCTGGATTTTATCCAGTAATGGATCTTGCCATACGGATCGGTAATGTGGCCTATTACTTCTCCACGTTTCACCTGGCTACCTACTTTTACAGCGGGCTTGAACATCCCCGATGCATGCGCTCTCACCCACATACTATTGGTAATGGTAACCGAATTTTTCCTGGGAGAGGAGACCTTGAAATTAGACCTTAGCATACCCAGATGATGTAACACACGTTTCGAGCCGTTAACCCCGGTATTGCTCACTACATTGTCTATATAATTGGATTTCCCGCCTTCAAACAGTAACATAGGAACTCCTTTCTTTCTGCAGGCATTTCGGAAGGATTTATTAAGGTTTTTGGATTGAAGGATAAAAGGAGCATTAAAGATTCCCGCCAGTTCTGTTAACTGATTATCTCCCTTCTCTATTCGAATATGGGGCGCGTTAAATCGGCTGGATCCCCCGGTATGAAAATCGAGACAGTAATCCACATTGGGGATAATATGAGTCATCAGTTTGTAAGCAACCCTAGCGGCTAGTGAACCGGATTTACTACCTGGAAAAGACCTGTTGAGGTCGCGCCCATCTGGAAATTCTCTTACCTTTTGTAAGAATCCAAAGATATTGATGATGGGTATGCAAATTGTAGTTCCAATCTTGGGTTTGTTGATTCCTTTTGAAATTATTTGTCTCACGATCTCGATCCCATTAACTTCATCACCGTGAATCCCGGCAGTGAAGAGCACCGTAGGGCCTTCGTAGATCGATCTTTCAACAAAAATAGGCACATCGATGGGCGTGTTGGTGTGTAGTTTAGCAAAACTTAAATTGATCTCCTTGGAAGCGCCCGGAGGGATCACTTCTTTGAACAATTCGATATCCTGTGCTTTCTTTTTTGTCATCTGCGTTTATTTCGCTCTATGTAACTTATAATCTTGCTCGCTATGGAAATGCCCGTGGTGGTCTCTATACCTTCCAGTCCGGGGGTAGAATTCACCTCCAGCACCAGGGGTCCTCTTTCGCTTTGCAGAATGTCCACCCCACACACCCCCAGGCGTAGGGCTTTTGCAGCCCTAAGGGCACTATTTTCTTCTGCATAGGTTAATTCTACCAGATCTGAAGATCCACCGCGGTGAAGATTGGACCTAAATTCTCCCCCCTGGCTCTGTCGCTTCATTGCTGCTACTACTTTCCCATCAACAACGATCACCCTGAGATCTGAACCTTTGGATTCGGCAATAAATTCCTGGATCACAAAACGAACTTTTGCAGTTAACAACGTTTCTATTGTTGAAACTGCCGAAGGATACGTTTCGGCCAGGATGACTCCATGGCCATGTGTTCCTTGTAAGATCTTAATTATATACGGGGGGTCACCAAATATTTCCAACATGGAGTCTACATCTACAGTCATTCCCAGTACGGTACGTGGAACCGGGATCTTAGCATGGGCAAGTATCTGGTTGCAGGTCCATTTATTTCGGGATTGGAGAATAGGTTCGGCTCCCGCCACACAAAAGACACCCATAGCTTGTAAATGCCTTACTAAAGCCGCACCAAAATAAGTGTTTGACGCTCCAATACGTGGGATAACGGCATGAAGATCCTCTACAAGCTCGTCATTATAGTACAATACGGGTCTGCCTTCTACAATGGCTTGTGTACAGCGGTTGGGATCGATCACCTCCATCACATGGTTTCTGGATTCTCCGGCTAAAAAAAGACTTCGGGTAGAGTATAAACCTTCCCCACGTGATAAAATGGCGATATTCATTTTAGAATATTAGTTCCTGCAATTTAACAAAAATTAGATTCCGAAAATTTATTGTTGTTTTTATCCTCCCTCCCGAAATATTAGCCGTATAAATCCATACGTTTTTAAAACATAAAGTATCTTTGAGTCTATGGCAAAAGCTCCAGTAAAACTTCAAATATCAACCCTTCCCGAGTCGCCGGGGGTTTATCAGTTTTACGATAAGGAAAATAAACTATTGTATGTAGGAAAAGCGATAAACCTTAAAAAACGCGTCGCTTCATACTTCAGTAAAAAACACGACAATGGTCGTACTCGACTGCTTGTAAAGAAGATCGCGAACATTAAACATATAGTGGTAGCTACAGAGACAGATGCTCTTCTCTTGGAAAATAACCTCATTAAAAAATATCAGCCCAGGTATAATGTTATGCTGAAGGACGATAAATCGTATCCCTGGATCTGCATTAAAAAAGAGCGCTTTCCCAGGGTATTTTCCACACGTAGGTTTATCAAGGACGGAAGTGAATACTACGGCCCGTACACCAGTATGAAAACGGTACATACCCTATTGGACCTCATAAAAGGCTTGTACCAACTCAGGACCTGCAACTACGATCTATCTGAAGAGAAAATAAACGCTGGGAAATACAAAGTTTGCCTGGAGTATCACCTTGGTAATTGCCTGGGGCCCTGTGAAGGGAAACAAACACTTGAAGATTACGAAGCGAATATCGATGCGATAAGGAATATTATAAAAGGTAATTTCAAGGACTCCCTGAGTAGGTTTAAGAAGCAGATGAAAGAACATGCCGCACGTATGCAATATGAAGACGCACAACGAGTAAAAGAGAAGATCGAGGTCCTGGAGAATTACCAGGCAAAATCCACCATTGTTAATCCTAAGATAAATAATGTGGACGTTTTCACTATTATCTCCGATGAGACTTACGCATATGTAAATTTTCTGCAGGTTTCCTTCGGAAGCATAATCCGGTCGCACACCATGGAAATTCGGAAGAAACTGGAGGAGACCGATAAGGAATTACTCGAATTGGCCGTTGTGGAACTTCGCCAACGTTTCGATTCGCAGTCTCGGGAGATCTATGTTCCTTTTACTATTAAGACCGAAGCCGGAGTGAAGGTCACCGTTCCGAAATTAGGCGATAAAAAGAAGATACTCGACCTTTCCGAACGCAATGCCAAATACTTTAGGATGGAACGCTTCAAACAGGCTAAAATAGTGGACCCGGATCGTCATGAAAAACGTATCATGGCCCAGATGAAGGCAGACCTTAGATTAAGTGAAGAGCCCAGGCATATTGAGTGTTTTGACAACAGTAATATACAAGGTAGCCATCCCGTGGCGGCCTGTGTGGTTTTTAAAAATGGAAAGCCCAGTAAAAGGGATTACCGAAAATACAATATAAAAACCGTGGAAGGACCCGATGATTTTGCATCCATGGAGGAAGTTGTTTACAGGCGCTACAAAAGATTGCTCGAAGAGGAGCAACCATTGCCACAACTAATCATCATAGATGGAGGAAAGGGTCAGTTATCATCGGCGTTAAAAAGCCTTGAAAAACTGGGATTGCGAGGGAAGATCGCCATCATAGGGATCGCCAAGCGCCTGGAAGAACTTTTTTATCCGGACGACCCCATCCCGCTTTACCTCGATAAGAAATCTGAAACCCTGAAGGTTATACAGCAACTTCGGAATGAGGCGCATCGATTCGGAATTGAATTCCACAGAAACAAAAGGAGCAAGGATGCGTTAAATACAGAACTGGAATCTATTTCGGGAATTGGCGAAAAAACGATCGTCGAATTATTGAAACGTTTTAAAAGCACTAAACGCATTGCTTCAGCAAACTTTGAAGAACTTGCCGCTGTGGTTGGAGCCGATAGAGCAAAAAAAATTGTAACGCATTTTCAGCAAATGCCATGAGAATAAAGGTAACACTCATTCTATTTTTCTTAGGAACGCTTGGGGCATTCTCTCAGGATGAAACAAACGACCCTAAAGTTGGCCTGGTCCTTTCCGGGGGAGGTGCCAAAGGACTTGCCCATATCGGGGCCCTGAAGATCATTGAAGATAGTGGAATTGAGATAGACTATATTGGAGGAACCAGTATGGGAGCTATTATTGGCGGATTGTACGCTTCGGGCTACACAGCCCGGCAGTTGGATTCCATTTTCGAGGATTTAGATTTTGATGAACTGATACAGGATGATATACCCAGAAGCTCCAAGACTTTTTATGAGAAGGCGGAAACAGATAAATATGCCGTGACTTTACCATTCGACGGCTTTAAAGTGAGCTTCCCCAGCGGGCTCTCCAAAGGACAGAATGTTTATAATCTTTTCTCCAGATTAACCTCCCATGTTAATAATGTTGATGATTTTGGGAAATTGCCTATCCCGTTCTTCTGTATGGCCACAAATGTGGAAACAGGGAAAGAAGTGATCATGGAAAAGGGTTATCTGCCACAGGCAATATCGGCGAGTGGCGCTTTGCCTTCACTTTTCAGTCCGGTGATAATTGACGACCAGGTGCTTGTAGACGGAGGGGTTAAGAATAACTATCCCGTAGATCGCCTCAGGGCCAAAGGTATGGACATAATCATAGGAGTTGATGTACAGGATACTTTGAAGACCAGGAAGGACCTCAATTCGGCCTTCGATGTGCTGGTGCAAATAAATAACTACAGGACCATAGAGGACATGTCGAAGAAGCGACAGAAGACAGACATCTATATAAATCCGAATATAGCCGATTTTACCGTGGTTTCTTTCGACCAGGGCCGCAAGATCATTCAGGCGGGAGAGGAGGCAGCACAGCCGTTCGTAGAGCAATTAAAGGAGATCGCAAGCCGGCAAAAACAGCGCGTTAGGCCAAAACCCGACTTCCTAAAGGAGACCTCAATTTTTATCGAAAGTGTTGAGATCTCCGGGAATGTGAATTATACGCGAGCTTACGTGCTTGGCAAACTTAAAATAAGGACGCCGGACGAGATCTCATACAAAAGGCTCAATGAAGGAATCAATAATCTAAGCGCGACTGGAAATTTTCAGGATATAAACTATCGCATGGTGGAAACGGAAGATGGAAAGCATAAACTATATTTCGATCTAATTGAAAGTGAATCGAGAAATTTACTTCGCCTAAGCGCACATTACGACAATCTTTATCGTACAGCCGCGCTCATTAATATTACTAGAAAACGACTTTTTACCAACAATGATATCGCATCTTTCGACTTTGTGGTGGGCGACAATCTGCGCTATAATTTCAATTATTATATCGACAAAGGATTCTATTGGAGTATTGGTTTGAACTCCCGTTATAGTTTCTTCGAAAAAGATGTGCAGATAGATTTTATTTCTCCTGAAATGATTTCCGAACCCAACCTTCAGCTAAATAAACTTCAGTTAAAATACGGAGATGTTACCAATCAGCTGTATGTGGAAACACTCTTCCGAAGATCCTTCTTGCTGGGAGCAGGAGTGGAACACAAATGGCTTCGGTATCTTTCAGAAACCATAGGAATAGATGAGAACAATAACCCCAGAACCATCTTTGAGAACACTAATTACTTCAGCACCTATGGTTATCTGAAATACGATACCCTGGACGATTCATTCTTTCCTTCAAAGGGACTTTTCTTCGAGGGCGATTTTCATTTTTACATGTTCGCGAATGGGAGTAATAAGAATTTTGAGGAATTTTCCATTGCCAAAGCAAATATTGGTTATGCCCTGGGTGTGACCGATAATCTAACACTGAGATTAACTACTGAAGGAGGATTTAAATTAGGAGGAAGCAATACTCGCTCCATGGATTTCTTCCTTGGGGGTTATGGTTTTGAACGCATTAATAACATTATTCCGCTGCTAGGCTACGAAGCTCTTAGCCTTCGAGGTGATACCTACTTGAAGAGTACGGCTAGTTTCGATTATGAGTTTGCTAGAAATCATCATCTGGTTCTAGCAGCCAATATAAGCAATGTGGGAGATCGATTGTTTGAGACAGGTGAATGGATAGACGAAATAGACTATACCGGATATTCGTTGGGATATGGCATGGAAACTTTTTTAGGTCCCATTGAATTAAAATATGCCTATTCACCCGAAACGGACACAGACGAGTGGCATGTGCGGGTGGGCTTTAGCTTTTAATGTTTTATTGTCTTTTTTGCATCAAAAATTTCCGATATTTGTAGTATGACCGATAAGGCTTGGAAATATTTACTCCTCGACTTGAAATTTCTCCTTAAGAGAAATCCCGAATAATGCGTTTTTATTGCCCTTAAGTAAGTATTAACGTAATGTAATCAACAATGCCACTATATCATAAATTAGGAAAAATACCTCCTAAACGTCATACCCAGTTCCGGAAGGCGGATGGAAGTCTATACTCCGAACAGTTGTTCGGAACTATCGGATTTGATGGGATGTACAGTAATTTGTATCATGAAAACCGCCCTACACAGGTGGTAAGGATCCAAGATCAGTACAGCGTTGCGCCAAAGATTGCCAAGGATAATAACTTACAATCTTACCGTTTCAGGGGTTTTCAGGTTAAACCGGAAAATGATTATCTGAATAGCCGTAAAGTAGTACTCACCAATAGCGATTGCAATATTATCCTGGCGGCTCCTAAAGAGTCTCTTAGAGCGTATTTTTACAAGAATACAGATGCAGATGAGCTTATTTTTATTCATAAAGGTAGCGGTACGCTAAGAACCTTTATGGGCAACCTGGAGTTCAGCTACGGCGATTATTTACTGGTTCCCCGGGGCATGATCTATCAGATCGATTTCGATACGGAGGATAATCGCCTATTTATTGTAGAATCGTATCGCCCAATTTATACTCCAAAGCGATACAGGAACTGGTTTGGACAACTGCTGGAACATTCACCCTATTGCGAACGAGATATAAGAAAGCCGGAAAAACTGGAGACTTTTAATGAGAAAGGAGAGTTTTTAATGAAGGTTAAGAAACAGGACGAAATCATCGAGATGGTTTACGCTACCCATCCTTTCGATGTGGTTGGTTATGATATCAGTGAAGAGCGGGTTGCCGAGTTAAAACAGGGGCATGATCGGACCTTTGAAATAGAAACACCGGTGCTGCGGGCCAGCAGCATGGCCTTTACAACTGACATTTCTGATACGGCGAGTGCCGATATTCATATCATTACCGTGCCCACCCCCGTTGATACGGATGACAAGCCGGATCTTGGCCCGCTGAAGGCAGCTTGCCGAGCGGTTGGACCGGTTCTCAAAAAGGGGGCTGTCGTTGTTGTTGAGAGTACGGTTTATCCCGGCGTGACGGAAGATATTTGTGGCCCGTTGCTCGGCGAGACGTCAGGCCTGGTTTGCGGGGAAGAGTTTTTCCTTGGCTATTCACCGGAGCGGATCAATCCCGGGGATAAAGTTCATACGGTCGACAAAATTATCAAGGTTGTTGCCGGCCAGACGGATGCCGTCACGGATATCCTGGCCGAAATTTACGGAATGGCGACGACCGGAGGAACGTTCCGGGCCCGGAATATCAAGACAGCGGAAGCTGCAAAAGTGATCGAGAATGCCCAGCGGGATATCAATATCGCCTTTATCAATGAAGCGACCATGATTTTCCAGAAGCTGGGAATTTCTGCTTATGATGTGCTGGAAACGGCCGGAACCAAATGGAATTTTCTCAATTTCACCCCTGGTTTGGTGGGCGGGCATTGTATCGGTATTGATCCTTTTTATCTGGCACACCGGGCGACGGAACTTGGTCATGATCCGGATCTGATCCTGACCGGCCGCCGGATCAATGAG